>PR_CR_10_Liq_1_inCRDRAFT_1000393_pt1 | contig 27450 bp, 12 predicted proteins | sample PRCRCaboRojoPR_3_FD_10241 | JGI IMG/M metagenome (IMG submission 10241)
CCTCCTTCTATGAAATCTTTGTTCCAGGAGTTGTAGGTTCTTTGCAGGTTCTTTTTAACTCCAGGTGGAGACTCATAAGTAATTTTGAGTGAAGTTTGCAAAAGAATAGAAGGGAACTTAGGGTGAGGCTCTGTCGTTAACCAGAGTCTAAAGTCTTTGTGGGGCCTCACAAGCTTAAGCTCTTTTTCAAGCGAAGGAAGCCAACTGGTCACTAAGTGCAGGTTCTTCAAACACACCCAGTCGCCTTTGTGAGCAGCTTCTCTAAGCATCCCTAGAGCTTCTTCGTTCTGGCCTCCCCCCATAGCCATTTCGTGGAGTCGGTCTCTGCCTATAGAGTTCTCAGCAAACTCTTCAAGCTCTTTAGTCGGGTCAGCTCCTGGAGACACTATCAACAAAATGGGTTCTTCACACTTGCTTTCTTGGAGGATCTCAGGGAAAGACAGAGTTGGCGGTGACACAGAAGACTCTCCAAGTCCGTCAGATATGAACCTTTGCATTGCTGACTCCAGTCGGTCTGGTCTAAGCACCTTCACCAACAAAAGCTTTTGGAACTCAGTCAACTTAGCCTGTGAAGGGAACTCCACTTCGCACTGTGGGGACTCTCCCCAAGGTTTCCAGATTTGGTCGTTGTCGAGTTGGATGTAGTTAACTAACTTGGGCAGAGTAGCTCCCAACATTCCGAACTCGTCGCGTCTGTCTTCTGCAGCCCAAGTTGGGAACAGTCTTCCAGCGTCGCCAGTAGCAGCTACTTCTCCTTTCAAGAACTCCCATTCGTTGTTTTCGAAGAGTTCTTCTCTGATTCCCTTGACAAAGTGGAGTCCAAACATCATTCTGTCTTGCTTGAAAAGCGACCTAGAAACGTACACAAAGATGATTTTAACCAGCCGTCTAGACAGCACAGAGAGTTTGGTTTGGAGGTTTTCAGGGGGGTCTTGGAGGTCAAGTGACTTGTTGAAGAGCGACAAAAAGCTAGAAAGTGAGTACTGGTACATGTTGTTTGTCTTTTTAAGGTCTTGCAGCAGACTGTAGATACAGGCTCCTTGGGAAGCTAGTTCTCTGTAGACTTCTCTTTGTTCGTCTAAGGAAGCTTGGAGTTCGTGTGACTTGTTCAAAGCTTCGCCGATGTCATTGCTGTTGGCTTTGGTGTTGTTGAGGCTTTCTATCAAAGACTTGTTTTCAAGCAAGTTGCCTTCAGCAGTAGCGAGTTCTTCTAAAAGTTTCTTTTCTAAGTCAGCCAGTTGCACTTTTAAGTTTTCTTCTTTAGCCAGCATTTCAGTTTTTTGCTGCTCAAGTTCAGGTCTTTCGTGGTTAAGGATCAAACTCAGCAACTGACCTTCAAGTCCTGACCTAGTCACTGTGAAGTTCACTACGTTAAGCACTGCTTTGGTGTTTGAAGGCAACTCAATGCTGCTGTCTCTAGTGCACAGGTAGAGTTTAAAAGTTTCAGTGAAGTCTATGAGTTTTTCTCCTATCTGGACTGTCCACCTAGGGCCTTGTTTGACTAAGTCTAGTCTTAAAAGAGGGAACAGAATTGCTTCGATCTTGTCGACTTCCTGAATGATCAGTGTTTTCCCGAACCTCACTGAAAGTTCAAGTTGGGTAGTGAACTTAGCGTCTGACTGACTAATAGCATCAGCAGCTTCTTGATTCCTGAGCCAAGTACTTGCAGAAGTAGCTGGGTCTACAATAAGCGGAGTCTTCACAGCGTTGTTGATCACTATAGCGTTTTCCATAGAAAGAGTGTCCCCTGGAAGTCCTTCAGCTTTCCACTGAAGCATTTCGCTTTCTGAAGACATGAACTTTCTGAACTCGAAGTTAGGAGTGCCAGCAGAGTTCTTCCAGTTCTTGATGGTTGACTCCCTGACGTTTTCGGGGTGCGAACTTAAGTAGGTCACAAACCCTGCAGCCAGCATAGAGTGTTTAGGCATCAAGTCAAGGCTTTGCTGGAGTTCTTTGAGTTGGCCTTCCCACCTGTCTTTTTCTCCAGACAGTTTTCCCAAGAGTTGTTGTGCAGAGTGCAGAGTGTCTTCGGCTTGCTTTAGTTCTGACTTGAGTTGTTCAGCTTCACTAGTTCTTCGTGCAAAGTTGTCTCGGAGTTCCTCTACTTGGTTGTCTAACTCAGTGAGTTGTTGCTCGCACTCTTCAAGTCTTTTCTGAGAAGACTCTAGTTTTTTCTTGGCTTGGTTGAGGTCGTCTTCAAGGGGTTTTATCTTTTCTAAGATCACAGAGTACTGGAGAAGTGCTTTGACCCACTTGGCCATTGGAGCTGCCGCAAGTGAAGCCCTTTCTATAATGCTGGGTTCAAAGCTGTTTTTCTTCTTCCTAACTAAGTTGTTTACGTCGTCCCTCACTTCTGGTTTGATGAGTCGGGGGTCAAAGTTCATCAAGCTAGGAATTACACTCCTGCCTTTAAGGAAGTCCTTCATCGAGTTCCAAGAAGTATCGTAGTTGCCCATCAACCTAAGCACAGCACTTAGTACATCGTGGACAGGTTCAGGAGGCATTCTTAAAGATTTGAGTTCGTCAAGGGACTCTTTCCTAATGGATCCAACAGCTTTTTGGGCTTCATCAACCATAGGCTGGATGTCACTTAGTTCTACTTCTACTTCTGACTTGCGTTTGTTGATTTTAACGTTGTCTTCTTGTAGTTTGTTTTGTAAAGACTCCATTTCTTGTCTCCTTTCAGCAGCTTTTTCCATGGCTTTGGTGATTTGTTTGAGTGCTTCGTCAGCTTCTTTTTGTTTGTGGGCAAGTAGTTGTTTTTGTTTTTCAGCTGTTTTCTTGAGTTCTTGGACTTGGTTTTCTGCGTCTTGGAGTTTGCCCAGTCCTGCCTTGAGGTGGGAACTCTGACCTCCTTGGGAGTTAAAGCACTTCCCGTAGATCTTCCTGTAAGCTTTCAGCAGGTCAATGAAGTTGCGTTGTACTGTTTTGGGAAGTGACTGGTGAACAGTTATTCCGAGTTCGATTAGTTCGGACTTGTCAGGTAAGTCTTCGAGTTGTTCTTTAAGCTCTATTTGGGAAACCTTGCGAAGGGACTCTTTGCTCCACTGCTGCATCCAAAGCACGTGGCACTGCGTGTACAGTGCAGGGTTGCTGGCACAGTAAACTTCGTAAAAGGGATGCGAGTGGTCCAGACTCAAAACCACTCTTAGGTTCTTCTTGACTCTTGAAACGAAGTACTCGTAAAGAGTTCTGTACTTGCCTTCCTGTCTCATTTCGTCAGCCAAAGGAGCCAGAATAGGGTCTATTTCTTCCGAAGTGTAAAGCCCAGGCACTTCGCCTCCACCTATCAAACTGTTCATTAGCTGCAAAAAGGTGGAGTCTACTATTTGGTAGTCTTCTAAAAACAGTACACAACTCTTCCCCTCCACTCCTGCTGCCTGCAAGTACTGCTTCAGGTCTTTCCTAAAGTCTTTTTCTGAGTACTGACGAGTAATGTGGGGAGAGAAAAACTCCAAGTTCAGCATGTGTGACACCAACAAGGCAGCATTCCGTCTGCCAGCTCCACTTTCACCTATCAACAAAAGACACCCTCCAGGAATCGACAACGCCCTGTTCAGTTTAGCTAAGTTGCCTAGTGACTCCTCAAAGATGTGCATGTGCAGTTCTCTAAACTCCCTTTCGTAAGCCAAGAGTCCTTGTGACATGATTGTTTGCAAGTCAGAAGCTTCTACTCTTCCTAAGGCTGAAAGCCAGCTTACCTTAGTTTCGTGAGTGGCAGACCAAGTAGTGTAGTAACAGTTAACTCCTTCGTTGTGTCCAAGACTTTGCCTAAGTTCTTTGTTAAGGATTCCGTCAAAGTGCATGCAGTGTTCCTTAGAAACTAGTCTGTCCTTAAACACTCTAAGGCCTTCGTAGCCCCAAGCTTCTAGTACCCCAGGACCTCCTTCGTACCTCAAGAGTCCAAAAGCCCAGCCAGTAAGGTCTCTAGGAGTGAACAAGTAATGTCTGTGCTCGTCTATTGGGAACTTGGACTTCACAGTTTGGTAAATCTCCACCATACTCTGGGCGAGCCTACTCGACATGCTGTCTTTGCCTTCACGGAGGATGTTTTTGAGGTACTGGGTGTAAACATGAATTAGTTCTTCCCTTGTAGGGTAGTCAACTACCAGCACTCTTACGTTGGCGGTGAATCTCGGAGACAGTTCGTGCCTGCCTACAGTGGAACCGGGGTTCATGCTTGCCACTATCTGGACTCTTTCTAGGTACACAAAGTCCAGGTTGTCATAGAAGCCTTGGTAAGTAACTATTTGTTGCAAAAAGGCTATAAGTTGAATAGTGTTGTACTTGTCAGGAGTGGGCAAGTTAATGTCTTTAAGGTACAGAATCAACCTAGAACTTTCTTTGGGTCGTAGAACCTTCCCGCTGGTACTGGTGCTTTGCACACAAATGTGCATCAACTTCTGGAGTACGTGTGAAGCAGTAGTTTGTGCGTTGCAGTGAAGAGTTGCTACTTGGGTAGACTTGAGCTGCTTAAAAGCAGTGCGGAGCATAAGGTTTTTGCCTGAGCCTTCAGGACCTACAATTATGAAGGGGTCGCCTTGTTCCAGCCAGGACTTAAACATTTGAATGTCCCTTTGAACTCCAATAGTTCTTACTACTGGAGGGTCACTTGGGTCTCCTAGTTCCTCAGTGCCAAAGGACTCGTGTTCAGCCACAAAGGCTTTAAGCCCCTCTGAAGACTGGGAGTAGTAACAGTTTAAGGGCAGTCTTGGGTCNGAAGGCACTTCTTTGCACCTGTCAAAAAGCTCAGAAGCTAGTCGACTGCGCATTTCTGTGCTGAAGTTGGAACCTAAGCCTTTAACCAAGCAGTAAACTAACTCAGCTTTTGTTTTAATTCCACGAAGCACACTAAGTGCACTGTTCACAATGCCTACTTTAGTAGTTTTGACAATCATGTTTTCAGCACGCATTAAAGCCCAGTCCAGAGCTATGGGCAAGTAGTCTTCAATCCACCCCTCCATGCGTGCTTGGTCCTCTTCAGNTTGTTTTTTAAGCCAAGAAGTAATTAGTCTTTTAGTGTCTACGTCTTCTTCACTCATAAAGATCATTCCCATCCTACTTACAGTGGCAGGAGAAGCAAACCTTAAGTCATTTGTTTCAAAAATAAAGTTCACATTGTCCCCAAAGCTAATCCTTTCTCCTGTAGGCAGCGTCAGCAAGTGGTTGTCATCAAGCACTGAGTTAAGCGACTCTATCCACTCAGGGTCTATGTCTCCGTCACAGATCACCCAGCACCTGTAGTCTTGGGGCTGCCTCACACAGTCCCTGGCCGCTGCAGTTAGCACTCCTTCGTTCCACTCCCTTGTGTCGTAGTCCATGAACCCTAGAAGTTGTTGTCGAGGCATTGACTTAGGGTTCATCACGTGAGTTACCATTTTCTGGCCTAGTTTTTCGTAAGCAATTTTAAGTACTTTCCAGATAGTGGACTTTCCACAACCTGAAGGTCCTACTAAAACTACCCCCATTCTTTGCTTAGTGGCTTCGTAGAACTGCAGAATCTTTCTGCTTTGGGACTCAGAGTACTCGAGTTTGAGTTCTTCCATAGTTTCTTTTATTGCTTGTTCTAGTTCTTCGTAAGTTATGTCTTCTACACTCACTCCGCTAAAGATGTCGCTCACCAAAGGTACGAATTTCTTTAAGTCTGAGTAAGTCAGTTTAGGCAAGGTGTTGATTCTAATAGCTTTTATGAGTAAAGTAGCTTCTCTCTCCTCAGAAAGTTCTTTAGTAACTGCTTTTTCTGCCTGGATAAGTTGGCCTCCAATAGTAAGTGTGGTCTTTAAAGCTCTAAGTCCCCAGTCATAGTGTTCTTGAGCAGACAACAGTTGTCTAGACAGCACAAACAACTCAACTACTTTTTTAGCAAGTACCTTTGCAGTTCTAAAGCCCTCAGCAAACAACAGCACTTCTGCTATAAGTTCGTTGTCAGGCACACTCATCGCTACAGGTCTAAAAAGCATTTTCAAGTTGTCAGGCAGCTTAGACCTTCCTCCGTAGCCTTTTCCAGCTGGGTTCATAGTTACAAAGATCCCAGCGTTGTGGTTGACTTCAATGGTTCTTCCCAAAAGTTCCAGGGTCTTTTCCCCTGCTTTGATGGCCCACTGAATAACTTGGATCTGCTGCGAAATAGCAGATAACTGTTCTTCAAGCAGTCTGTTAAACTCATCAAAGCACCCCCAAGCACCACACTTGACCAGTCCAATAAAGATCCTTCCCATTGACTTAAAGTCAATGCCTTCGTCACAGTTGAAAACCAGCACTTGTCTTCCAAAAGCCTGTCCCAAAGCTTTGACTGACTCAGTTTTCCCTGTCCCTGCTGGTCCATAAGGATTACCTCCATACCCCATCATCATTCCTTGGGTAAGTGTTAAGTAGCACTTGTCTGTAAGTGGTGTGTGAACTAGTTTAGGAGCATTCCCCTGGTACTCATAAGTGTAGTTAAACTGAGCTTCGCACATCTGTATGAGGCACTTTTTGTTCTTTCCCATGAAGAACTTAAGTTGTCTGTGCCACTCCCAGTCGTTTTGAGAACCAACTGCTTTTTGTATAAGACTCTCAACAACTTCAATGTTGTGAATTTGGTCCAAAACTAAAGACTTTATTTTCAGCAGCAAAAGCGGGTCAGTGACTCTTTGCGAAGTTAGTTCAGTCAACTCCTGAGTTAAACTTTGTTTGAACCCACTTAAGTTCCCAGACTGAATAGCTTTGGAACAATCCTCAGAGAACCTGACCAATTGGCTCAGAGAAATCAGTTGACTTGGTTGGCTCTGCATTATAGAACTTAAGTCTGGACTTTGGAGGCAAGTAACTAACTTCTTTGAAAGTGTAGCAACCATTTCTTTGCTAAGTCTGTCAAGCCAACCCTCAACTTCGTCTTTGACACTGACTTTGGAGTCCATTTCGACCTTTTCACCAGCAGAACTCAAGAAGGCAGTGATTTGGTCGTTTTGAATCTCTACTTTGTGAATTCCAGCAAACAGCTTCTTAAGGTGGGTTTGGATAACGTTGGTGTTGTGGGACTGTCCTAGGATTTCTAAAAGGTCGTCGTCACCTATGAAGTAAAACCTAGGGAACTTAGACCTTTTTTCTTCTAAAAAGTCGTTAAGTGCTTTTTGGCACCTGTCCAGTTGGTCCAAAAGGTTCTCAAGAGTGTCTTTGAGTCCTGGAATGTTTGTCAAGGTGATTACTCTGGAGTCTGAACCCAGTCCTAGCATTATAGCTCTGTACTCTTCGTCTACGCGTTTGAACCTTCCTTGTTCTTGGGGCAAAGCTCCTCTTCCAAATATAGGTTCTAAGTACACCCACTTCCTCTGAATCACGCTTAGTTTGGCTAGGTACTCGTCAAGTGCAGACAACTTGGACTCAAACTGGGACACTTGGTCTTCAAAGCGGTAAAAGAACCTAGACTCCTTCAGCGAAGACAAAAGGGCTTGGTTGTCACTTACTTGGGTAAGTATTTCTTTCCACTCTTTAATCAAAGGAGTCACTCTGTCGTTTTGGACGTGTTCAAACAGGGTGAAAGTGGCTTCGTCACACCAAACCCTGAGTTCCTGAATAGCTTCTCTGATAGTAACTTCTCCTTGGGCTCTGGCCTGCAACTCCTTTACTTGGTCCGCAGAAGCTATTAAGTAGTGAACTGAGTCTAAGAAGTGCTTGAACTTTAAGTTTTCCACAGTTACTTCTTTGGGCAGCTTCAAGTAGTGGAAAAGGGTTTTCCAGTGCTCCTTTTCAAAGCCTTCTCCAGTGATGAGTTTAAGCAGAGGCCAAGCTCTTTTGTAAGACTCAATTTGGGAAGACATAAACCTACTTACAGGGTCTTTGCTCCTAGCTTTGAGTTTTTCAGACCAGTTCAAAAAGAAGTCTTGGAAGTTGTACAGTCGGCTTCTGAAAGAAAACCAGTCTTCTTCTGCCATCTTGTCTAGGTCTTGTCTGAACTCTTCAAACAGTCCCCAAGAAGACTCTGTTTCAGTTATTTCTGACTCAACTTCTTGGATGTCGAAGTCTGGAACTGGCATTGAAAACTGCGAACACTCTTCTTTGAGTTTGGAAATCTGGTCTTTTAAAGCTTGCCAGTCATTGCGCCACTCCTTGACTCTTTCAGCTTGTTCAATCGCACTTTCCATGTCTATTTCGTCAAGGGGTTTGGGCTTGAGAGCTTGCCACCTTGAAGCGAACTTTTCCAAGGCAGTGCTTAGGTCTTCAGTGCGGTTGGCTATGTCTTGTTTGACAACTTCTCTTTGTTGTTCAATGACTTCTCCAAAGGTTTCTAAACTCGAGTTGAAGTTTTCCCACTTGTCAGTGACGCCTGAAAGGTTAGGTCCTGTTCCAGTGAGTTGCTTGAGTAGTTTGGTTTTGTCCTGGAGTCCTTGGTACTTGGTTTGCATTTCTTCTTTTTGGTTAGCAACTTCAAGGGCTTCTGACTGGGCTTTTGAGATCTCGTCTACGTTTTGAGGTCTGGCAGTTAGTTTGGTTTGGGCTGTTTTAAGGAACTCTTCAAGTAGCTGGGTGTCAGTTCTCAAAGTAGTTTTTAAGGAAACTACAAGAGCGTCTGAGAACCTTTGGAGTTGGTCTTCAATGGCAGCCTTCAGAGGAGTAGTGGAGATGTAGAAGCAGTGGACTTTGTGGCTCTCAGCAAGTTTTTCGACTTCTTTTCTTTTTTGTTTGAGAACTCGGAAGTTGTGTTCCCAGTCAACTACTTCTTTTAGGTTTTCTTCCACAAGGGTTTCAATGTTGACTTTGCCTAGAACCACCCAAGGCTTGTAAATCTCCAAAGTTTCTTTTAACTCTTTAAAGAGCTCCTCTGCTTTCGAGTACAGCGTCAAGAGCCCGTCTGAGTTCTTGTCAGGCATCTTTCTGTAGACTTCAGGGTTGCCTCCAAGTCCTTGGAAGTTATTCGGTATTGAGATGAAGTTCCTGATTTCTTTGTAAAACTTGCTTTTGAGTTCTTCTAAAGGAGGTCTGAACTGAAGAGTTTTGTTCAAAAAGGCCAAGTCAGCCTTGATTTCAGGCAAGTTTTGGTTTAAGTTGTCAAGTCCGTACTTGTACTGGACTTCCAGGCTTTTGTAGAGTTCTTTGTCCAAAGCAGCTTTCCACGACCTTGCAGCCTCTTCGTCCTTGCCTTCGGTCACTGAGTCTATTTCTCTCCGGATTCCGTCTAACTTTTCTTTCCAAGTGCTTCTGTTGCGCAACAAGTCTATGTTTTGGAGTTCTCCAATCTGTTCAATTATTTCAAAATGGGCTTTTCGCAAGCGCCGGTTTTCAGTCATAAGGTCAGTTGCAGCTTTTTGGACCTTTTGAATGTACTCCTCGACTTCAACTGGGTTTTGCCAAGTCACTGTTCCGTTGCGCATGTTTTGTGCAGACTTAACTTCTTCTTCAAAGTGAATTGCAGCGTCAAGCAGCAGTCGTTTTTGGGAGTCAATTATCTGGGAAGACATGTTGTTGTAGAAGTTAGCTACTTGCTTGAGAGTGATTGCTTCTTTGTAGTACTTTTTGCCTTGCATGGCTATCTTCTTGAAGCTCTTAGGAATTGGAAACCCGTACTCACTGAGTTGTCTAGTTTCTTTCAGCAACTGAACGAGTTTGTCTGAGTAGCCTACTTTTAGAAGCCCGTCTTTCAAGTCAAGTTCCATCATGCGTCCTGTGATTTCCAAAGCAAGTGGGTCGTTGGGGTCTTGAATCGACCTTTCAACCTCGGTTTTCCAGTCCCGGAACTGTTGCTTTTGGTAGTCATTGAGTTTCTTGTTGAGGCTTTCACACATCTGTTTGAGTTTTGAAAGGTTGGGCAAGTCAGTGAAGAGTGAAGCAGCTGATGAAATAAGTTTACTGATCTTGTTTTGGATTTGTCTAGCCCAAATGACTGAAGACACCAAGGGAGACATGTTGGGGTCTACGTAAATGTCTGACTTAGAATTGAACTGCTCAGTCATGGACTCCACGTGCACTATGAGTTGGTCCAAAAGGTGTTCTCTCTGGGGATGGAGTGCTTTACTGATGTTAGGACGGGAAAGCAACCCCTTCCACTTCTGGAAGTCCCTTAGTTTCTGTGCAGGGTTGGAGTCTTCAAGTACTTCTTTTTCGAGTTTGTTGGAGATTTCTTGTTCTATGGCACTCATGTTGGAGTCGTACTTGGCTTTTGAGTCTTGCCACTTCTGGTCAGTGTAAGGACTTACATGGAGCACCTGCATCTTCCTAAAGGGGTCAAAGGCCCTTGACACGTTGAAGGCTTTGAGTTCTTCAGAACTAAGCAGTCTCAGCAACTCGTCGTGCTGGGTGCGGATGTTAAGTACCTCTTCCACCCTCATTGAAAAACGCATTAGTTGATCGCTTTTGGGCAACTGGCCTTGCCAAGGCCTTTCAGCTCTCCAGTAGTTTTGGGCCAGTTCTTGCATTATTTCTATCCACCTTTCACAGGCGTTGAGTCCTTCTCTAAGTTTCACGCACACGTCTGCTAGTTCGCCTCCCCAAAGTTCTGAGTTAGGAAGTGCGTTTTGGACTTTGCGGCAGATTGCTTCAGCCATCACGTTGAAGAGCTTGTCCATTCGAGGTTGGGGAAAGTTTTCCCGCCACACAATGTCTAGAACGTCCAGAGTTTCTTCTAGCAAGTCTTGAAGTTCAGAAAAGGTCAGGGTGCTTAACTCACTCCACTGTCTAGATATTCTTGAAAAGTGGTCACTAAACACCTTTGCTTGCTCGTGTCTTTGACTGTCCCAGTACTCAAATTCGTCGTTTGGCAAGAATATGTACTCTAGAGAGTCGCCTTTGGGGCCTGTTCGGTAAATGCTGTTCAGTCCTGCTTCTAACTCAGTCAGTAAGTTCTGGAGTCTTGAGTCGGCAGACGAGGAACTCAGAATAGGTTGTGCAACTGCTTTGATGCTTCTCAGAAGGGAACTCACAGGGTCCTGTCCCAAAGTCCCCATAACTACGCACTCTTGGATTTCCGACTCCCCAAGTGGTTTTGGAACCGTTTTCACAAAGTGCACTTCGCGCTTGCCTTGCGCGGGCTTGAGTTCCGAAGAGTACTCTGCTTCTGAGTCGTAAGTCACTTGCAGTGTTGCGTACTCAGAAGCGTCTAGGAAAGAACTAATCAAAGGAGAACTAGGAAGGTTTGAAACTCCTAGGGCGGCCTGCGCACACCCTAAAATATAGGTATTTCTGGCGTCAGACATTTTATTATGTTAAAACTTCTTCTTCAAGTAACTCCCCAAAGTCATTCCAAAAGTCTGGGTCTATTAGTTTGGACTCCAGAGTTGCCTGGTCTAGCTCCATTTGTTCTTCCATCACAACTGGCATTTCTTCATCGGTGTCTGAGTTTCGGTCCATTTATATTATGGAAGCAAAGTTCAGGCAGTATCAAGCTTTTGACTTTGCAAACAACCCTAACTGGAGGGCATACTACGACCAAGTCCATGGAAACCCAACTCACCAGCAACTAGAACGCATTAAAAAAAAGTGGTACAAAAGGCACGTAGACCCTGACTTCGATCCAGAATACACACAACTTAGACAGTCTACAGAGCATCTTAGAGAGCAACCTAGACAACAACCTAGACAACCAGTACAGCCCCTCCAGCTGCTTCAAGTAGGTCTTTTTGCACTAGCAGTTCCCTCAGCTTTGCTTGGAAAAGCACTTCACATGGTAGTGGCAGCTCACTTTGCAGGGATTCTGCACTACCATTCCACTCCTAAGTTCACCAAAGAGTACTGGAGAGCAGTGGTTCTGGACGACAACGCCCACGCATTAGGGTTTGCTTTGCTGTTTTTAATCATGCCTATGAGCATTATTTGGGTAGTTCCTGTGGGTTTAGGAGCAACTGTTTACACTGCAGACATTCTGCCCAGAACTAATTACTTGCCTCCAAGTCTTAGTGGCTACCTCAGAAACCTTGACTCTAAGAAGGCAGAACTCCTACAGATGAGGTCGGACTCGGAGGTTTGGGTGGGCTTTGCTGTCACAATTGGGGCTTTACTTGGAGTTTGCCACTTCATAGTGCCTTTGGTGTTTTGGCAGTACATGCGTAGCAAGTACACTCTGAACAGGTTCACACAAACGTCCTTTGCCTACCTCAGAATGAAGGGAGACCAAGTGTTTGGGGGGTGTCCTAGGTTTTTGCAAACTTGCTGGAGTAAACTGAAGCAGTTCTGCAACTTTGCAGTAACTCCACAACAACCTTCTTCCTGCTCCATTTTTTAGGTTCATTAATTATTAATCACTTTTGGTCTTTGGCAAAGTTGAGTTTTTGTTTTTCGTACTCAATATCGTAGTTGGACTGAGGAGCAGTGTCTCTGCTTTTGAAGCTCAAGTAAATTCCAGTCAAGAAGGCCCAGCACAGCAGCATGATTTCAAAAACGTTGTTTGCGTAGAAGTAAGAAAAGAACTCTAGGTACCTAACTTGAATTCCAAACATGTTGTTGATGTCTGTGAGTCTCGTGAACATAGAAAAAGCATTGGCACTGTAAAGAGTCACAGCAACTGAAGCCATCAAAATCAAGTTTAGGTTGAACAGCACTGAGTTCATTGGAGTGGCGTCTTTTTTGATGGGGTGGGCTTGAAAACAGAAAAAGAACCTCAATCCGAACTTAATGTTCCCTTTAATCACTGCCAGCAGTAAGTAGATTGCAAATATTGCGTACACTATAGTGCTCAAAAAGGACACAGAGGGGTGCTCCAGTCCTATAAGCATTTCGTTGAGGAAGGGGTGCGCTGGGATTCCGTCTGACCTTATAGCTACGTAAAGCAGTGTGTGAAGCAGCAACAACAAGGAGACAATCAGAGTCACTATTCCCAGGATTAGATAAACTGGGTACCACAAGTCGCTTTTTTTGGAAACGCCTTTTTCCAGCATGTAGCTGTCGTACTGCTGCTCCAGTATCAGCGTTTCGGCTTGTATGCGGTTGGTTTCGGTCCTTATGCTGTTTTTGATGGATCTTTTCTTAAACCAAGAAGTTTCAATGTCTAGTTCGGCTTTTTTGAGTTTGAGTGAAGAAATGCGTTCTCTGAGCTGTGCAGCATTGTTGCGGAGACTTCTTTCTTTAGCTGAGAGTTCTTGGGGACTGAGTTTCTGAGGTCTGAACCTGTACATGTTAATGAAGTCCAAAGGAATTGCACTCAAGCCAATGCCCCCAAACATCACTAACAAAAACCACCCCACAAAGGACAAAAGCCCCATAACGTACACTGGGAAAGTCACTGGGATCTTGAGTGTAGTTTCTCCTTCATCACACTCAGCAAAGGAATCAGAGGAAGACGAGTAAGCGCACGTGTAAGTTTCTACAGGAATGTGGGTGGTGGCAAGCAGCAGGTACATAATGGTCAAAATAAGTCCAACAATCACCACTACAAAGGCTAAGTGCTTGAAAGTGTAGCAGAGTCTAGAAGCAACGGTTTCTTCTTCGTCAGATTCGTAGTAAAAGGAAGCTGTGGGAATAAGGACCACTACGTAAATAAACACACTCATAAAGATAATCTGCCACATGATGTCAATGCGCAGACCACCCCCTTCTCCCTTGGTGTTGGACACGTCTAAAGGAAGCGTAAGCACCTGAGCCCAAGCCAGCATTAGCCCTATCAAAACCAAAATCTTCAAAAACCAAGAGTCAGAGAACCCCTTCTCAGAAGCGTCTAGGTAGTATATCAAAAAGTAAAAGTTGACTCCCAACAAAACTACAGCTAGAATTATCGTGAGTATCACCAGAAACACGTCCATTTAAATTAATATGTCCAATCTGGGCAATCTGACAGTCAAACCTGTTGAAGGAAAGTTTTACAAGAACTACGACTGGTTCGGCAAAATGGACCCTTATGTAGTTATACAACTAGGGTCGCAAGTAAAAAGGTCTGCCACCCACTGGAAAGGAGGCAAACACCCCCGCTGGACAGACACCATCCATTTCAGAAGAAGGGATGAAACAGAACTGAGAGTTGAATCCTGGGACGCAGACCGTTCCTCCGCAGACGACAGAATCGGCGAAGGAACTCTTCCTCTGACAGCAGCCCTCAACTCAGGGTACTGGACGGGAAAAGTAGACATTGTTAAACGCAACAAAAAAAGAGGCGAAGTAACTCTAGAAATACTTTGGGAACCCGACAACCGACCCCTGAGCCAGCCAACTTACTCTTTTTCCAGACCTAAAAACAGTGCTCACACAATGTAATTACACCTAAAAGATGTAAATTATTCTCTTCCATAAAGTGCTTCCTCAGATTTGAACTGGTCTTCGTGAGGAATCCTCATGGAGTAGTCACCCTGTGCAATCAAGTAATTTTTTTTGCTTCTTGCAATCAGTGGTTCGTAGTGGTGTCTGTAACCGTAGTATCGCCTTGCAGCATCAGCTTTTTCTTGGGTGGGTTGGACGCGGTCCATGTACTTGAAAGTCCGAGTAGCTGAAGAACGGTTGAACCACCACACGGAGTAAAACATCATAAAGACCACTAAGAAGTTCCAGCCCCTTCCTTTCCTAATTAGCCACGAGTGGTGCTTTTTGAAGGCTGTATGCCAGAAAACCATTTTTATGGAATTATACCACTTGTTCCTTGGCTCCTTGGTCTACTTCGAACTCAAATTCGTAGGAACTCTCACTTGAACTGCTGCTGGAGGATGAGTCTTTTTTGGTTTTGAAACTCATGAGTTTTTGGTGGAGGTCTTGCATTTTGTTTTCCCAGTCTTCAAAGAACTCTTTTTGTGTGGACTCCTCCTTCTTCAGTTGGATTTCTTGGATTATTTTTTCGAGTTCGCTTCCTAAAGACTGTTTGGTGTTTAAGTCAATGCTCATTCCGTAGCTTTCTGCAAACTCGAAGTTCTTAATAATGATTTCAGCAAACTCGGTGTACTTTTGTCTCAAAGAAGCTATTTCAGGGTCTTCGTGGACAGTGGTTTCAGAAGTTGGTTCTTCAGAAGGGTAGGCGTTTTCTTGAGGGTCTTCAGAAGTGTAGGGAGGATCTTGATTAGGTTCATTGTTTTGTAGAGGTTCTTGCACTGACTCTTCTTTAAGGGCTTCTGAACTACCTTGGGAGTGTTCTCCTGAGTACTCCTCGGCCTTGGCTTCTTCGGCCTTTTCAGTGTAAAACCCACTTTCCTTTAAAAACTTTTCTCTATAAATTTCAATGTTGGGGTTGTCAAAGCAGAACCTAAAAGTCGAGGGGTTTTGGTAGCACTTGAGTCTGCCTTGCTTGTCGTAAAGGGCTTCCCAAGGAGAGGGTACAGGTGCTTTGCTGCACTCTTCAGCTATCCAAAGGTACTCTTTGTGCCTGATCGGGTCGATTCCTAGTTTCTCAGCGATTTCTTGAATGTTGAGTTGGGTGTTTTTTAAGTACTCAGTTATGCACAAACTAGTGTTTTTAAGCTGGATGCTTTTTGCAAGGGGTTCGTAGCCTTCAGCACTTACAAGCAACTGATAGTTCCCCAAAGAAACTCTGGAGACAAAAGTTCCTGTTTCTGCTTCTTCTGCAAAGTACACTTTGTTTGCTTCGTCACAAAGCTTCACTTCTGCTCCAGAAACAAAGGTTCTCTGGTGTGCATCTCTTAAGTTAAGCATGACTTCGCAGATGTTCGAAGGAAGCAACTCAACAGTTATGTGGAAAGTAGAGCTGAAGTCAGAGTACTCAGTAGCGTTGAAAACCTCCATAGTCGACTTGTAATCTGAACCTTCAACCTCTACTTCGTAAGTGTTCAAACAGAGAGACGCGAAAAAGGCAGTTCCGGTGATATCAGTTGTGCAGTAAGTGGACTGGCTTTGCTTTTTAGAAGACAATGATATCCTAGAAGTGCGTCTACTGATGTTTTTGAAAGTAGCAGCAGACCGAGGACGCAGAGGTCCTGTGTAAGCACTGCGAGGTCTGGAAGTGGCAGGTGCTTGTATTTGGAGTTCTTTAGGCCTTACTTTAACCTTCATGTTGGGCAGGGGTTCTTTGGTGTCTTCCGAAACAACTTTGACTCCCAAACAAAAAGTGGGTAAGTACTCTGCAACTTCACTGATGACTTTGTTCACGTCTGGCCACTTTTGAGAAGTGAGCTTTGAGTGCAAAGTGCCTTTCCTAAGTCCTTTGTCAAAGTTAGCTACAACTTGGACTTCAAAAGCTCCTAGTCGCTGACTCATAGACAAGTCAGTTGCAGAGGATATAGGTTTCAGAATGACTTTCACCACACTGTATTTAGACAACAAAGCACTTTTTATCAACTGGGCGCACCTCAGGTACTTCTGGGGATCGTGCCTGGTGGTTCCAGAGTGCTTTTCACAACCGTCGCAGTGCTCAATAGTTACTATGATTTCGTTTTTGCGGATGAAGTTATACTCCCTAAACTCTCTAAAAGCTACTATAGGTTTCTTCTGGTCCACGTTGGGAAACTCCCTCAGGGTAGTTTTTAAGTTGGGGTTAGAATTTGGCTGAACTGACCTTTTTCGAATGGGGTAAGGACTTGGAGTGAGTCCTGAAACTGAGTAAGAGTACTTGATAGAAGCCACTTTGCCGTTTGGGAACCAAGGCATTGAGTGCAAAGTGGGTACGTACTTTCCAGGCTTCCTTTCAGTCATTTATAGCTGGGTTAATAATGGAACATACAACCAGACCTATTGTTGTAGGATCAAGTGCACTTGCAGTCAAGTACTCTGAAGGAGTGCTGATGTGCACTGACACCCTTGCTTCTTACGGGTCGCTTGCTAAGTTCAAGCAGGTGCCCCGTATGGCTGCTATCGGAGAAAACACCCTTGTGGGGGCTTCGGGAGAGTACTCAGACTTCCAAGAAATCGTCCGCATTCTCAGACAGAAAGAAGAAGAGGACTTTACCATGCACGACGGCGTGAGGATGACGCCTGGCCACTACGCCTCTTACTTGTCTTCAGTGTTGTACAACAAACGCAACAAACTAAACCCACTCTACAACTCAGTGCTGATGGGAGGAGTTCAGAGAGGAGAGACTTATCTAGCCTACCTCGACTTTTACGGAACCCACGTCTTGGGCGACTACGTGACCACTGGCATGGGAAGCCACCTTGCTAAGCCCATTTTGGCCAGAGAGTGGCGCGCAGACCTTAGCGAGCAGGAGGCTAAAGCCCTTTTAGAAAAGTGCATGCGCGTCTTGTGGTACCGTGACGCTCGTGCTAGTGACCGAATTCAGTTCGCAAAAGTTACTCAACTAGGCATTACTTTTGAAGATCCCTACACAATGCAGAGCGAGTGGGGACTTGACTCTTACAGGATTTACAGTCTTAATCCTCTCTTCCCATACTAAGTAATTATCAATCAATAATATGCCGCCTAAACGCCAAGAAGACAAAAAGCATGAAGAAACCGCCGATGAAAGTAACTTGCCTAAAGCTCAGTTGTGGTTGGTGTTGGTGTCTCTCCACGAACACATAGCAATTCTTCAAAAGTACTTCAAACAACTTAACTTGAAAGTACTCGCCAGAGAAGAACTCCTAAGTTACTGCACTGAAAAAGGACTCGAGCAAACCCCTGAAAACTTAGCAACTGCCTGCAAAGAAAAGCTCAGGGAAATAGAAACCCCTATAAGGAAAGAAAAGAAACCCGAAGACCCCCTTCGAATCGACTTAATTGTTCTTTTGAAAGGCTATCCTGGTTCTTACCAAGAGTTTAAACAGTCAGGCATTGACATCAACATGTGTCTTTACCTAAGACCTCCTAAATCTTACTCCCAGCACAAGTACTTGGCAGAGCAAAAAGAAATTTCCGCTTACCCAGAAGAGTTCCTTGCTTCACAAGAACTTGAAGACTGCTACTGGGAGATACTGGAGTTCACTCCTCAAGAAAACATGGAAATGCCAAACCCCCAAGAAGAAGTTAAGGAGGAACCTAAAGCCAAGTCTAAACCAGGGAAAAAAACTGAAGAACCCAAGGAAGACGAACTGCCTCAAGACGACCCTAAATACCTTTTTTTACAGAAAATACTAGAAAAAATTAAGAGTGTCAGTGAGGAGTACATCAACTACTTAGAGTGGAAGTCCCAAGTAGAAGTTAAGGAATTTGCCCAGGAGTCCAAAAGTCAGGGTGTTAGTTACTACCAAAAAATACTGAGTGAAGGAGTAGATGACCCTAAGTTTGTGCTGGGCTGCATGGTTAAACAAGTTTTACACAATAAAGAGACTTTTTCTTCTCAAAGCGAAGAACTTCTGAAAAGCTACTTCGAAGAGAAGTTTAAAGAACCAGAACCAGGAAAAGCCTTAGGAATCGAAAACTCCATGACGATTCTAAACGAAGCTGACGATATTTGTAAACTTGCACACGGGAAAAGCTTTGACTTGCAAGAAAGCATAGCTGAAGCAGAGTACTGTTTGTTGAAGTGTCTGGAGTTTGAAGAACTCAACCAACAACAAAGAGACCTAACGCCTCAGGAAAGAGGAGCTTACTACAACTCTCTTTACTCGTTTTCTAGTTTACCAGTGCCAGAGTTCAAAAGGGCCCTGGTCTTAAAAGACTTTGAAGAAATGATGAAAGAAGTCCAGCCCGAAAGAAACTGGGACTTTTCAGACAGAAGTTACGAAGAACAACTTAACTTCAATTTGCTTTTGCAAGTCCTCAACAGGGAAATGGTGTTTGACCCAGAAGTGAAGTCTAAGTATATTAGTGACAAAAATACCTTGCTTCTGGCAGTGTTCCACAAAACTCCTCCTGGCAGGATTCTCAGGAAGGCTTGGAAGGCTCCTTTAAAAACAGTTCCTTCTTTCCACCACTTTTTCCACTTAAAAGACAAGCCAATTAAGGAGTTGCTTGACGTAAGCTCTTCAAAGGCAGGAATAGCCTATGAAAGAGTTAAGTGCATGTTTCCAGGAGACAACAGTGTGATTAAGGTTTGTGAGTACACAACTGGTCCTAAAGTAGCTAACTCAGAGCAGTTCAACTTTCCTAAGTTTAACTCTACGATCTACAAGGAAGGAGTTCTGTTCGGAATTAAAGAAGGTCCTGAGTTTTGGGTTTACGACCACAAACAAAGACTCACCGTTGAAATGCGTGAAAAAGCCCACCTCAATATTGGCACTGAAGGTCTGGTGTTTAAGATGTTCGGAAGTGGAGAAATACTTCAGCAAAGAGTTGGAGATACTCAAGAGTGCAACCGAGTAGTTATTGGAATGGGAAATATCATTAGGTACATGAAAGACGGAACCACCCAAATCTACATGGCCAACGGAGACACTTCTGTACTAACTAAGGAAAAGCTCTGGGTAACCACAAACATGAAGGGACTCAGAACAGCTAAACGGATTCAAGACAACGTAATTTACGGACTTCCAGCCTTAAAAGTCAGTGAGTATACTGACCCCGAGTCACTTGCAGTAGTTAAAGTCAGAGAAGACCTTCTCATGAAGATTAGGTACCAAGACCAGTCTACCGCAGTGCACTTCCCTGACGGTACTTGCATCCACACCTCCTCTGACGGGAACATAGTGCATATTACAGCTGAGGGCTTTGCTAGTCTGCGGTTCCATAAAGACAAACTTAAAGCTAGGCAAAAAACTGTGATAGGACTGGGGTCCACCGACTCCACGTTGGGTGCAGACGACGTCATGCTCAGGTCCCACGACGGATTTGTAGTAGAGGCACTTTTTCCAGACGGCAGTAAGCTAAAAACTTTTAACCAAGTGCAAGAACTAGAAGGAGTGGATGAGTACCTAAGTGCACAAGTAAGTTTGCTGCACAGCTTTTCTGGAGGAGTTCTAAAGGTGACTAGTGAAGGAGAAGTGGTTTTGGTGACTCCTCCTACTCGACTTAGGCTTGACTCGGAGGACCCGAACGCTCACTTTTACGAACTGTTTACAGTGTCTGAAGAAAGAAGTTCTGGAGTTTACTCAGCCGATTGCAGAACTGGCAAAGTGTGGACTAAGGACAACGAAGGCAACTACTTCGAAGTGAACGCTGCAGGCAAAGGAAAAGAAAACTTAGCAGTGAGTCTGAGCATGGAGGAAGAAGAAATAAACTCTCCAGAAGTTTCAGAAGGAGAGTATTTAGACGAGGAGTGCAAGTTTTTGCCTCCTCCAGACACTATTTGTCCTCCTAGACTTTTTGTGATTAAAAACGAACAAATATTTGAATTCATGAGTTTCGGACAGCTAGAGTACTACTTCCACTTTAACCAAAAATACCACTTTGAAGAAGAACTTAGCTTAGGAAAAGTCCACACCTTTGTAAAGCCACTTACAGAACCATCCCCAGAGTTTTCTTTGCATTACAAAATTCCCAACAGTGCAGCTCCTATGCTGCAAACTAAACTTGCAGAAAAAACTCCCAAGCCCAGTGCTTACGTGTTGCGCAAACTAACTCAGTACCCAGACTTAACTCAAGACAAAAAGCAAACTTTCTTGCAAGACTTAGAAAACTACTTGAACTGGACTAAAGACTTCCAAGCCAAACAAGAAAGTTACATAGTCCAGGACACCCGCAGCCAAGAACTCAAAGAACTCGAAGAAGAAATTCAAAAACAAATTCTTTTGGAAAAGGGCGAGTTTTCTAAGATAGAAACTAACGAAGCTGCTGAAGACTCCGAACCAGAAGCCTTTATTTCTTTGTCTGAAAACGAAGTTGAAATAGAACTGCCCAATCCCCTGAAAGATTCTTAATAATAATAAATGCAAAGGACATTTAACTCCAGTCTCGGGAAGTCTTACAGTGCCCAAAACATCCAAGACACCTTTAAAACTGCTACTTTACAAGAAGAAATCAAAACTACTATGGACCAGTTTGAACAAGAATTCTCACAGTTTTCTTCCCAAATGAAAAGGATCAGGGATACACCTACTCAGGAACAAATTATCCTCAAACAAAAACTCAACAAACTACGTGCCGAGAACCACACCAAACAACTCCAACTCCAAAAACTCCAAAACGAAGCAAACGCTTTTGAAATGTGCATTGAAGACGACAGCCTGAAGTTCCAGAAACAGTCCAACCTAGAAGACCAGATTGAAGAAGCCCACTTGATGCTTGAAGAGTCAATTGAAGAACAAGAAAGAATCCAAAACAAAAAAGCCCAGCTCAAAAGCTCTGTGCTGGTCTGGAAAGAACGCCTGGACACCCTCAGAGAAGCCAACCGGAAAATCACCAAGATGCACAAAACTGCTTTGTTTTCTAAGAAAAACGCATTCAACACTTTAGTTCTGAGCCAGAACCAGGTAATCGAGTTCAAAGACAACATGGAAAAACGCAAAAAGGAGTTCTTGAACTCTTATTACAGTAAAAAAGAACTTTTAGATCAACAAACCCAAAAAATTAAAAATGCTATTGAAAGAATCAGCCAGCACAACCTAGCAACCAGAAAAACCCAGTTCCAAAAACAAGAGTTAGTTAAAACAGTCGAAACTGAGTACTTCAAAAACGAGGAAGAAAAACAAAAACACACCAAACAAACTAACTTAATTCAGAATTACTTAAGAACTGTGGAGCAGCTCAATAGAGTTCTTGAAAGACAAGGAAGACCCAGAATTGACAACTTGAATTCAGAACACGAAAAAGCAATCAACATGCACAAACACTTTCTGTACCTCGAAAACTCCTACGGCAGCCAGTTCCAAGAACTCACTCTTGAGTTCCTCGAAAAACAAAAACAGTGCGACCAACTAAGCCAACAACTAGACCAACTCAAAGAAGAAAACAAAGGAATCACACTGAAAGGAGGTCCTAAAACCTATAGCCAACTCAAGAATGCTCTGCAACAAGCTAAGGAGCTTTGGGCCAAAAACCAGTCTGTCCAAAACACTGAGTTTCTATGCATTCGCTTGTATGCAGGAATGCTCAACTTAGGAAGCAGTTTAGTCAACACCTTAACTACTACAGAAAAACAAGCCAAAGGACTCGAAGGGAACCTTAAAAAAGTATTCCAAGAAACCAAGGAAGACATCCTCAACCTGCAAAAAGGCTTCTCTAAAAAAAGAAACCTTAATGTAACCGAAACCAGCAAACCCAGACCTAAAAAACCCTTTAACCTTGGAGTTTTTAAAACCCAAATGTTTGAGTCCAGAGAAAACCCAGAAAAGTTCGCCACCGAAGTAAAGCCTTACTTTTCTCTATCACAAGCTGAGCTCTACAGAGCCCACTTCAAAGTTAACAAGGACGAAGAAAAAGCTCAGACCTTTTCAGAACTAGTTAAGGAACTCCCTACAGTGTGCTACTTCATAGACCTGACTTACCTTGAGAAGTACTTGGAGTCTGCATCCGACGAACTCTCTTTAAGCGAAATCTCAGAACTCCTTGAGTCTTCAAACGCAAGAATCCAGCAACAGTTCATAGTGCTTTACTCTTCACTGAAAGACTTAGTTGTTTGTTCTATGCAACAAGACTCCCCTCAAGAACCCTTCCTCAAAATCTCTTTTTCTGAACTAAGAGACCTCAAGAAAACTTTTTCTGACTTAAACCAACCAAGTGCTTCAACCATTGCAAATGTAAGCACCAAAATAATGCTCCAAGCTGAAAGAAACTCTAAGTACAAAACTGTAGAACTCCAAAGTGCACCTAGCAAGTCCGAACAAAAACTAACTGAAGAAGAACTCATTATCAAAAGAATGAAGAACTTCCACCTGAATAACTCCAACAAAAGCATAGAACAAGAAAAAATCACTCCTAGCAGTGCCAAAACTGCTTCTTCTTCAATTCCTCCTTACTCGCCCAAACAGGTCCTAAACGAAGTTCTCCACTACGACCGAAAGATGACTCAAATTCGAGGCAAAGAAGCCAAAGCCTCTTCTACAAACAAAGTTACTATTGAAAACGACACCATTAGTTTGAGGATGAACAAAAAACCCTGGACTGCTTCAAACAGACTCCGCAAAAAGGCCTCTAAAAAGCCAAAAAGTAATCTTTAGTTAAAAGTATTGTCTGGTTCCTTGGATGTTTTCCCACTTGCTAATGAGTTGACTAATGGTTTCATTAACTGTTAAGTTGGACCTTGCAATCATTTTGAGTTCTTCTAAGTCGATGTTTTTGAACTCTTCGTTGAGTTCGAGTTTTTTGTTCAAGTAGTCAATTTTTTGTCTTAGGTTTTCATTCTCTTCGTAGAGGTGCTTGGCTTCGTTTTGTTCTCTTTCAACTTCAGTTTGGAGTTTGGTGTTCTAAGTAAGTCTTACGCGTTCTTCCATAACTTTGTTGCGGAACTCCAAGTCTTTTAAGTCAGTTTCCATAGTTCTGCTGGTTTGGTTCATTTCTTGGAGTTGTCTCTCCATACTAAGTAGGTGTTACCTTTCCATTTTAGTTTTGACTTCTGCTATGTCGAAGGTGAACTTGTTCTTTTGGTCAACTAAGTTGTTGTTTTCAGATATCTTTTGTTTGAGTGCCTGCATGTGGAAGTGGGCATCCCTCCTAGCGTCTTCGACTTGTTGGTAGGCCACAGCTAGTTCTTTTTTTTCGCGTTGTTTGAGTCTGGCAGCCAAAAGGGTTTCTTGGTGGGTTCTTTCTTTTTCGAGTTCTAAGTTGAGGTCGTCAAGTTCGTTTTGGAGTTCTCTTTTTTCAGAGTTGATTTGGGTGCTGGACTTCTCTACTAAGTCTATTGAGTACTCCAGGGACTTTATTTTGTTAAGTAAGTTGTCTCTTTCGAGTTCTACTTCTTGTTTTTGCTGAGTCAAAGTGTTGAGTTTTTCGTGTCTGACTTGCAGGGTAGTTTGGTTTTTAAGGTCCTCTTGGAGTTGGATGTACTTTTCCTGCATTTCAATCATTTTGTTGTTTTGGTTCTCAAGTTCTTGGTTCTTTTCAGTTTCCATCTGGGCTAGTCTTTCTTCTAAGTTTTGGATTTGGTTGTTGATGCGGTCAATCTTTATTTTGGTTTCTCCAGCGTAGGTTTTGCACAGGTCCCTTTCTTTAGTGGCTTCTGCAAGTTTCTTGGAATAGTCTTCTTTTTCGTAGAGCATGTAACTGATGGCTTTTCTGTACTTCTCAGACTCTTCGTCGAACTCTTTAGTTTGGGTTTTCAAGTCAGACTCAATTTGGGAAACTTCCCCCATAGCTTTTTCGTAGGTGCTTTTCAAGGACTGGTTCCTCGACCCTAAGTCTCTGTTTTCTTCGTCCAAAGCTTGTATTTTTTCTTCGAGTTCTTTTTGGATTTTCGAGTACTTGCTTTTAAGTGCCCACATGTTTTCAGTCAGAGGCCCTGCTTCGATTCCTCCCATCATTTTGGACATTCTTTCCTTTTCCTTGTCTTTCTGCATTTTGATTTCCAACTCCAAAAAGTAAACTTGTTGTTGCAAGTTAGTGATGTACTCGTTTTCCAGTCCTTGGTCTGGAGGAGTCATTTCAGTCCTAGGTTGCACTTGTTTCGAGTACTGTGAGTAGCCTTCTAGTTTCCTGTCCCTTGCAGGTGCTTTGTACACTTTAGTCGAACTCCTGAGCTGCTGGGTAGAAGGACGCTCTGGCTTTGACTTGTAGAAACTTGCACTGGTGTTGTGCATTCGGGAGTCCCTAGTTTGCGTTCTGTGGTCTGTGAAGGAAAACTCTTGCGGTTTGCTTTGACTAAAAGCTACGTGCGAGGCTCTTTGATTGTAACTTCTGCCAGAGTTGGACCCAAACCTTTCTCCGGTAACTGAAAAGTTAGGGCCTAGTTGGTTTTCGTAGTTCTGCAAGGCAGTGTAGGACATGTCATAACGTTCTTGCCCTCGCACTCTAGGGTGGGATTCCATTTTAAAATGCAAGTGGAAAAAGTAGTTTTGAGTTCAGACGCCTTCCGAGGCCTTTTAGGGCACTGCTTTGTAACTGACCAAGAAGAGGTCCTGGGACTTTTGTTCGGGCACATGGAGGCTAAAACTGTCCGAATTTATGGCTGCTTGTCCCTGCAACGCAACTGCAAAGAAAAAGACAGAGTTGAAGTAGAAGACGTGCAGTTGTCCTCAGCTATGACAAGTGCCGAGGAACTCAGCAACACTCTGCAACAAGAATGCACTCTTAAAGGTTGGTTCCACTCCCACCCCAACATCACTGTGTTTCCTTCCCATGTAGACATCCGCACCCAGGCCTACCTCCAAGCTTTAGGACCTGAGTTCTTGGGACTCATCATATCTTGTTTTTGCAGGGACTCCCAAAACGTATGAAATATGTAGCTGGAAAAAGTGTCTTTGATAGCTTTCCAATCCAAAGACAACCAAGCAGTTTCTATTCCTGTAGAAATAGCTTCTCCCACTATGCTTCTTAAAGCTCCTCCCAACATGACTATCCATGACTCCTACCACTACTTACTTGACGTGCAAAAAAACCTACTTACTGAAGAAAAAGAAGCTTACAACCAAGCTTCCCAGAACTCACACTTGCTTTCCAAGGTCTACAACGCTAGTCTTTTCAACTTAAGCATGTCCCGCATACTTGAGAAGTCCTTAATTCCTTTTTACGAGTTCATTCTACACAAGCAACAAATGGACCAAATACTGCTTGAACAACTCCAGCGAGAAAACGAGTTACTTGAACTCCAGTTAGCTTCCAAACAACGCTCTAATACTTAAATGCTTACTTCTTTAGTGTTTTATTGTAAATTTGTTCTCTAGCTTTGTAAAAAGCCTCCAAGTTATCACTGACATTTTGGTCTTTTAAAACAGTTGAAGTGTTTGTGGAAGAACTTTGCTTCATCATAACTTGCAGCCAAGCTTCAAAGTCGCTTTGCATTCTTTTGCGTGAATTTTCAAGCATTTTCTGGATGCCTTCAATTTCGCTTTTGAGGTCCCTGAGTTCAGCAACTCCTTTTCTGTAAGTGGCTTTTTGGGTTTCTAGTTCACTGCTTAGCTGTTGTTCTTTGGGGTGTTCTAAAGGAATGTTGTCTCCGTCAACCAGTCCTTGGAGGGCGTTTTCCCTCCTCAGTGTTTCTATTTCGTTTTTGATAGCTTCTATTCGCCCTCTAGAAGAGTTGATCACCTCAGTTAAGTTTTTGGCGTTTTGTATTTTGTCTTTGAGGAGTTGTTTGTTTTCTTCCATAGCTTGGTTTTTCCTGTAGCTCCTTCTGAACACGTCGAAGGCTTTGTTTCTGTCTTGGAGTTGTTCAAGTGACAGTTCAATGTTCGTGGGCGCCATCAGTCCCTGTTTGTTTTCTGCCACCGACCTTTCTCTCATCCGTGCACTGCTGTCTACTGACCTCCTAGTTGGGGTTTCGGAAGCTTTGACTTCTTCAGTTGGCAAAGCTCTGGTTACTTTAGGAGGCGAAGTAGGCATTTCAGACTTGCTTTTGTTAAGGTGACTCAGTAGTATGGCAATTTCGTTGTCTCTTTGCTGGACCAGTAGTCGGAGTCTTTCTACTTCCTCCGAACTCACATCGTCCACTGCTTTCCCTTTAGGCAAAGGCCTGCTTTGGGTTTGCAGGTTATTGTACATTTTTTTGAAGTGGTAAAAGCACTCGTTGATCCGCAGAATGTCCGAAAGAACTAGTTTGGCTGAAGGGTCCCTGTTGTTGATGTACTCCTCGACCATCTTCGAGCACTCCTCTGACTCTTCAGGAGTAAGGTGGTCCTTTTGCTCGGAATCGCCCTTTAGCATTTTGATTTCAGCTTTCAGTTCTGCGTTTTCTTGCTTCAGTCTTTTAATGATTAAAGCTGGGTCAATCTGTTCATTCTTAGTTGCGTCGTTCTTAATGCAGGCTACTCTTTGGGCAAACCTGCAAGTAGAAATGCTTTCGTCAATATCAGACTCTTCAGCACTTATAGTTGCAATCATAGCTGTTTTGCAGTTGCCTCCTAAAGAGTCCCTCAAAATAAGAGTCATAAAAGAGTTCCTGTAAGGCACAAAGGTCTGCTCTCCCTGTGACTTCTTCTGGAGACACACAATCACCTGCTCTAAAAAGTGCAAACTCACATTGATGTACCTAGCTTCTTTAAGCAGCACTCCGTCCACGTTGGTTTTACCCACTCTTTCCGACCCTGCCAAGTCCACCAAGTGCAGTTTCGAAACTGTTTTCACATCACTTCCTATTTTTTGGGCTTCAATTTGAATAACAAACACGCAGTGTGAACGAGTAGACGCATCGTGTTTGGGAGTTTCTGCTACTACTCTGTTGGTGTCTCCAATGAAAAGCAAGTTAAGTGCGTCTTCTTCAGTGTCTGACCTGTGCACTGACAAGTTGTAAAGTGAAATGTTCCCAGCTTCGTCTTCTCGGTGAATGACTTTGGGCAGGTCCTGCAAGTTCCTGGTGCACTGACTGTCGTCCAGTAAGTCGTAGCCTTGGTCGTTGTATATTTCCAAGTATGAAATACTTACTTGGTAGTGAGTGTCAGTTCTCTTTCTCATTTCGGAGAAGATGTAAGAGACTGAACGCGGAATGAGACCTCTGTCTGCGTACCTTTCTGCTCCGCCGGTTATAGTAAATGTTTTGCCCGAGCCAGTTTGTCCGTACGCAAAAATAGTGCCGTTGTACCCGTCAAGGACTGAATCTACAATGTTTTTAGCAACTTTGTCGAAAACGTTGTCTTGCTTGGCGGCCATAGTCAGTACATTGTCAAACTTGAAGTGGTAGTCCTCTTTCTTGTTATTGACATACTGGCGGGGGG
>PR_CR_10_Liq_1_inCRDRAFT_1000394_pt1 | contig 27442 bp, 20 predicted proteins | sample PRCRCaboRojoPR_3_FD_10241 | JGI IMG/M metagenome (IMG submission 10241)
AATCAGTAAAATGCAGAGGTTGGAGGAGCTGTCATCTTGGATAGTTTTTTCAAGCGAATAATAAATAGGAGCAAGAGTCTTGATAATTGTTTCATCTGCACCTTTTAGGTATTGATAGCTTGATGCTAAAATGTTGTAATAGTTGAAGTAATTAGTGAAATTCTTGCTTGCGTAGTCATTAACACACGTTTTAGTAACGTAAGTGTTGCAACTTTGAGCTTGGCTTGAGAGCAACCATTCCTTAAGGAGTTGTCTGTATTTTACCTTATAAGTATCGCCTTCGGATAAAGAGCAGTGTTTTTTCCCACTAAGTCCGCATTCACAAACCTCGGAAAATTCATCAGTGGTTTTGCAGTCATCGTTTGTTTTACACTCAGCTGCTGGATTCTTGCTTTGTGGAGGATCCTTGCATTCCCACATTAGTGAAGAAGTAACATTTGGATCTGCATAAAAACTCTCACAACAAATTTCAGCACTACTATCTAGAGAGTCAGGTCCACTCTGCTTATTGAATTTGAACTTGGATCCGTTCTTCAAAGAACCCACCTTTATGCAGTTACCATTGGCACACGTAAGGCCGTTTTGGCATTGATAGGGGTAACTGCAGCTATTTCCTTCTTGGTATTGCTTTACACACTCCAGAGTGTTGCTTCCTTGGTCCTTAGCAAAAAGACCCGGATCACAAGCTTGCTCTCCAACTAAAGGAGTCTTAGTGAATGTATCTCCTTCTCCATAGCCCTTACAAACTCCATTCTTGCAGTTTCCGATAAGGCAATCTGAGGCTCCTCTGCATTTTGAACCCGGGTAGGAAAGTGGAGCATATTCCAGCGAAGGTAAACTTTTAGCACAGTAACTGTCTTTACGAGTCATTATATCAACGTAATCATTTGAGGTGTCGTTGTTCATGCAACTAGTAGACCCAGTGCAAACTGAAGTGTCTACAGTGTAAGTGTTATTTTCCAGATGTCCACATACAGTGCCATTTGACTGGACCTTCCCTAGGGTATATTGATAGCATTCACCCTGGCCCAAAGAAGTTACCAAATTTTCGTAAGCACTCTCTAGCGAGTAGCCTCTTAACTCGTGCACAGTTGTAACTTCTGCTCCAACACCGAGTAGAGCTAGCAAGCAAATACCCAAAAAGGCTTTAACCATTTATTCAACCACTTAAGCCAAGGATTTAAGGGTTTGAAAATATGGATGGAGTGAAATTAAATTCTGAGGTTCAGTTGAAAAGAAGTCTAGATGATTTGAACTCCCAAAAACCTTTTATCACGCACAGTGTAGGGTGGAACCGCAATCGACGGATATGACTTGCGAGATGTTGACTCACCGCCATAGTGGTCTGCCCCGAAGGCTAATTAAACGAGCCTTACTCTTGAGGGCGCATAGTTGGAAGCTCAACCAGCTAAATGCACAAGTTCTGGTAATCTTAAAAGAACGTGAAAGCAGTTGTTTAAATGAGCAAAAATGAATATAAAAGAGTTCTAAAAGTCTCGAGATGTATGGAAGCGTCCGACGAGCAGTTTTAAAGATGATTTGAATTTTTTGATAACTTAAATGACGTTTAAAAGCTTACTCGAAGGTCTGAGTGATTCCAACTTCAATTAGTAATAAATTTACCAATAAACTCCAGCTTCTAGGCACACTTGGTCATTCCGTAAAAGGGCCTTATCTGGTAAGACAGAGTGATGTTTCCGTAGCCTCTGTCGGTGCCTTCGTGCTTCTGGATCACACCGTCACTCATCTTTCTGTAGTGTATTTGTTTCTTTGCTTCAAAGTACTAAGGTCTAGCATCCAGCTGCAAAAAGCATTTGAATTTACGCCCAGGAGTTAGGAATAAGGCACTGGAATCATTTTACTTTCACTAACGACAGTGATTTACTCTAATCGTAACTTCCTCCAACTGTTTCTACAGTTAATAAACCACTTTTGATTAAATTAGTTTAACTGTCCAAACTCTTCCACTGTGGCCCTGCAGAACCTTAACTTGCTCGCCGGTTAAGGTGCTCCAGACTCTGATTAAATGGTCTTCACTGCCAGAAGCCACATAACTATTGTCAATTGATATACAAGCTGAAAGTGCCTCCCCAGTATGTCCCTTAAACACTCCAACAACCTCTCCAGTAGCAAAGTTCCTAAGTTTGAGTCTTTTTTTGTGCTCTCCAACTACTAGAAATTTTTCGTCGCTTGAAATACACACAGACAAAACTCTAGTCTTGCCTTCCAAAACTGCGATTTGCTTCCCTGTGGAGAGTTCCCACAGCCTTACACAGTTATCTGCGCCTCCAGAAGCTAGGAACTTCTCTGTGCTCGAAATGTCTACTGAAAACACCAAGTCGGTGTGTCCTTTAAGCACATGAGTCTGCTGGCCTGTTTCAAGGTTCCAAACTCTAAGAGTGCAGTCTTTGCTGCCAGAAACCAAAAACTCGTCTTTGCTTGAAACAGCTACACTCCAGACTCCTTCAGTGTGGCCTTTAAAAACTCTGTTTTCTTGTGTTCCAAAGTTCCACACTACGATGCTTCCATCTCCACTTCCAGAAACAATAACTTTCTCGTTGTTAGAAATCCCCACTGAAAACACCTTGCTGGTATGGCCCCTTAGCACTTGGATTTTTTGTCCAGTGGAGAAACTCCACACTGCAACAGTTTTGTCGTCACTGCCTGAAACTAAGAATTCTTTGTTTCTAGATATAGCAATTGAGTTAACTGCTTGGGGGTGCCCTTTTAGTTTGCGAATTTGTTCTCCGGTGAAAAGGTCCCATACTCTAATAGAGTTGTCTTCACTGGCAGAAACTACCGTTGTGGGGGTGCTCTGCACCCTAATCGCTGGTTTAGGTATTAAGTCTTCAATAAGGTTTTTAAAGTAGTTAAGGTACTTAACTTGGGACTCTCTAATAGAGTGCAGGTCTTGCACAACTTGTTCTTGGAAGTCTAACTTAGCAGCTTTGGATTCTAAGTTCTTTAGTTCAGTGAGTTGTTGTGAAGCAAACTTCTCTATTTTGTTCATTAAGTGCTGTCTCATCTTAATGACTTCTGCTTTGCGAATGTATATTTTAGTGAGGAGTTGGTTGTTCTTAGGTTTAGCCCTAGTTTCTTTGGGTTCTTCACTAGTTGTGTTACCCATTTATACTTAAGAATGATCCAGTGCAAACTTTTTAAAGTTAATGCTGTAAACCAAATTTGGGCCCGGCCATGGGGTACTTGAGACCAACTGAGGGGTCCACCCAGCGGTTGATGAAGTTCTGCAGAGCTAACTCAGCTGTTTTGAAGTCGCTGGAGTGGTTGTTAGTAGCTTCACGCTTGACTTTGCCCATGGTTTCTTTGAAGTCGATTCCCCACTTGACGAAGTTCTTGACACCTTCACTCCTCACAAGGTGTTCGCGCTGAGCTATGAGTTCATCAGCTCTTGCTTGCACGTACTCGTCGAACAGCATTCCTTTAGTAAGTTGAGTGCGGTAGTACTTGTAGCACGCTTCAAACTGCAACACCATCACAAAAGGCAAGAACCACTTCAAGGCGCGATAGTGGTAATTGTAGTGGATCAAGTGGTGGTTGTAAATGTACATTGCCAAAGGAATTCCGATCTTGATAGCACAGTGGTTCCAAATCCAGGAGTAGTTGATGTTGATGTAGGTCATTTGGTCGTCCCACTCGTCGTCCATGGGGTTTAGCACCAAAGCTTCTACTGGAAAAGGAGGTGCTGACTTGTAAGCGACTTCAGTCAAGTCCATCATTTTGTCTATTGACTGGTAGCGTCTGTACCTGGGTCCTCTGAAGATTGGCATCCAGGTCTTTTCGTCCCAGAGACCTAGCAATGATGTTGCAAGGTGGTACCTGTCCATATTTATGGCTTAAGTTCTAACTGGAATTCAAATACCTAGTTAAGTTGTTAGTTTAAAAATGATTTATGAGAGACAGGCAAGAAACTCTTCGAGACTTGCTAGAGGAAAAAGCACCCAGTACCGACCCAACACGCGTTTGAAGCACCTGCGCAGTTCAAGAATTAGAGAACTAGCTGATGAGTACTTGCACAGTTCCCAAGAAACACCCCGTGAAACACCTCGTGAAACACCTCGTGAAACACCCCATGAAGCAACCTGTGAAACTTTCCATGGAACACTCAGTGGAACACAGCGTGGAGCATTTTTTGAAGCCAAGTCGAGTCTAAGCACAAAAACACCCAACTTCACCAAAAAGAAGGAGTCACTTGAGTCGATTCTAAAAGACATAGGAATGAAGGACTACATAGAAGTTTTCCAAGAAAACCAAATAACCCTAGAAGACCTCCCATATTTAACTGAAGAAGACCTAAAAGACCTAGACTTGCCCTACTCATACAGAAAAAGACTACTAGGAGTGATTCAGGGCTTCTCAGAAGAAGAAGAAGAGTACCTAGAGGACCAGAGTTTGGAAGCCAAAGAAAACCCCAAACTTCAGGAAGTACAAGAAGTCCTTTTGGAAATCTGTGAGCAACAAAAAACCATGATGAAAATGATCAGGGCAAACCAAGAAGCACTTGCAAATTTGCTTGAAAAAGAAAACAAAACTCCAAGCAACACTAAGTTCTTCGAACCTACTCTGAGTTCTATTGCCAAACAGAAAGCAATTCCCAACAAGTACATGAGGGTTTCGCCTTTAAGGGTTTCTTACATGCAGAAGTACAAATCTTCTGAGTAATGTTTAAGTAATAATAAATGTTTGCAGGACTTTTGGGAAACTTAAACAAGACCAACCAAGGACCTGAAGAAGAACTTAAAGAAGATCCTGAAGAAGACCCTAAGGAAACCACCCTTATGAGAGCAATGGGCAAAAGAAACACAGTTGGCCTCAACTTGCTAGCTAACTCTAACCTACTGTCTGACCAAACAATCAAAAAACTCCAACAGTACAAACACCAACCAGAAACTATCAAAGTGACTGAAGCAGTTAAAAAAGGGAACTTGGAGGTTATAGACAAATTAGCTCTCAGCAAAGAGTTCAAAGAAGACAACAAGAACTTCGTGCAAAACGGGCAAATAGTTGTGACGGCCTTTGAGTACGACCAGTTCGGAATAGCCAGGAAACTCATTAACTACGGGTACTATATTTCACCCAACATCATTCTGGAAAAACTTAACGAAGAAAACTACAGCTTAGTCAAAAGAATCATTTCTGAGAAGTTCTTCAACCCAGAACACATAGTTCTTGAGTTCTGGTACATGCTTTACTTGAACCTTTTCGAACTAGCTGAACTGCTCAGGACCAAAGAAAGCTCCATCGACTCCCTTGTAAAGCACAGAACCATATCAGAAACCCAAGAAAACTTAGCAATAGACCCTACTATTATGGCCAAAGCACTTGAAAAAGCTATAGAGAGACAACAAGACCCCTTAGCTTGTCTCATAATAAGTTTAAGTCCCCAACTGGTAAACAAAACTTTGGTCTATAGTGCCCTAGAACACTCCTGCATAGACTTCCTTAAAATGATTTGGACAGGCCACTTAGAATACGACAACCTCAACGAAGTTAAAAAACGCCAAAAAGAAAGTTTGTTCTGGACTAAACTCGAAGAAGAAGTCCTTGATAGAGAAGAAAGAAAGTTACTGTCTAAGTCTCTTAAACTCGGCTTCATAGTAGACAAACTCTTGTGTATGGAAAAAGTAACTGAAGCCTACGAAGTACTTAAGTGGCCAGGTGCCATTGAAGAACCTGGAGTTATCAAAGCTATTCTAGTCAACGGCCAAGAGTCCCTTGCTAAGCACGCACTCTCACAAGCTAAAGGTGGAGTAGCTTCTCCTGAATTTTCTGCAGCCTTTGAAAAAGGAATGTACCAGATTTGCTTGGACATGCTTAGGTTCAAAGAAGCAAGAATTTGCATCTTCAACAAAGACTACCAAAAAACTCTAGTGGGCTTGATAGAGGTAGGAGAGTACTCTTTGACAGCTTTAGACATGCTAGGCTTCATCCCCAATAAAGAATGGCATGCTGAGCTAACTAAGGAACTCTGTGACGTTTTAGAAGACCAAGCTAAAAAGAGCCAACAAATCTTAGTGTCCAGGTCGCCTATACTGTACTGTGCCTTGGCAGCAGAGTTACTAACTAAGTTTTCAGGTTCGTCTTTGTTTTACCAAAGCAGGTGTTTGTCTGTAGCGGAAGACTTTAAGGAGTTGGGTGCTTACTTAGAAGACAGCATCAAGGACGAAAAGGTACTTAGACACCACGTGCTCCAAGAAGACTCTAAGGGAAGAAGTGCACTTACTGTGATTGCTAGGAACGACTTTCTCCGAATGCTTGAGTGCGACCTTTTGGGAGTGATCATCAATAAACTCTGGGAAGGACCTGTGAAGCACTACAGCGCCCACGAAGCCTCTACTTTGCACGTGGCTTTAAAAGCCAGTGCAGGCACTCCAGACTCCATAGCTTTTATGAGCAAAATGGACACTTCCAAGCCTTACACTTTCCAGTACAGTGTGTGGCCTTATTCGTGTTCTCTTAGGTTCAGGGCGCATGGCTTTGCAACCATTGTGTTGCTTCTGCTCTACACCTTGTTGATAGAGTACTCAATTAGAGAAAACACTTTTGACAACGTAGCAAACAACTCCACTACAGTGATTTTCTTAAGGATTTCGCAGGTGCTTGTGTGTGGAATTCTGGTAGACCAGGGTTTGCAGTTTATTTTTGCAGAACTGACTAACAGGACTTACGAGTTGGACAACTGGAGAGTTCTGGACTTAGTAATGTTTTCAACTATGATCTTTATAATGGCGGGGTTCGACAAAACCTATATGGGAGAAGGAAACACCTTTGAAAATATTGAGCCTACTCTGTTCAATGCTCTTTGTTACTGCCTGATGTACTTCATTATCTGGGCTAAGTTTTTGTCTGTGCTAGCAGTGTCCATGAGATTTGGGCCTTTTCTGAGGATGCTTTACTTGATGTTCATAGAGATTTTGGGGTTCTCTGTTATCTACATTTGTGTGCAGATTTGTTTTGCTGCGATTTTTACGTCTTTGTTCAGCACTAGTATTGCGAGTTACAAGAGTTTCAGTCACTCTTCGAGAACTCTGTACTCTGCAGCTTTGGGTGCTTTTTCTTTTGTGGACTTTGCTGGAAGCAACGAAGCTATGGGGTCTGTTTTGCTAGGGTTATTTTTGGTCATTGCTAACGTGGTGCTTTTGAACTTGTTGGTGGCTTTGCTGACTAACGTGTACTTAACAGTGACTCAAAAAGTGGAAGCTACTCAAAGGGCAGTGCTGGTTTCTTACTACAACAGGTGGTTTTGGGATGAAAACTACGGTTTGTTGATATTTGTGCCTACTCCTTTTAACATATTTGTGCTGTTGTTGTCGCCTTTGTTGGCTTTTAGTAAGAAGGGTCACTACTACAACCAGGTTTTGTTAAAAGTATTTTACGGTTTATTCGCGTTTGTGCAGTTCATAGGGTTTTTCGTAGCTAGTTTGGCAATGTTGCTTCTTTGCTACTTAAAAGGGTTTTACACCTTTGGAAAAGCAGGGAACAAAAAGGTGATTCAGCTTGAAACCACTGAACAAGTTTACTACTCTTTTAGTGTTTTGAAGTGTCTAGCTTGGCCTTTTGTAGGAGTCCCGCTTTTGCTCTGGGCTGTTTTTAGGGACTCCTACCACTTTTGGAGTATAGTTTACAAAGACAACGCAGAAGTGCCTACTCGCAACACCTCAGACCAGTTCTTGGACTCCGGAGTGATTGAAGATGCCCAGTCAGTGCTCCAGGAAATACTTAGAGTCCAAGTAACTGTGGAGGAGTTTGTTTCAGTGTGGGGAGTTTACGACAACCTAAGGAACCAAAACACTGACTACTTAGAAACTCGCCGAGAACAAGCCCAGGAGTTCTTTATGCGCTTTGCAGAGTCACTGAAGAACCCTGTAATTAGCATTGAAAGAATGATTAAGTTGTTGCCTGTGCAAGAGCACTATGACGAAAGCTACCTAAAGTACGTAGAAAACATTAACATTCCTTGGTTGTTGTCAGGACTTAACTCTTACCATGACTACGTAGGCTCTATGGTGATCGGAGGAGTAAGTATTCCTAAAGAACTAGGTAAGTCCGGAGGCCCCTTAGACGCTAAACATGTTTTCCAAGTCAAGCAAAACCTGGAAGTTTTCAGAACTAAGCACGGAGAACTCTCAGAACTGCTCCAGAACCTTAAGTCCCAAGCAGCACTTCAAGAGAAGCTTTCTAGAGGAATTTAGTAACTAAGTGAATAATGCCATTTATGAACACGTGTATACGACTGCTAAGTGTTCTGAGCGTGTTAAGTTGTGTCTGGGCAACTGTGATAGGAATAGACTACGGAAGCGAAATGTTCAAGGTAACTCACACTTAGGTCTCGCTCATCAGACCAGGCAAAAAGTTCGCAATTGTGGAAAACGAGCAGTCCAAAAGATCCACTCCCAACATAGTAGGGTTTGCAGAGCACTCACGAGTGTTTGGGTACGACGCCTACAGAGAACAGTCCAAAAGACCAGAGAACGTGTTAGCTTACGCCAAAACCTTCTTAGGAGTGCCTTACAACGACACAAAAGCACACAGAGCTTTCGAGAAAACTTTCCAAAGCATTGAAATCTCGGGCGAAGAAAACAGCCTCAGAGCAAAACTCAGAGTAAAGGACCAGGAGTTGTTTCCTGAAGAGCCTATAGGCATGCTTCTAGAGTACGTTAAAAAGCTTGCTGAAGCCCAAAGTGAGTCCTCTGTTAAGGACTGCGTAATCACCATCCCTAGCTTCTTCACACGGGCTCAAAGAATAGCTATTCACAACGCTGCTAAACTAGCTAAGTTGAACGTTTTAGCTCTTATGCATGAAAACACTGCAGCAGCCCTTTACTACGGAATAGACAGACTTGACAACGAAACAGACCACTACGCACTTTTCTACAACCTAGGAGCTTCTCACTTGCAAGTAAGTGTGGCCAAGTACAGTGTGGCAGAAAGGAAAGTAATGGGAGTTAAAAGACAGCTAGAAAGCATTGAGATGCTCTCCCACGTAGAAAACCCCTTTGTAGGCGGGGTAATGTTTGACTCGTTGATTACTGAGTACTTGTTAGAAGAGTTCCAGAGACAAAAAGGCCAGAGTTTACAAGACTCAGCCAAAGCCAAAGTCAAGTTGTTCCAGGCTGCCAACTCTGCCAAAAAGACTTTAAGTGCAAGTAAGTTCACTCCTATTCAGATCAACAATATACACAAAGGAATTGACTTCTCAACTTCAATCACTCGAGAAAACTTTGAGGAGATGCTGAGTCCTCACTTGGCTGCTTTGGTGGTTCCAGTTCACAAAGCCATTTCTGAGGCTGGACTTAGTTTGTCCCAAATCAACAACTTCGAAATAGTAGGAGGTGTGTCAAGGGTCCCTAAAGTCCAGGAGTACCTTAAGCAGGAACTAGGTGTTGAACTTGCTGTGCACCTTAACGGAGACGAAGCAATGGCACACGGGTCAGCGTTGTACGCAGCTAACTTCAGTTCAACTGTGCAAATAAAGCCTATTTGGCTAACTGACATCAGCAACTTCGGAGTGCAAGTTAAGTTTTACGGTGCGGAGTTTTACCAAGAAAGTGAACTTTTTGGAAAGGAAAGTGCTTTGGGAACTCTTAAGAAGATTAACTTTACTTGTGGAGAAGACCTAAAGGTAGTGGTTGAGGGGGTGTATAGTGAAGAGCTCCAAGAACTATTGGAGTACCAAGTAACTGGAATCAAAGAACTCAAAGACACCTACTTAAAGGACCCTGAGGTGAAAGTGACCTTTGCACTTGACAGAAGTGGGATTCCTTTTTTAAAGAATGCAGAAGCACAGCTAGAAGTTGAGGTCACAGAAGTAGTGACTAAAAAGGTCCCTAAAGAACCATCAAAACAAGAAACTGAAGAAGAAACTCTCTCAGAAGAAGAAACTGTCCCTGAAGAAGAAACTGCCGCAGAAGAAACTGTCCCTGAAGAAGAAACTCTCTCAGAAGAAATCACCAAACTCGAAACCAAAAAGTTCCTTCTAAACACCACTTCAACCCAACTAGAGAAGCCCTTCCCCCTGAACGCCACAGAGATAAAACAAATCCGAGACGACTTCAAAGCAAGAAGAGACCAAGAAGAAGAAATCAAGCGCCTTGTCCAAGTGAAAAACGACATTGAGTCGTACATTTACTACATGAAAGAAAAAATCGAAGACGAAGAGTTCCTAAAAGTCACTCAAGAACAAGAAAGGTCTGAGTTCATGGAAGAACTAGTTAAAGCCCAAGACTGGATGGAAACTGAAGAATTCGACAAGTTAAAGTCTTGGGAAATCCGTAAAGCCAAAAGAGACCTTGAAAACAAGTTTGTAGATGCCATGGACAGACTCAACGAACTCCAAATAAGAGACCAAGTAGTGAAGGAGTCTTTAGCTGGACTTAAAAAACTCGAAACTAAACTTGAAGCAATTAAAGAAAGCAAGCCTTGGATTAACGAAGAAGAACTAGAAAGTGCTAGCACTAAGATCCAAGAAGCTAAAGACTGGATTCAGGAAAAAGTCGAGGAACAAAGCTTAAAAGAACTGTGGGAAGCTCCTGCTTTCAGGTCTAAGGAAGTAGAACTCAAGATACCTCCTATTGAAAGGGAACTAGACAGACTCAAGCGGAAACAAAAACCTAAAGAAAAGAAAAAGGAACCTGAAACTAAAGATACTCAAGAAGAGTCCCAGGAACCTCAAGAACCCCAAGAAGAGTCCCAGGAACCTCAAGAACCCCAAGAAGAGTCCCAGGAACCTCAAGAAAAACTCCAGGAACCCCAAAAAGACAAAGACGACCTTTAAATAGTTAAGGCGGTATAAATGAAACTAATTCTCAACGTAGCAGAAAAACCCAGCGTGGCCCGGGAAGTTGCCAGAATCCTAAGTAACAATACCATGCGTAGAGTGGAGGGAAAAACCAAGTACAACCCTGTATACGAGTTCAAGTACACTGTGAGCGGAGAAGACGTAATGATGCGGATGACTTCAGTCCAAGGCCACATCATGAACCTAAACTTCACTGAACCCCACAGCAACTGGAACCGAGTTCCCCCTGAAGAACTCTTTTTCGCGCCGTTAAGTAGAGTAATCACGACAGATAAAAAAGAACTAGCTGAAAACTTAGTGCACTGTGCAAGGAACATCAACCTCCTGGCACTCTGGCTGGACTGCGACCGAGAAGGCGAAAACATTGCTTACGAAGTAATACAAATAGTCAAGAACCACAGTAACCTTCCTTGGTCTATGATCCGCAGAGCCCACTTTTCAGCCCTCACACAAACTGACATCCAAAACGCAGCCCAGAATCTAGGGTACCCCAAACAGGAACTTTCAGAAGCAGTGGACGCTAGACAAGAACTGGACTTGCGCCTAGGAGCTATTTTCACCAGGTTCCAAACAATAGGACTCAAGCAAAAGATTCCACAACTAGGAAGGAGCCTTATATCCTGGGGGCCTTGCCAGTTCCCTACTTTGGGGTTCGTAGTTAAAAGGTACTTGGAAATCCTTAATTTCAAAGCTGAAAAGTACTGGAGTCTCGACATACAAGTTTCTAAGTCCAACAAAGTAGCTAAGTTCAAGTGGCAGCGGAAACGACTCTTTGACTTCGAAGCCTGTGCTGTGATTTACCAAAAAGCGTTGGAAAGCCACAAAGGCGTAGTTTTAGAAGTGAACAAGTCAGAAAAGTCCAAGTGGAGACCTATTCCACTAGCCACTGTGGCTTTCCAGAAACTAGTTTCTAACAAACTAAAGTTTTCTTCAGACAAAGCCATGAAGATTGCTGAGAACCTTTACAACAAGGGCTACATCAGTTACCCCAGGACAGAAACTGACTTTTTCAAGACAACTATAAACTTAAGAGAGCTTGTTTCCAAACAAGTCCACAATGAAGACTGGGGGAGCTACGCCAACAAACTCGTAGAGTCAGACTTCAACTGGCCTAGGAACGGAAAAAACGACGATCAGTCCCATCCACCTATTCACCCTGTTAAACTAGCTACTAAACAGCAACTAGATTCTGACGAGTGGAAAGTTTACGAACTAATTACAAGGCACTTCTTGGCTTCTTGTTCCAAAGACGCAAAAGGCTTTGAAACCAAAGCAGTGCTTGAGTACGGGTCAGAACTGTTTGACTGCACAGGACTTGCTGTGACTGAGCAGAACTACCTAGAAGTGTACCCTTACCAAAAGTGGAGTGAAAACGAAATTCCTTACTTCGAACAAAACGAAGAAGTCTTTCCCTCCGAGTTTTTGATGAACGAACACCAAACCCAGCCCCCTTCTTTGCTGAGTGAAAGCGACTTGATATCTTTGATGGACAAAGCAGGGATTGGAACAGACGCTACTATTCACCAACACATAAAAACTATACAAGACAGAAACTACGCCGTGAAGCTTCCTTCTCAGCAGTTCAAACCTACACCTTTAGGCTTGGCCTTAGTTCAGGCTTACGAAAAAATGGGAACTTCACTGCACAACCCAGAACTCAGAGCTAAGATGGAAGCAGGCATGGGAGAAATAGCTAACCGCACCAAAGACAAAGAGTCTGTAATTCAGGAGTGCCTTGCTGACATGAAAGCTGTGTACGAAGTAGTTAAGTCCAACATTCATGTCCTCATAGAGACCGTTAAAGAGAACCTAGAAAACATCCCTGAAGAAGAAGTAAGAGACACTGTGACTTGTTACATATGCCAAGAACCAGGCCACATTGCAACTAACTGTCCTACAAGACAACAAGGCCCTAACCAAGCTACCTGTTTCAAGTGTGGGAACCCTGGACACTACTCCAACAACTGCACCCAAAAAACTTGTTCTGAGTGCGGACAAGTAGGCAGACACCCTAGAGGAACTAACTGTCCAGCAGTGAGGCGTAAAAATCGCAAGTAATTAATTTAGGTCTGGTATGTTGCTAATTACTGACTCTTCATTTTCTTCTTCAATGATGGTTCCAGCACTTGCGAAGGGGTTGCAGGTTTGGTTGAGTCTTTGAGTGCATCTGTTGCAAAGTATTTCGCGGACTTGGTCCAGAGGCAGGCTGCTTTTTTGTTTGGAAGTTAAGTGTTCTATTTGCGAAGCAAGTTCTTCTTTTCTTTCACGCAAAGAGTCTGACTGGTCCCTTAGGTTTTCAAGTTCTTCTTCAGCCAATGCGCACTTTTCGCTGTACTCTCTTTCGGACTGATTGGTGCTTTCTAAAGCACTTCTTATTTCTTCAAGGTGTTTTCTGGACTCTTCAGCTTTTTTCTGTTCTTTTTCAAGTACTTCTGCGAGTTCTTGTTCTTGTTGGGCTTGACTGTGTTCAGCAGTAACTAGTTGGTTTTCAAGCTCGTGGACTTGTTTGGACTTTTCAAAGTGTTCTTCGTAAAGGTTTTGGTTGGTTTCTTTGGTAGTTTGGATTTCGTTCCTGAGTTTTTGGAGTTCTTGTTGGATTTCTTGGTTGATTTGGGACTTGATTATTTCAATGTCACAGTTGTCACAGATCCTGTGTTTTTCGGACTCGCCTTGTTTGGCTCTTCTTTTGAGGGAGTGTTCGTTGCATACACTTCCTCCGCAGAACCTGCAGTGGTGTCTCCGAGTGGTTAAGTTAAACTTTTTTTGGCAGATGTAGCACTTGTTGTCGAGTTTCCAATCCTTAGAAGAGTCTTCAGTGTTGGTAAGACTTGAAGCAGTAGTTAGTGAACTGCTGAAACTAGAGTACTTTTTCTCCTCTTCAGACATTTATAAGATTTACTGTATCATTATGGACTACCTTCAAATCCAAGCTAAAGAGCAAAAAGAAAAACTCAGTGCGTGTCTAGACTACATCCGTTCGTTCAAAGCTTTCCTCAAAACTGTGGCTAAGTCCCACGAAGCCCTAATCAAGCAGTACTTAAAATCTTTGGTCAAGTTCAAACAGCCTTATGATAAAAGGTGCTTTTCTATGGATTCCAAGTCACGTCTTTACATACAGACTTACGTTAACTTAAACCAAAAAATAGCAGAGTCTGCCAAAGCTGGACACTCACGACTTAAGTCCTTAGCAGAAGACATTAAGTCCTACATAGCCTCCACTGAAGCCATCCCCAAAAAAATAAGCAGCATCAAAAAAGCCTACGAAAAAAGCATCAACTGCAAAGAATTCACCCAACTCAAAAAAACAGACGGCAGAGACTCACCTAACGAAATCCTCCAGAAAAAAAGCAGTTCTTGCGACTTCGAAACTTCCCAACAAATGCTAGACTGGCTCACCAAAGCTGCAGAAAGTGCCCAAAACCAAACTTACGAAGTGTCTAAAATGGTGTACTTCAACTACATATCTACACTTTCGAACTCCTTCATTAAAGGCACTGCTAGCCGTAACTCCAGCTTCGCTAGTTCAGACAAAGAAAACTCCAGTCCTTCTGAGTGCTTCAGAGAATTAAGTCCTATACAAAAACACCCCCAAATGCTTACTGAGCCTAAGCCGCCCAGGCCTCCTAGAAGTCACTCAACAGTTTACTCAGACTGCACTTTACTCTCTGACAAAAGTTTTTCAGTTCCCAAACAAACCTTTACCTCCAAAATCAACAGAAAAAAGAGTTTAAGCTAACATTTTAGTAACTACTTCTAAACCTTGGAACTTTGAGTTGGTAGCTTTTATAAGGCTACTTAAGTCTTTTTTTTGGGAGGTTGAAAGTTTAAGTGTTTCTGCAAGTGTTTTAAGCCAAGTTTGGAGTTCTGGACACTGAGTCTCAGTAGGAGGAAAGATCACTATCTGCTTCAGGATCTTAAAACAAGTGTTCTGACTAACTAAGTTCTCTAAAAGCAGAGCTTCTGGGTTAAACAACTTCATTAGCGAGTAAAGTTTTCTAGGATTGGAAACTACTTTAGAAATAGCTTCTTCGTAGTTTTGTTTAGCAAGCACTATGCTTATTTCTTCGTGGCAATTGCTTTTACTTGAAGACCCACCTAAACTTATCCACCTTTCTTTAAGGTACTCTTCACAGGTTTTAAGTTTAGCAATTGACTTCATAAGTTGAGTTTCCAGGTGCTTAACTATTTCGTCCAAAAGTTCTAGTTTCGACTCAGTGTTGCTCTGTATGTACTGTCTTTCCTGGGAAAGTTCTTCTTGCTTAGCTACAAACTCTTGAATGCCTACTTCAAAGTGCTTACTAGCTTGGAACACTACTTCGTTGAACACACTTTGCAAAGCTGGAACTACTTTAGGTCTGATGTCTTGGAAGGTTTGTTCCATCTGGGCAATTGATTTTTGAGTGAACTTGAACCCTGAAGCACTTTCCTGGATGGCTTTTCTGAACCAAGCTAAGTTGCACACTGAGTTGACCTTGTCAGAAACTTTGTCCATGTTTTGGTGGACGCAGTTTGCAAGTACAGAGGGTAGCTGCTCTGCAGTTTCTTCCCTTTTGCACTCTTCAGTGCCACCTGTAAATATAGCTACTGCGTTTTTGTTGCACACTGCAAACATAGACAAACCGCACCAGTGAACTAAACTAACCTGGTAAGTAAGTCTGTAGTCTATGATGCTGCAGAACTTAAGGGAGTTCCTTACTTCTCCTAGCTGCACAATGCTTAGTGTGGAGCTTTGTGGGTCAGCTATGATTAGTCCAGAAGGGTTCAGTGAGATCTTTTTGGCGTTCATAGAAGAAATGTGGAGTGTGTGGAGTTGGCTTTGTGACTCCCAGTTCCAAATAGTGAATTCGTTTTGGGACTTGCCAGAAGTGATTACTGTTCGGGAGTTCAAAAAGTCCACAGTGATCAAAGAAGAATAAATCATAGTGTTGTACGTGTGAGGGTGGCACTGGAACAGAGTTTGTTCAGTTTCAAAGTCCAGGACTTTTACTTCGCCTTGTCCGTACGCAACTCCAATAATCTGGTCGTAGTAAGGGTTAAAAGACATGTAGTGGACTTTTTCAGTGAAGCTCAGGACTTTGTACCACTCTATAGTTTGGAACTCGGAGTTGGTTTTCCAAAGCACTACTTCGTCAAAACTAGTAGTGCTAAAGTATTTTTTGCGGGTTGGGTGCCAGCGGAGTTGCTCTAGAGTGTTGTCTGGAGAAGGGTAGTTTAAAGAGCACCCTTTTGAGTCCAGGTTCCAGATTTGGATGCTGGAGTTTGCTTTTAGCACTAACAAGTTGTTGGTTTTTTGACTTATGCTTAGGTCTTTGACTTCTAAGTCGTTAGCTAGAGTTATAAGTCCGCCTTCAATGTCTATAACCTGGACTTTCTTTTTGGCGTAGTAGCAGACGAAGTTAGAGTTCGCCACTAAAAAAGAAATTTCGTACCTAGAATGCCGCGGAATAACAATCAGTGGGTTGATGGGCACTGAGTCAGAAGAAGGCATGTACTTAATGGTTTTTTGAGAAGTGTCTAGTTGGTAGAAACTAGAAGGTTGGGTTGGCTTTTTCCGTATACCGTTTTTGAGGCTTGAAAACTCAAGTAAGCTTGACTCCTGAACTGCTTGGACCAGCATTTCAGAGTTATTTGTGATCTTTGTGATGTTTCGGAGACTAGCAAAGTATTCTAGAGGAGCGAACCCTTCTGGGTCTTTTTCAATGAGTTTTTGGAGCTTCTTGTTGTTTCTGACGCTTTTGTCAGAGAAAAAAACTTCGAAAGCCTTAGTTAGTTCTTTGAGCTTGGATTTGTAGTTGTCGTAAACACCCAAAAACTGCTGTATAAAAGCTTCAATAGTTACTTGGTTGTCTAAAGCTTCTTTGGCAGCAGGAAAGTAACTCAGGGGCATGTCCAGTGACTCCATTACCTTTTTAGTTAGTTCTTCTAAGTTTTGGTCCTCAAGCACTGGTTTTTGGTCTTTCAAAAGCGAAAAACAACGAGTTGCAGTCTCTCTGACTACTTGACAAAGGTGGTCTTCCATAATTATCAGTGAGAAGATTAATCGTCATTTTCGGACTAAGAGTTCATCATGCATTCATATTTATGGACAAACTAAGGTGGGTAAGCACTACAATTCTAGCTGTTCAAAGAGGCAACCAAGCTGTGATCATGGGTGACGGCCAAGTGTCCTTAGGCAGCACTGTTTTCAAAGGCAACGCCAAAAAGGTCCGCAAACTAGGCGAGAACGTTCTATGTGGATTTGCTGGTAAAGGCTAAAAAGGAAATGCGGCAGACGCACTAACGCTTGTAGAGCGACTAGAAGGCCAGCTAGAGAAGTACCCTAGTCAAACCATGAGAGCCTGTGTGAACATTGCAAAGGCTTGGAGGACAGAGAAGTACCTGAGGCACTTAAACGCTTCGTTGATTGTGCTGGACAAACAAACTATGGTAGAACTAGATGGCACAGGAAACATCATTGAAGTCCCAGAAGGCGTAGTGGGAATTGGTTCTGGAGGACTGTATGCCCTGTGTAAGTTATAAGTAGCTGCAGCTAAAGCCTTGTTAGGAGAAACCCAACTTTCAGCCGAAGAGATTGCTGAGAGGTCTATGAAGATTGCTGCTGACTTGTGTATCTATACAAACCACAACTTCGTCAAAGAAAAGATTGAGTGGGAATAATAATAAATGGCGGACTCAGTTCAAAGTTGGCGGGAGAAAGTAAACCCAAGTGTGCATGCACAAGTAGACAAGATAATTAGTGACTTTGGAATAACTCATGAAACTGCCAGTGAAATGATTGAAGCAATATACTTTCATTCAGGAACTTTAGAGTAATGCCTACTTAGAGACAAGGACTTAAACAAATTCAAAAAGCAAATACAAACTGAACTGGCTAAAAAAGACAAAGAAAACTTTAAAAAACTCACTAAAAACACCAAACCCCCTGCACAGCAAGCACTAGAACTCACAACTAACTACAGGGACTGGGAATACATGCAAGACCAGTACACAGAAACTGTCATCAACGAAGTACTTGAAAAACTAGAAAACAACCAGGACATCCAAACTACTGTAGAAGACGAACAAACTGTTTACACCTTAGTTGGGTTTGTTTTGGCAGTCAAGAACAGCGACCAAACTGACTACTTTTTAAAAACTAAAAGTGAAGTGTACGTTTTGGACTTGAAAAGACTTTGTTTCTACAGCATATACCCAGGTCAGTTCATCAAAGTAACTGGGCTCTGTGGAGAAAACACTATTTACGCGCAAAGTGTACAGCAACTTGGTTTTTCCCAAGAAAAACACCCCCAAGGCACCTGGACCCTAAGTTCCAACCCGAGGATTCTGGTGGCTGGGGGACCTTACTCGGGAAAAGACGACCTGGAGTACGAGTTACTTCAAACAATAGTTGAAGCAGTGCACTCCTCCAACCCCTCCACAGTGATTCTGATGGGGCCTTTTATTGAGCAGTCCAACACCCTTATTTCTAACTGCCAAGTGCACAGCAGCTACTTCAAAGTTCAAAACGGAACCATAATGGAACTGCAAAACAAAATATTCGAATACATAAAAAAAGAAACTCTAGGCAAAGAAGTAGTTGTGCTTCCTTCGCCCAAAGACATAGCCCACCCCTTCCCCATTCCTTCAGTCCCTTTTCAGTGGCCTTCTGGAGAAGAGTGGTTCAAAATGTGCCCTTCTCCTTCAGTTTTCAAACTGCAGGACTTAACCTTTGCAGTGCTTCCTTACGACATAATTCACCAACTTGTGAAGAACACAGAAACCCTAAGTGACCGCAAGTCCAACAAAATAGCAACTGCTATGGAAAACCTACTAATTAGTTCCAACTTCGCACCAGTGCTGCCTTCTGGGCTCCAAGTAGACCCTTTGCTGCTCAAAGAACTCTTCTGGGACTCAATGCCTGACATCATCTTAACTACTTCCAAAATGCACTTTACCAAACAAGAAGTGTTCGGAACTCTGTTTTTAAACTCCCAAAAAAGCCCTAACTACTTGCTACTGGAAGTGCTGCCTCCAGGACCTCCAATTTCAAGTAGAATTGAATGCCTTAATAACCCCTAAAAATGGAATTCACAAGACCTAAAAAAAGACAATTCATTCCTGACTTCGACTCTTACTTCGGAGAAGGAAAACGTTTTAAAACCCAACAAGGAAAAAGACCTGTACAGCAAGGGTTTTGCTTGGACATGGACATTGAAGACAAACACGAACTAGAAAGCAAAGCCCAATACCCTTGTCCCGAACGAGACCAAATCATGAACTGTGCCTTTTACAACCAAAAGGCCCCTTTTAGGTTCCCCAAAGCCACCAAACCCCAGCCTTTCAATTTCATGACTGACAACCGAGCTGTGAACAGACACAAATCCAAAAAAGAGGAAATTGAAAGCCGTCCTAAATTCAAAGCCAGACCTGTTCCTAAGTCCCTCTACAACCCCTCTGTGGTCTCCAAGCACTCACACAAACCCCCTACCAAGCCTAACGAGTTCAGCTTTAATTCAAAACACAAGTCACAACCCCAGCCCCCCCCTAACGACAACTACTTCAAAGCTCTGCCTTTAAACAAAGAAATACTCGACCGACCTAATTTTGTGCCTAAAAAACACACTAAACAACCCACCAAGCCAGTAGAATTCGACTTTGAAACTACAAAGCGTAGTTTGATGAATTCAATGTTTTCTACACAGTCTTCAGTAGACTCCACTGAAGGCCACAAACCCAACTTCTTTAGAAACCAGTTTTCCTCTTTGGATTTTACACACAGAGCTTCCATGCCCCCACTTCCCTGCAAAGGTTTCAGTGCTCGGCCAGTGCCTAACTTTTCAAACCCTTTCCAACCAGTCCACAACTGCCAGTTCACCGAGCCCCAAGAATTCACACTCAACTCTCAAGAAAGAGCTGAAGACCGGAAACTGTTTGAAGAAGAACTCAGAGAAAAAGAACGCAGACGTGAAGCCCAAAAACAAGCCCAAGAAGAACAAAGACGGCTCCAAGAAGAAATGGAGTTAAAACAGTTAAGGAAAAACTTAGTTTTCAAAGCCAGACCTGTTCCTGAGTACCAGTCACTTCCGGGAAAGCCAGGGACTTATTCGCTTACACAGCCCAACGAACCTCAACTGATGACTTCCAGCAGGGCCTCTTTAAAAGCCTTTAATGACTGGGGTGGATTTTAATGTAATTAAGGTCGTATTTAATTAATATGGAATTTCCAACAGAGAGTTTTGATATAGACTGCACAACTTCATTTTTATCACTGAGTGACATAAACAGCCACACTGACTACAAAGACACCCAGTTTGCGAACTACAAATTAGTTAACTTCGGGAAATCCAGTGACTTCCAAAAAAGGAGCGAGTTTGCAAGTCACTTGCCGGAAACAATACAGGAGTCAAGTAGTTTGGAAACAGTGTACAAAACAGTCCTTGCAATGGTAACTTACTAGTAGGCTGAAGACAAACTTGAAGTTAGATTGAGTTTAGCCAAGAACTTAAGTGACATCTGCAAAGCACTTAAGAAGAAAGCAGCAAAGTGGGACTGGATCCTGCCTTTGTTAGGCAGTTTAACTAGAGACAAAGACTCAGGGGTTAAAGTAGCTTCTATAAACCAACTCTTGGTTTTCTCAGAAACTTGCACTTCCCACGAAAAGGAAAGTTACTTACTAGGACTGGTCATAGGCATAGCCAGGGCTAAAGAAGTCCAGGTCTACGGAGTCCACTTGCTTTCTAAGTTTGCGAAACACCTTAAACCCCAGACCTGCGAAAAAATAGTTCTTCCCGAAATAATCAACTCCACCCAAAGTTACATTTTAAAAGTCAAAAAAAAAGCCATCAGAGCCCTTCCTAAGGTTTCCAAAAGCATTCACTGGAAAGCATTTAACAAAAAGGTACTGCCGGTCTTTGTAAAGCTGTGCTCAGCTGAAAACTCTATAGTTAAAAAAGAATGTTCGGATGTTATAGGCAAACTAGCTCACTTTGCTTCTAGCAAAGAAAGAAAAACCAGACTGCTAGAGGTCTTTATAGGCTTGTTGCAGAACTCCTCTAACTTCGTAAGGGAAGCCAGTCAAAAACAAGTAGGCAGGTTCTTGAGTGAACTAGGCTACTTGGACTGTTTCTTGCTCAAAGAGTACAAACAAGCTGCTATGCAGAACAAAGAACCTGCTGTTATGTGTGCTTACTACTTCCCAGAAGTACTCAGAACAACCAAGAACTGGAGTGAACTGCTCCAGGTCTTCCAAAGCCTAGCTGCGAACCCCCAGTCCCAAGTAAGAATTATCATTGCTGCAGCTTTTCCTCTGATTTTAAAGAACTTAGCTGACAAAGACGTAAGGATTGTAGTTTCTATCTACAAACACTTTTTAAGAGACGTCGACGAAGTCAAGATCAAGGCCCTCAAAGGACTCCCACTTATCCTCCAAAAGATCGACCGAACTAAACGAATGGAGTTCCTAGACATTGTGCGCAGAATACAAAAGTTCAACCTTAACTGGAGAATAAGAAACACTGTTGCGAAGAAACTAGCCAAAATAGCCCGGAACTACAACTTATCTGTGTGGGCAGAGCACTTGTGGGAAGTAGGACTGGGACTAGCATATGACGACTTTGCAGCAGTAAGAACAAGTGTTTGTGGCTCTTTGGGGTTTATGTTTAAGTCGCTTTGGAACATCAGGAGCGACTGGAACTCCCAACTGCTACAAAGCGTTTCTCAGTTAGCACAGAGTCAGAGTTACCAAGATAGAATTACCTTTTTGAAGTTTGCTAAAAGCTTAACAGGAAGCATTGACAACTTCTCAGAAATAAAAACCCTCATACAGGAACTGTGCACTGACACAGTTGTGAACGTTAGGATCTGTTGCTCGGAGTTAGTGAAAGAAGGTTTGGGCAAAAACACTTTCTGGAGCACACTTGCAAGTATACTTAACTCAGACTGCGACTGGGACGTAGTCCTGACTCTGAAAGGAGCCAGTCTTAGCACAGCCAAAAACAAACACATACAAGTAGAAGGCCCTATAATGCTAACTTGGAAACCTAAAGGCAAAACAGTGTTGAAGAACCAGTTGGTAGGGGGTGAGCAAATCCAGTTTCTAATGAGTTAATAATAGTATGGAAGAAAAGTTCATGTTCCCCGACACGCAGTTTGTAAGAGTCAAAACGACCTCTAACGAAACCTTTTTTGTAACTTGCAGACCTAAAGACCCCATAGGGTTCCTGAAGACAAACGTTGCTTTGATGAGCGGAAAGACCTCTGAAGACATGCGGCTTTATATTAGGAACAGACTTTTGGAAGACGGTTCTTCACTTTACGAACAACAAGTGACCAGTGAGTCTGTGCTTTACTTGTGCCAGAAACTTCCCAACGGAGAATGGGAACCTGTTTCGGACTTTTTGAATAAAGGAAACACTACAGGGAACTTCAGTCCGTCTAAAACTTTAACCTAAATAAATGCTGGCAAGTGATAACATCTTGGTGTTTTTGGGAACTTCGGAAATCTGCAAACTCTACTTAGTGGACAAACAGCACTGTTCTGTGTTGACTCAGAAAAAAGCTATAAAGCAAAGCATTTGGAGGGGAGACTTAGAACCAAGCATGAGGTCCAAGTTCTGGATCCACGGATTGCCGCTTTACAGAGTGCAGCAAGAAACCAAAAAGTGCCTAGGAGTCAGCAGCAACCCCTACGAGTACATTCATTCACAAGTTGAACTCAGTCCAGGCCTTTCTAAAGTGAACGAAGAAATAACTAAGGACCTTAATAGGACAGCACTAGTTTCAAAAGACTCCAAAGCCCAAGAACACCTGCGCAGAGTTTTGTTGGGCATAGCTTATGTGAAGCCCAGCATTGGCTACTGCCAAGGCATGAACTTCTTGGGCGCAGTTATTCTTAAGTTAGTTAGGAACGAAGAAGTGGCTTTTTGGGTGTTTTTGGGAATGATTAAGAAGTTCGACATGGAAAACATGTTTGTGCCAGGAGTTCCAGACATTGCTTTGCGGGAGCACCAGTTCAACTACTACATTGAAAACATGCTTCCTAACCTCTACACACACTTCCGCAAAATAGGAGTGCGGAGTGGGTTCTTTATTTCTAGGTGGTACATGACTTTGTACTCGGTGTACTTGCCTTTAGAAACAGTGTTTAGAGTGTGGGACTGCTTTTTCTTAGACGGTTGGAAGACCATAGTTAAGATAGGAGTGGGCATCCTCAAAGAAAACAACAACAAACTACTTATCCTTGACTTAGAAGACGTGTCCAACTTGTTGATGGTGCTTCTGAGGGAAACCACCCACGACTACAAACAACTACTTTCCAAAGCCAGCCAACTTAATATCAGCAACAAAGAACTCAAAAGAATCGAAAACGACTACTACTCCCAACAAGCTCAACTGAAACTTAAAGCTATAGAAAACACACACTCGTTCACAGACAGACAAATAGAAGCTCTTAGGTGGGCCAAAGCAGAGAGTTCTGTGTTTGACTGTTCCACCAAAGAGTGCCTCGAAACCTTCCAAAAAAAGATCGAAAAACTCCACGAAGAACTCGAAACCACCAACAACCACTACTTAACCATTGGAATGGAAATACTTAAACTCCAAAAAGAACTCCAAACTTTGCACGAAAAAAAAGCTATGTACGAAAAGCACCTTAAACAAATGCAAAAACACGCTAAGAAAAACAAAAACTTCTTTTCAAAGCTTAAAAAAAGCTTTTCTAGTTCCCAAGTTAAGTCTAACCAAATAGGAAAACAAGATATTTTTGTCTACCAAACCAAGTTGAACTCCATCCAAGAAGAACTTAAAGAACTCCAAACCCAGTTAGAAGACAAAAACCAAATGTACAAAGACGCCAAAAGACGAGCTGAAGACATTAAAGAAAAAAAACTAAACTATTCCCAGCAACTCTGCGAGTTTGTTGAAAACTATAAGCAAAAAGTAAATAGGCCCTTATAATATGTTATTGGCAACTGCTCTTCTGCTGTTTAATCACTGCTTTTGCTCAGAAATAACACCTGAGTCAACCACTCCCATCAACACCCTTTGGAACAACCCAGGGGAACTGACTCCTTACACTTTCCACTTCAAACTTTCCACCGAGATCCTGTCCCAACCTAAACTCTCAATTACTTTCCCTTCTCAGTACCAAAGTGGCTTGGGCATAGGTACTTGTTCTGCCTCTGAAACTTTTACTGGAGTCACTGTTCCTTGCTCAGTCTCGGGCAGAGTAGTCACTTTTGAGTTCCAGTCTTTAAAGCAGACAATCTACTCTCTAGAGCTAAAAGGAGTCCAGAACCCTTCTGACACTGGAGGCACCGGAATGTTTGAACTCAGGTCCTGGAGCCACTCAACTCTTGTAGACAAAAACTTACTTTTTGGGTCTTTGGGAATTAGTGGTCCGCCTGATTCCTTGGAAGTTTCTGTCCAAGTTGAAGGAGCTAACTTAGCCAACTACTCGCCCAAGCACAAGTTCAGTGTAGAAATACCTGAATACTACTCGAAGGGCACCTGGCTAAGAGTAGTTTACCCTCAGTCTTTCCAAATTCCAGACCAAGTTGAATGCTTTGTGCAAGAGTGGCAGAGTTGGATTGACTGTGCAAAGTACAAAGAAACTAGTTACTTGCACCTAACTCCGAACAAAGCAATCTTCCCAGGAAGCTACTCAATAGAAGCTTATGGAATCCTGAACCCTTCAACATCAGTTTCCTCGTCCTCAGTCTACTTTGAAGTTATGAGAGCAAACACCTTCACTGTTTTAGCAAAGAACTCTCAAGTAGAACTACCCAGTGTAGATCCAGGACCAGTCTCCCAAACTGAAGTAACAGCTGACCTGCTTATGCAAAACGCCCCTGCTGAGTACAGCATTTCTTTTGTGCCTTACAACTACATTCCAGAAGGAGGAAGCCTTTCAATAGAGTTCCCTTCTGAGTACAACGGTGCCCTTCCAAACACTTGTCTTGCCTACTCTGGACTTACTCCTTCGAACAACTACAACTTAGTTACTTGCACTTCTTCAGGCAACTCAGTTACTTTCAGCAACTTCAAAGAAGTCAACCAGCAGTACATCACAGTTAAGGTAAAGGTCTACAACCCTTCTTCTTCTGGAGAAACTAACAAGCTCACTATTGCAACCTTCACTCCTTCCGGAGACCTTATTGACAAAACCCTAAACGCAGGTTCTGTAACTATTTCTTCTATTCAATACAGCGAAGGTTTCTCTGTAAACATGCTTCTTCCCAAGGCAGACAACCCCATCGGAAACTACGGACCTATAGACTTGTTTCTGCACCCCCGAAGTCCTCTTTCCTGCGGAAACACTGCAACTTACCTGGACATTGAACTGGAACTGCCTAGTTCAGTAGAAATCCAAACAGGCGAGCTTTATTGCACCTTTGGGAGTATTGTGGCTGAAAGTTGCACTTACACAACCTCTCCTAAAAAAGTAAGTATTCGCACTCCACAGAAAACTCAGTGCTGTCCGTTGGCAATCAAAATCACAACTGTAGGCACTTCTCCAGAAGGCTTCAGAATTCCAAGCACTAGTTACGGAGAACACACTTTCAAACTAAAAGTCTTCGACAACACTGGAACCCAAACTGAAGCAGCCCAGTATGTGTACAGAACCAAGCCAGCTTCCTTTAACACTCTCGATATAGACTACCTACACCATACAAGAGACAACTGGAACGTTATCAGACTAACTCTGGAGAACTCTGTGGAAATTCCTGCTGACGGAGTGCTTGAGTTTGAGTTTGTGACCAAAGACCACAGCTTCCCCAGAGACCTAGGCTGGAACTTGTTGTCCTTCCAAACAGAAAGCTTTGCTTGCATCTACAGTAACACTTGGCCTGATGACCCTGCCAGTCGCATTGAGTGTCAAATTACTGCAGGAACAACCGACGACTCTGCTTTTGTCAGAGTTAAAAACTTCCAAAGCAATGTAGCTGCAGGCACTCAGCGGTGGGTTACTCTTCCAAAGGTTAAAAACGCTCCTTACGCAGGGTTTACGCCTAAAATTCACGTAAGAACTAAAGACAGCTCCAACACCGTTTTGGAAGAAGGAACTTATGATTTGCCTGCGTTGGAGGAATTCAATGTGAGTGCTAACTCCGCAAGCGTAACTTCCAGCAGCAACTCAGTAGATGACTCAAACGTGGAAGTAGACGTAAGCTTAACTATGAGCAGCACTCTGCAAGACACTGGAGAAGTTTACATAATGTTTCCTCTAGGTTACAAGTGGACTTTTGCTCCTCAAGGCACTGGAATTTCAAACTGCGTTTCCAACACCTTAGAAGGAGGAACCTCTAAGTACACAGTGTTTACTCATGTCAAAGCTGCAGGCGTGCTTTACAAACAAAGTCCAGGAGACTCTGTTGCCTCGCCCTTCCAAACTTGCTTTGAAATCGAAAAGCAGTCTCTTTATGACCAAACTCCCCAAATAGAAATACTAGTTGTGGCTGACAAAGAAGTAAAGGAGCACTACCTAGTCACTCATGCCCCAATTAGTTCCAGTTCTCTCGCTGCCACTGTCACAGGCGTGCATGAGGAAATAGATGCTTACAACATCGGCAATACTAACCTGTGGACATTCATTATAACCACTGGCCAAAGAATCACAGCTGGGGGATCTATTCAACTGCACCTTCCCAAAACTCACTTCAGCAGTATAAGCAGCGAGTGCTACAAAGTAGTTACGCCTGGTGTTTCATGCAGAGGAGAAAACGACTACGACTCCAACTACCATAGACTAGTTCTTTGGGACTTTGTAACTGGGGACGAGTACAGTGCTGGGGGGACTCTTGAAGTATGGTTCCATGCCACTGCTGGTAGTTCAGCCTCAGATGCAATACTTGAAGTCTTTACTCAGGACGAAGACCTTAACACCGACAAGAAAATAGAGTCTCTACAGATAACAATTACCTTAGCAGACTTTCCTTATCCTGAGTTCATCCAGATAAACAACTTCACCTCTCCTTTAGTTGAAGCTTACAAGTCAACACCTTCAAATACAGAATACGGACCTCTTAAGTTTTACATAAAACCCAACTACTACTACCCAGAAACCACCACTCTTTACAACACCAAAGTAAAGGTTACTTTTCCCCATAAATCAGGAACTAGGTACTTTAAGGTGAACCCTTCTGGTAACTTAGAGTGCAGAATGAAACTTAGAAATGACCCTAGAGAAAAGGGTTACATGGGACGTGCTTGTTCCTTTAATCAGGGAACCCCTGATATTGTAGAGTTCTACACTCCAAATGAACTCAGCATTGACCCTTCAAACCTTTATGAAATAGAACTCACCACTGTTGGAACTCCAGACCCTTCAGAAAATGGCTTTGAGTACCCAGACACTGAAGGCTACTACAGGTTCATAGTAGAGCTAAACAAAAACGAAGGCGCACAGCAAGAACAAGCCGAACCCTTTATTTACGTGATGGAAAACAGAATGAGCAATGTTTACGTTACTTCAGAGCACATAGGTGCAGGGCTCTTCAACATTATGAGATTCCACTTTGAAGTAGGCAACTCCTTGCCTGAAAGTGGGCACTCAACCACTCCTGGAAGGATTTGGCTAGAGTTTCCTTATGACAAGTCTGGGTCAGGTGCAGGTTGGGAACACGACTTAGGCACTGGACTGAATGACGG
>PR_CR_10_Liq_1_inCRDRAFT_1000395_pt1 | contig 27414 bp, 21 predicted proteins | sample PRCRCaboRojoPR_3_FD_10241 | JGI IMG/M metagenome (IMG submission 10241)
ATCTTGGGTGGCTGCTACGGCGCGCCCGTGTTCCCCAACGCGTTTTGTGATCTGTTCACCCGGTCTCCGGCGGATGCAGCATCGAATGCCTTGGCCGTGGACACTGTGCAAGCGTCTTATTTGAACGTTGATCTCCAGACCACGCAGGGCATTGACGCAACCGTGCGTTACGATCGCGACTTCAGCTTCGGTAGCTTGGTGTTTGAGTCCAACGCCACTTGGGTGTTTGAAGACATCCAGCGGCTGTTCGATCCCTCACTGGCTTCTGGATTTGAGTCCAATGATCTAAACACCACCATCGGACGGCCCAAAATGGTGGCCAATGGCCGGTTGGCGTTCACTTCAGGCGATTTGACCTACACCTGGGGCACAAACTACGTGCGCCGTTCGTCAAACTTGCCCAATGCCAATGATGTGATCACCTACTTCGGCTTCCCGAACGCCCAGCGCGATGTGGTGGCGGAGCGTCGCTTCTTCCACTCGTTCTCGGTGTTCTATGACCAGGCCGATTGGTCCGTGTTGGTGGGCATCGACAATGTCTTCGATGCGGAACCACCCACGGTGTCAAGCGGTGCCGGCACCAGCCGTCGAGGCAACATCTCGGTCTCGGCGACGCAGTACCCACTGCGTGGTCGCACCGGCTTTGCGCGGTTCAACTATCGTTTCTAAACGGTCAGCAAACCAAGCAGCTTGTATAGACAGCGGCGCCTTTGGCGCCGCTGTTTTTTTATAGGCCAGGCTTAATCTGCCTTTGAGTTTGTTTCGGGTTTAAACGCGCCAGTGTCCCCCATCTCAACCCTGCACGCCTATCGCAAAGTGAGCCTGTGAGGCTTGGGTGTGCTTGAGTGACGCTGTCGGCGTTGTCGGGAAGAAACCGGAGTGGCGTGGTGTCCATGACGATGGCGGTGCCTGCGGTTCAGCGGAGGCTGTCTGGGCCATAAAAAAACCGGCTCAGGATCCCCTGAGCCGGCCCAATGAATGGATGAACAATCGTGTGCTTGTGCTCGACTACTGCGCCGATGTGCCCTGTGCGTCATTGTTGGCGCGGGATTGGGCCAGGCCACAGGTCTGTCCCAGATAACGATCAATTAAGCCCAGCGTGGTTCTATGATGACGCGGGTACCATGGCAGGCTGTGGGGCATGTCTTCGACAATCACCAATTCAGAGCGAACTTCATTTTGGATGGCTTTGTGGAAATTGCTTGCATGCCATGACGGCGTTCTGACATCGCGATCACCGACGTAGAGCATGATCGGAATATTGGCCTTGTCAGTGGCGGTCATTGGGTCAAGGCCGGTGACTGTTTGGCCTTGCAGGATCCGCTGCAGGCGATTTTCACTCCAAGTGTTGCCCAAACGGCCAAGGTCGGCCACCGGGGCGCCCGCAATCGCGCACTGATAAGGGCTGTCCTCGCGAACGGTGGCTGCCACAGCCGCGAATCCACCGTATGAGTACCCAAAGATGGCCAAGCGTTCGGGGTCTGCAATGCCTTGGTCAACAAGCCAAGCCGCGCCGTCGTCTTTGTCATCTTGCATGGCCTGGCCCCATTCTCTGTCGCCTGCCAGCCAAAGTTCGCGGCCCAAGCCCGCTGAGCCCCGGTATTGTGGTCGCAGCACCGCGTAGCCTCGAGAAGTCAAAAATGGCACCCACCCTGAAGCATCCCAGCCTTGGGTGTCACGCGCCCAGGGGCCTCCATGGGGATGAATGATGGCCGGCAGGGGCCCGTCGTCCTTGCTCCAGCCTGCAGGCAGGTCCAAAATGGCGGGAATCTCGAGACCATCACGCGCCTCGTAGGTGATCCAACGCTGCTCGCCAATATTGTTTGGATCGATCCATGGTCGCTGCTTGCCCAGCGTCATCACGCGCGATTGGTCAATCAACAGGTGATAGCTCGGTGGATGGCGATGACTGCTGGTGGTGAACAGCACCCGTGACATGTCGTCGTTGTAATCATTGATGGCCACCCCTTGATTGGGGAACGCCTGTTTGAGGCCCTCATGGATGCTTTTCATTTGAGGGTCGACATAGGTGGTCTCGGTCCGGCCGCCTGAGACCGTAAAGCCCAAGACTTTGTTGAAGTTGCTGGGCTGCCGGCCCAGGATGATGCGCCCGATGGAGTACTGTGGGTGGGCCACCAGAGGCTGGTCATCAAACTGGCGGGTTGCGGGGTCGTACATCCAAGCCTGCACCTGGTCTGAGAATAGATCGGTCAAGACATAGAACTTGCCTGTCTCCTCATCCCGCCCCGAGACGGTGAAGCTGTAGCGCTCGCTTAAGGGGCGACTTAAGTTCTCATGGACCTCAAACTCGCCGGTGTCGGTGTTTTTGAAAAGAATGCGCTGCTCATACTCATTGGCGCCGCTGGCCTCAATCTCGGTCCGAATCAACAGCTCGCCGGTGCGTGAGTCAAATAGGCTGGGCGTGGTGCGACCACCTGCTCTGAGCAAAAGCTCGGTCTCACCCGTTTTCAGGTTATAAAGAAAGAAGTTGGATTGAAACGTGAGCTCGTTGAGCTGGCTGATAATGACGCGCTCGGGGTCCAAAGGCAGCGTATTGACCAGTGAAGCTGAGCCGGCAATTTCCAGACACCGTTGCGTGGCCTCACTCACACCCAAGCGGCGTGTGTTATCGGCAAAGGCCTCCTCAAACCCCTCATGCTTAGAGTCGGTCAAGTAGAGTTTATTGACAAAGGTCTTCGTCGCCCCTGTGCTTTTGCCTTCACCGCAACCGCCCAAGCGGCCGGTCCACTCTTGGCGGGCAAACACCAGCAGCCGATCGGCCTTGAGGGCTGAGGCGGCAATGAACTTCATTCGATCGCCCGAGGGGGTGATCACGGGGCCACTGTCGAGGTCATTGAGATCCCATGTGGCCAGTGCCGTGTCCTCATTGCCCGAGCCCGGGGCTGCGATCAGCGCCACCAGCATCTTGCCATCGGCGCTCATGGACACCGATTGGATATTGGGGACTTTGGCAAAGCTCTCGGCGGGGATGGGTTCGGGCTGAGCCAGCGTTGGGCTGGAGAGCATCAAAAGCCCCGCTTGAGCGGCGATAAGAACAGACCGGGTGAATGAAAAAGTCATAAGGCATCCTGAGTTTAGGGGTTAACAATGGTGAACATCACGAGTATACGAGGCCAGTCACGGGCAGATCAATATGACTTCTAGGGGGGGGCGAGGCAGCTGACTGTGCCCGCCCGTCGATTGCCGGCCGCATGCGCCTTCGCTTTTGTGACAAAATGATGACTGCCCTGGATGGCGTTGATAAACGCAAGGCCACCTCGGGGCAGTCTTGACTGATAGAGGGGATAACACCAAATGGGGGATGCCAACACACCCGTTTCGACAGGTCGGCTCGGCGGACACCTGATTTTATATGCGTTGATCGCTTGGGCGGGCTTGTCGCTTCCTGCTGTGTTGGCCTTGAATCTGGTGGCTGCGCCTTGGCCGGTGTTGACACAGGCCGTGTTGGCCAGCGGTGGGCTGTTGTTGCTCGCCATCGGACTTTTCGGGCTGGTTGGGCGCCGTCACGCCCTTTGGGGACTTTGGCTGCTGCTGGGTCTGTTGATGGCGGTTCGCCTGACCCACTACGGGGTGGTGGACTTTAGCGGCTTCGGGTTCACCGATGAGTTTTTCTTGCATTGGGGGATGGCTTCGGCGCGCGTTGCGATCATGGAATATGATCGCGAGCTGATCATCGCCGGCCTTTTATTGGGCGTCATTGGGGCAGCGTTGCGCCCCATTGCCCGCCTTGGCCTGAAACAGCCACCCAGGGCTTTGGCCGGATTATGTGTGCTGGGCCTGGCCTTGGCGGGGATGGGCCGTGATGCGTTGCCCGAGTGGCGGCTGTGGCAGGCCTACAGCGACTGGCGCAATCCGTTGGCGGTTTTGGAAGGCACCGACCGCGTGACACGGAATCAACTGATTGAGCTTGGGCTGCTGGAGGTTGAGCTGCCTTACAAGCATCAGGTGACGGCCACGCCACCAAGCCAGCCGAAAAATTTGATTGTTTTGTATTTGGAATCGGTCGGGGTGAATCTGGCTGATCATCCCAGGTGGCCAGATTTAATGCCGAACCTTCAACAGCTCCTCGAAGAACATGCCTGGGTCGATCACCTGTGGGCCAGTGGCTATATCACCATTGAGGGCTTGACCAACACCCAGTGCGGCACGTTGGTCCCCTTCAATCGTGGCAGTGAATCGATCGCCGATGGCGAGGGCTTGGTTGATTCTCTGCCTTGCTTGGGCGATGTGCTTCATAAGGCGGGATATCGCCAGACTTTCTTAGGTGGTGCGGAGACCACGTTTGCCGGCAAAGGCGAGTTCTTGTCCCGCCACGGTTTCGATGACGTGGTGGGCTTAGAGCATTGGCGCGAGCGTGGCTTGAACTCACGGCCCAACACCTGGGGGCTTTCAGACCCTGATTTGTTTAATGAATCATTGAGCGTCATCGAGCAGCTGTCTGATCAAGACGCGCCTTGGCATTTGGCGATGTTGACGATCGGCACGCATCTGCCAGGTTACTTATACGAGGAGTGCCAGCCGTATTCAGGCGGGGACGAGCGGTTCTTGGACGCGCTCCACTGTACTGATCAGCTCATGGGCCAATGGATCCAGACCCTTGAGGACAATGGCACTTTAGACGACACGGTGCTTGTGATCACGTCCGACCATCAGGTGTTTCCCAACGCCGAAATGCGGGGGTTGTTCGGTGATGGCGTCTCTGACCGGCGACTGCCAATGATTGTTCTTGGACCAGCCGATGCTGAGGCGTCTTTGGATGAAGGGGCTGGCTATGACTTTGCCCCTTCTGTGTTGGATATTTTAGGCATTGATCACAATGCTCGCTTTGTCTTGGGGCGTTCGCTGTCGAGACCAATCACTCGGCCCGATTACTTCTTGACGCGTTATGGCGATGTTTTTCAGGGTGCGCGTGTCACCAATGCCTCAGAATGTGACGATCAAAAGGCTTCGTCACTGCCCCTGAATGCGTGTCAAAAAGGCGAATTTCTGTCGATCTTGGGCCTGATCTCGGAGCGCTTTTCCAACCCCATATCGCGACTGGCCTGCGGGCTGGACCACATTCGAATACAGCCGACAGACATCACCGCGCTGGAGATCATTGTGGGTGGTGAGGATCAAACTGATCGTTTTATTCGCTCAGGGCGCCCCATCGATATTGCGCAAGGGGGCTGGGCCATGCTGTTTTTAGATCAGCGCGGCGAGGTGATCAATCGAGCGTTTATTGCCCACGATGAGGTGGCCATGGAGTCATCGGCCATTTTGGATGAGCATTTCAACCAGTCTCACAGCCAAGTGTTGATTTGGACAGGCGAGGATCAAGCGCCCTCGTTGCCTGGGCTGTCTATGCTGGCAACAAAGGGCCCCCATGCTTGGTGGTTGGCTGGCAAGCAGCGAGTCCTCGCCGAGTCGAGGGCATCGAGCCCGACCCAAAGTGCCCACAAGACCTTGGCGTTTGATCAGAGCGCGTGTCGACGGGCAATTGAAGTCTCGGCATTGCAGGGGAATTTGCTCTAAGACTCAAACCCATCGGTCATTCGCTCAGCGCCACCCCCATGAGCCAATCGCTTACCATGATGGCTTTCATGTGGATGAACTTTTGGCATGCACTCAAAGCAATGGCAGTTTTGGATCGACCGCGGTGGCACGTTCACAGACGTGGTGGGTCGCGATCCCACTGGCCAGTTGCACCGTCACAAATTACTGTCTGAAGACCCTGCTCGCTACGACGATGCCGCTTTGGCCGGGATACGCCGCTGTTTGGGCGTGGCCAACCACGGTGCCATTCCCAGTGACCGCATTGCCGATGTGCGAATGGGCACCACGGTCGCCACCAATGCACTGCTCGAGCGGGCGGGCGAGCCTGTTGGGCTGTTGATCACACAGGGCCATGCCGATACGCTGCGCATCGGCTACCAAACGCGCCCTAAATTGTTTGAGCTCAATATCCAGCGACCCGCGATGTTGGCGCAGACCGTGATTGAGGTCGATGAGCGGCGGGGCGCCCACGGTGAAGTGGTTCGGCCTTTGGACCTTGATCAACTGCGTGCGCGTTTAAAGGCCTTACGGGCGCAAGGCATTCATGCCTTAGCGGTGGCGCTCATTCATGCCGATCGGTATCCCGATCACGAGCTAAAGATTGGGGAACTGGCCAAAGCATTGGGCTTCAGCCAAGTGAGCTTATCGCATCAAGTCAGCCCCGTGGCAGGTCTCATTGGTCGTGCCGACACCACCGTGGTCGATGCCTATTTGTCGCCTTTGATTCGTCGTCATGTCGAAAAACTCGCTCAAGCCTTGGGGCCTGTGCCCTTGTGGTTTATGAAATCCGATGGCGGCCTCACCCCGGCCGATGCCTTCACAGGCAAAGACGCCATTTTGTCTGGACCTGCTGGGGGCGTTGTGGGCGCGGTCGCCACCGCTCAAGCCATCGACATCAATGCCTTGATTGGGTTTGACATGGGGGGCACTTCGACCGATGTGTTTCATTATCGTGGTGAACTCGAGCGACGCTTTGAGACCGAAGTTGACGGCGTTCGTCTGCGCGCGCCGATGTTGGATATCCACACCGTTGCCGCAGGCGGTGGCTCTACGTTGCGCATTGAAGGTGGGCGCTACCAAGTGGGGCCCAGCTCGGCGGGGGCCGATCCGGGACCTTGCTGCTATGGGCGAGGCGGCCCCCTGACCGTGACCGATTGTCAGGTGATGTTGGGGCGCATTCAAAAGCGATGGTTCCCGGCGGTGTTGGGTCATGACGGTGACCAGCCCTTGGACGTCACTGCGGTTCAAGCGGCGTTTAAACATCTGCATGCTGCCACCCATCGCTCATCCACGCCCGCGACGCTGGATGATTTGGCGGCCATGGCCGAAGGGTTCATGGCGGTGGCGGTTCACAACATGGCCAATGCCATCAAACAAATATCTGTTCGGCGGGGTCGGGACATCCGTGATTATGCCCTGCAGTGTTTTGGAGGCGCAGGAGCTCAACATGCCTGTGAAGTGGCCGACACCTTGGGCATGTCGACCATTATCTTGCACCCCTTGGGCGGCCTGCTGTCGGCGTATGGCATGGGATTGGCCGAGGTGACCCAACGGCATGAGCTCAGCTTGGAATGTCCCCTGGATGAGGCCGCACTGTCGAAAGTCGCCATGCATCCAGCCGCTCAGTGTCCTGCCAGTGCGCGCATGACCTTGCGCATCCGTTATGCCGGCACGTCCACAGCACTGCCCATCGCCTGGGCCCCGACAGAGACTCTGGATGATGTGATCAGCCGTTTTTCTTGCGTGCATGAACGCCAGTTCGGGTTTGTTTTTTCAGATCGCAAACTGGAGCTTGCGACGGCCATGATTGAGACCATCAAGGCTCCGGCGCATCGGCCCGAGGCCATGGCCCCTGAGGGTGATTGGGTGGGAGCGCCCTGTGATCAAGTTGATGTGTGGCTGGACGGGTGCTGGCAGCGCGTGCCGGTCTGGTCGCGCCCCAACTTGGTCGCCGGGCAGGTGCTCGAGGGGCCAGCGCTGATCATTGACCCGCACGCCACCATTGTGGTCAGCCCGGGCTGGAAAGCAACCCAGTCGCCTTGTGGATCGCTACAGCTGACGCGTGATGTGGCCACAACGCCGCTGCTGCCGCAGCGATTCTGTGCCCCGCATTCTCGGGCTGAACCGGATCCTGTACATCTGGAAATTTTCAACAACCTTTTCATGGCGATTGCCGAGCAGATGGGTGAGGTTTTACGACAGACCGCATGGTCTGCCAACATTAAAGAGCGTTTAGATTATTCATGCGCGCTGTTCGACGCCCGTGGCGCTTTGGTGGCCAATGCCCCACATGTGCCGGTTCATTTGGGGTCCATGGGCGAAAGCGTTCGCGCGGTCATCGATGCCTTTGCCGATGATGTCGAGCCGGGCCAAGCGTTTGTGCTCAATAATCCGTATCAAGGCGGAACCCATTTGCCCGATCTCACGGTGGTCAGTCCCTTTTTTGATGGCGATCATGCGCCTTTGTTTTGGGTGGCCAGCCGAGCACATCACGCCGACATCGGTGGTTTGACGCCAGGCTCGATGCCACCGGACAGCCAGCACATTGACCAAGAGGGCGTATTGATTGATCCGCTTCGCATCATGGCGTCCAATCAGTTGGATCAAGCGGCGGTGGTTGGGGTGTTGACTGCGGGGCCGGCCCCTGCTCGACAGGTGACACAGAACTTGGCCGATTTGTCTGCTCAATTGGCGGCCAACCAGCGAGGGCTCAACGAGATTGCCCGCGCGCTGGAGCAGTTTGGACGCGAGCGCGTGCTGGCAGCCACCGATGAGGTCCAAGCCAACGCCGCCGAGCATGTCCGACAGGTGATCGATCATTTAAAAGATGGCTGCGGTCAAAAAACCCTAGACAATGGCGCGTGCATCCAAGTCACCGTTAAAGTGGATCACCATCGACGGCGCGCTTGCATTGATTTTAGTGGCAGCAGCGCGCAGTTGGCCGATAACTTCAACGCGCCTGCCGCCATCACACGCGCTTGCGTGCTTTACGTATTGCGATGTTTGGTCCAAGCAGACATTCCCCTCAACGAGGGGTGTCTGGCGCCGATTGATTTGGTGATTCCTGATGGAAGTCTGCTCAATCCCCGTCCCCCCGCGGCCGTGGTCGCGGGCAATGTTGAAACCAGCCAAGCGTTGACCGACGCTTTGTTGGCCGCCATGGGCGCACAAGCCAACAGTCAGGGGACGATGAACAACCTGACTTTTGGCAACGATGAACATCAGCACTATGAAACCATTTGTGGGGGCAGCGGCGCGGGGCCGGGCTTTGACGGTTGCGACGCGGTGCAGGTGCATATGACCAACAGCCGGCTGACCGATCCTGAGGTGCTGGAGATGCGATTCCCAGTGCGTTTGGAAACCTTCGGTGTGCGCTCAGGCTCGGGGGGGCAGGGCAAGTGGCAAGGCGGCAGCGGCGTTCTGCGTCGGCTGCGTTTTTTGGAGCCGATGACCGTGGCAGTATTGGCCACATCCCGGGTGGTCGCCCCAGCCGGGATGTGTGGCGGGGGCGATGGCATGACCGGCCGCGCTTGGATTGAGCGAGCAGACGGAGGTCACAAGCTGCTGTCTGGTTGTGATCAAGTGGGCGTGAATGCGGGCGATGCGGTGGTCATTGAGACGCCCGGGGGCGGCGGTTGGGGTCATGCTGATAAGGCTTAGTCTCGCTTGTGTGGCACTCGCCGTAAGCGCTTGGCGCCGGTCCAAGCCAGGACGAGCGCGACAGCAAACGGCAGCAACCGCTCGATCGCATTCCCAGGCGCTTGTGGGAAGAAGCTGATGGCAATGGTCAGCATTGCGCCGGTCACCATGGCCGCCAAACGGTGGCCTGGGTGGACAGGTCCAACAAACAGCAGAACAATCAACAGTGGGCCAAACGCATTGCCCAAGACCTGCCAGGCAAACAGCACGCGATCAAATATTGACGCTGGGAAATAGACCGCCAACAAAACAGCGGCCAGCCCCAAGATGATGATGGCCGCGCGATCGGCATATAACGATTTTTTTTGTGGCACCAGATCGTGGCTGACCGCGCCACCGGCCACCAGCAGTTGGCTGTCAGCGGTTGACATGATGGCGGCCAAGACACCTCCTGTGATCACGCCCCCAATCACCGCTGGCAGCAGGTCGACGGCCAGCTCAAGCAACACGGACTCGCCATTGGCCAGCTCGGGCATCAGCACGCGTCCAGACCAGCCCAGCACCACCATTCCACAGTAGATGCATGCGGCCCAGCTTAAACTGATCAGGCGTGCTCGCGGGACTTCATCGGCCGAAGAGAGGGCCATGAAACGGTTGACCACGTGGGGTTGTCCGGGATAGCCCAGCCCGATGCCGAACAAGCCCACCACAAAGACAATGGCCAATGCCAAACTGGGTTGGTCAACCACTCGCATGAGCGCGGGCTGCTCCAAGGCCAGCAACCCAGACCACAAGCCCGTGGGGCCGCCCACATGCACCAAAGCGACCACGGGCAAAACGATGGCCACCGTCAGCATCATCAAACCTTGTAAGGCATCCGTCACGCTGGCGGCCCAAAATCCCCCCATGAAGACATAGAAGATCACAATCGCCGCCCCAATCAGCATGGCGAGGGTGGCTTGGATTGGCAGCGCGGTCGATATGGCTGTGCCGGCTGCTTGAAACTGCGCAGCAACGTAGAAAGTAAAACAAAACAGAATAATCACGGCGCCGAAGCGTCGAAGTTGACGGTTGGTACGGGCAGGGGTGCCTTGGGCAAGAAACTCCACCAATGTCAGTGCCTGCGAGGTTTGGCTTGCCTGTTGAAGGCGGGGGGCGATGAACACCCAGTTGATGACAAAGCCAGAGACCACTGCGGGAATCAGCCACATGGCTTGTAGACCCCATGCATACGCGGCCCCACTGGTGCCTAACAAAGTCCACGCCGATGAGGAACTTGCAGACGCAGACAGTGCGGCCACCACCGGGCCCATGCGTCGCCCGGCCAAGTGGAAATCAGCGGTATCTCCGACGCGGTTCTGTGCCCAAAAGCCGATTGCGAGAAGGACAAGTAGATAAACAATCAGCGTTACCGCCACCATGGTGTCTCTCCTGATTGAGGATGCGGACGTTCTGGCCCCAAGCTTACCTGATATGTCCAGTCCACCGTTTGCATGGTTTGAAGGGAAGATCGCTGAGTGTTTTAAAGCGTTCAGTGTGGCACCGATGTATCGGCGTCAACAGCCNGGATCCGCTGTAACACTGAATCTGCCGTTGTGACCAGACAGAGCTAACGTGGGGCATGCATTATTTTGAGCTATCGCTGATGCTTTTTGATTTGTGTTGGGAATGGGCGTGTTGAATTTTTCTAATGCCCTTAAAAGAAACGGACATATGCAAGGCCCGACCATCAATATAGTGCGCGGTGCAGAATTCGCCGATTTCAATTAAAGCTGGGGCAGCCCTAGGCTGCCCCAGCAACGCTAGGCCATCAGGGCGGGCAGCACAAACGCAAACAGTGCGCTTAGGGTGGTCACCCCGACGGCGGTCCAATACAACCTGGCCGACCAACGTCTCAGCCTTTGACAGGTGTTGGCCAGCTGGGGATCTGCCGGGCATGGCGCAAACCGCGCTCGGTGCAACAGCACCCCCGAGATTACGAGCATCACCACTGCGATGCCGAAGACCCAGCCTTTGTGTTGTGACAGCCAGATCAGCTGGGGGAAAACCCCTAGCAGTGACACCAAGCTGGCGCCTGCCCCCAGACTGACCATGGCCGCTGGAAGCACGCAGCAGACCAGAGTGCCCGAGCTGACCACGAGTGCACCCATAGCCCCCCAATAGCCCTGCTTGTCTGGGCCGAGGGACATATTACTCATGATGTGGTTCGTGGGCGTGGTTCATCATGGCGTCAGATTCTCCGTCCATGCCTTGTCGAATCATTGCCAACGAACGCTGGGTCCGCTCAATGCCCACCACATCATAACCAGCGTCCACCAATACTTGATTGACTCGGTCATTGGCCATGTCTGTGCCGGGCTTGAGTTCGATGGCCACCAGCCTGTGTTCCAGGCTAACCAATACATCGTGTGTTTGCGGTTCTTTCGAAAAAGCACTGGTGATGCCTTGTGCACAAAAGGCACAGACCAGACCATTGACTTCCACTTCAATGCTGTTGATGTCTTCTGCTTTTGCGCAGACGGCAAAGAGCAAAGCCAGCGTCATAACAAAAATTTTGATTTGATGGTTCATGTTCTTCTCCATTAATTGATTGTGTTGATTGATGCAGCTAAAAATTAAACATCACGTTTCCAAGTAAATCGCCGTTGTCCTGGACACCCACTTCAAGCCACCACTTGGGATTGAAAAAACGAAGCATTACAGCTGATTTGGGTTCATCGTCCCGGGTGTGGGTCGAACGCATGCCTTTCAGCACCACCCATAGGGCCGTTTTCTCAAAGTCATGCTCGTAAGGTGCCAACCCTAAAGCCACCGTATCGGTGCGATAACGCCAATTTGGGCCTTCGTGGTGTTCACTGACCAAAGAGGTGTAAATGCGTCGCGTCTCAAAATCAGCCTGGAAGCCGGCATGGGCTGACACATCCGATTGGGAGGCGACTCTGGCATGGCCGGCGCCGCCCCAGACGAAGACATTCGCCTGAGCGGTGGGCCAGTTCCAGCGTTTTAAAAGCCGGGCACCCCTGACATAGTGAATGTCCAGTGTCTTTTGGCCCTCAAAACCATCAACATATAACCCGCCCACAGATGCCGACCACCGAAAGCTGCCCGAGTAGCCATAACGCCACGCCAGTGAGTCAGGGTACGCTTCTGCCACCAGCACTCGGCCTCCGGTGTAAGTCACTGGCCGGGCGTCGGCGGTTACAGCGATGGACGACAATGCCAATGCCAATGCACACGCGGCACCACTTGCTCGTCCAAGCAAACTTAATCGATTCATTGTGTTCTCCACGGTTGATGCGAGCCTTGTTCAAGGACAAGGCCAAAACTCGATCAGTTGGTGTGGAGTCAGACGATCGGAGGTGGGTTGGGGACTTTAAAAAATGACGGGGTTAGAAATGTGGATTGAGCATCCACAGCCGTTGAGCTCGCGGTCAAAATGGTGATGGCAGGGAGCACAGGCGCCCACATCACCAATCCGCACGCGCGTTCACAGGTGTCTGAAAAAGCATCCGCACCCGGAGAGGGTTCGGGGTGATCGCCGTGATGGCCTGATTCTTGGGAAGGGCAATGCGACTGGGTGAGCGCATTGCCGGCATCGGCGTCTACCATGCCCAAATGCAAGGCCTGCCACGGTGTCATGAGCTGTACGATCAGTGCAAGCACTCCAAAATGAGACAGCATGACTTTGAACGCCTTCATGAATGTCAGTATAGCAGTTTTTTTTAAAGTGACATACGGCCACGTGTCGCCGGAAGCACTCGCTGGCATAAAAACGTGGCAATGGCTGCACTGAATTCAGTGCTGTGCTGTGGCCTGATGTCACCATCGAACGTGCCGGTGTCTTCGCTCAGTGGTCACACAGATTACCCCACGATGCATCTTTCATAACAGGATGGCGCGTGGATCAAACCCGATCCGAGGCCGATGATGTTGATCAAATGCCGCCTGGCATGGCTTTAAGCCCCAACCAGCTGTATCAACGCTACAACAGGCTTGTGGCCGATAAGAGACAGACACTCACTTGAGTTTTCTGGCGCGAGGGGAGTTGGGCATTGAGCTGGCCGGTGTTCCCAACATAAGGCTTTACGGGGCGTTCTCACAAACTTCGCGCGCTGCCGATGCCACAGAGCGGTTTCTTGCGTCCAATGGCATGATGCCGAGCCGCCGATGGGTCGGCAAGCCAGGGTTGCGTGCTGAGCGAGGCCGTCACTGAATACCGGGTGTGTCAGCAGCTTGACCTGTCATTGGGGTCAGAGCAATCCTTGGTTAAGACCCGTGGATGATGGGAGCACGGGGACCCCCGATCTATTGATATCAAAATAACAAAAATGTGATATCGTACTTACATGCCTAGAACGATCATAAGNTTGTTGGATGCGGAAAAAGCCTGGTTGGATGCTGAAGCCAAGCGTCGAGGCCAGTCTATGACCAGCCTGGTGAGCGAAGCCGTCGCCGAATATCGGGTGCGCCAACAACGCAAGCTGGCAATGGGGCTCGAGCAATGCTTGGCCGAGACCAGCGGATTGTGGCAGCGAGGGGATGGCCTTTTTTGGCAGGAGGGATTGAGGCGCGAATGGGCAAGTACGGTCGACGCAGACGCTGATGAGCGAAGCTGACTTACCCCAACTTCAGTACCTGATCGATTCCGTTATTGTCATCGACCATTTGAATGGGCAGCAATGGGCAACCGAGTTTATTCTGTCTTACGGCCACGTGAGCGCGTTGTCAGTCATCACGCGTGCAGAAGTATTGGCGGGGACGGCATTAGACGCTGAACAACAAGTGCTGCAGCTACTCAATCAATTTTCAACTTTGCCCATCACGCTCTCAGTGGCGGACGCTGCGGCCAGACTCCGTCGAACAGAGCGTTGGAAACTCCCTGATGCGATTCAGGCCGCCATTGCCATTGATCAAAACTTGGTTCTGGTCACTCGCAACACAAAAGATTTTAAGGACGGGCAACCAGTNAAAGTGCTTATTCCCTATCGAGCTTAGCTTCATGCTGTCATTGNGAAATGCACCCGATCTGCGGGGATCGCAACGCGGCGAACATCCGAGCGCAAGGTTTATTAAAAAGGCGACAATTGCCGTGAAAATTTTTACGCAGGAGCGTGCATAGTTTTAAGTTGGTGGGCCCTGCAGGACTTGAACCTGCGACCTACCGATTATGAGTCGGCTGCTCTAACCAACTGAGCTAAGGGCCCTCTGTTTGATAGCAAGCTTAAGATTGCTCAGCCACTGGTTTGACTTCAATCCCTTTGGCCTCAAGTTCCTCTTTCTTTCGCTTTTGAATGTAGGCCAGGTTATTTTTATATGTCTCTGCAACGGTATTGACCCCATTGGGCGCCAAAAACCCTTCGTTGCCGGCAGCCACAAAAGTGGCATAGACCCCAGATGCAGCCATCAAGGCAGCTGAGACCAGGTTGTGATCGTAGCCTTTTTCATTGACCATCTCATTGGCCAACACAATGAACTGTTCGGTGGCTTGGTTGTGCGCATCGATTTGTGTTTGCCGATCCGGGCCTGAGCCGTTGCTGGCGCCATTGCCTTGAGGGCTGTTGGATTGATCTTCGTTGGACATGACTTAAGCGCTTTAGACCTGATGTTGAGTGAAGTCCGATTATAGCATCGCCATTGATCTGCCCCAGAAATCAAGCAAAGACCTGACGGTCGTTGATCGCGCTTGTTCAATGTTAAGGTGTTTGGGGATGATCAGTTAAGGAGAGTCTCAATGACCCGATTTCAATGTCTACTCCCAGCCGTGACGCTATGCATTGCGCTGGTGTATCCCACCACCAGCACAGCTGTCGATGCTCAAGCGGCCATGAGCGATACAACCGGCCAGCCTTTGGGCACCATCGATTTGATTGCCGCGCCCACAGGAACCTTGCTTCGTATCGAACTGAACGGTTTGGCACCTGGGCCGAAGGCGATTCATATCCACTCGGTGGGTGATTGCACCGATCCGAGCGAAGGATTTGTGGCTTCGGGTGGCCACGTCAATCCCAATGACCGGGCGCATGGCTTGCTCAATCCCGATGGACCAGACGCGGGCGACCTGACCAACTTCTACGTTCACGACAATGGCTATGCTTGGGCCGAAATCTTCACCCCCCTCGCCAGCGTAAATGGCCGTGTGGGGGCGACCATTTTGGACGAAGATGGCGCCGCGTTGGTCGTGCACACGCGCTCAGACGATCACAGCAGCCAGCCGATTGGCGGCGCCGGCGCGCGTGTCGCCTGCGGGCTCATTGAGTCCGTTCGGTAAAGAGGTTTGATTCGCCGCCACACATGCTCAGCGGCGTTTTCGAATCCCGATCTGATCCAGGGGGACACTCGCGATCGCACCGCCTTCGTCGGTGAGGGTTTGACCCGCGTCGGGCGCGAAGGCAGACGCATAAACGCCCTCAAAGGTGACCGCTCCAAGGGCGGGTTCATCTGACGGGGCTGCCGGGACATCAGCCTTCGGATCCAACCCTGCAACGCCGCCAACGCGCCAGCCCATCTCATCGAGGTCTTGGTGCAAGCGCTCGAGCGTGTCGTACTGGACCGTCAGCCAGTCGGTGTCCAACACCGGCTCATTGAATCCTGCCTGGGTCAAGGTGGATCCCAGCTGCTGGACATCCATCAACGACGATGGGCCCGCACCAAGGAAGTCGCGCTGTTGGCGCAATGTGTCTGGCCCGAACGTGGATAAAAGAAGGAATCCCCCGGGTTTGAGGAGCGCGCGCATCGTTCGCATCCAATCTCCAGGGTCATCGGCATAGACCATACACGCGTTGGCAAACAACAAATCGATGCTGCCGGCTTGAATGGGTGGTGCTGTCATGTCACCGCGGATCACCTCAAAGCGCCGCCGCCACCATCCTCGCCGCTTTTTGGCATGGGCGAGCATCTTCTGGGACCAATCGAGTGCCATGACCTGGGCCTCAGGGAACGCTTCGTGCAGTGCCAAGGCATGGACCCCAAAACCAGCCCCGACATCTAGGATGGTCTCCGGGGCCAAACGGAGCCCCTCAAGGCGATCGAGGAGACGCTCCCCCATCAAGGCATGGATGGGCGGAGGCTGGGTGGTGCGGGTGGCCACACGCTCAAAGTGCTCGCGCAAGGGCCGCGCTGAAACGGCGTGTCTGTCAACAAGTTTGGACATGAGAAGAACGGCCTGTATGGGTCTTTATTGTAAACGCTGTCTCATTGTAAGGAGCGTGAGCGATGCCCAGGATTGGTTGGTTGTCTTGGCCCAGAGTGTGCGTGGTGTGCGGTCGCTACACCCGTGCGTCTGTCGATTGTTGCCCCGATTGCGAGGCGAGTTTGCCCACCATTGATCAGGCTTGCCAGCGCTGTGCTCGCCCGTTGTCCCAACCACAGCGATTGTGTGATCGCTGCATCATGGCGCTGCCTGCCTTTGATGCGGCTTGGGCGGCATTTCGATGGGAAGGGGTGATCGCCAAGCTGTTGGATCGGTTTAAAAATCGCGCTGATCTGTCGGCGGGTCGCGTTTTGGCGGCGTTGATGGCGCGACAATGGCTGGCTCAAGAACGCCGGGCGCCCGATATCTTGGTGCCGATACCCATGCACTGGACACGTTTTTGGGTGCGGGGGTTTCAGCCCACCCACCGACTGACTCAAGACTTGAGTCGTGACATCGGGGGCATGTCTTGGCGATCGGCCCTTAGGCTGCGCCACCGCGTGCCGCCTCAGTCCTCCTCCAATCCAGATGCCCGCTGGGTCGACACGCACAATGCCTTCGCTTTGCGTTCGACGCCTCATGACCTCGATGGGGTTTCCGTGGCACTGATTGACGATGTCATGGTCAGCGGCGCCACCGCCCATGCCGCCGCCCGAGTGCTGAAAGATCATGGGGCAAAGACCGTCACCGTCTGGTTGGTGGCGCGGGGCGGCGGCTGACTCTTAGGGCGATCCACCCTAAAAAGAGACCAGCTGTGACGCCACGCCCAAAAAAATCACCAGCCCCACCCAATGGTTGAATAAAAAGGCTTGAAAGCACGCCTGGGGATCGCGCGATCGGATCATACCGATCTGGCGAGCAAACAGCCCCCCCACCGTGGCCAAGCTCAGCCACCACAGCCCGTCGGCGCCTCCCATCATCCCGGCCACAGCCAATAAAAGCAGCATGGTGACCATCAGCGCGATGATGGCTGCAATGTCCCAGCGGCCCAACCACAGTGCGGTGGACTTGACCCCGACGCGCTGATCGTCGTGGCGATCGGCCATGGCGTATTCGGTGTCATAGATCAGCACCCAAACCACGTTGATCGTCATCCACAACACCACATCAAGATGCAATGGCTCATTGAGGGCGGTGAACGCCATGGGAATCGCCCAGCTGAACGCCAGTCCCAATACCGCTTGTGGGCCATGCGTTAGGCGCTTAAACAGTGGATAGGTCGTTGCCAGTGCCGCACCAATGACCGCCAGAGCGATTGTGGTGGGGTTGGTCATGGCCACCAGCCCCAGCGCCACCGCCATGAGTCCGGCAAACAAGCCCAAGGCTTGATTCGGTGAGAGCTCGCCGCTGGCCAACGGCCGCGACCGCGTGCGCGCAACATGTGGGTCAATGTCACGGTCAAAGTAGTCGTTGATGACGCAACCGGCTGATCGCATCACCCCCACGCCTAAGACAAAGATGATCAAAACTCTAAGATCCGGCCAGCCGCCCGCGGCAATAAATAAGCCCCAAAGTGTCGGCCACAGCAACAACACCAAACCGATGGGCCGATCGAGCCGCATGAGACGAAGCCACGGGCCAAGGGGCGATGAAAAAAGGCGATGTTTGATCGAAAACTCTTGCATCAGCCCATTGTACCGACCCGCTGGCGCATCACGGTCGAGGCCGAATGGAGATGTCCCCGTGGCTGAGCCATGTCGTGTCGCCATCGCACGCCACCCCCAGCTGGCCTTGGTTATTGATACCGACAGCCATGCCCTCAATTGAGGGTTGGTCTTGTTCATGGACAACGATGGGGTGGCCTTTGAGGGCATCGAGCGCGTCCCAGCGATCGAGGAAGGGGGTCAACCCCGTGGCTTCAAAAGCGCTCAGGTCATCATCAATCTGATCTATGAGGGCCAGCGCCAGCGTGTTGCGGTCAGTGACATCGACCAAGTCGGCCCAGGGTTGGTCGGGCGGGGTGTGCCGTGTTGAGCTTAATTGCGCTTGTAAAGCCAGATTCAGGCCCACACCGAGAATCAACCCAGTCGCAGCGCCGGGCTTGATGTTGACATCAATTAAACACCCACCCACTTTGGCCAAGCCTGAATCTTGTCGAATCACAATGTCATTGGGCCACTTCACCCAGACCGGATCGGGCACGGCTTGGGCGACTGCCAGCGCCAACACCAGGCTGAACGCGGGCAGCGTTTCTGGCGGATGGTGGGTCCAAAAGGGCATCGACAGATAAAGCCCCCCGCCGGGCGGCGACAGCCAAGACCGCCCGCGTCGACCCCGACCTTGAGTTTGTTCATTGGCCAACCAGATGTTGCCAGGCTCATTGTTCGCCCATTGGGCTTTGATCGCATCGTTGGTTGAGGGCAGTGATGGCGAGACCACCACGGGCGGCAGGTGGCCTCGGCGGCGTTGGTTCAGCCAGTCGGCATCCAACGCTGACGGATTCATGACGATCGGTCGCGACGGCGCCACAGTTTATGCGTGTCGAAGCGGTTTTCGTTTCCTTTAATAAGGCGCTGAATGTTGCCTCGGTGCGTGAGGACAATGATGGTGGCCACCGCAATTGCAAAGCTCATCAAGGCCGGCGGCACAGGGTCTGGCCCCAGCCACCAGACCGCCGGAATCAGCACCAACCCGGCCAAAATGGTCGCCAAGCCGACATAGCCGGTGATCAGCAGTGTGACCAGCCACACCAGAAACATCGGTCCAATGGAGGCCGGTGCCAACACCGCCACCGCGCCCACCGCGGTCCCGGCGCCTTTGCCGCCGCGAAAGCCGAAATACACCGGCCAGATGTGACCCACAATGGCCGCCAAGCCCCCGACGGCGCCTAAGGCCAGCCACGTGGCACGGGTGGCCGTGACGGCCTCAAGGGCGGCAGGGACCGCACCGGCGGCGAGTGCGCCTTTGCCAATGTCAATCACGACCACGGCCAATGCAAAGCGCCAGCCTCGAGTCCGAAGCGCATTGGTGCCGCCGGCATTGCCCGAGCCCACAGCGCGGATGTCGATCGATTGCAACCGGCCCAGGACCAACGACCCCGACACTGAGCCCAACAGGTAGCCCAGCACGGCCACCGTCAGCCCATGCGGCCACAGGTTGACCCACACACCGGTCAATGGCGGTCCTCAGGGGGTTGCCAGCGCTGCAGCCCGACCACCAGGCACCCTGGCCCGGCGTGCGCGCCCACGGCGGGGCTGGCCTCTTCGATCCAGCAGGCATCGACGTTCGGGTGGCCCCGCAGCAATAAATCCCGAAGGGCCTTTGCATCGGCTTTGGCGTTGTTGTGGCTGATGATGACGCGGTAGGTGTGGTCTTGGACCATCTTTTTAAGCAAGAACGCCGCATAGCGTTTGACGGCCCGCTCGCCTGAGCGCACCACGGAACTGGGCTTGAGCACCCCGTCTTTGGTGGTGAGGATCAGATGCAGGTTCAATCGTTTGGAGAGCGTATCCATCCAAGGCTTGACCCGTCCCCCGCGCACGCCCCAGCTGAGATCGCGCACCAAAGCAAAGGTTTGGATGCTTTGTCTGAGTTCTTTGAGCTTCGAGACGATGGCCATCACCTCCCAGCCTTTGGCCGCGGCTTCGGCCGCGTATAGAACCATCAAAGCCTGTCCGCAGGCCGCTGAGGCGGTGTCAAAGATTTCGATGTGTTCGGGATCGTGGCGCGCTGCGGTTTGGGCCGCTTGCAAGGTGCCGCTGAGTTGACCCGACACCGGCATCGCCAGAACGTGGAGCCCATGCGAGGTCAGCAGCTCGAACTGTCGGGTGAAGGCACTGGGGGGCGGTTGAGATGTTTGCGGTTGAAGTGTGGAGTGAGCCACCTGGTCATAGAACTCTGCTGGGGTGATGGTGAGTTTGTCTAAAAACTCCTCATCGCCGAAATTTAGACGCAGCGCCACGACATGGATGCCCAACCGATCAATCTCGTCAGTGGGCAGGTCCGCGGCCGAGTCGGTGACCACGGCGACCTGACCTTGCTGGTTCATCAAGGCATGCTGTTTGGTCATGTCGTCGGCTTTTTGTTGGCGAAGCTCGCCAAAGTTTGCGCAGATCCGAAACACCTCCCCAGGCGAGTCCGTGTGGATGTGCACCCGAGCCCGTTCAACGCTGCCGGCCACCACCAGCGAGCTGGCATCCAAGGCTTCGAGCTCTCCTCTGAGGGCAGGGATGTCCATGCCCTCGCCATCAATTAAGCACTCGGTGCAAAACCGGTGAATGTCGGGGGCTGTGCCATGTGCCCCAGTTGCGGCGGGCGAAGGCTCAGAGGACGCGAACTTAGGCAGGTGGGGCACTTTGCCCGAGCGGGTGAATTGCCACACCCCCTCCAAAAAGTCCACAAAGCCCTGGCCACCTGCATCCACCACGCCGGCGTCTTTGAGCGCGGCCAATTTCTTGGGCGTGTCTGCCAGCGATTTCTTGGCCCGCTTTAAACCATGCTCGATGAGTGTTCGGATGTCCTCGATGCCCTCATCTGCGGCCTGGCTTAATGCTTTGGCAAAGTCCTCCAACACCGTCGGTAGGGTGCCGGGCACCGGTTCGGTCATCGCCCCCCACGCAGATTCGGCCGCTGCGGTCGAGACGTGCGCCAGGCGCTTGGCATCAAGGACTTGATACTCCCGGCTGGACTCGCTCAGCCCTTGAAAATATTGGGCCATGATGGCGCCGGAATTGCCGCGCGCGCCATCCAGTGCGGCGTTGGCCATCTGATCGAGCAAGGCAGGCAGGCTCTTGGGCACATCGGTTAACGCGGCGCGGATCTCGGACAGCGTAAACGCCAGATTGGTGCCGGTGTCGCCATCGGGAACCGGGAAGACGTTGATTTTGTTGATGTGATCGCGGTGCTTAAGCACGTTGGCAATGCCCGCCAGCACGGCGTTTCTCAGCCGCGGGGCGTCAATGTGAGTGATGGGATTATGTTGGGGCATCAAATTCGGCTTTTTGTGTCAGTGATGCTCGCGCTCGGACTGGTCGGCCGCTTGCAGTGTCTGCTCGTTGAACGGCCAGTCCCAAACGCGTCCAGTGGTGGTCTCGACAAGCACAGGAATGCGCGTGCCAAAGCGCTGAATGAGGTCCAAGTCTGTATCAATGTTGACGGTATCATAGCGCCAGCCGCCCGCCTTGAGAAGGTTTTGGGCCACATCGCACAGGGGGCAGTCGTGGCGGGTGTAGAGAATCAAAGCCATCGGCAGTCGTCTCAGCGCAGTCTAAAGAAGGCCAAATTGTGCCAACTTAAGGGGTGGGGCGCAAATTATTCAGTCCTAATATCAAAAAAATCCCCCAACCAATTGAGCCTGAAGACAAAACAATTTTATTCAGTGAAAAATCGTCGTTGAGGGGTTAAATTTCTGTAATAAAAGGCTGATAATATGCTCAAGCTTTCGGTGTGAATGGACCACGTTCAATGGTGCATTCACGTTTTGTTGTGTTCCATTTTCTGGAGTCTGAAATGTTAAAACTACGCAGTTTCCTGGTGATGCTCGCGCTTTCTGCGGTCCTCGCCAGTCAGGCCATGGCGCAAACCACGTCCTCAAACCTTCGCGGTCAGGTCGTGGGTGCAGACGGGTCGCCCGTTGCAGATGCGTCCGTTGAGATTCTTCACGTCCCCTCCAGCACCGTGGCTCGGACTTCATCGGGTGCCTCGGGTCGCTTTTTCCAAAGCGGTTTGCGCGTGGGTGGACCTTATCAGTTGACTGTCTCAGGCAACGGGTTCGAGACCACCGTGTTTGAAGGCTTGTTCCTTGAGCCTGGCAGCCAGGATCCGGTTCGAATTGAGCTGGCTGAGATGGGTGCGGTGACAGACCGGCTCATGGTCACCGGCACGCGGATGGTTGAAGCCTCTGAGCTCAACAGCGGTGTGGGCTCGGTCTACAGCGAGCAAGACATCAGAAACTCCACCGGTGGTGATCGCGACCTGATCAACACCATTTTGCAAGATCCCCTGGCCACCTCAGATGGCGTGGGCAATTTGTCGGTGGCGGGCGTGAACCCCCGCTTCAACGGCCTGTCGATCGATGGCTCGCTGCAGCAAGACGACTTTGGCTTGGGCTCCAACACCTACGCCACAGAACGCTCACCCATTAACATCGACGCGGTGGAATCGGTCTCGTTGGTCGCTTCTGACTACTCTGTGCAAGCCTCAGGCTTCACCGGCGGCTTGGTGAACGTGGTGACCCGCTCGGGCACGAACGACTTTGAAGGCAACTTCTACTACGCTTTCAAAAATGACTCCATGTTTGGCGATGAGTATGCCGATCGCACTTTTGATCCTGGTGAAGTCGACGAGAAAGAATACGGCTTCGTTGCATCAGGTCCCGTGATCAAAGACAAGCTCTTTTTCTTGCTGTCTTATGACGAATTTGAGAGTGGTCGTCCCTATGACTACTCTAACGCTGACCAATTCGACGGTCGTCAAGCCGGCATCTTTGATGCGCTGAGAACGGTGGTCCAAGACACCTACGGCTACGATCCGTTGAGCCGTCCGCTGTCGGGCAACATCCCGATCACCTCGGAGCGTGTCTTGGCCAAGGTGGATTGGAACATTAACGACAGCCACCGGTTGTCAGCGACCTATCAGACCACTGAAGAGACCGACACCAGTGACGACTCTGATGAGTTTGAGTCGGCGTGGTACGACACACCGGTCGATCTTGAGTCTTACACGTTGCAGCTGTTTTCAGATTGGACGCCCAATCTGTCGACCACTTTCCGCTACAACTACAAAGAGTTTGTCCGTGGCCAAATCTGCCGCGGCGGTCCAGAAGTGGGCCAGCTGGCGTTTGAACTGACAGCCGACAGCGTGGCGGGCAGCCCGCTGGACGGTTTGATCGGTGATGAGCCGCTTGATGTCATCGCAGGCTGTGACGTGTTCCGTCATGCCAACGAGTTCAACGATGACCGTTCGCAGTTTTTCGCATCCGCCGACTACTTTGCCGGCGATCATGTGATCACTGTTGGTGCCGAGTACGAAGAGTACAACCTGTTTAACTTGTTTGTTCCGTTCTCACGAGGTGCATTCACCTTTGAGAGCTACGATCAGATTGTTAACCGCGCACCGGCTGACGTGTTCTATGTCAACGTGCCCTCAAACAACGCTCGCGACGGCGCGGCCGCTTGGGGCTATGACAAAACCACGTTCTTTGTGTCGGATGAGTGGTCTGTCAACGCTGACCTGCAGCTGAACCTTGGCGTCCGATATGAGCGCTTCGGGCAAGACGATCGGCCGACCTTCAGCCAAGAGCGTTTTGACACCTATGGCGTGAACACCGCCAACAACTTAGACGGCAAAGACTTGATCATGCCGCGTTTGGGCTTCTTGTTCACCGGGTGGGATCGCACCACCGTCAGCGGTGGCGTGGGCCTGTTCGCCGGCGGCAGCCCGCAAGTGTGGGTCTCTAATGCCTTTCAGGCGCCGACCAATTCGGCGTTCGTGCCGGGCGTGACCGACGCAGACATCTTCAATGTGCCACAAGCCAACCGCGACATTGTGGCGGCCGGGGGTGCAGGTCTGCCGATCGACTACATCGATAAGGACTTCAACATCCCATCGGATTGGAAAGCCTCTTTGCGCTACGAGCGGGCGTTTGATCTGCCGGGCATTGGTGAGAACTTCCGTTTCACGGCTCAGTATCTCTACACCCGGACCAACGATGGCTTCTTGTGGCGCAACTTGGCGCAGCTCCAGCGCGCAGAAAGCCTGCCCGTTGGGGAAGCCCCCGATGGTCGTCCCATTTATGCTGACTTGGAGGCGCTGGGCCTTCGTAACCTGACGCAGTTGACCAACTTCGGCAACGGCGACAGCCACGTGTTCACGTTGGGCTTGGGCAAAGTCTTTGAAAACGGCTTTGACTTCAACCTGGCCTACGCCTATCAAGACACCACCATCGTCTCTGAGGGCACCTCGTCGCGCGGGATTTCAAGCTGGCGCAGTCAGTATGACCAAGACCGCAACTTCCCAAGCCCACGCATCTCACCTTTCCAGGTCGACCATGCGTTCAAGATCAACTTGGGCTACGAGCAGCGCTTCTTTGGTGATCTGTTGACGCGTGTCGATGCCTTTGGCCAAATCACCACGGGCGATACCTATGGCTTGACGTTCAACATCGACGATGACAACCACTTGTTTGGTCGTGCCGGCGATGGCGAAGACCCCTATGACAACAACCCGCTCTACATCCCGGATCCAGCAGGTGATGCAGCGGTGGTGTATGCCTCTGGCTTCGACCAGGCTGGCTTCTTTGCCTTCGTCGACGACAAGAACTTGCCCACCGGCGAGATCATGGATCCGTACTCACGGACGTCATCGAAGTGGAACAACATCTGGGATCTTCGGATTCAGCAAGAATTGCCGGGCATCCCTGGGTTGGATCGGTTTGCCAAAGACAACAAGTTCAGCGTGGTGTTGGACATCGACAACTTCCTGAACATGTTGAACAAAGACTGGGGCAACTATTACAACGGCCCTCGGTTTGGTCAAGCGGCATTCGTTCGCGCGGATCTGGTCTCAGCGGCCGATGTTGATGCCAATGGTGTTGACGGGGCAACAGCGCTGACCGACGATGCCGCACGGACCACGTGTCAAGCGGCCAGCGATTGCGTTTACCGTTTCAACAGCTTCCGGGATCGTGGCACCAACTTCTTGAGTGCCTCACGGTCAATCTGGCAAGCACGTGTGACGCTTCGCTACGACTTCTAAGTCGAGCACGCTAAAAGACTCAGTTTGACTGGGTCACTTGCACGCCCAAAAGGCCAGCCTCAGCGCTGGCCTTTTGGTTTTTGGGCGAAAATAAAAAAGACACGTTAAACTACGCCCCATGGCAGTGAGTCTCTTTGATTTATTTAAGATTGGGGTGGGGCCATCGAGCTCACACACCGTGGGGCCGATGCGCGCGGCCAGCATTTTTGCGCTTCGCGTGGAACAAGCCGGCGTTTTGGAACACATCAAGCGCATCCAGGTTGAGCTGTTTGGCTCTTTGGGGCACACCGGCCGCGGCCACGGCACCGATCGAGCCGTGCTGTTGGGATTGGAAGGTGAGGTGCCCGATCAAGTCGACCCGGACCACATTGGCCGCCGGATGGCGGCGCTGGAGGCGGGTGATGCGCTGAACGTCGGGGGCCAACACCCCATCGCCGTGGACCTCAAAAAAGATTTGATTTTTCATAAGCGCCAAACCTTGCCGTATCACCCCAACGGCATGCGCTTTCAGGCGTTGGATTCAGCCGGCGAGTGTTTGCTGAAAAAAGAGTACTACTCGGTTGGGGGTGGCTTTGTCATTAACCAAGACGAGGCCGCATCGGATCGGATTGTGGCCGACACCAGTCAGGTGAAGTACCCATTCGCAAGCTGTGATGAGCTGGTCGGCATTTGTCAGCGAGAGCAGCTGACCATCGCCGAATTGATGCTGGCCAATGAGCAGACATGGCGAAGTGAGGCCAGTATTCGCTCAGGGGTTTTGGCACTTTGGGCAGCGATGCAGTCGTGCATCGAGCGAGGCATTGCCACCGAAGGGGTGCTGCCTGGGACCCTGAAGGTGACGCGGCGCGCGCCCAAGCTCTACGCCAAACTCAAAGCGCAGGCCAAGCGCGATGACTTAGACCCGCTCGATTGGCTGAATCTCTATGCGCTGGCCGTGAATGAGGAAAACGCCGCCGGTGGGCGGGTGGTCACCGCCCCGACCAACGGCGCGGCAGGGATCATTCCTTCGGTGCTCCACTACTACCGACGGTTTATTCCCGGCGCAGACGAGCAAGGGGTGATCAACTTTTTGCTCACCGCCGGCGCCATCGGGATTTTGTATAAAGAAAATGCCTCAATTTCAGGGGCTGAGGTGGGCTGCCAAGGCGAGGTGGGGGTGGCCTGCTCCATGGCAGCCGGCGGGCTCACCGCGGCTTTGGGGGGCAGCTTGGCTCAAATTGAAAACGCCGCCGAAATTGGCATGGAGCATAACCTGGGCCTCACTTGCGACCCGGTCGCCGGGTTGGTGCAAATCCCTTGCATCGAGCGAAACGCGATGGGATCGGTCAAAGCCGTCAACGCCATGCGCATGGCGATGTCAGGCGATGGCAAATACCATGTCAGTCTCGATAAGGTCATCAAAACCATGCGCGATACTGGCCGAGACATGAAAAGCCAGTACAAAGAGACTTCGCGCGGGGGATTGGCGGTGAATGTCATTGAGTGTTGAGTGGGCGCCGATGACTCGCTGACAGCGACCTTGCAACCCCTGGCTTATGAGGCCGCTTACAAAGCGTCAGATCAAACCGTTTTCTTATCCCATTAGACGATCTGTTCGAAAGATCAGGCACATCAGGAATTTGAACGCATGGCAAACGCCGATTTTCTCAATGAAGTGAACAAGCGAAGAACATTCGCCATCATCTCGCACCCCGATGCGGGTAAGACGACGCTGACCGAGAAGTTTTTGCTTTTCGGCGGCGCCATTCAGCTGGCGGGGTCGGTCAAGTCCAGGAAAGCAGCGCGCCATGCCACGTCCGATTGGATGGAGATGGAAAAAGAGCGCGGCATCTCCATCACCTCATCGGTGATGCAGTTTCCCTATAAAGATCGCATCGTCAACCTTTTAGATACCCCCGGCCACGCCGACTTTTCAGAAGACACCTACCGCGTCCTGACCGCTGTCGACTCGGCTTTGATGGTCATTGACTGTGCCAAAGGCGTCGAGGAAAGAACCATCAAGCTGATGGAGGTCTGCCGATTGCGCGACACCCCCATTTTTACGTTTATCAACAAACTTGATCGTGAGGGCCGGGAGCCCATCGAGCTGTTNGANGAGGTTGAAGAAGTNCTGGGCATTGCGTGCGCCCCCATCACCTGGCCGATTGGGATGGGTCGCCGCCTTAGAGGGATTTATCACNTGCTCGATGATGCCATTCACCTCTATGAGGCGGGCCACAATTATTCCCGCCAAGAGCCCACGATCATCCAAGGCATCGACAGCGTTGAGGCCGATGAGGCCTTGGGCAACATGGCCCAAGAGCTTAGAGACGAGATTGAGTTGGTCAAAGGCGCCA
>PR_CR_10_Liq_1_inCRDRAFT_1000396_pt1 | contig 27386 bp, 27 predicted proteins | sample PRCRCaboRojoPR_3_FD_10241 | JGI IMG/M metagenome (IMG submission 10241)
CCGCGGGCCCGGCTCCGCCGCGGCGGGCGCCGGGCTCGCGTCGGCTGCCATCGCCACCGCGACGCCGGTCACGTCGCCCGGCGCCGGCGCGCGGGGGCGGCGGCGCACAACGCCGGCGCCGGGTCTGGTTGTTGGCCGCACTGCTCTCGTGCCTCGTCCATGCTGGCCTGCTGCTCGCGCTGCAACGACTGCAATGGCCGCCGGCCGGCGCGGCTGCGGCGGGGGCGATGGCCCTGCAGATCATCGGGACCGCAGTCCCAACGGCGACGCCCGGCACGCCGGCGCCGTCGACGACCACGGCGGCAGCCGAGCGGACGGACCGCAGCGACACGGCGGCGGCCGCCCCCGCTGCTGCCCCAACGCCCAGGCCCGCGGATGCGGCGGCGGCGATGCATACCCAAACCGCCGCAGAGACCATCGAGCAACCGCCCGGCGCCCCGGCAGCAGACAAGACGCGCGCCGAGACGCCCGCGAGGGCGGCCACGACGGTGCCGCCGGCGCCATCGGAGACACGGGCACGGCCGGCGGCTGCCGCGGCGGCGGCGTCGAGCGCCGCACGCAGACCTGAGCCGGCGCCGGCGAGTCGCCCATCGAAGATACAGCGGTCTGCCGCGTCACAGCACGACGCCAGCGGGCAGCGCGGCGGCGACAGAGACGCCGGTCCGGAACGCGCAGGGCTCGCGGCATTGGACGCCGAGATCGCCGCCGCAGACGACGATGCCAGCGCGCTGACGGGCCTCGCCGCGCTGGACGCCGAGATCGCCGCCGCCCGCAGCCGTGCGGATGCGCAGCGCGAGGCTGCGGCGACTGCGGCGACGCCAGCACCGCCTCGCCCGCGCGCCGGCGGCGCGGATGCGGTGACACCAACCACAACCGCAGAAGCCCCCGGCGGCGCCAACCGCAGCGCGGCGGCCGCCGGGTCCGCCGCCCGCGGGCTAGCCGAGCGTCGCTATCTCGCGGCCCTGCGCCGGGCACTGGCACGCGAGCGACACTACCCCCCTACGGCGAGGCGCCGCGGCCTCGAGGGTACCGCACGCGTGCAATTCACCATCGCCGCCGACGGCGGCTTCAGCGGCATTCGCGTGAGCCACAGCGCCGGCGCCGCGGGCCTGGACGACGCCGCCGAGCGCACGGTCCGCCGCCTCGCACGCTTCGAGCCCATCCCGGCGGTCATCGGCCGCGAGCAATGGACGGTGCGGGTGCCCATCGTGTTCCGCTTGAACTGAGATCGACGTACCGCGCAAGATGGCTGATGGCATGCCGCCGCGGCATTGGCGGCGGCCGCGCCGCGACCCCATTGTCGGCGCACGGAAGCACCATCCATGGGCCGATCACCACAACACGAGGACAGCAGCATGGCCATTCCGGACCTCGCACCCATCGAAGACCTGCAACGCGCGCTGAATGCGCATCCGGTCTATGCACAGGTCACAGACCTCGCCGACCTGCGGGTGTTCATGTCCCACCACGTCTACGCCGTGTGGGACTTCATGTCGCTGATCAAGTACCTGCAGCGCACCGTCGCCCCCACCACCACGCCCTGGATGCCGCCGGCGGATCCGACTGTGGCCTACTTCATCAACCAACTGGTGCTGGAAGAGGAATCCGATGCCCGTGCGGGCGCGGCGGGCACGGAGTACAGCAGCCATTTCCAACTCTACCTGCGGGCCATGGCGGAAGTGGGCGCCGATGCCGACGCACCGCAGCGCTTCCTCGAGCGCGTCGGACGCGACGGCCTCGACGCCGCCCTGTACGCCGATACCACACCGATGCCGGCGCGCTACTTCACCGAAACCACATTCTGCTTCATTCGCGAGGACAAGCCGCACGCCGCCGCCGCCGCACTGGCCGTAGGCCGCGAGCGCATCATTCCCGACATGTTCCGTCGTTTGCTCGCCGACGCCGGCGTCGGTGCCGACGACGCGCCCATCTTCCACTACTATTTGAGCCGCCATGTCCATTTGGACGAGGATTTCCACGGGCCGCTGTCTTTACGGCTGCTGGAACACCTCTGCGGCGATGACGACAAGCGCCTGGAAGAAGCCGCCGCCGCCGCCGAAGAGGCGGTCTGCGCGCGTATCCGCTTGTGGGACGGCGTGCTCGAGGCGGTGCGCGCCGCGCGCGGCTGAGACCAGCCAGACACCGGCGCCCCACGACGCGCTCGCGTGACCACCTCGGGCGTGGCGTCATGCAGCCGGGCCAGACAGCCCGACCACCGCCACTGCGGCCGGGTCATTACCTCACTTGAGCAAGGGTAGAATCCGTCCACCGCAACCCTAATCACCGCGGGGCAATGCGGCGCTGCCGCCGCCGCGCATGCAAACCATAGCCGTAAAGAGGTATTGCCATGGCAGTCAGCGTAGCCGTCGACGGCGAGGGCTTCCTCGTCAACCGCGACGACTGGAACGAAGATCTGGCCCGGGAGCTCGCCGCAGCGGACGAGTTCGAGATGAACGATCAGGTGATGAACTTCATCCGCGAAGCCCGCGCCATGTACGACAACGACGGCGTGGTGCCACCCATCCGCATCTTCGCCAAAAAGCAGGGCGTGAGCACCAAGGAGCTGTACGGTATCTTCAAAAAGGGGCCGATGAAGCTTATCTGTAAATGGGGGGGCCTGCCCAAACCCACCGGCTGTGTTTGAGCCCACGACGGCACCCGCTACGTTCTCCGGCTTCGGGGCGGCACGCCACCCATCGGACCCGGGCGCATCGTTGCCCGGGTCGACCACCGTAACAAGACGATCAATCGACGAGGAACCGACCAATGGCAACGGTCTTGAAAACCAAGGGTGATCCACTGTGGAAGCGTACCGCTGATCCCGGCTACCGGGTCGGCTGGCGTAGCAAGGCGAAGTTCGAGAAGGGGCATCTCGAGGGCGAAATGACCTACGGCGAGGCCGAAGCCAAGGCCCACGAGCTCGCCGCCCAGGAGCCGGACAAGACCTTCTACCCCGAGCTCATCATCACCGAGGAAGCGGGCGAGCATTGAGCCCCCGCGTCCGGCCAAGGAGGGCCGTCGGCGGCCCCGCGCTGCAGTGGCGCCGGCCGCGGCCAGCCGACACCGGCACCCTGCTCACCGTCATTGCCCTGACTCCAGCCGGCGTCGCCGCAGCAACCCCTGAGACCACAACGGCGCATGGCCTGGCCCTGACAGCCGCCGCGTTGGCGGGGCTCGGCTGCTGGCAGGGGCTGCGCTTACGCCGGCGCTGGCAGGATCTGCGGGCACGGCTGCAGCGCGCCGAGCAGCGCCTGCAACGTGGCGAGCAGCAATGGCGGGACATCTTCGAGGCGGACCCGGATGCCATCGTGCTGTGCAACGCAGCCGGGCGCATCGTGGTGTTGAACCGCACCGCCGAGCAGCTGCTGGGCTACAGCCGTTTCGAGCTGGCACGCAAGCCCGTGGAGGTCCTGGTGCCGGCGGCGCTGCGCGACGCACATGCGGCCCATCGCAAACACTTCGCAGATGCCCCCCAGGCGCGGCGGATGGGCGCAGGCCGGGAGCTGACGGCGCTGGCGAAGTCCGGGGAAGTGCTCCCGGTGGAGATCCGCCTGGCGCGGGTCACGCGTAAAGACCGCCCGCATGTGGTGGCGACGATCCGCGACCTGCGTGCCCGCCGTCAGGCCGAGCAGGCGTTGCACGCCCGCACCCAGGAGCTACAGCGCGCACGCGATCAGGCGCAAGCGGCGAGCCGGGCCAAGTCCGCCTTCCTGGCCAACATGAGCCATGAGCTGCGCACGCCCATCAACGCCATCATCGGCATGACGCACCTGGCCCTCGGCGCCGCGCCGCAGGCGCCGATGCGGGAGTATGTGCGCGGCGCACACCAGTCCGCCAACGAGCTGCTGGCGATCATCAATAACATCCTCGATCTCTCGCGTCTGGAGGCCGGTCACCTCACCTTGCGGGCCGAGCCCTTCCGGCTGGAAGAGATGCTGGAGACCCTGGACAATAAGCTCAGGCCCAAAGCCGAGGACAAGGGCCTGACGCTGCACCTCGATGCGCCACCGCCGCTGCCCGCGGCGCTCATCGGCGATCCGCAGCGGCTCTCACAGATCCTGCTCAACCTGATCAGCAACGCGCTTAAGTTCACCGAGCAGGGCGGGGTGCTGGTGCGCATCCGCGCGGCCGCGCAGGGNAGCGGCGCGATCGCNCTGCAGTGCTCAGTGAGCGATACGGGCATTGGCCTCGGCGAGCACGCAAGCGACGAGCTCTTCAAGCCGTTCCATCAAGTCGACGACTCCACCACCCGGCGCTTCGGTGGCACCGGGCTTGGACTCGCCATCTGCAAGCGCCTGACGGCGTTGATGGGCGGCCATATTCGGGTCGAGAGCGAGGCCGGTGTCGGCAGCACCTTCCACTGCGACATGCGCCTCGCACTGCAGCACCCGGCACCACCTGCGCTCCCTGACCCGCTCCGCGGCGAGGGTGTGGCATTGGTGGACGATGACGCCACCACCGTCTACGGCGCGGCGCGGCGTGAGATCACGCGCCAGGCACCGCCCGATGCATCCCCGCACGCCGTCGATCTGCGCGGTACGCGGCGCCATGGCCAAGGGTTGCCCGAGCAGGATTCTGCGGGTGGGAGTGCCCCAGGGGGGCGACGCCGTGTGCCGGCGACGCCGCTTGGCGCTGACATGGGCGCCGACATGGGCGTCGAAACGGGCGCCGCGGCGCTGGAGCCCGGCCCCGAACCGGCACAGGCCGGGCGCCCGACGCCGGCATCGGCGGCACCGCACCCCACGCCCCAGCGACGGGCCATGCTACAGCAGCTCTGTGACGAGTATCAGGATTTTGGCAATGCCTTCGCGCGCGCTGGCGACAGCGGCCAGTCGGACGCGCCGCTGCGGCTCGCCCACACCCTGAAGGGCGTCGCCGGCAATCTCGGCCTGGTGGCGCTCGCCGCGCGCGCCGGCGAGCTGGCGGCCGCCTGTCGCCGGCACGCGCCGGCGGCGGCACTGCGGCCGCTGGTGGCAGGCGTCGAGCTACAGCTGGCGCGCTTGGCGGCCTCACTCGAAGCCGCCCCGGCGCCGCCCGCCCCCGGGCCCGAGTCCGATGCTGAGCTGCCGGCGCTGGATGTGGCCACGGCGAGCCACTGTCGAGCACTGGCGACGCGTTTACAAGATCTGCTCGACGGCGGCGATGCCGAGGCGCTGGCGGTGGCCGCAGCGCTCGCCGAGATCCTGGGAGAGGACAGCGCCCTCGGCCGGCGCATCGCAGACCTGCGCCGCCGGGTGGAGGCCTTCGACTTCGCCCCCGCCGCCGGGCAGCTGCGCGCGCTTACGGACGCCATCGACCGGCTCGCCAGCGCAGACGACGCCGGGGGCGGCACTGCCGCCGATGCCGCGCCCGCGGATGCGGCCGCACTCATCGAACGTCTGCACACCTTGCTGCAAGCCGACGATACCCGCGCCGCCGACGCCGCGGCAGACCTCGCCGCGGCCGTCGCCGGCCATCCCGTAGCCGCCGAAATAGTCGCGCGCGTGCGTCGAGGGATCAGCGAGTTCGACTACACTGCGGCACGCAAAGCACTTGCAACGCTCAGCTTAGAACGGGCACGGGAGGCCGTCGTTGACCGGGGAACAACCAACCGTGCTGATCGCCGATGACAGCATCACCAATCTGCACGTCCTGAACAACATCCTGCGCTCGCACTATCGGGTCAAGGCCACCCGCAGCGGCGAGCGTGCCGTGGAAATCGCCGCGCGCGACCATCCGGATGCGGTGCTCCTGGACATCCACATGCCGGATCTGGACGGCACGGATGTGTGCCGACGCATCAAGGCCGAGCCTGGGCTCGCGCAGGTGCCGGTGATCTTCGTCACCGGCAGTGCGGATGATGCATCCCGCGCATTGTGTGCAGCGGCCGGCGGCGCCGATATCCTCTTCAAGCCGGTGGACCCGCAAACGCTCCTGGACACCGTTGCAACGCAGATTCGCGGCGCGGGCGGGGCGGGCTAGGCACGCGTTGGGCGCCGACAGCGGCCACCCGCAAAACGCGCAGTGGGCCATGAAGCGCTCAGCATCCTGGCACTGTGAAGACAATCGACGGCGCCCATCGCGGCGCTATGGCGCCGGCGACAGGCGCAGCAGCACCAGGCGCACCAGCTTGGCCAACAGCAGCAGCCATGGCGCGCCGTGCAACAGCAGATCGAAGATGTCGATGGGCCGCACCAGCGCGCCGGCGGCCAGCATTTTCAGCTTTTCCCAGACGTGAGGCTCCGGCACGAACGGGGCGAGCCCCAACGTCAGGGCGATGAGGATCAGTAGCCCCAGGGGCAAACGGTCTAGCCAGGCGGGCATGGCAGGCATTCCTGTGGGTGGGTATGGCAGCCGTGGCCGCCTAAAGTGCCGGGGCAGCGGCTCCCGGGGCAGCGCTCGGATGCCGGCGCCATGTGGACACGATGGTCCGGGCCAGCACCGGTGCTTGTCAACGGCGGCCGGCGCAGCGCCACTGTGCCTGCGGTCGCCACCGACCGGGCGCACCTTGCGGACCTGCGCTGGATGCGGCCCGCAGCAGCTGCGCGCCATGCCTGCGGCTGACCCAAGAGGCCGACGAGCGCCGGGAGCCGCAAAATTGGCATGGATTGCGGGATCGACGGCGTCAGGATGCTGACACGTTCACCATCTACACTCAACCATCGCGTTCCCTGACCACGGTACCCGGGCCCTGCCCTCAAGGTGCCCGTCGCCATCCATCCAGGCAGCATCGACGCGGAGCCCATGGCCACAGACCAGACTAATCAAGGGCGGGTGGCCGGCGGCGCCGGCGAGGTCTTCCACGCCTTTCTCAAGCTCGGGCTGACCTCATTCGGCGGCCCCGTCGCCCACCTCGGTTATTTTCGCGACGAGCTGGTGCTGCGCCGGCGCTGGCTGAGCGACGCAGCCTATGCCGATCTGATCGCACTGTGTCAGTTCCTCCCGGGACCGGCGAGCAGTCAGGTCGGCTTCGCGCTGGGATACCTGCGCGCCGGCCTGGCCGGCGCCTTGCTGGCCTGGGCGGCGTTCACCCTGCCGTCGGCGGCGCTGCTGCTGGCCTTTGCGCTCGGCGCCGACGCCTTCGGCGGGCCCATGGGACAGGACCTCATCCACGGACTCAAGCTGACGGCGGTGGCCATCGTCGCCCAGGCGGTCTGGGGCATGGCCCGCGCGCTGGCGCCCGACCGAACGCGGGCGACCATCGCACTGGCCGCCGTGATGATCCTGGCCCTGATGCCGACGGCGCTCGGACAGCTCGCGGCGATCGGCGCCGGCGCGGTCGCCGGGACGCTTTGGTGTCGCCGAGTGGATCAGCGCGCCGGCGACCACCTGCCCGTGCCCATCTCCCGCCGTGCCGGGCTGCTGCTGCTCGTGCTGTTCCTTGCGCTCCTGCTGGGGCTGCCCGCACTCGTCGCCGCGTGGGAGGTGCCGGGGCTCGCGCTGTTCGAGGTCTTTTTCCAAGCCGGGGCGCTGGTGTTCGGCGGCGGACATGTGGTGCTACCGCTGCTCGAGACGCGCCTGGTCGAGCCCGGCTGGGTCAGCGCCGATGCCTTTCTCGCCGGCTACGGCGCGGCGCAGGCGGTGCCCGGGCCGCTGTTCACCGTCGCCGCCTACCTCGGCGCAATGGTCGCGCCGGGTCCCGACGGGATCATCGGTGCGGCGATCGCGCTGCTCGGCATCTTCGTGCCGGGCATGCTGTTGTTGCTGGGTGTGCTGCCGTTCTGGGACAGGCTACGCCACGCCGACGCCGCCCGCGCCGCCATGGCCGGCACCAGCGCCGCCGTGGTGGGTATCCTGGGCGCGGCCCTCTATCACCCGGTGTGGACCAGCGCCGTGGCATCGATGGCGGACTTTGCCATCGCCTTGGCAGCATTCATCCTGCTGACGGTCTGGCGGGCGCCGCCCTGGCTGGTGGTCGCCGTGACGGTGCTCGCCGCGCTGGCGCTGGGCCGCGCCGCCTGATACGCCCATCGCAGCCTGGTGGATCGCGTCGTCGCGACGCCCGAGCCGATACCGTGGCTGCAACCCGCGCGCGCTCGCACGCAGTACCCAAGGTGCTCGATGCTCAGCGCGATCCCTGCGCTCCCGATCGCCTGTGTGCATATCCGGCTGAGTGCACCCGCGGGCTTGTGCGCCTGCTCGGCCGTCACGGCACGACCGGGCGCGCAACCGGCGGCGGCGCCGACACCGCGGGCAGGCGCAGCGAAAAGACCAGGGCCGCCGCCACGAAGCCCGCCGACCACCACAAACAGCCGGTGAGCCCCTGGGTCTGATAGATGAGACCGGAGAGCACCGTGCCGGCGAGGCGCCCGCCGGCGTTGGCCATGTAGTAGAAGCCGACGTTCATGGACACCTTCTGGAAGTCCGAGTAGGCCAGGATCAGGTAGGAATGCACGGCGGAGTTGATGGCGAAGACGACGCCGAACAGCACCAGACCGCCGATGAGCACGGCCGCCTGCACCTGCGCCGGGGTGGCGGCGGCCAGCCAACCAAAGTCCAGCCCCGGGGCGAGCGTCGTCAGCCCCCCCGCCAGCCTCGGCGCCAGCGCCGCGCCATGCGTCAGACCGAGCGCGATGCCCGCCGGGATCAACGCCAGCACCAGCGCCCAGGCGCGCGCCGTGCCGCCGCCCGGTCCCGCCCCGGCCCGGTGCCGGCCACCGCGCAGTAAGCCGGGCGCCGCCGCCTGCACGAAGCCATAGCCGATCACCCAAAGCGCCAGGAAAGCGCCCACCTCGGTGTAGGACCAGCCGAGGACGTCGTACAGGAACACCGGCAGCGCGACGACGAACCAGACATCACGGGCCCCGAACAGGAAGAACCGCGCCGCCGAGAGCCAATTCACCGCCGGCGTGTTGGAGAAGACCTGCGTGAACTTGGCCTTCTCCTTGAGCTTGCCGACGCCGGCGGGCAGCAGCAAGGCGGTGATGATCAGCACCACCAACAGCACGCCCGCCAGCACGAAGAGCGCGCCGCGGAAGCCGATCCACTGCAACAAGGCCGCACCGACGAAGAAGCCCGCGCCCTTGAGCGCGTTCTTGGAGCCGGTCAGCACCGCCACGTATTTGAACAGCGTCGACTCGCCGCCCGCACCCTCACCGGTCAGCGTCTTCACCGTCGCCTTGGCGGACATCTTGTTCAAATCCTTGGCGATGCCGGACAGGGCCTGGGCGGCCATGACGTAGACCACCGACAGCCAGGGGTCGGGCACCGTCAGCATCGAGAGCGCCGCCACCTGCAGCGCCATGCCGATGTGCATGGTGAGATTGAGCCCGATGCGCGCCCCGAGCCAGCCACCCACCAGATTGGTGATGATGCCGAAGACCTCGTAGAAGAGGAACAGCATGGCCACCTCGAACGGCGAATAGCCGAGCTGGTGGAAGTACAGCACCACCAGCATGCGGATGGCGCCGTCGGTGATGGTGAAGGCCCAGTAGCCCGCAGTGACGGTCAGATAGTTGCGGGTGGCGGCGCGCATGGCTCAGAGGCTCCCGGCGAGCATCCGCGCGATATCGACCATACGATTCACGTAGCCCCATTCGTTGTCGTACCAGGCGTAGATCTTCACCTGGGTCTCGTCGATGACCATGGTGGAGAGGGCGTCGACGATGGACGAGCGGGGATCGTTCAGGTAGTCCACCGACACCAGCGGGCGCTCCTCATAGCCGAGGATGCCGGCGAGCTCGCCCTCGGCGGCGGCCCTGAACAGCGCATTGATCGCTTCGGCGGTGACCGGCCGCGCGGCCTCGAAGACGAAGTCCGTCAGCGAGGCGTTCAGCAGCGGCACGCGCACGGCATGCCCGTTGAGCTTGCCGGTCAGCGCCGGGAAGATCTTGGTGATGGCCTTGGCCGAGCCGGTGGTGGTGGGGATCAGGGACTGGCCGCAGGCGCGGGCGCGGCGCAGGTCCTTGTGGCCCAGGTCCACGATGCGCTGGGTGTTGGTGATGTCATGGATGGTGGTCATGCAGCCGTGCACGATGCCCACCTGCTCGTGCATCACCTTCACCACCGGTGCGAGACAATTGGTGGTGCAGGACGCCGCGGTCACCAGGTGATGCTCGGCCGGGTCGTAGCGGTGGTGATTGACGCCGTAGACGATGTCCAGCGCGCCCTTGGTGGGCGCCGCCACCAGCACCTTCTTCACGCCCTGCTCGAAATAGCCCTGCAACAGCTCCGGCTGCTTGTGATGCTTGCCGGTGGCCTCGATGACGATGTCGCAGCCGGACCAGTCCACATCGGCGATGGCCTTGTGGCTGCTGTAGCCGATGCGCTCACCGTCGACCACGATGGCGTCGCCGTCTGCGGCGCAGGCGCGGTCGAACCGGCCATGCACCGAGTCGAATGCCAGCAGATGCGCCGCACCCGCCGCATCGCAGGCGATCTCGTTGATGTGCACGAAGGCCAGCGCAGGCCCGTCGTCGCGGTCCCAGGCGGCCCGCAGCGCAAGCCTGCCCATGCGGCCGAAGCCATTAATGCCGATACGGATGGTCATTCGAAGTACTCCTGTTGGCTGTGCCGGCCGTCGCGCGCGGCCCGATCATCGATATGCGCTGGCAGGCTCGAGGCATTAAGCCGCACAGGCCGCGCCCATGCGATGAGCCGGGTGCCTGCCGTGTTGGTCTCGCGCACGAGTCAGCGCCACCGAGAGGCCGCTGCGTGCAGCGCATCGGCGGCGATGGGTGGCGATGCCGCTGCGGCCGATCTATCCGCCGCCTCGAACCGCATGCGATGGCCCGCCTTCGTACCAGCCCCGGCTCCGGTTCACGATGGCCACCACCGACAGCATCACCGGCACCTCCACCAGCACGCCCACCACGGTGGCGAGCGCCGCCCCGGAGTGGAACCCGAACAGGCTGATGGCGGTGGCGACGGCCAGCTCGAAGAAGTTGCTGGCGCCGATGAGGGCAGAGGGTCCGGCGACACAATGCGCCTCGCCGACCCGGCGGTTCAGCCAATAGGCGAGCCCGGAATTGAAATAGACCTGGATCAGAATCGGCACCGCCAGCATGGCGATGATCAGCGGCTGGCGCAGGATCTGCTCGCCCTGGAAGCCAAACAGCAGCACCAGTGTCGCCAGCAGCGCCACCAGCGAGGCCGGCTGCAGCCGCGCCAGTACCCGTGCCAAGGCTGCCTCGCCGCCGCCCGCCAGCAGCCGGCGGCGCCACCACTGCGCCAGCACCACCGGGATCACGATGTAGAGCAGCACCGACAGCAGCAGCGTATCCCAGGGCACGGTGATGGCCGAGAGCCCCAACAGCAGCCCGACGATGGGCGCGAAAGCGAACACCATGATGGTGTCGTTGAGCGCCACCTGGATCAGCGTGAAGTGCGGCTCACCGTCGGAGAGGTTGCTCCAGACGAAGACCATGGCCGTGCAGGGCGCCGCCGCCAGCAGGATCAGCCCGGCGACGTAAGAGTCGAGCTGGTCCGCGGGCAGATAGGGCGCGAAGACGACGCGGATGAAGACCCAGGCGAGGAGCGCCATGGAAAACGGCTTTACGGCCCAGTTGACGAACAGGGTCACACCGACGCCGCGCCAACGGGCGCGCACCTGCCCGAGCGCCGCAAAGTCGATCTTGAGCAGCATGGGCACGATCATCAGCCAGATCAGCAGCGCCACCGGCAGGTTGACCCGGGCGATTTCCAGCGCCCCGACGCCCTGGAAGAACCCGGGCAGGAAGTGCCCCAGGGTGATGCCGCCGACGATGCAAAGCGCCACCCACAGCGTGAGCCAGCGCTCGAAGAGCCCCAGCTCCGCCCCCGCGGCCTGCTTGGCCGTCACCTCGCACTGTGCGCTCATGTCGCTTCACCCTCCAATCATGGCCTGCCCCTGCTGCATCCGGCACTAAGGCCGGAGCGCGTCCAGCTCGGCGAGCGCCGCCTGCGCCAGGTTCTCGGGCAGCGGTACATAGTACAAAGATGCGGCATCCGCCTGGCCGTCGGTGAGGATCCACCGCAGCAGTTGGTGCACAGCGGCGGTCTTCTCCGGCGAGCCATAGTCGCCGCGCACCAGGGCCCAGGTGTAGGTGACGATGGGGTAGGAGCGCGCACCCCGGGGGTCCGGGATGGTGCGGGTCAGGTCGTCCGGGGGCGTGTCGGCACCGTCCGCGAGCCCACGGCGCCCCGTCTCCACGTTCGGCTGCGTCAGGCCGCCGGTGCGGTTCTCCAGCCAGGCCAGCGACAGCCCCAAGCGCTCGGCGAAGCCGGCCTCCACGTAGCCGATGGCGTTTTCGGTGATCTTGATGCGCTGCGCCACGCCCGCGTTGCCGTTGGCCTCCATGGCACCGCCGGGCCAGTCGATCTTCTTGCCCACGCCGGGGTCGTCGGCCCAAGCAGCGCTTACGGCGGCCAAGTGGTTGGTGAAGGCGAAGGTGGTGCCGCTGGCGTCGTGCCGGCCAACCACCTGGATCACCTTGGCCGGCAGCTCGATCCCCGGGTTGGCTGCGGCGATGCGTGGGTCATCCCAGCGGTAGACCTCGCCGAGAAAGATATCGGGGTAGACGTCCCGGGGCAGGTTGATGGGGCCGTCGACGCCGGGCAGATTGTAGGCGATGGCAATCATGCCGCCGGTGATCGGCAGTTGCACGAACGCCTCGTCCGCTTGCGCAATGTCATCCGCATCCAGCGGTGCATCCGTGGCGCCGAGATCCACGCTGCCCGCAAGAAATCGCTCAATGCCGGCGCCACTGCCGACAGAAGCGTAGCCCAAGGCCAATTGGGGATACTCCGAGCCGTATTGCGCCAGCCAGTACTCGACGATGGGCGCGGCGAAAGACGAGCCGGCCCCCTGGATGGCGAGCTTTGTACCATCGCCGCTTGGCAGTGTGGACACGGCCTGGTCGTCACCGCCGTCGCAGCCACCGAGTCCCAAGGCTGCGCCCAGGACCATCAGCAACGCTGGCAGCAATGGGCCGCGCTCGCCGGGGCATGCGGTTTCGCGGGCTCGCCTGTAGGACCACATACCCCGCCGTGTTGCGACATCGACCGATGTCATGGCTGATCTCCTGTCCAGTGTGTGTTGCGGAAGTGGGCCGGGCGGCGGCGTACGGCGCGGGCATCGAAGTGCGCCGGGGCACGCTCACCTCATACGCCGGACAGTATATACGGCAGATCGCATGTTTGAAGTTATGGTTTCGTGACCGCGGGCTCACCCGCGCTCGCTGTGGGCATCATCAGGAGCAGCGAACGCTATCCGGTCTGTCCGCCATGGCGGCCAGGGCGCGGGCGTCATCGATGAAGGGCGATTGATGGGCGACGCCTGCGCAGGTCTCCTGCAGCATCCGCGTCACCCAGCCGGGCAGCGCCGGGTGAAGCCGGTAGAACACCCAGGTGCCGGCGCGCCGATCCACCACCAGCCCGGTTTCGCGCAGGAGTGCCAGATGGCGGGAGATGTGTGGCTGGCTGGCGCCCAAGGCATGGGTCAGCTCGCAGACGCAGAGCTCGCCGTGCTGTTGCAGCAGCACCAATGCGCGCAAGCGGGTGTCGTGGGCGAGGGTGGCGAAGACCGCCTGGGCTTCGGGCTGCATGGGTCGCGCTGTCGGCGATCGAGTCGGCGTCATGCGTCTGCTGACGAATGCCCGCAAGCACAGTGGCGAGGCGTGGACTGTAACCGCTGCGGGGACGGCGGCATCAGAAACGCAAATCGAAGGTGGCGCCGGCGAAGGGCGCATCCTCCACATCCGTGCGCTGCAGCAGGTCACCGTGGGCGTCTTCCAAGCGCAGGGAGCCGTTCAGCTCCATACCGATGACGCCGCGCAGTCGTCCGATCCGACCGAGCTTGCGGCTGACGGCCAGGTAGATGGGCGTGGATGTGGCCTGCCCGACACCGCCGGCGGCAACGCCCTGGTCGTCGAGGCGGAAGCGGTCCTTTTCGTAGCGCCCGCCAAGACTCACGGACCATTGATCATTGGCGACCCAGTCGAAGGTGAGACCCGGCCCGCGGGAGGCGCCGAAACCGCGGCCCGTGCGCAGGCTCAGGCGGTCGGTCAGGCGCCAGTCCACGGCGAGGATGGGGAAGAAGTCGGTGTCGTCCTCGAGCTCCGAGAAGACGCCGACGCCGGGACCGATGCTGAGGCGGTCGCTGAGCTTATAGCTTGCGGCGGTGATCAGGCCGGCGATCTGCCCATCGCCGAGGGAGGCACCGGCCTCGGCGTCCCAGCGCAGGGTTGGGATGGCGAACAGGTCCCAGCGGTCCGTCGGCTGCCAGAGTACGGAGGCGCTGACGCGTGCGTCTCGCACGTCGCCCCAGGGCCGTAACCCACTGAAGCCACCGTCGCCGGAGAATCGGTAACGCTGCTCGCCGAGCCCGGCGGCGAGCCCGAGCCGTAGGTTATCAGTGACCGCTCGCCGCCCGCTCAGGCGCACGGACCAGGCGTCGACACCGACGTCACCGCCGCTATCGAGCCCCGCATCAGCGCCAAACGCCGCGCCCGCCTCCAGCGCCAGTCCCAAGCCGATGTCTGGTGGCTGGGCGTCGCTGCAGGTGGTGGCGGTGGTGAACAACACCGCGCAGAGCAGTGAGAGAGGCAGAGAACGCGCACGCATCATGAACAGACCGACCGAACGGGGCGTAGCTTACGGCGATGACATACGGGGATGCGCCGGAGGCGCTGTCCCGCGTCCGACCGCAGGAATACAACAACTGTGGCAATTATGGACCAAAAAGGCCGCACGTGGTTGCAACGATACCCGTCGCCTTTGGGATTGTGATTCGCGTAAGGTGGGGGGACGGGCCACGCGATACCCGGGCAGACGCGGCGGCCGGCGGGCGCATGACCCGCCACAGGTGTTCAGTGCGCTGCCGTTGACGGCTGACAGCCCCCCACAGCCCGGCCTGTGGCAGCATGGCAGCGTCGATCAGGCGGTCTTGGGTGCAGGGCTTTTCCAGCACTTAGCGCCGGCGCAAGCGGGCGCTTGCGCCGGCGCCAACACAACGCCCGGCTTAGTCGGTGAGCGCAATGCGGCCGTCGTTGAAGGCGCGGAAATAGGCGCTGTTGTCGAGGTGGTCGGTGAGATCACCCGACGCGAGGCGCTCCACCGCTCGCTCAATCTCCGCGCTGGCGAAGCGTCCACTCGGCGACACGGCTCCGTTGATACAGGGCTCGAGCTCCGCATCCAGCGACTTGTTGTGCAGCAGGACCAAGAGATTCTCGGCCTCGAGCTCCAGCGCGATGCGCTGCTGGCGCTCGGCCAGCGTCTCGGATCGGGCTTGTGCCTGGGTCTCAGCACCAGCGTCTTGGTACGTTGCGGTCTCTGCCACGGAGGCGGAGGCGGCGAACAGACCAAGGGCCAAAGCCGCAGGCAAGGTCAGGGCGACGAAGTTGGTTCGCATCAGAAGTACCGTCAGTAGTATTTAAGTTAAAGCTAATATACTGATACTCCATCGCCGCGTCAAGCGCGCGGGCTTCTGCGCCCACGCACGCAACAACACATCCAGGCAGAGCCCGGGCTGGACAGCTCAGAGGCGATCCGGACCGGGTATCAGGGTGGCCGGGCTGACGGGGTGAGGGGCACGGTCCCGCGCGGCAGGCAACGGCACCCGGCCGGCGGCGGCCGGGAGCGGCGTCAACCGACCCCGGAGGGATCGCAGCGGTTACGCTTGCGGAATGTCGATGACGGCATGCTGTGGCGCCGTCTCCTGGTAGCGGCGCTTTTGCTCCGGCGTGGCCTCCTGCTGGTACTTGGACTTCCACTCGCCGTAGGGCATGCCGTAGACGGCCGTACGCGCCTCGTCGTGGGTCATGGAGATGCCGCGCTCGCAGGCGGCGGCCAAGTACCATTTGGACAGGCAATTGCGGCAGAAGCCGGCGAGGTTCATCAGGTCGATATTCTGCACGTCGGTGCGTTGCTGCAAGTGCGCCACGAGGCCGCGAAAGGCAGCGGCTTCGATGGCGATGCGATCTTGTTCTGAAAGTTGCGCGGACATCAAGACTCCTCCTGCGGCGGCATCAGTAGACATTTCGGCCACCGCCGCCGATGTGGCCGATGGTGCAAGATGGGGGCGGCCTCGACAGACGCGAGCAAGACCGCCGCGCAGCGTTGGCAGGGCCGTCAGCCTGTGGCGCGCCGCCGCAGCCGCAAGCGCAGGTCCGCACCAACCCGCCGGACGTCGTCGATGACCAGGCCGAGCCGTTGCTCCATGCGCGTGATGCCGGGCAGGTGGAAGAGCCCGCGGGCGGCGTCGCCCATCAGGTGGGGGGCGAGATACAGCACCAACTCGTCCACCACCGCCAGGTCCATGGCGGCGCCGGCCAGGGTGGGGCCGGCTTCGATGAGCACCTCATTGATCTCGCGCTCGGCGAGGTAGCACAGCAACAGGTGCAGATCCACCCGGCCCTGGGGGTCTGGCGGGAACACACGCACCTCGGCACCGACGGCGTTGGCCCGAGCGATGGCCCGGGGGCTTTCCTCGCAAGTCGCGATCAGGGTGGCGCCGGGCAGACTCAGCATGCGGGCCTGCAGCGGCATACGCAGCGCGCTGTCGACCACCACCCGCAGGGGCTGGCGCGGCAGCTCGTCGGGCCACAAGGCCGGGAATGCATCCTGCGCCAGGCGCACGTTCATCGATGGGTCATCGGCGAGGACGGTGCCAATGCCGGTGATGATGGCCGACGAGCGCGCGCGCAGCCGGTGCACATCGCGCCGGGCATCACCTGAGGTAATCCACTGGCTCTCACCACTGGCCATGGCGGTGCGCCCGTCCAGGCTGGCGGCGAGCTTGCAGCGCACATAGGGCAGGCCGCCGCGCATGCGCTGCTCGAAGCCGGGATTGAGCCCGCGGGCCTCGCCCTCCAGCACACCGGCGCACACCTCCACACCCGCGGCACGCAACCGCGCCAGCCCCTTGCCGCGCATCATGGGGTTGGGGTCCTCCATGCCCACCACCACGCGGGCAACACCGGCCTGCAGCAGGGCATCGGTGCACGGCGGTGTGCGCCCGTGATGGCAGCAGGGCTCGAGGGTGACGTAGGCCGTGGCGCCGCGGGTGCGCTCACCGGCGGCGTCGATGGCGTTGCGCTCGGCATGGGGCTCGCCGGCGCGGCGGTGATAGCCTTCGCCGACGATCTGCCCGGCCTGAACCAGCACACAGCCGACGCGTGGGTTCGGGTCCGTCGTGTAGAGCCCGCGGCGGGCCAGCACGACGGCGCGGGCCATCATGCGCACATCCTGATCCGCAAGGCTCACGGCTTGTTCTTGTCGAGTGCTGTGTTGGGCGCCGGGTCCAGCCCCGCCAGCAGATCGAGCTGGGCCTTCCGCTCGGCCGCGGTGGGCTGGCGCTCCAGGCGCTCGATCTCTTCGCGGAAGGCGGCGACGTCCTCGAACTCCCGGTAGACGGATGCGAAGCGGACGTAGGCCACCTGGTCCAGCTCGCGCAGCTCGTCCATCACCAGCTCGCCGATGCGCCGACTACTGACCTCCCCTTCGCCACTGCCCAGCAGCTTGCGGTTGATGTGGGAGACGGCGGTGTCGATCTGCTCGATGCTGACGGGGCGTTTTTCGGCGGCGCGCATGATGCCTGAGCGTAGCTTGCGCCCGTCGAAGGGGACGCGAGTGCCATCGCGCTTCACGACCCGGGGCAGGTTCAGCTCTGCGCGCTCGTAGGTTGTAAAGCGCTCGTCGCAGACGGCGCAGCGCCGGCGGCGGCGCACCTGATCGCCGTCACCGAATAGCCGCGAGTCCACCACCTTGGTGTCCTGGGCGCCGCAGAACGGACAGCGCATGGACGCAGCCGGGCGCTAGAACGCCGGCAGCCGGGCTGCAGGCCGCAGCATCATCGGGCGGCGGCCCGCCGATACACCGGGAAGCGCGCGCAGAGGGCGAGCACCTGGCCTTTCACCGCTTCGATGGTGGCGGCATCGCCGCGGGCGTCGATGACATCGCACATCCAGCCGGCGAGCTGCTTGGCCTCGTCGAGGCCAAAGCCGCGGGTGGTCATGGCCGGTGTACCCACACGGATGCCACTGGTGACGAAGGGCGACTGCGGATCGTTGGGCACGGCGTTCTTGTTGACCGTGATGTTGGCGGCGCCGAGCCAGGCATCCACATCCTTACCGGTCAGCCCCTGCTCGATGAAGCTCACCAGGAACAGGTGGTCGTCGGTGCCACCGGAGACCACGTCGTAACCGCGGGAGAGAAAGACCTCGGCCATGGCCTGGGCATTCAGGATGACCTGGCGCTGGTAGTCCTTGAAGCCGGGCTCCATGGCCTCTTTGAAGGCGACGGCCTTGGCGGCGATGACGTGCATCAGCGGGCCGCCCTGTGTGCCCGGGAACACCAGGGAGTTGAACTTCTTCGCCAGCGCCGGGTTCTCCTTGGCGAGGATCAGCCCGCCGCGGGGTCCGCGCAGGGTCTTGTGGGTGGTGGTGGTGACGACGTCGGCGATCGGCACCGGGCTCGGGTAGACACCGGCGGCCACGAGGCCTGCGATATGCGCCATGTCCACCAGCAGATAGGCGCCAACGCCATCGGCGATGTCGCGGAAGCGTTGCCAGTTCACGACGCGGGAGTAGGCGGAGAAGCCGGCGATGATCATGCGCGGGCGATGCTCCTGTGCGAGTGCGGCGACCTGCGCGTAATCGATTTCGCCGGTGTCGGCGTTGATGCCGTACTGCACCGCGTGGTAGAGCTTGCCAGAGAAATTGGGCTTGGCGCCGTGCGTGAGATGCCCGCCATCGGCGAGGCTCATGCCGAGCACCGTGTCGCCGGGCTGGCACAGCGCCATGAACACCGCGGCGTTGGCTTGCGAGCCCGAGTGCGGCTGTACGTTGGCATAGGCGGCGCCAAACAGGGTCTTCGCACGCTCGATGGCCAGCGCCTCGGCGACATCGACGAATTCGCAGCCGCCATAGTAGCGCTTGGCGGGGTAGCCCTCTGCATATTTGTTGGTGAGCACGCTGCCCTGTGCTTCCATGACCCGCGGGCTGGCGTAGTTCTCGGACGCGATCAGCTCGACGTGCTCCTCCTGTCGGCGCTCTTCGTCGCGGATCGCCCGCGCGAGCTCATCGTCGTAACCTGTGATCTGCATGTCGGTGTCGAACATGGGGTTGCCTCCATGGGTCTGGTTTCGGGAGTGGCGGCAGCCGTCGCGCCGGGGAATACCGTACCGGAGCGCTCAGTCGGGGCCAGCACCAGGGTTGGGACCGTGGACCGGCGCCGCGGTTTCTGCGGCCGGCGCACAGACCTGCAGCCGGCGCCGGTCCAAATCGCCCGGTCCGGCACAATGCGAGACGGCTGGCGAGCGTGTTTGGCGGAGAGGGTGGGATTCGAACCCACGGTGGGCGCTAACCCACGCCGGTTTTCAAGACCGGTGCAATCAACCGCTCTGCCACCTCTCCAGGTGAGTGTCGCGCCGATGACTGCGGCTCTCGCGCGCTCAAGGTGGGAGGCCTCGAGCGGCGTGCATGCAGCGCCTGCGGGCGACCGACGACATGGCGACCGGATGTTGAGAATGCCGGGTCCGCCCACATCAGCACTCTAGGGTAAACCAATCCGGCGCCGATCACGACCCCTGTGCGAGCCCTGACCCGGCGTCGATGCGCCCACAGGCTGCGCGAGCGGACTTGCATCGGGCGGCCACTTGGGTATGCTGCGGCGGCAATCGGGCCGCGCATGCTGTTCGGCGTTGCTCGGCGCCGGCCGTTTTCCAATCGAAACGTGAGGAGTGAGTCATCAACCATGGCTAACCAATACGCTGTTGCCCAAACCAGGCAAGACGTTCTCGCCACCAACAAGGTTCTGAAGAATACCTACCTGCTGCTGGCGGCAACACTCGCTTTCAGTGCGCTCACCGCGATGGTGTCCATGGCCCTCGCCATGCCGTCGTGGGTCTACATGGCATCGGTGATCGTCGCGATGGTGCTGGGCATCTTTGTGCTGCCGCGCACCGCTGAATCCGCCACGGGTATCGGGGTCATCTTCGGCATCACCGGGCTGCTGGGCTTCGGGCTCGGGTCTATCCTGAGTATGTATCTCGCCCTACCCAACGGTCCGAGCATCATCGCCACGGCCTTTGGCGGCACGGCGTTGATTTTCCTCGGTCTCTCCGGCTACGCCCTGACGAGCAAGACGGACTTCAGCTTCATGGGCGGCTTCCTGTTCGCCGGCATGATGGTGGTGGTCGTCGCGGTCATCGCGAACTTGTTCCTCAACATGCCGGCCCTGTCGCTCGCTGTCTCCGGTGCCATCATTCTGCTGATGAGCGGTCTCATCCTGTTCGACACGAGTCGGATCAAGAATGGCCAGGAAACAAACTATATCATGGCCACCTACGGCATCTACCTCAGCATCTTCAACATCTTTGTCAGCCTGTTGCAGATTCTCGGGATCATGGGGGACGACTAACTGTTCGCCGCCCGTCGTGCGGACCGCCCGATGTCCGCACACGGTTGTTCGCCGACCGGGGCGAGTGCCGATGGATCGGCGCTCGCCCGGTAGCAGACACACCCGGCCACGTGCCGGGTTTTCTTTTGTCACCCTTCGACCGATCCCAGGAGAATCGCCGCCATGGAACTGTTCCTGAAGATCACCGCCGCCGGCGTCATGGTCATGCTGTTGTTCTATTTGTGGCCTGCCTTCAAGCAGTGGCAGGAACACGGGCCGAAGGCCGAAAAGGGTGACTGGCAGGCGGCCATCCTGCCCCTGGCGGCCGTGGTGGGCCTGGTGGTGGTGCTGGTGCTGCTCGTGCGCTGAGATGACACACGCGCACCATAGCGTTCACGTCCTGTGCGCTTCCGTCATCTTCGGGCCTCTCTGGTCGCCGCCGCCGTGGCCCAGCGCCGCGGTCCGGTCTGCGCCAACCTGCGGCATCAGGGCTGGTTCTGCGACAACACCGGCGCGCCCGTTGGCGAAACTGCCGTACCGCCGTCGGTGAGCGGGCATCCACGACGCATTTGACCCGGTTACGGTCATCCCTGACCACAGTCGGCGTGTGCATGGCCTTAGCGCCGCTGGAAGAAATTTTCGCCCTCGTAGCTCAGCACGGCACCATCGCTGAGCACTTCCTCCAAGCGAATGCCCTCGCGGCTGCGCTGGCCCTCGGTGAGCTTGCGGCCATTGATGTAGACGAAGCGCCGCAGGGGGTCGTCGTCGTAGACATGCACTGTCATCGACAGTGGGGGTAAGCGACTGCGCAGGTCCAGTGATGGCCGCGCCGGCTTCGGCGGCACTTGTGGCTGTGGTCGCAGCGCCGCCTCCAAACCCGGCGGCTCTGGCAGCGGCGGTGGTTCGGCGGCGGCGCGCTCGAAGGCCTGCGGATTGCGCTGGCGCATCAGTTCTTTGAAGGCCTCGATCTCGGCGAGCACGTCCTCAGGAATGGGGACCCGGTCGCTCGATGAAGCAGGTTTGGACGCGGATGGTCTCGGTGTCGGTGGTGTCCGCCGCGCATCCGCCCCGGCCACCGCTGCCGATGCGCCCGCAGCATCGCCGAGCACAGCCCGGCGCAGTTCGTCGGCGCCGCGTGGCAGGGGCTCACCAGGCTTGCCCGGCGCCGGCACCACGAGGACTTGGGGCTCGACCTCGCTGCGGCTCGACGCGCTCGGGGCCGCACTGGCGGCAGCGGCAGTCGCATCTGCGGCAGCGGGTTGCGCCAGCTGGCCTTGCGCACCGGTGGATGCGCCGCCCAGGCTCCTGTGGCCCGGCACGACCGCTGCGTCGGCTCGCATGGTTGGCGGCGGTGTGCCGGCCGTGACCTGCGCGGGCTGTGACGCAATAGGCGTGGCCTGCCGCGCAGCCGGCTCGGGCGACGGCTGAGTTGCGCCCGCCGGGCCTTGGATACCCGCGGGCGCAACCAACGCTGGCGGGGACTGCACCTGCCCTGGAATATCGGCGCCTGCGAAATGTGTTAATGGGCCTGCCGCCGCACCGTCATGTGCAGGACTGGACGGTGGCAGGCCCGTCGCTGCGGCGACGGTATCCCACGGCGCTGTCGCACCGAACCCACGTATCACCAGGAAGATCGCAAGAGCGAGGACCGCAAGACCCGCCAGCAACGCGACATAGGCCCAGGGATGGCGACGCGGCGGCTCGATGGGCACGTCGATGCCAAAGCCCTCCAAGCGCGGCACCTGGCCGAGCTCCCGGTCGCTCTGGGACTTCTTGAGGGCTTCAAGGATGTAGGACATGGACCTGAGCGCCAGACTCTCGCGGCTTATGGTCAGTGGGAGCGGGACAAGCGCGGCACATCCAGGTCGGCCAGGGCGTTGCTCAACATGATGAGCGTACGCGGGCCGGCAATGCCGTCAGCGCTCAGGCCTTGAGCACGCTGGAAACGACGCACGGCCGCTGTGAGATTTGCATCATAGCGGGCGGGGTCTACCGTGAGTTCGCTGTCGGGTAACAGCGCCAGGCGCTCCCGCAGCCAGGCAATCGCATCCTCAGAATCGCTGACGCTGATGATTGGACCACCGACGGGGGGTGGGCGCCATAGCAAGAGGTAGTCGCCGGACCAGCGCTCATCCAGCAATGCGATGGGCGCGCGCATGATGACGTCGTTGTGGAGAAGCAGGGCATGCTCCTCGTCGAGCCCCTGTACGATGACAAAACCCGGCTCGCGCCCCGGCAACTGGAGTTTCAGTGCAACGGGACGGTCGAATCGACGCAGATCCGACCAGCGGCCCCGGCTACGCTCGCAAGCGAGCGCAAACGCTGGGACTGCGGCACAGTCGAGGAAACGCACCCCGGGGGCCGTTTCCACCTGCCAAAGGCGTAGGAGCTCGTCCACCACGACGTCCTCCAGCACAAGCGCATCGCTCAGCCGACCCGCATCGAGCGTGGGCACCTCGGGGGTCTCAGGGGCGGGAGTGACACGGGCGGTGGCGATGCGCGGCGCGCGCATCGCCGACGCGGACGCCCCATCGGTGGTTGTCGCTGCGGCAGTCGCCGCGACGTCCAGCGCGGCCGCGGGCGACACCGCGGCAGCGTCCTCGATGGTATCGTCGGCGTCAGCGCCCAACGCCTGCGCATGGGCAACTGCCGCAGCCGAGTCCGCTGCACGTGTCGCCGGCGACATCGCCGCTGCCGTATCGCCAGCCGACGACGCCGGCGGCACGTCCTCCGTGGCCACGGTTGTTACACCCTGCGCCTGCGGCGCACCCGCCACGGCCGCCTGCGCGTCACCCACAGCGCGCTGCGCCGGCGCATCACCGTCGCCATGGGTCGAGAGACTGTGCTCACCGTCATCGCCAGCGGAGGCTGCGACATCGCTGACCTCGGCTTGCGCAAGAGGGATCGGTGGGGCTTCGCCCGGTGCCGCCGCGGCAACCGATACGCCGCCCCCCTCGCCCCCGGATGGCACCGACGCCGCGGGGATGTCGCCGCTGGGGTCGATGTGTTGCGCGAGCCCGATGGTCGCAAGCCAATCGGCGGGCAGGCGCTGGGGGAGATGGTCTGATGCCCCGATCCAAACGCCCAAGCCGAGGGCGGCGAGAACGGCCGCAGCGGCGCTCAGCGCGTGGCGCCGGCGCGGTAAGGCGGGGTCGGTGCGGTCGATGACCTCGCGGGCGGCGGCATCGACGATTGGTGGGGTGACCTGCAAGCGCCGCGAGACCGCGGCACCCAACAGCGCACGATCGCAAAGCAGGTTGATCAGCCTTGGAATTCCAAGTGTATGGCGGTGCACGCGCCTCAATGCCCGCGCCGTGAACAGCGGACGCTCCACCCCAGCGACTGCAATCCGGTGATCGACATAGGCAGCGGTTTCCTTGGCACCGAGCGGCGTCAGGTGATAGCGAGCGGTGATCCGCTGATTCAGTTGCCGCAGGTCAGCACTCGCCAGCAGAACGCGCAGCTCCGGCTGCCCGATCAAAAAAATTTGCAGTAGCTTTTGCTTTGCGGTCTCCAGATTCGTCAGCAGCCGGATCTGCTCCAGCACCTTGGGGCGTAGATTCTGCGCCTCGTCGATGATGAGCACCGGGCGGCGACCGCGCGCGTAAGCATCCAGCAAAAAGCGATTCAGCTGATCGAGCATGGTTTTGACGGAGGGCTCCCCCGCCGGCAGCTCGATCCGGAATTCGTCGCAGATGGCGTGCAGCAGTTCGGTGGCCGTCATGGCCGGATTCAGCACCAAAGCGACTTCGACGCCCTCGGGCAACTGCTCCAGGAAGGCGCGACATACGGTGGTCTTGCCAGTGCCCACCTCGCCCGTCAGCAGCACGAAGCCGCCGCCGTCGCCAGCCCCGTACAGCAGGTGGGCCAGTGCCTCGCGGTGCTGCCCGCTCAGGAATAGGTATTGCGGGTCGGGCGTAATGGAGAAGCTGGGCTCTTTGAGACCGAAGTATCTTGGGTACACGCTACGCTCTTGAAGACCCTGCGCGCCCGGTGGACGGAGCAACCGTCGCTTGCGACCGCGCCGCAAAACCCTGAATAAGTGCAGGCGATGATAGAGAAAAGCAGGGCGCCCCGCATCCATCGCACACGTGGTGGCCGATGACCTGGCCCGGAGTGCCGATCGCTTGCGGTTCACACAACAGGCGCCTGCACGGCATGATCCCGAATGCCTCACCCGCGTGCTCGGTGCGCCTGCGGGCGTCCTGCGCCGGGATCGTGAGACAGACTTGGTGTCGGCGCCGCAATCGCTCAATGCGTAGGCATCAATCGACGCCAAACATCCCACAAGTGTGCCAAATCCGGGACATCCCAGTGCGGGTGCGGTCTGCCGTCTGGACATGGCGCCTGTGGTGCAAACGCCCGGTCCGCACCAGGATCGCGCGCACACCGGCGTGCACCGCGCCCGCACTATCCGTATCCGGCCGATCGCCGACCATCACCCAGGCCTTGGCCGGCACGCCGGGGCGCTCATAAGCCATAGCAACCAGTGGTGCCTTTGGCTTTCCGGCTACGATAAGTGTTACGTCACAAGCCGCATCGAAGGGCGCCACGAGCGCTCCACCGCCTGACACGATGTCGAAGCAATCCGGTCGCATCCGGCAGCGGATCACTGCCATGGAAGCGCACGCCGTCCATGCCGAGCAGCAGGGGGCCGATTGGCAATGCCAATCAGCGGGACTCGTCAAGCACGCGCCCAACACACCGCTAAAACGGACACGAAGCGGCGTTGAGTGTATCGTACCGCCCCCCCTGGCATCCAGACATGCCCGCCCGTGTCTGGACAAGCCGAGGGAAATGTGTCAGTCGAGGTCTGCGACCAGGGCTGCGCGTTGCGCATCGTCCAGCTCAAGCGTATAGCTGTATTCCGGATGGTCGATACCGATGTGCACCGGCGCTTGCTGCTTGAGGGCTTGACGGCACGCGTCCGGCAACTGGAAGCGCAGGAAATGCACCGATGACGTTTTATCCGCGTTCTCACGCTCCAGGTCCTCATCGGCAATGGCATAAACCTTGGCGCCATCACCAGTCTGCACCCAAACGTGGTCCTCGATGCCGATGAGTCGCGCAAGGGCGTCCCGCCGCTCATCCACGTCCTCGATCTCCACCATGAAGGTCGCCTTCCAGTTATCCCCATCCGGTATCAGAGGGTTGTACGCATCTAGCTCATCCTGTATGCCAGCCGTCTCGAAGATCCGTTCTACGCGCAGCATCTCTTGAATCTGATACTGAATGGTCAGCCGATCCTCAAAGTACAGGGCTGTGTGTGGACCGATGGCAACACGACGCGGGCGCTTGTGGACCATGGCTTCTGCGCGGAAGTCTGCGCGTCGACGCGCATAATCCTCGAGACTGAGTAAATCGTCGCGGGTCAGTGCTTGCATGCTGTCTCTCCTCGGTTGTCACAGACCGTAGGCCAAACGCAACAGGGTAATGGGATGCCGCTGCTGCCCGTCCTGCTGCAGTGCGTGAGCGATATGGGCACCAGCCATCGGACAATCACTGCCGAAATAATCTGCCTGCGCTTGCTTCACCCGATGAGCGACCGGACGAACGATCTTCATCGCTGCGGCATGAAATTCCTTCTTTACGGCATAAGTGCCATCGTGGCCTGAGCACCGTTCGATGATTTCTACCGTCGTCTCTGGCACAAGCGCGAGGACTTCGCGGGTCTTTTGTCCAATATTCTGCACGCGTTGATGACATGACGCCTGGTAAACCACCTTTCCGAGCGATTGCGAGAATGCCGTGCTCAGCTTACCGTGCTTGTGCCGTAGCATCAGATACTCGAATGGATCGTACACGCGTCCCTTGACCGCCTGGACGTCATCATCATCCGGATACATCAGCGGTAATTCCTGCTTGAACATCAGGACACAGGACGGGACCATACCGACGATATCCCAGCCGTCGTCTACGAGCGCCTTCAGCATCGGGATGTTCGTTCGCCGCGCCTCATCCACCGCTTGCAAGTCACCCAGTTCGAGCTTCGGCATGCCGCAACAGCGCTCCTTGCGCAACAATGTCACAGGTATACCGTTATGCTCGAGCACCGCGACAAGATCCTCGTTGATGCCCGGCTCGTTATAGTTCCCGTAACAAGTGGCGAATATGGCCACCTTCCCCGTCGTCGGACCAGCCGGCTCGCCTTGTGCCTGCCGACCTATCAAGTGTGGATATCGCTTGCGAAGCGTACTGCTATGGTAGTGGGGCAGACGCGCGGTCCTATCGACCTGCAGCACTGACTCTGTGACGGCGCGACCCATGCGACTGCTCAGCGTCTTGTTCACCATGCCCGCCACCACGGGGATGCCAGCCAGGGTGCCAACCAGATCTGTGCTTGACAAAAGCTTGTCTCGTGCCCTGACCTTATGATGCTTGTACTGAACGGCCTTCGCCCTGAGCATCAAGTGAGGAAAATCCACATTCCACTCGTGCGGAGGGACATAGGGACACTTGGTCATGTAGCAGAGGTCGCAAAGATAACAATGATTCACGACCTTGACATAGTCGGCCTTGTCAACGCCGTCGACCTCAAGCGTCGCCGACTCATCCACGAGATCGAACAATGTTGGAAATGCCTGACAAAGGCTGACGCAACGCCGACACCCGTGACAGATGTCAAAGACACGCTCAAGCTCAGCGTTCAGCGCGTCTTCGTCATAGAAGCGCGGATTCTGCCAGTCGATGGCATGCCGGATCGGTGCATCCAGGCTACCCTCTCGGATTGTTGTCATGCTGCTACTCCTGCCCGCCTACCTGGCTCCGATGGTTGTCCTAGACGCCTCGGTTCGTCGACGATATAAAAACGCGTGCTACAGAGTCTGCTCGCGCACAGGTGAGTCACCCCACTGTGCAGACAACCTCGACGTCTTTCCGGTTCGTATAGTGACACGAAGGGGAGCAGACTTACAGCCCACGTCGTCCGCTCAACGCTGCTTGCGTCGCGACTGCCGGATACTAGGCCACTGCGAGGCATGCCTGATGCGCACCAAAAAAAAAGCCGACGACAGTCGGCTTTCAAGAAATAAGATCCTGGCGGTGACCTACTTTCACATGGGGAGGCCCCACACTATCATCGGCGATACACC
>PR_CR_10_Liq_1_inCRDRAFT_1000397_pt1 | contig 27374 bp, 27 predicted proteins | sample PRCRCaboRojoPR_3_FD_10241 | JGI IMG/M metagenome (IMG submission 10241)
CCCCAACGGGCCTCATGCACACCGAAATGGTGGCCCGGCGACAAACAGCGGTGACGATATCGCCCACAGCGCAGAGATCCTCGACCAGGCCCATCTGCGGCACGCGATAGGGGCAGGTACTCGATACGCCCGGTCGCGGCATCCACAGAACCCCCGCGAGCCGGGACACTGCATCGGTACAGGTTCGGGCTTCGAGTTCTGCATGGCGTTCAAGGCCGCAATCGCATGTACAAACGCCGCGCCCTCGCAGTCATTTAAAAACAAAGGGCGCAGCCACAGGCCGCGCCCTTTCGCGTGTTCCGGGTCGGTGGATCAGCCGCGGGCGCGGCCGACCAGGGTCCAGGCGGCGGGCAGGATCAGCGCCGCCAGCGCCAGCTTCATCGCGTCGCCCACCAGGAAGGGATAGAGCCCCCATTCCAGGATCGGCTTTTCCCAGCTGTAGAGATGCGCCAGCCACAGGATGCCGGGCACGTAGATCAGCGCGTTGCCGCCCAGCATCGCCGCGCCCATCTTCCAGACGTTGCGGTCCCATCCGGCCCGCGCGGCGTATCCCAGCGCGAGCGTGGCCAGCACGTAGCCCAGCAGGTAGCCGCCGGTGCCGCCCAGCATGTACTCGATCCCCGCCGCGCCGGCGCCAGAGCTGGCGAAGACGTCGAAGCCGGCCGCCCCGATGATCATGTAGCCGAGGATCGTCGTCAGGCCGAGCCGCGGACCGTAGGCCGCACCGATCGTCAGCACCGCGAAGGTGCCCAGCGTCACCGGCACCGGCGAGGGCCACATCGGCACCTTGATCTTCGCCGCCACCGCCAGCGCCGCGATGCCAAGCACCACCAGCACCGCGCGCTTGGCCCAGAGCGCGCTGCCCTCGGCCTGCCAGAAGGTCTCGCTCAGCACCCTGTCCGTCCGTGCGATCGCCATAGGATCCTCTCCCTCGTTTTGTCGTCCCGACGGTTTTGCAACGCCCGGCAGCCTCGTGCAAGCCTCAATCGGCCGGCGCGTAACGCGAGACCATGCGGTAGTCCTTGCGCGGTCCCTGCACCCGCCAGGCCGCGGACCAGCGCGGCCAATGGGTGAAGTCATAGGTGACGTGGTAGAAATCCGCGCCGCAGATATGGTTGTCGTCGGGCATCAGCCGGTCAAGCGCGATATGGTGGAACGGGCGGCCATCCTCGAACAGGACGGCGATGGTGCCCGGCCCCGCGTCCCGCCAGAGATACCGCCGCGTCGCGACCAGTTCGGGCTTGCCGGTCATCCGGAGCCGCCCTTCCTCGACATAGGCGAGTCCGTCCGCCTCCGGCGTGAAGACGGCCCGGCCGGTCAGCGTGCCGCCGCTGCCCTGGTGCAGGTCCGCGATCTCGCGGTCGAGCGACCATGCCCCCGCGAAGCTGTCCAGCGTAAGGCGGGACGCGGTCATGGGCATCGCCCTGCCCCGGGGATGCGGCGGGAGACAGAGCGGCCGCAACTCGTACACATGTGACTCTCCTTGGCCTTGTTCCTTGTCCGGCCCGAGTCTATGAGACGCGCACCACGCTCTCAACGGACAAAAAGGCGCGCTGCATGATCCCCCGCTACTCCCGCCCCGAGATGGTCGCCATCTGGTCCCCCGAGACCAAGTTCCGCATCTGGTTCGAGATCGAGGCCCATGCCTGCGACGCGATGGCCGAGCTGGGCGTGATCCCGCGCGAGAACGCCGCCGCGGTCTGGACGGCGCAGAACGTAGAGTTCGACGTGGCCCGCATCGACGAGATCGAGGCCGTCACCAAGCATGACGTCATCGCCTTCCTGACCCACCTGGCCGAGATCGTCGGCGCCGACGAGGCGCGCTTCGTCCACCAGGGCATGACCAGCTCGGACGTTCTGGACACCTGTTTCAACATCCAGCTGGTGCGCGCCGCCGACATCCTGCTGGCCGACATGGACGCGCTGCTCGACGCGCTTAAGCGCCGCGCCTTCGAGCACAAGGAAACGGTGCGGATCGGGCGCAGCCACGGCATCCATGCCGAGCCCACCACCATGGGCCTGACCTTCGCGCGCTTCTACGCCGAGATGGATCGCAACCGCCGCCGGCTCGCGGCCGCGCGTGCGGAAATCGCGACCGGTGCGATCTCGGGGGCGGTGGGCACCTTCGCCAATATCGACCCCGCCGTGGAAGAGCATGTCTGCGCGCAGCTCGGGCTCACGCCCGAACCGATCTCGACCCAGGTGATCCCCCGCGACCGCCACGCGGCCTTCTTCGCGGCGCTCGGTGTCGTGGCCTCCTCGATCGAGAACGTCGCCATCGAGATCCGCCACATGCAGCGCACCGAGGTGCTGGAGGCGGAGGAGTTCTTCTCCAAGGGGCAGAAGGGCAGCTCGGCCATGCCGCACAAGCGCAACCCGGTGCTGACCGAGAACCTGACCGGCCTCGCCCGGCTGGTGCGCATGGCGGTGGTGCCCGCGATGGAGAACGTCGCGCTCTGGCACGAGCGGGACATCTCGCACAGCTCGGTGGAGCGCAATATCGGCCCCGACGCGACGGTGACGCTCGACTTCGCGCTGCACCGGCTGACCGGCGTGGTCGACAAGCTGGTGGTGTATCCCCCGGCACATGCTCGACAACATGAACAAGTTCCGCGGCCTGGTCCATTCCCAGCGCGTGCTGCTGGCGCTGACCCAGAAGGGCGTCAGCCGCGAGGACGCCTACCGGCTCGTCCAGCGCAACGCGATGAAGGTCTGGGAAGAGGGCAAGGACTTCATGACCGAGCTGAAGGGCGATCCCGAGGTCACGGCCGTGCTCTCGGAGCCGGAGATCGAGGAAAAATTCGATCTCGGCTACCACACCAAGCATGTCGACACGATCTTCGCGCGGGTCTTCGGCGAAAGCTGACCCGCCCGCCCGTCGGCGGGAATCCGCCGTCCGCACCCGGCCGGGACCGGGGCGCGCGGCGCGCAATTTTGAAATTCGCGAGATCGTGCTATCTTTACGGATGTTTCAACAGGAGGCATCCGAAATGCAGATCAAGACCCTGATCGTTGCGGCAGCCCTGACCCTTTCGCCGGCGGTAGCCATGGCGGAATGCAGCTGGGGCCACAAGTCCAACACCGCAAGCCAGTGCGGCGAAGGCCAGGCCTGGGACTCGGACAAGGGCGCCTGCGTGGACCTGACCACCAGCTGACGCGCAACGACCCGGAACGACAAGGGGCCGCCCCCGGGGGCGGCCCCTTGCATGTCTGACAGGCGCGGTTGCGCTCAGGCTTCCTTGAGCAGCTGTTCCTTGGCGATGGCCAGCAGAGCGTCCATCTTGCCGCGGATCTCGTCCTGGGTGGCCAGCGCGCCCAGGTCGCCCGCGACCTTGCGCACGACGTCCTCGTGGCCGGCTTCCTCGAAATCGGCCTTGACCACCTCCTTGGCATAGGCCTGCGCGTCGTCGCCGGTCTTGCCCATAAGTTCCGCGGCCCAGAGCCCCAGAAGCTTGTTGCGCCGGGCCACGGCCCGGAATTGCATTTCCTCGTCATGGGCGAACTTCGCCTCGAAGGCGTGTTCGCGATCGTCGAAGGTGGTCATCGCAGTCTCCGCGCTGAAAATCGGTCTCTCTAGATATGCCGGGGGCGGCGCTGCACCGCAAGGGCCTGCGGACACCGCGCGGCGCGACTCCTTGCCCTGCCCCCGGCTTTGGCCTATAGCGCGGCATCATCAGGCGGCCGGGCACACGATTCCCGGCCCATTGCAATTGGAGCCCCGATGGCACGCCGCAAACTGATCTACGAAGGCAAGGCGAAGATCCTCTACGAAGGCCCGGAGCCGGGCACGGTCGTCCAGTATTTCAAGGACGACGCGACCGCCTTCAACGCCGAGAAGAAGGACGTGATCGAAGGCAAGGGCGTGCTGAACAACCGGCTGTCGGAATTCTTCATGTCCGGGCTCAACCAGATCGGTGTCCCGACCCATTTCATCCGCCGGCTGAACATGCGCGAGCAACTCGTCCGCTCGGTCGAGATCATTCCGCTAGAGGTGGTCGTGCGCAACGTCGCGGCCGGGTCGCTGTCCAAGCGGCTCGGGATCGAGGAAGGCACCCAGCTGCCCCGCCCGATCATCGAGTTCTACTACAAGGACGACAGTCTCGGCGATCCGCTGGTCACCGAGGAGCACATCATCGCCTTCGGCTGGGCCGTGCAGCAGGATCTCGACGACATGGTCGCGCTGGCGCTGCGGGTGAACGATTTCCTCTCGGGCGTGATGCTGGGCGTGGGCATCCGGCTCGTGGACTTCAAGATCGAGATCGGCCGGGTCTGGGACAACGATTTCCAGCGGCTGATCGTGGCCGACGAGATCAGCCCGGACAGCTGCCGGCTGTGGGACATCGCGACCGGCCGCAAGCTGGACAAGGACGTGTTCCGCCGCGACCTGGGCGACCTGGCCGACGCCTATACCGAGGTNGCCCGGCGGCTCGGCGTGATGCCGAAATCCGGCGGCGGCACGACCGGACCGAAACTGGTGCACTGAGACAGACCGGGGGACTGACCATGAAGGCGCGCGTGACCGTCACACTCAAGACCGGCGTTCTGGACCCCCAGGGCGAGGCGATCCGCCACGCGCTCGGCGCGCTTGGCTTCGACGACGTCGAGGGGGTGCGCCAGGGCAAGCTGATCGAGCTCGACCTGGCCGACACCGACCCCGCCGCCGCCGAGGCGCGCGTGACCGAGATGTGCGAGAAGCTGCTCGCCAACACGGTGATCGAGAACTACTCGGTCGAGGTGATCTGATCCGATGCGCGCAGCGCGGCTGACAGGCTGGCACGTGGCCCGCGCCGATGCGACCGACGAACCCAGGGCCTTCGCCGGCCCGGCGGCGCCCGGCACCGCCGTCATCACAGGTTTCACCCGATAGGAGGCGCCCATGAAGTCCGCCGTCATCGTCTTTCCCGGCTCCAACTGCGACCGCGACCTGGCCGTGGCCTTCGAACAGGCCTCCGGCACCCGGGCGCAGATGGTCTGGCACAAGGAAACCGCGCTGCCGCAGGGGCTCGACATCATCGGCATCCCCGGCGGGTTCTCCTTCGGTGATTACCTGCGCTGCGGCGCGATCGCGGCCCGCTCGCCGATCTGCCAGGCGGTGGTCGATTTCGCGCGGCGCGGCGGGATGGTGCTGGGCATCTGCAACGGCTTCCAGGTGCTGACGGAAACCGGGTTGCTGCCCGGCGTCCTGATGCGCAACGCGGGCATCAAGTTCGTCTGCAAGGACGTTGATCTGCAAGTGGAAACGGCCGACAGCCCTTTCACCTCCGCCTATGCCAGGGGGCAGGTGATCCGGGTGCCCGTGGCCCATCACGACGGCAATTACGTCGCCCCGCCCGAGCTGGTGGCGCGCCTGCGCGCCGAGGATCGCGTCGCCTTCAGCTATCGCGACAACCCGAACGGCTCCACCGCCGACATCGCCGGCGTGCTGAGCGAGAACCGCCGCGTGCTGGGCATGATGCCCCATCCCGAACGGCGTGCCGACCCGGCGCTCGGCGGCACCGACGGGGCCGGGCTCTTCCGGTCCCTGGCCGATGCGCTGGCCACGGCCTGAGACGCGCCGCCAACATAGGCGGCGTTTCGCGTAACGCGGGCGTGCCAGCTTGAGCGCCCCGCGCGCGCGGCATAGACTTCGCGCATGACGGACACCCCGGACACCGAGCTGCCCGAAAAGCGATCGCCGATGCTGCTGCGCATCGTCCTGATCGTCTTCATCGCGCTCGGCGTCGCGGTGGTCTGGACGTCCAACTACTTTTTGACCGAACGCTTCACGGAATCGACCCGCAACCGCGCCGAACTGCGCCTCGCGCTCTATTCCGGGGCCATCGTCAGCGAGTTGCAGCGCAATTCGGTCGTGCCGCTCCTGCTGTCGCGCGACCCGGTGATGATCGCGGCCCTTAACTCCGGCGACTACGCGGCGACCTCGCAGCGGCTGATCTCCTACCAGAAGGAGATCGGCGCGGCCTCGATGATGCTGCTGGACGGGGATGGCCGGACCGTGGCCGCGACCGACCGCCAGAACCTCGGCACCCAGCATCGCAACGACGCCTATTTCGTGCAGGCCCTGCGCACCAACGACACTGTCTTCACCACGACCGAGCTGGAAACCGGCGCCTACGAATTNACCTATTCGCGCCGGGTGACCAGCGAGAAGCGCGGCATCGGCGTGATCGTGGTCGAGGTGGATCTCGCCAAGCTGGAACAAAGCTGGATCGGCACGTCCGAGGCGGTGATCGTCACCAATTCGGAGGGCAGGATCATCCTGGCGACCGAGCCGCAATGGCGCGGCAAGCCAATCGACGAGGCGCTGGCCGAGCGCCCCGCCCCGAGCGCGATCGAACGCGCGATCCAGGCCACCGCGGACTGGAGCCAGACCGCCCCCGACGCGTATCTGAAGGGCCAGGCCCTGCTGCGGCTCGACGGGCGCATCCCGTTCCAGGGCTGGCGGCTGACATCCTTCACCACCTATGCCTCGGTGCGGGAACGGGTGAACGGGGTGCTCGCGCTGGAGATCATGGGCTTCGCGATCCTGCTCTCGCTCGTCTTCTACATCCTGTCGCGGCGCGCGCGGTACCAGTCGGTTCTGTTCCAGCGGGAATCGATGGAACTTCGGCGGCTGAACAAGCGGTTGCAGCGCGAGATCGCCGAACGCGAAAAGGTGCAGCGCAACCTCGAGGTCGCCGAGCAGACCATCGCGCAAAGCTCGAAGCTGGCAGCACTCGGCGAGATGTCGGCCGCGGTCAGCCACGAACTGAACCAGCCCCTGGCCGCGATGAAGACCTATCTCGCCGGGGCGCGGCTTCTGCTGCAGCGGCGCAAGCCCGACGAGGCGCTGTCCAGTTTCCAGCGCATCGACGACCTGATCGAGCGGATGGGCGCGATCACCCGGCAACTGAAATCCTACGCGCGCAAGGGCAACGAGGATTTCGCGCCGATCGACCTGCGCAAGTCGGTCGAATCCGCGCTGCAGATGATGGAGCCCCAGCTCAACAAGATGGAGGTGGAGATCACCTGCTCGCTGCCCAAGGAACCGGTGATCGTCACGGCCGACCGGATCCGGCTGGAGCAGGTCATCATCAACCTGCTGCGCAACGCGCTCGACGCGATGAAGGACCAGCCCGACCGCGAGCTGGACATCCTGCTCAGCCTCGGCGAGACGGCGACGCTGACCATCCGCGACAACGGCAAGGGCATCGAGGACCTCGACTCCCTGTTCGAGCCTTTCTACACCACGAAGGCACCGGGCGACGGGGTCGGGCTGGGGCTCGCCATCTCGACCGGCATCATCAAGAATCTCGGCGGGCGGCTCACGGCGCGAAACGGATCCGCGCGTGGCGCCGTTTTCCAGGTTCAGCTGCCGCTCCACCGCGACGATCGCAGCACGCGCGCCGCGGAATGACCGCAAGGGAACACCATGCCTGAAACCATGAAGATCGCCATCATCGACGATGAGCAGGACATGCGCCAGTCGATCAGCCAGTGGCTGGCCCTGTCCGGTTACGACACCGAGACCTTTGCCTCCGCCGAGGANGCGCTGAAGGTCATCGGCGCGGACTACCCCGGTCTCGTGGTCTGCGACATCAAGATGCCCGGCATGGACGGCATGACGCTTCTGAAGCGGCTGATGAGCATGGACAGCGCCCTGCCCGTCATCATGATCACCGGCCATGGCGATGTGCCCATGGCCGTCGAGGCCATGCGGATCGGCGCCTATGACTTCATGGAAAAGCCATTCAATCCCGAACGGATGACCGACCTTGCCAAGCGTGCGGCACAGGCGCGCCGCCTGACGCTCGACAACCGGACCCTGCGCCGCGAGCTCAGCGACGGCACGGTGCTGATCCGCAAGCTGATCGGCACCTCGCCGGTTATGGAACGGCTGCGCGAGGACATCCTCGATCTGGCCCAGGCCGACGGGCATGTGCTGATCGACGGCGAGACCGGCACCGGCAAGAGCCTCGTGGCCCATGCGCTGCATGCCTGCGGGCCGCGGGCGGGCAAGACCTTCCTCACGCTCAGCTGCGCCGCCTATGGCGAAGACGACCTCGCCGCGAAGCTGTTCGGGCCGCCGCCCGAGGGCACGACGCTGCCGGCCGTCGAGGAGGCACGCGGCGGGACGTCTGCCTCGAGGACATCGAGGCGCTGCCGACAACCTTGCAGGCGGCCTTCTGACCTTCATCAACGAGCAGCAGGGCGACGTGCCGGAGTTGCGGATCATCGCGATCTGCAACCAGCAGGAGCCGGACAAGACCTGCGAGGACTCGATGCGGCCGGACCTCTTCTACCGCCTCGCGGCGATGCAGATCGTGGTGCCGCCGCTGCGCCAGCGCGGCGAGGATATCCTGACGCTTTTCAACCGCTTCGCCGAGCAGTTCTCGGAGGAATACGGCTGCGAGGCGCCGCAGGTCTCGGCCAAGGAGGCAGCGCAACTTCTGCAGGCGCCCTGGCCCGGCAATGTTCGCCAGCTCATCAACACCGCCGAGCGCGCGGTCCTGCAAAGCCGGCGCGGCGGCGGGTCCATCGTCAGCCTGCTGCTCGACGAGTCCGAGGAAATGGGACAGGCCATCACCACCGAGGGCAAGCCGCTGAAGGAATATGTCGAGGCCTTCGAACGCATGCTGATCGACAACACCATGCGCCGGCACAAGGGCTCCATCGCCTCGGTGATGGAGGAATTGTCGCTGCCGCGCCGGACGCTGAACGAGAAGATGGCGAAATACGGGCTCAGCCGCTCCGACTATCTCTGAGCCGCGATCTCGCCAAGCGCGGCGCGCAGCCCCGCCCGCCCCCGCGGCCGCCAGCCGAGCGCGCGCAGCCGCTCGGTCGCCATGACATTGACCGCCCCGTGATCGGCCGGCCCGGGCAGCGGTCCCGCCTGCCCGCTGGCCGCCGACCATTCCGCCAGCAGCTCGCGCCGGTCGAGCAGGATATCCGAGACGTTGAAGACCCGCGGCGCGAGCGCGGCCTCCGGCAGGGTAAGCAGCAGCCGCACCGCCGCCGCGAGATCGCCGCCGTGCAGTTCCGTCCCGGCGCGGGGCGCGATCCGGGCCCCGGCGGCGAAATCGCGGAACAGCGCGCGCCATTTCTGCGCCTGCCCGGGCCCGGCCGGGCCATAGACGCCGGTGGCGCGCAGGCTGGCACCCGGCACCTCCAGCGCCGCCAGCGCGGCCTCTGCGTCGCGCTTCACCCGGCCGTAAAGCGTGTCCGGCGCGGGCGCCATCGTTTCGGTCAGGACGGTCCCGGCCGGGTGCGGCCCGTAGACGGCGCGGGAAGACAGGAACAGGATGCGCCCCACCCCCTGCGCGGCCGCCTGTGCGAAGAGCTGCCGCGTGCCCTCGAGGTTGCGGGCGAGGAACCCTGCCGGGTCGTTGCCCTCGCCGCCCCGGTAGCGGCCGGGGACATGGGCGAACCCGGCATGGACCAGCGCCGTGGCGCCGTCCAGCCGGAGATGCGGCGCGGCCAGATCGAAGGGCCGGAACGCCACCTCGGCGCCGAAGGCCCCGCGCGCCGGCGCGTGCCGGCCCAGAACGGTCACCTCGTCGCCGGCGGCGAGCAGCGCTGCGACGATGAAGCGCCCGACCAGCCCGGTGCCCCCTGTGACCGCGACCTTCATGGGTTGGGCAGCGTGGCCGGATCCGGCACCGGCCCGTCGCCGGCATAGGCCCGCCAGAGATCGACCAGCGGCTTCAGCCGGGGCAGCTTGTCGTGATCCTGCCAGGGCTTTTCGTACTGGAAATGCAGCACCCGGATCGATGGCCAGTCCCAGAGGTCGGGCAGGTTGAACCAGACATATTGCAGCGTGTTGAAGGTCACCGGCAGGCCGTGCCAGTCGGGAAAATACGCCTGCAGGAAGGTCTGGTCGGTCCGCCGCCAGAACGCCCCGGGCACGTCGAGCCGGGCCAGCATGGCCTCGAAGGTGGCCGGATCGGGCCGCGCGGTGAAGACGCCGGANTTCATCCGGTGGAAATCCGCGAGGCTCTCGTAGACGTTCGGCGCGGCGCAGAACTCGGGATAGTCGAAGAGCGTGTCGATATTGCGCAGCACCAGCGTATCGGCGTCGAGGAACACCGCCCGGTCGTAGTCCAGCTGCCAGAGCCGAAGCTTCGCAAAATTGTCGAGCGGGGTGTGGAAGGCCGGCTTCTCGCCCTTGGTGAAGGGCGCCGCCCCGTGCAGCGCGTCGCGCGCATGGGCGGCGTTGAACGCGGCCGAGGTCGGCAGCAGGTCGGTCTCCACCAGCCGGGCGCCCTGCCCGGCCAGGGGCGCGAGCGCGGCCGCCGCCACACCGCCCGTGTGCAGCACCACGAGATCGGCCGCGGTCCCCGACAGCCTGAGCGAGCGCAGCAGCGCCCGCGCGCCCAGCGCGAAATCGGCATTGGTGACCAGCGTGACATAGGCCCGGTCGGATGCGGCGGGCGCCGCGGGCCGCAGGCCGCTCATGACACCGATTTCAGCGCCTTGCCCTCGGGATCGCGTTCCACCCGGCGGGCGATGTCCTTGGTCCAGGCCGAGACCGCCGGCACGCGCGAGCGGTCGATGCGGTGGGCGTATTTCCGCGCCACGTCGACCACTTCCCCGAGCAGCCCCTCCTGCAGCGTGGTGGGGTTGAGCCCGAGCGCCAGGAACTGGTCGTTCTTCACGACGAGATCGTTCTCGTCGGCTTCTTTCCGCGGGTTGGGCAGGTAGGCCACCCGCGCGCCGGTGATGCCGGCGACCATCTCGGCCAGGTCGCGGACGCGGTGCGTCTCGGTCATCTGGTTGAAGATCTTGACCCGCTCGCCCGCGGCGGGCGCATCGGCCAGCGCCAGCTCGATGCAGCGCACCGAGTCCTGGATATGGATGAAGGCACGCGTCTGCCCGCCCGAACCGTGGACGGTCAGCGGGTAGTCGATCGCTGCCTGGATCAGGAACCGGTTGAGCACCGTGCCGTAGTCGCCGTCATAGTCGAACCGGTTGATGAGCTGTTCGTGCCGGCGCGTCTGGTCGGTATGCGTCCCCCAGACGATGCCCTGGTGCAGGTCGGTGATCCGCAGCCCGTCATTCTGGGCGTAGAACTGGAACAGGATCTGATCGAGCGACTTGGTCATGTGATAGACCGACCCCGGCCGCGTCGGGTAGAGGATTTCGAGGTCCTTCTTCTCGCCCTCGAGGTTCTCGATCTCGACGTCGAGATAGCCCTCGGGGATGGCGGCGCCGACGCTCGAATAGCCGTAGACGCCCATGGTGCCCAGGTGGACCAGATGCGCGTCGATCCCGCTCTCCACCATCGCGGCCAGCAGGTTATGGGTGGCGTTGGTGTTGTTGTTGACCGTGTAGACCTTGTGACGGTCGGACTTCATCGAATAGGGCGCGGCGCGCTGTTCGGCGAAATGGATGATCGCGTCGGGCCGGTACTCGGCCAGCCAGCCGCGGAGCCGTTCGTATTCGCGGGCCAGATCCAGCAGGTGGAACTGCAGCGCCCGGCCCGTCACCTCTTTCCAGATGCGGCAGCGTTCCTGGATCGANTCCATCGGCGTCAGCGACTGCACGCCCAGCTCGGTNTCGATCCAGCGGCGCGAGAGATTGTCGAGGATATGCACCTCGTGGCCGAGGTCCGACAGATGCAGCACCGTCGGCCATCCGACGAACCCGTCTCCGCCCAGAACCGCTATACGCATGATGTGCCTCCTGCTCCTGTGGTCCGGCGGTCGTCGCGCCGGCCGTGTTCCCAGCGACGGGCTAAACGCTATCGCGTCCCGAAGTATAGTGAAAGAATTGCGACAAGAGGGCGACGGCGGCTCTCAGCCGATCCGGGCGAGTTCCGCCGCGAGATCCCCGTATCCGGTGAAGCGCCGCTCATAGGCGAGACCGAGCCGGCCGGCGCAATCGCGCGCCCTGGCGTCGAGCGCCGGATCCTCTGTCTGCGCGAGGTAGACCAGCTTGGTGTAATTGCCGAAATACATGTCGCGCAGCTCGGGATGGCGGTCGAGCCCCATCGGCTTCCAGACGAAGGCGTCGAACTGCTTGACGAGGAAATCGGTCAGGTAGAAGGCGCTGAACTCTTCCTCGGCATGGGCCGCGAAGGTCGCGTTGCCCTCGAAGAACGAATAGCAGTGCGGCCCTTCCAGCATCCCGACGCCCAGCTCGGCGCATTTCGCCTGCAACAGCCCGCCGGTCCCGCAATCGGCATAAACCACGAAGATCTGCGCGTAGGCGGCACGGTGCTTTTCGACCGCGGCCTCGACCGCGGCCGGGATTTTCTCGGGGTAGAGGTGCAGATTGGCCGGCAGGCAGGTCAGGTCCATATGCGCCCAGCCATTGGCGCGCTTCAGGGCCAGGATCTCGTGGGCAAGCGCCCCGCAGGCCAGCAGCAGCACGCGGCCCTGCCCGGCAGCCGCGTCGAGCCCGTGTTCCGTCAGGCGGTCATCGTCGATCTGCATCCCGGCCTCTCGCGTCGGCGCGGCGCGGGCGGATCGCCGTCAGCGCCCCACGCCGTCGAAATGGTCGTCCTCGGGCGGTGCGAGCCGGAAAGCGATCAGGCGGAAGATCACGTAGCCCGTCAGGGCGGCCGGCACGATCGCGAGGGTGCCGGACTCCGGCGTCGCGTAAATCGAGGACAGCAGCGCCCCCAGCAAGATCGTTCCCCCCGCCGCGCCTACCACGCAAAGGATGATCAGAAAGAAGCGATCCCTGGGCATGTGTATCTCCTGCTCTTTTGCCTTCTCCCACGTTGCCGGCGCACTGCGTCGATTCCAAGGCATCAATGTGAAAAAGGCCCCTCGCGGGGCCGATTCCGGTGGTTTCCCGCCGACGGATCGTCAGGCGTGCATCTGGTTGTGCTTGCGCCCGACCAGCGTCTTGGCGGTTTCCACCGCCACGGCGGCATCGCGGCAATAGGCGTCGGCCCCGATGGCGCGGCCAAACTCCTCGTTCAGCGGCGCGCCGCCCACGAGCACGATATAGTCGTCGCGCACGCCTTTTTCGACCATCGCGTCGATCACGACCTTCATGTAGGGCATCGTCGTGGTCAGCAGGGCGGACATGCCGAGGATATCCGGCTGTTCGGTATCGAGGGCCTCGAGATAATTCTCGACCGGGTTGTTGATGCCGAGATCGACGACCTCGAATCCGGCACCCTCCATCATCATCGATACCAGGTTCTTGCCGATGTCGTGGATGTCGCCCTTCACCGTGCCGATCACCATCTTGCCGACCCGCGGCGCGCCCGTTTCCACCAGGAGCGGCTTCAGGATGGACATCCCGGCCTTCATCGAGTTGGCGGCCAGCAGCACCTCCGGCACGAAGAGGATCCCGTCGCGGAAATCCTCGCCGACGATCTTCATGCCGCCCACCAGCGCCTCGGTGAGGATGCGGTACGGGGTCCAGCCCCGCTCGAGGAGGATGTTGACACCCTCGACCACCTCGTCCTTGAGGCCGTCGTACAGGTCGTCATGCATCTGGGGGACGAGATCCTCGTCCGGCAGTTCGGACAGGATGATTTCTTCGTCTTCGTCGGACATGTTGGTCACCATTTCTTCGCGCGCCCGCCTCAGCGGCTAGGCGCGAGACTTCGCTTGGAACGCGGATTCCATCTGCGCGATTTGCGACATGCGTGCGACGCTAACCGACAGGATGTCGCAGGTTGTAGCGATCAGCCCCGGCGGCGGCGGCGCTCGCGGCGCTTCGGCGCGGCGTCGTCGGTGCCGTCCGACCCCGACGAGAACGCCCCGAGCGCCTCGGCGATCCGGTCGAGCGTGGGCCGCGGGCCGGCAGGCGTGTTTTCCAGCGCCGCCCGCATCTTGGCGAGGTGCGCGGGCGTGGTGCCGCAGCAGCCGCCGATGATCCGCGCGCCGCAGTCGCGCGCCAGCACGGCATAGTCCGCCATCAGCTCGGGCGTGCCGTCGTAATGGATGTGACCGTCCACGTATTTCGGGATTCCCGCGTTGCCCTTGGCGATGACCGGGCGCTCGGTCCCCGCGGCCATGAAGCCCAGCACGGTCCGCAGCAGGTCCGACGCCCCGACCCCGCAATTGGCGCCGAAGGCGACCGGCGGGTTGGGCAGCGCCTCGACCAGCCCGACCAGCTCGGCCGAGGTCAGGCCCATCATGGTGCGCCCGGCCGTATCGAAGCTCATCGTGCCGCACCAGGGCATCTCGGCCAGCGCGGCGGCCTCGGCGGCGGCGCGGAATTCCTCGGCCGCCGAGATCGTCTCGACCCAGAGCACGTCGGCGCCACCGGCCTTGAGGCCCTCGGCCTGTTCGTGGAATATCTCGACCGCGATGGCATGGGTCAGCGACCCCATCGGCGCCATGATCTCGCCCGTCGGCCCCATCGAGCCGGCCACCACCACCGGGTGATCGGCGGCCTCGGCCACCTCGCGGCCGAGTTCGGCGGCCAGCCGGTTCAGTTCGACCGCCCGGTCCTGCGCGTCGTGCAGCTTGAGCCGCGCGGCATTCGCCCCGAAGCTGTTGGTGAGGAACAGATCGCTTCCGGCCTCGACCGCGCCGCGGTAGAGCCGGCGCACGTCGTCGGGCCGCTCCGCGTTCCAGAGCTCGGGCGCATCCCCGGAGGCCAGCCCCATGTTGAACAGGTTGGTTCCGGTGGCCCCGTCGGCAAGCACCCATTCACGGGTCTCAAGCATCCGGCTCAGCGCGTTGGTCATGGGAAATCGCCTTCTTTTCCTGGCGCCCGGTCCGGGCGGGTCATCTTGTGCCACGGGCGGCGGGCCGGCTCGAAGCCGGGCCCCGGTGCGGCGGTCAGGCCGCGGCGGCCTCGCCGGCCACGTTGCGGATACGTTGCACCATGGCGCGCAGGCCGTTGGAGCGCTGCGACGAGAGATGTTCGTCAAGGCCGAGCCGGGCCAGTTCCGCACCGGCGTCGACCTCGATCACGTCGCTGACCTTGCGCCCGCCGTAAAGCGCATGCAGCACGGCGATCAGGCCCCGGACGATCATCGCGTCGCTGTCGCCGCGGAAGCTGAACGTCGCATCGCCGCCCGTGCCGCGGATTTCCGGCACGATCCAGACCTGGCTCGCGCAGCCGTCGACCTTGGTCGCCGGTACGCGGAAGGCATCCTCGAGCGGGTCCATCGCCTTGCCCAGCTCGATCACGTAGCGATAGCGGTCTTCCCAGTCGTCCAGGAACTCGAAATTCTCGACGATTTCCTCGAATTCGGCCTTGGCCACGGTTTTCCTCCAACGCGGTTTCCGGGTCTCACCTAGGCATCGGCGGCCCGGACGTCCAGTGCTTTCGCGGGCGGCGGGACAGTCTCGGCTTTTCAAGATGCGCGCTTTCGGTTTATCCAAGGGACGTCAGACGAGGGGAGCCGACATGAGATCCATCGCCGCCGCGTTGTCCATCCTGCTGCTGCTCAGTGCCTGCGGCGCGGTCCGCGACTCCCGCTTCAACCCGTTCAACTGGTTCGGGGGCGCCGAGGAACGGCGCGTGGCCGTGGTCGTCGAAGAGGCTCCCGCCGACCCGCGCCCGCTGGTGGCCGAGGTCCGGAACCTCGCCGTCGAGCGCATTCCGGGCGGCGCCATCATCCGCGCCATGGGGCTGCCACCTACCCAGGGCTACTGGGACGCCGAGCTGGTGCGGATCACGCCCGAGGGCACGGCCGGCACGCTCGTCTACGAATTCCGCGTCTTCCCGCCGCCGGCGCCGGCGCGGCGTAGCACCGAACGCTCGCGCGNGGTCGTGGTCGGGCGCTACGTGTCGGACCAGGACCTGGCCGGGATCCGCAGCATCACCGTCATCGGGGCGCAGAACCGCCGCATCGTCCGGCGCTGACGCGCGGGCGGCTCAGNCGGGGCTTAGCTCCACGATTTCCACGGANTTGCCGTTTGAGGACAGCGCGATCTCGCCCCCGCAGAGCCGCAGCGCGTCGCGCCCGAAAACCTCGTGGCGCCAGCCCGAGAGCGCGCGCAGGTCGCGCCNGCCCGAGGCGATGTCGTCGAGATCGGCCGATGTGGCGATCAGCTTCTGGGCCACGGCCTCTTTCTCCGCCTTGGCCTTGAGCAGCACGCGCAGCAGATCCGCCAGCCCCTGGTCGACCGGGCCCCGGTCGCGCTCTTTGCCGGTCTGGGGCAGATCCTCAGGCGGGCAGTTCACCCCGGCCTCGACGGCCTTGAGGATTCCCTCGGCGATGGCGCCCTTGCGGGCCTCGCGCAGCAGCAGCCGCGACTTGGACAGGTCCGACATGGTCTTCGGCCGCGTCGAGGCCAGTTCGAGCAGCGCATCGTCCTTCAGGATGCGGTTGCGCGGCATGTCCTCGGCCTGGGCATGCGCCTCGCGGAAGCGCGCCAGCTCGCGCACGACCGCCAGGAAACGCGGCGCGCCCGAGCGGGTCTTGATCCGCTTCCAGGCATCCTCGGGCCGCATGATGTAGGTCTCGGGATCGGTGAGCGTACCGAGTTCCTCCTGCACCCATGCGGTCCGGCCGGTGCGTTGGAGTTCGGCGGCCAGTTTCTCGTAGATCACCCGCAGGTGGGTTACGTCGGCCAGCGCATAGGTCTTCTGCGCGTCGGTCAGCGGCCGGCGGCTCCAGTCGGTGAAGCGCGAGGTCTTGTCGAGCGACGTTTTGGCGATCTTCCGCACCAGCGTCTCGTAGCCCGCCTGTTCACCGAAGCCGCAGACCATCGCGGCCACCTGCGTGTCGAAGAGCGGGTCCGGAATGACGCCGCCCTCGACGAAGAAGATCTCCAGGTCCTGGCGCGCGGCGTGGAAGACCTTGACCACCCCCGTGTCCCGGAACAGCTCGAACAGCGGCTCCAGCGAGATATCGCCCGCGATCACGTCGACCAACACCGCGTCGGAGTCGTCCTCCCCCGGCAGGGCCATCTGGATCAGGCAGAGCTTGGAATAATAGGTCCGCTCGCGGAGGAACTCCGTGTCTATAGTAACGTAAGCCTCGTCGCGGGCGCGGCGGCAGAACTCCGCCAACTCTTCGGTCGTCGTCAATGTGCGCATGGGGACCCATCGGTTCGGATCTGCGGGGGCCGGAACGGCCCGGCCGGCCCGTCATAAGAGAAGCCGGACAGGATGAAAAGACCTGCGCGCAGGGGTAGTAAGGTTAACCCGGGGCTTGACCGGCTAACCTTAAACGATGGCATAGTTTCACATATCGTCATGGATTCGCGGACNAGCGCGGAGTCACATGACGGCCCGCCGGGCAGGCGCGAAAGGGGACCNCCGATGGAAAGACTGCGGATCTGCGTGGTCTGCCACCCGACCCAGGGCGGCAGCGGCATCCTTGCCACCGAGCTTGGAAAGGCCATGGCCGCACGCGGCCACCAGGTGCATTTCGTCAGCCATACTCGTCCGTTCCGCCTGCCCGACGACACCCCCAACGTCCATTTCCACAAGGTGCGAATCTCGGACTACCCGCTGTTTCGCTACCCGCCCTATTCCATCGCGCTGGCCGGAAAGCTGACGGAGCTGATGCAGGAGCAGCATTTCGACGTGCTGCATATCCACTACGCGATTCCCCATGCCGTCTCGGCCTTCCTCAGCCATGAAATCCTGAAGGAACGCGCCCCGAAGATCCTGGTGACCATGCATGGCACCGACGTCACGGTGGTCGGCGCGGAACAGGAACTGAAGGCGGTCACCGGCTTCGTGCTCGGCAATTGCGACGCGCTGACGGCCGTGTCCGAGGCGCTCAAGACCGCGAGCGTCGAGGTGTTCGGGCTCGAGCGTGCGATCGACGTGATCCCGAATTTCGTGGATATCGCGCGCTTTACCCCCGCGAAACGGTCCGGGCCCGGGCGCCGGGCGCTGGCACCGCATGGCGAGCCCCTGATCGGCCACATGTCCAATTTCCGCGCGGTGAAACGCGTCGGCGACGTGATCGATGTGTTCCGGCGCGTACGGGCGACGCTGCCGGCGCGGCTCGTGCTGATCGGGGACGGTCCCATGCTTTCCGAGGCCCGATGCCGGCTGGCGGAAGCGGGCCTCGACGGCGACGTGATGGAAACCGGCGCGATCCAGAACGTGGAAGACATCCTGCCGCAGCTCGACGTCTTTCTCCTGCCGAGCCAGACGGAGAGCTTCGGCCTCGCCGCGCTGGAAGCCATGGCGAGCGGGGTTCCCTGCGTCACCACCAATGCCGGGGGTCTGCCGGAGGTGATCCGCGACGGCGTGGAGGGATACACCCGGACCGTCGGCGACACGGCGGCCATGGCCGAGGCCGTTCAGGCCATTCTCACCGACGCCGCGCTGCATGAGCGGCTCGGCGCGGCAGCCCGCACACGGGCGGAAACCGCGTTCGCACTGGACAAGATCGTGGACCGTTACGAGGCGGTGTACCGGCAGCTCTCCGCGGCGTCCGGCGGCGGCGCCGGCCCGACGGGCTGAGCGGCGCTCTGCGGCGAATGGCGGCTTTCCATCCCTCGGCGGGCGGTCAGGCGCGCTCCAGCGCGGCTGTGCCGGTCTGCCGGGCCTGGCCCCAGGCGATCAGCCGCCCGGTGATCGCCCGGATCACGGCACGGAAAACGGTGATGTAGAGAAGCGGCGCGTAGACCAGGCGCTGGAACGGCAGCAGCAGGAGCAGCCGCCAGTCGGCGCGGCGGTCGAGACGGAAGGCCGCCACGGCCTTCAGCAGATCGAGCGCCGGCAGGGTCAGGTATCCGGCGATGATCCAGAGCGACGCCGGCGCCATCGTCTCGGGCCGGTCGAGCATCGCGTTGACACCCAGGTCGATCAGCGTGGCGAGGAAGACCAGGTCGGCGATCGGGGCCATCATCGGGACCAGGATCCCGAACAGGAAGAGATCCGGGATCGAGACGATGCCGACGCCCCGCCCCTCGGCCAGCGCGCGACGATGTTTCCAGGCCGTCTGCATCATCCCGAAGGTCCAGCGCAGGCGCTGGCGCAGGAACGCCCCGGGCCGGGCGGGCACGTCCGTGGTGGCATCGGCCAGCGGCTCGAAGCGCACCCGGTAGCCGGCCCGCAGCACCGAAACGGTCAGGTCGGCGTCCTCGGCCACCGTCTCGCAGGTATAGAGGCCCGCCTTGCGGACCGCCTCGGCGCGCCAGGCGCCGATGGCGCCGGGCACCACCATGATGCCGTTGTAGATCTCGGCCGCGCGCCGGTCGACGTTCTGCGCGGTGACGTATTCGAGCGATTCCAGCCGGGTGAGCAAGTTTCGCGCATTGCCGACGCGCACATTGCCGGCCACGGCGCCCACCGCCGGATCCTCGAAGGCCGGCAGCAGCCGCGCGATCGCGTCGGGCGCGATGAAGGTATCGGCGTCGATGGCGACCACGATATCGGTGTCCACATGCCCGTAGGCGGCATCGAGCGCGGCCCATTTGCCCTGGTTGGTCTCGCGCAGGATCTCGACCCGGCTGTCTGCCCCGTAAGCGGATTTGACGCGTTCGAAGGTATGATCCACCGAGCCGTCGTCGATCACCAAGACCTTGGCCGGCGCCTCGTCCGAGGCGAGCACGGCCCCGACGCAGTCCACGATCACCGCCTCCTCGTTATAGGCCGGGATCACGACCGTGACCCGCTCCGCGCCCGCGGCGACGGGCGGGTCCGCAGCACCCCGGCGACGCCCGCGCGGGAGATGGGCGAGCACCAGCAGGACCAGGCCACGCGCCCCGCCTGCCAGGACGACGATCCAGAACACCGTCTGCATGGCCCCGCCGAGCGTCGAGAATGCCTGGAACGAGGCCGCGTCGAGCGCGATCCAGGGATCGTCGGCGGGCGGCATCAGCTCCGCCCGCTCGACGCCGAGCAGCGCCGCCAGGGAGACGATCCGGTATCCGTCGGCCCGCAGGGTGTCGATCAGCACGGGCAGCGCGGCCACCGTGGCCGAGCGGTCCCCGCCGGCATCGTGCAGGACGATCAGGTTGCCCTCGTCGCGGTCGAGCCGGTCGCGGATATGGGCGACGATCTCCTCCGGCGGCAGGGCGCGCCAGTCCGGGGGCACGATCTCGCTGCCGGCCACGACGTAGCCCGCCTCGTCGATCAGGGCGAGCGGCCGCGCCTGGTCGCCCGTCAGCGGGCCTTCCGCGCGGCCGTAGGGCGTGCGGAATAGCACCGTGTGCCGGCCCGTCACGCTGCCGATCAGCCGCTGCAGCGTGTTGAGCTCCAGCGCGACACGCAAGCCCGGCACCGCGTCGAGTTGCGGGTGGAAAAAGGTGTGCGATCCGATCTCGTGGCCGTCCGCGACGATGCGGCGGGCCACCTCCGGCGCGCCCAGGACGTTGCGGCCGACCACGAAGAAGGTGGCGGTCGCGTCCTTCTCGGCGAGGATGTCGAGGATTTGCGGCGTGTAGCGGTTGTCCGGCCCGTCATCGAAGGTGATCACCACANCGCCCGGCGCCGCGGCGCCGAACCGTTCGATCGTGATCGGTCGCGGCAGCCGGGCATAGGTCTGGCCGGTCAGCCGCGCCGCGTCCGCGTCGGGCGTCAGCCAGCGCGCGCCCGACGCCGCGCGGGTGCCGAGGCGGCGCAGCGGGCCATCCCCCTCGTAGCCGACATAGTTCTCGAGCGTGACGGTCGCGAGCCGCCCGGCGGCTTCGGCGGGGCTCAGCGTCTGGGCGTCGATCACCGACCAGAGGCCCGGATCCTCGAGCCCGAGCGCCCAGACCGCGACGCTGGTCACACCGGTCTCTGCGAGGGCGCGGATCTGGTTGTAGCCCGAAACCGCGTCGAGCGCCCAGATCTCGCGGCGCACGCCCGCGTCATCCGTGAACCCGATGCGGGTGTTGAGGACATCCGGGGGGAAGCTGACCTGCCCGCCATGCCGCTCGGCCCGGCGCATCGCCTCGGCAAAGGCGATCCGCTCGGGCGGCCCGCCGGCCGCGCTCCACTCATAGGCGAAGTTGCCGACCCCGACGGTCAGCTTGGCCGGGCCGACGGCGTCGAGCGCCGCCGCGGCCGTCTGAGCGAAGGCCGGCTGGGGCGCGAGCGGCCCGGGCGCATCGCCGATCCAGGGCTCTTCGAAGCCCAGCACGACCAGCCGGTCCAGACGCGCGACGATCCCGCTGTCGCCGGGCACCGGGCTGCCGGGCCCAACGATCACGCAGACCCCGCGATCGGACCCGGCGAACAGGTCTGACAGCCGCCGGACGAGCAGGCTCAGATCGGGCAGCCGGGAGGGCGGCAGGGAGGCGATCTTCAGGCAGAGCCCGTCGACGCCCTGCCGGTCGGCCTCGGCGGCCAGGGTCTCGGCGAGCGGCCCCACCGGCAGTCGCGCAGGCGCAGGATCCTGCCAGATCGTGCCGGCCATCTCGACCACCGGGTAGACAAGCTGCCGCGCGGAAGGCGCGGCCAGCATCTCGCGGATCAGCTGCTGGTGCTCGGCGCCCGCTTCGAGCGAGACCAGGCCACGCTCGAGGCTGGGCACCGCGTACCATTGCGGCATCACCACGTCGATCCGGTCGCAGTTGTTAAGAAGCGACGCGTAGGTCCAGTCCGGCCAGGCCGGCAGGTAGGCAAGCACCTCGAGATCGACCGGCAGCACCGCCCCGCCACCCGGGGCACAGACCGCGGGCGCCCCCGCCGCGGGGCTCTCTGCCGCGGTCATCGCAGAGGGCAGCGCCGGGGCCTCAGGATCGCGGAACAGCGGCTCGGGCACCCGGGTCATGTCGGCCGCCCCGAAGAGGGCCTGGCTCTCGGGAAGTTTCTCGACATAGTAGAGCCGCGCACCGAAACTGAGCGACCACGCGACGAGGGCAACCGCCACGACGGCCGCCAGCCAGCGGATCATGCCGCGGCGCCTGTGTCCCGGATCGGAGAACACCGGCAATCTCTGCCGCGCCGCGTCTTCCTGCACTTTCTGTGCCGGAAACCTCACCCGGAGCCTCCCCTCCCGTTAAGGATTTGCTAACCGGTATTCTCTACGCGTATATACCCATATAGTATACTATGATTATGCGCGCCGGGGGTGGGGCCGGGGCAATCGGTCGCGCGGCCGGGCAGCGTGCGGGGATGACGGATCGGATGCAGCGCAGAACTGTCTTGAAGCTCTCCGGCGCGACCGCCCTGACGACGCTGTTCGCCCCCCGCGCCGGGCCGGCACAGCACGCCCCGACCGAAACGGCGGTCCTGCTCACGGGCCTCGAGACCGCGCCGGAAGACGCGCTCCTCGCGGCGATGGCGCCTTTCATCGAACGCGATCTGCCGCTGGCGCTTCTGGTCAGCCCCGCCGAGACCGGGGCCGCGCGGGCCGCGTTCCTGCGGCGGCTGGTCGACGAACGCCCCGCCCTGCTGGAGGTGGTGCCGCGGGCCGATGCCGCCATCCGCCAGCCCGCCTATTTCCAGATGCGGGCCGCCAGCGCGGCACGCGCAGCCGTCACGTCGCTGCTGGGAACGGGCTTGCCGCCGATCACGGAACCGGTGACGCTGGCCACGCCCGGCCACGGCCCGGAGCCGCCGCGGCTCGGCGGCCTGCGCGCCGCCGGGTTCCGCTCTGCGCTGCTTCTGCCGACCGAGGGCTCCGGCCGGATGCCGATGGAATGCAGCGCCGCGGCATATTGCGCGGGGCTCGCGCGGCCGGCCCCGCTGGCCGCGGCGCCGGCACTGCTCGACCGGGCGCTCACCATGGGCGGGGGCGCCCCGGTCTACCTGACGCTGGCGCCGGGCCTTGCCGACGACGATCCCGGCGCACCCCTGCGCTTCGCAACAGGGCTGGCCGCCGCGCGCGACCGCGCCGCCATCGTCCCCGCCCTGCCCCGCGAGATCGCGTTCCGGGCCACGCCGGGCGCCCGCCGCCTGTTCGGGCTGCGGATCGACGCCCCCCCCATGGCCGCGGGCGAGGTCTTCGACGGTTTCCTGTCGCTGACGGACGCGCTCGCTGAGGCGGGCCTGGCCTTCAGCGTGGTGACCGACGAGCCCGAGGTCGCCGCCCGGTTCGACTCCGCCTGCCCCCGTTCGCCGGCGCAGGACGCGCCGCCGGACGGCGACGCCCGACGGGGTTCGTCCGACTGCGTCGCGGTCGCGGGCCCCGCCGACGCCCCGCCCCGCGAGACCGGCCTTTCGCTCATCCTCGAGGAGAGCGGCGCGGTCATGACCCGCATGACCGGGGCCGGGCAGCACCATCTCGCCCCGAGCGTGGTGCTGGACGAGACGACCGCGCCGGACACCGCGCTCGGCCGGCTCAGCCCGTTCGCCGACGCGGTGATCCGGGTTCCCCCCTCCGCCTTTGCGACCCGCGCGCGGCGCAACGTGCTCACGCGCGCCCTGGCGGACGCGGCGGCCGACAGCACGACCGAGACGCGCGGCCTGCGCGACTTCGCGCACGCGCTCCGCGGCGGCGACCCGGTCTATGACCGGCTCTGGCAGACCCGCCGGATGGCCGCCGAGATCGCCCCCGCCCCGCTTTCGTTGGCGGCGACCGATGCCGCCCGGCTGATGGCCGATGCCCGCAAGGCCTGGCAGTATTTCGAACGTATGGCCAACCCCAGGACCGGGCTTTGCGACTCCACCGTTTTCCTGGCCGAGGACGGCAGCTCCATCGGGCATGATCGCCTGACCATGTGGGACCTGGGCAGCCTGATCTACGCCAACCGGGCGGCGCTGGATCTCGGCCTGATCGAGGCCGAGGACTATCTCGCGCGATCCGGGCTGATCCTCGGGTCACTGGAACGGGCGACGCTCTCCGGTGCGCGCCTGCCACGCAGCGAGATCAGCACAAGCAATCCGTCTTCGGGCCTGTCGGACTACAATGCCTGCGACACGGGCCGGCTGCTGAGCGCCCTGAGAACCATGGCCGAGACAGCCGAGCTGGCCGAGCCGGTCGCGGCGCTGGTCGCGGGCTGGGCGCTTGCGGACACGATCCGTGACGGACAGCTTCATTCGATCACGGCCGGACGCATGCAGCCGGTCTTCCTGTCGCATTGCACCCATTACGCGACGCGGGCCTTCGGGCACTGGGGGATCCCGGCGGCAAGCCCCTACAGCGTGATGGACCGCGACACCGAAACCGACTCGGAGATGGCGCTGCTCTACCGCGCGGCCGAGATCGGCTCGATCGGCGCCGAACCCCTGCTGAGCGAGGCCGTCGAGTTCGGTCCATCGCCGGAGTCCACCGTCCTGACGCGGGTGTTGTTCGCCGCGCAATACGCCGCCTTCCGCGAGACCGGCACACCCCATTGCGTGTCGGAGACACCGCTGCCCTATTCGCCGTGGTTCTCCTACCAGGGCCTGCGGATCGACGCCCAGGGCTGGCCGTTCACAGTACGGGTCCTGTCGAGCGCGTCGCGCTACCAGACCGAGGCCTACCAGCGCGAAAACCTGATGATCAGCTCCAAGGCCGCCTTTCTCTGGGCGGCGGTCTACCCGCATGCCTATTCCGAACGGCTGCTGAACCTGGTCCGCGAACGCGCGGCCAGCGCCGAGGTCGGATTCGTCACCGGNATCTTCGCGGANACCGGNGCNCCGACGNNNAANTANGCCGACATGAACACNAACGGCGTGATCCTGCAGGCGGTACGGCACATGCTGGGCGGCCGCNGACGNCCGTCCCCCCGGGAACCTCAGAGCCCNGGCAGCACGGCCCGGTAGACGGCGTTGATGGCGGCGGCCTCGTCCTCGATCCGGAACCCGGTTTCGACGCGGCGNCGNGCGGCCCGGGCACAGGCGGCGCGCCGGTCCGGATCATCGAGCAGCGCGGCGACCGCGGCGGCCAGTCCGGCCGGATCCTCGGGCGGCACGAGAAGCCCGGTCTCGCCGTCGGCGACCAGTTCCTCGAAGGCTCCCACGCGCGTTGCGACGACCGGCACGCCGCAGGCCATCGCTTCGAGCGGCGTCAGCCCGAAGCCCTCCCAGCGCTGCGGCGCCACGAAAAGATCGAGCGCCTGGTACCAGCGCACCATGTCCCAGACCGGGACCTCGGGCAGAAAGCGCATGCGCCCCTCGAGCCCGGCCGCGGCCACCTGCGCGCGCAGGTCGCGCTCGTAGGCGGCGTGTTTCTCGGTGGCCCGCCCCATGACGAGGGCCGTGGTGCCGGGCCGGGCCGCCAGTATCCCGATCATCGCGGCAACGAAATCCCCGGTGCCTTTCTGCGCGCGGATCCGCCCGAAGCAGCCGATGAGCGGCCCGTCGGGCAGGCCGAGTTCGGCCCGGAGCGCGGCACGGTCCGCGGGCGGGCGAAAACTCTCGACGTCGATCCCGTGAAGGATCACCGTGGCCGGCCGCTCGAGATAGGTCGCGGTCCGCGCCGAGGTGGCGATCACGGCATCCATGCGCCGGACCAGCGCCTTTGTCAGCCAGCTGTGCTCGCGCTGCGAGGCCGAGGTGAAAACCATCTTCAGCCGCTTTCCGAGAACGCCACGCAGCACCAGCCCACCCAGCATCTCGACATTGCGCCGCGCGTGCCAGACCCGCGGGCCGTTCGGCCCGCTGCGTCCCATCAGCACCAGGTCGCGCAGCCGGATCTGCGGCACCCTGTCCGGCAGCGCCGGGCCGGCCGCGGCGATACGGATGTCGCGGGCCTGCAGCGGCACCAGCCGCACCACGGTCGCGGTCACGCCCGAGAGCCGTTTCTTGAAGCTCGGCGCGATCACGTCGATCTCTCGTGGATCCTGAAACTCGGTCATCCCCAACGCTCCGTCAGCCGGATCAGCGATACCAGTAATCCTTCACCCACGCCGCCGGCAGGAAATAATGGCGCAGGTGTTTCGGCACGCTCTCGATGCGGCGCCCGTCGAAGGTTGCGCGCAGATGATCCATCGGCGCGCGCGGCTCATAGCGCCAGTTCCAACGCCCCTCGATCGCCTCCACGGGGTTCAGCGGCCCGGGGAATATGACGACCCGCGTGCCAGGTTTCAGGCGCGGCGGCCGGACATAGTTCAGCGGGAACGGCGGGATGCAGTCGAGCTTGAACAGCTGCACCCAGCGGCGCGGCCAGAATTTCACGCCCCCCGGGGCCCGGCGGGTGACGAAGCGTTGCTCGAAGCCGAACCTGTCGGCGATGCCCTGCGGGTCGGCGGCGAATTCCTCCTGCAGCGGGGCCAGCTTGCCCACAGGCATCCGGTAGATCGAGGTCTGGCCCATCCGTTCGAGCGGGGTCGTCGGATTATAGGCCAGGATCACGTCCTCCGGATCGCCGTGGTCGAAAAAGGGATCGAGCGATCCCGTGACCACGACATCCAGGTCCATGAAGAGCACCACGCCGTCCAGACCGCCGAGATCCCGGGACCAGAGCCGCGACTTGGGCCAGCGCCCGAAAGTCTTGGCCGGCCGGTCGTCATAGTCGATCTCCGGCAGGGGCCGGGTCTCGATCTCAGGGCGCAGGCCGGACGTATCGTCGGTGAAACAGACCAGCCGAAACGGGGGCGTGATGTTGTCCGCAACCATCCCGTAGAGGCGGTTGACATAATCCGGACCGTATTTGCTCCCCCACTTGATGCAGATGATCTGTTTCATCGCCGCCGCCGAATCTCCGTCTGCTCCGGCCGGCAGGAAGACCCCGGCACAGGTTCGGGAAATCGTTTTTCACGGATCCGGCATCGGGGCAAGCCCCGCCCGAAAGGCCATGCACGGACGGGCGGGTGGCACGGTTCCGCCGATCGGGCCCCTATGCCACCGGCACGAAACCGCCGGTTTGGCGCAAGAGGCGGCGATCCGCCGACCCGGGCGTGCCGCCTGCCTTGAAACTGCGGGCCGGCGGCTTAAGCCCAAACACATCGCGTAAACCGGACCGAAACCGACGGCGGGCCAAGATGAGTCCTCCTTCCGCCGAAGAGAAGAGTCATCGCATGGCATGTGAAACACCGACCGCGCCCCGCCCCCCGATACGGAGGCTTGCCGCGCTTCGGGCCGCCGCGCTCGCCGCGCTGGTCCTGGGCGGCGCCGTGACTCCCGGCGCGGCCACCGGCCACTCCACGGCCTTTGCACCTAAGGGCGAGGCGGTCGCGGCGCCGAAAGGCGCGCGCGGTCTCTGCGCGGCCCATCCCTGGGCCTGCGCGGCCTCGGAGACGCGGTCCTGGAACGCGCGCGCCCTGCTGACCCGGGCCCGTGTCGTCAATGCCCGGGTGAACCGCGCGGTGACGGAGATCTCGGACAAGGCCCAGTACGGCCGCGAGGAAGTCTGGGCGCTGCCCACGGCACGGGGCGGCGACTGCGAGGATTTCGCCCTGTTGAAGAAGCGCAAGCTGATGACCTTCGGCGTGGAGCCCGCGCGCCTGATGATCGCCACCGTGCTCGACCGGCAGGGCCGCAGCCATGCCGTGCTGCTGCTGCGCACCGACGAAGGTGATCTCGTGCTCGACAATCTCGTGGACAGCATCCTGCCATGGGACAAGACGGGCTATACCTTCCTGCGGGTCCAGGATCCCGAGGCGCCGGCGCGCTGGCGCAGGGTGTTCGCGGGCGGGATGCTCGCCGACCCGCCGGTCGCAGCGGCCAGCGGCGCGGCCGCGTCGCGCTGACCCCGGCGGCCGTCCCCGGCCCCG
>PR_CR_10_Liq_1_inCRDRAFT_1000398_pt1 | contig 27367 bp, 15 predicted proteins | sample PRCRCaboRojoPR_3_FD_10241 | JGI IMG/M metagenome (IMG submission 10241)
AATTGCAGCGCTTGCAAAAACGTAGTTAGCGTCTACAATCTGTCCGTTAGAGCTTTCTCTGGTCACTATCTTGAAGGGTCCGTGGATTCCTTCGGTGTTCAAAGTCACAGTTGAAACTGTAACACTAGCGTCTGTTCCACTTGTGAGGTCTTGACTGACAGTCACAACTCCAGATTGGCTGAACCCAGTTGAGGGGAAGTGGATTTCAACTACTCCACCCTTAATAGTAGTAGATGGGTTAAAGTTGAAGGTAATATGAGCAGTTTGGTCTTTGTTGACTTTGCTCATTTCAATGGGGGCCTTGAACGAGTCCTTGGGCCAACTGATAGTTCCAGGATCAATATCTGCGTCTTTCTCGCCGATTGAGAAACTTGTAGCTATAGTAGCTAGAATTCCTAAAAGTAAGAATTTGTTCATGAAGTTCCATATTTATTTGGGCCTATCTGAAAAGGGGGGTCATTTTTCTACCCCCAAATTTTTTTGGGAAAATTATGGCGTTTTGGTAATCTAATGTGGCGCTAAATAAAAAACAAATCCAGGGTCAGTTTTATAATTAGTTTCGTGTCAAGATGCCAGTCTGGGACTCCTTGACCCTGAAACCACTCCTAGCAGTTGGAGTGTTCTGGGTCTTGCAAAAGCCTTGCGAAGGCGTTGCAGCAACTGTTCTAGGCACTAAAAGCCCAGAATTCAAAGGTTCTGACGGGGAATGCGCGGGAGGTGATTCAGATGGACATTCAAAGAGTGAAAAGTCTTGCCTAGAGTCGAGAGAAGTCTGAATTGGGTGAAAGTGAGTGCAAGCACTAGCCCTAGAGACTTAAGAAGAGCTAAGGGCAAAAGTATGAACGAGCGGCTCTCAGTCCGAATTGGCAAGAAACATCGAAGAATCCGAATTCACTTTCAGAGTTCATAAGTCAGTCAGAAGGCAGTGTAAAGCTAGAAGACAGCTAAAGGAACCTTACATTGAGCCAGTACACAAAAAACCCTAAACTAAGGAGGTGTCAGAAGAGGTCAAAACTAAAGAGACCTAATGAGCAAGAACAGAACTAAAGATTTAAAATAAACTTACTAATTAAAGCTCTGCAACTGGAAACAAGAACATTTATCGCTCAGAAGACTCAGGAACTAAAAACTCAAAGCAGACCAGAAGCGGTCAGACCACTTTCAGAAAGAGGGTCAAAGAAGAAAGTAACTAAAAAGCAAGAACTTTAAAGTAACTTAGAGTCTGAAGAACTTTAAATAAGTTCTGTGTACACCTAATCCTTAGTTTGTTCACTCAAATCATCTAGTGTATTCTTTCATACTTAGTTTAACAAAGACAATGGTTAACTCAAGCTTGATTAAGTTCTAGACCTCTGTTAACTTGTCGTTATACGCCCAACTTAATAATTACTATGGAAAAACCAATGATCACTCAGGCAGTCAGCCCTAAACCAATAAGACTCAGACGCAAACTCAAACAAGAGGTCCACAACCGTTCCAAGTCCGAAAACAAAAAACCAAGCTCCTTCACAGAGCACAAACTACCACGCATAGCCAACTACTACGAAAAACTCAAGATCCTGGACACCACATCTGACTCTGGTTCTTTTTTCGGAAGCAAACGCAAGAAAACCCACTTTGTAGGCGAAAAGGCACTACTCGACTACATAGAAAACTACAGAAAAGTCGACAAGATCGTAGAAACCAACAGACACCACAAAGTGGAAAACAACGCCATTACTTCTTACCTAAGCAACTTAAGGGACCAAAGACTAAGTCCAAAACCAATGGGACTCGTGAAGCGCAGAGGTGTAGAAAGAGTCATTGACATCACTAAGTACGCTATGGGAGACAGCTACGCAGCTGCCTTTGCTGAAGGCATCAAAGAATACAACTTCCACAGACTGATTCTCAGAGACAATCGCCTTTCAGAAAAAGGAGCCCTTAAAATCCTCAACAGCGCGAACTACGAGTACTTGCTGGAGTTAGACTTGTCTTTCAACAGAGTAGGTATCAAGTCACTGGAAGTCATAGCTGAGTTGGGCTCAGAACAAAATTCAACTCTGCAGATTCTGAAACTAGAAGGAATCCACATGAAGGACAGAGGAGCTAGCATTCTGTGCAAAGGGTTCAGAAGAAGCACACACCTTCTGGAACTCAACCTTTCCAAAAACGACTTGCAAGGCAATAAGAAACTGTGCAAGTTCGTCAAACTCAGTAAGTCAATCCAAAAACTAGACCTCCACTGGAATAACATCCGAGGAGAGGGCGCCAGACAACTCTGCAAAGCAGTTGGCTCTAACAATAGCTTAAAAGTACTAGACTTGTCTTGGAATGCCTTGTCATCTCCACCTGAAGACAACGCCTGCAGGCACTTATCCAAATCCCTGGAAAAACACCCCTGCCTGTTTCACTTAGACTTGTCCCACAACGGACTTTCAGTTAAAGACTCAGAAACCCTTTCAGAAGGGCTCAAAAAGAACCACACTGTGATGGGACTCCACATGACAGGAAACCACAGCTCAGTAGACCCACTTGGCTTTGTAGAGACACGAACTGACGAAAGGCCTTCACAAGCCCATATCTTTACAAGGATCATGAAGACAGGCAAAGCTGCAGAAAAAGGCTGGAGACAAGGCAGTAACTGTTGGATCTGCGAAAGATGGAGTGAAGTGGAGTTTGAGTTCGGAGGTGCAGAAGAACCAGTGCACTTGCACTTGAGTTTTGAAAAGTACGAAGCTGACTTGATGAAGAAGTGCGAAGACGGCAAGTTCAGACTTACAAGAATGTGCCCTCCAGGCAGGTTCAGGTACTTCTACACCTGCAACGGAGAAGTAAGGACTGACCCTTCAGTTCCTAAAGTTAAGTTAGAAGAGCCTTTAGTTGAAGAAATACAGCTTTACGAAGGAGTGAGCGTCAGAGTTAACTTGAAAAAAACCAACTTCAAAGATAATGTAAAGGGACCCGACCTACTTGCAGTAGCTGCGAAACCCATTCCTCTTCCTAGAGATCCCCACAGAAAGTTTGTTCCTAAAGAAGCTGTTAAGAAGTGGGGCATTCCCATTTCAGTGTTTAAAGACTACAAGTTCGACACAGAAGAACTGCTTAAGAAGTGCTTTGAGTTCGACTGGGAGCACTCTAAGATTCCAAAACTAGTCAAAGACGACTCTGAAAGACTCAAAGTCAAAAACTTCTTGTGGGAGAACTACAGAGTAATCAAAGAAGCCTACAAGTACTACTCTTCAGTTTCTCCGCAAGGAGAAATCTGGTCAGTGGGCCAGATGGCATTTACTGAGTTTTGTTACGAGTGCAAGTTGTTTGACTCTACTTTCAGACTTGCAGACGTTGACTTCCAACTCAAAGCTTCACTATTTGCGGAAGTCAAAAACCCCCTTAACCCAGCCAACGCTTTGGTGCGTTACCAGTTTTTGGAAATACTCGCCAGAATTGCTTTTGACAGGGCCAAAAAGTCTGGTCAAGGACAAAGCCAACTAGAGGCAGTTTGCCAACTAGTCAATCAGCACTTAAAACCTAACTTAACAAATCCCCACGGAAACAAGTGGAGGTTCGAGCGCTACATCAACGAAGAAGTTGACAACGTGCTCAAAGCTAACCTTTCTGTGCTAAAAGCTGTTTACTCAAGGTACTCAGTTAAAAAGGTTAAACCTGGCCAAAAGAACTTTATGAGTTTGGACGAACTCAGTGACATCTGCCAGCAAGCTGACCTACTCACTGAGTCTTTTTCGACACGCGAGATCTTTTTGGCGTTTAACTTAGCTATGATGACTCAAGTGGACGAACTTAACCAGCAAAAGCACTTACAAATGCACTTTGTGGAGTTCCTGGAAGCCATAGCCCGAGTCTCAGACATGGCTAAGCACTCCAACCCAACTACGCTAGAAAAGCCCCCTGCTGAAGCGCCTTTGCACCTGCTGCTAGAAAACACTATTCCCAGACTCCTAAAGCTTTTGCCTTCTCAGTTTCGTAAATAACTATGTAACCTATTCAAAGCTTAATTTGAATTCCATATTATAATATGTGCGACTTCAAAGCACTTAGTCACGAAACCTTTAACGTAGGCAAGCGAGTCAAGAGTTCTAAAAAGAAGTTCATTTTCAAATTTGAACTTGACAAGCAAGACTACACTCTAGAAATCTACCTTTCAAAACTGTCAGGCAAAATCCGGATTTTTCTGAACGGAGATATGAGGGTCAATTCCAGACAGACAGGCGCCATGAACACTAGATACCCTCTTAAGATCCGAACTCGGACCTTATATGTACAACACATAGGAGACAACCTGTTCGACTTACTCGTAGGCAGGCACTCCTTCCATAAGTCCTACGAAAAGTCCTGGAACGAACCTAAGTTTTCTGATGAATGGAGTGAATCCAAACCTGAGTTCGAAGAACCCAGCAGTGACGAAGAACCCAAACGCAGAGGTTCTATGCCCGCTCAGGATCCAGAAGATGAACCTAAGCCTAAACCTAGAAACTCAATGGCTCCTGTAAGGAGTTCTAATCCCTTCGAAAACATTTCTGATCACGAACTTGAAAACGAACCTAATGACTTGTTTGTTCCACTTCCGAAAAAGTCACTTCCAGCAGAGCCTACAAAGCCCAAAAAAGAACCTGAAGTCGACCTACTTGACATAAACTACGAATCCTCTAAACCCCAACAACCCCAAACTCAGATCCCTCCTCAAAGCACTCAGTTCGTCAACCCTATGCAAATGTAACTTTTACTTAGGCAATACATGAACCCCCAAATGATGGCTTACAACCAATTTATGACTAACATGATGATGAGTCAGTTCCAAAACCCCAGAGGACCTTTTCAATAATTAACCTGTTTATTTAATTAGTTGTTTTTTTCTTTTGTCGAGTTTGGAACTGCCTTTCCTCATTATTTTTTTAGAAGACTTCATTTCAATTGGGGCTTCTTCAAAGTCTTCAGTGCTAATAATTTCTAACTGTTCAAGTGCTTGCCTGACCTTTACTTGTTCAGGGTCACAAATTTCTAGTAAAGCATCACAGAAGTTATGCCCCATTTCTACAAAGTGCTCTGGTGTAAAGTGGAAGTTACAGTGCGGTCCAAAGTCTGCCCCAGAAAAGGAAGCTTCTAGAGTAAAACTGTTTAAAATGCCCAGTTCTCTGTACACAACTACTCTTCCAGTGGCTTCTTTAGCTTTTTGGATTCCGAAGTCGCACCCTTTAAAACTGAAGATTTCTGAGCAACTTTCAACTAACTTAGGAAAAACTTTTTCTTTAGCCTGGGGTCTTCCACAGCACCCGTACATAAAGATGTTTTTTTTCATAGAGTGTCCGTGGAAGTCCACAAACATCGCAACGTCTCTTTCTTCTTGAAAGGACTTTAGTAACTGTTTAGTGTGGAAAATAGTTGGGTTTTGTTTGGAACAAGGACCAATCCAGCACCTGTTTAAGTCCATTCCTGGAATTCCACATCTGTACCAACCATTAATCACTCCGTCAGGATTCAGCATCGGAACAACTTTGAACACAAAGTAGTCTCTAAGTATCTTGGCGTCAAGTGTTGGTCCAGTTAAGTAGTCAATGACTCCTTGCATCATCCAAGAAGCGTTGGTTTCTCCAGGATGCACTCGGCTAGTTAGAACTATTCCTTTTCTGTTTTTAATAGATTCTTTGTCGCTAGCGAAGTTTGTGATTGTTAGCACTTCGCAGGGATTCCCAGCCACTGTTTCACACAAAGTTTCTCTGAGAACCCTTTGCTTTTTCAAGGGGTCAAAAGCGATCTTATTTAGGTAACTACATAAATCACTGTAAGTGTAGGGGTAACAGTACGCAAAAAACACAGTGTCGTAGTTGTGGTTAAAATTGATACTGAAAGTCAGGGTGTAGTAAAACCCACTGTTCTTGCGCTCAATGTTGTTTTGGAAGTAACAAATGTCGCTGCCACACCGAACCCAGCCTCTGTTGTGAAGCATTGCGTCATTCACTGAATACATCAGGGGACGCATTCCGTAGTTGTACAAAGAGTCTGGCTTTATCATGTTAATAATGTTGAACCTGTACATTCGGCCAGTTTGCACGTTACTCACAGAGAAGTAGTACCACTGAGTAGTGCACCTTGAGTTGTTGTCAGGTTTAAGAATTAAGTCGTACTCAAACTCGTAAACCTGAACTGCTCTGCGCAGGTTTCCGGATTCAAATCTACTTTCGAAAACCAGAGTGTAGTCACTGGGCGACTTAGGAACGTAGTAAGAAGGGTATTCTTCTTCTGCCTCTTGGTTGTAAGGCGAAGGCTCTATGCTGTCAAACACTATTCTGTTCATTAGGTTTTCTGGATGAGTAGTTCTTTCGTTCATTCTGCGTCGGCATTCTTCAAGCAAGTTGGCTCTAGGCATGCACAGAGGTTCGTAAAACTGGGTTTGCTCTATGAACTCTGCTCCAGCCTTAACTAAACTTAGCTCAGTGCCTGTTTTGGGTGCCTGTTGTATTGGGGTGTGTAGGTTCAAATTCATTTTGGGGAACGAAAACCTTCTAATGAAAGAGTTGTTTCCAATGAGTTCAGTTTCTTCACAGTCGAGTTTGATTCTTTCGAGTTCTTGTTGCGAGTTTGTTTTTTCGAACTGTGAGGTTTCGTTTTTCTTTTCCATATTAATTAGTACATAACTATATATGCAGGTTCCTTCCATCAACACTCATTTGAGTGGACACTTTGGTTCTTTTGCCTCTTTTTCGAACTTGCATTTTCTTTTTGAGCCTTGCAATTGTGGAGTCGCTTGAAAGGGCTTGTTGGTTTTTGTCGGAGGCTACTTTGGGGGCAGGTTTGACTTTGAAGTCAAATAACCCTGCTTTGGGAATTCTGGTTTGCTGCGAAGTGCTTTCTTGGTTGAGTAGTCTGTGTAGGTTGAGTTCTTGGTGTCTAGGGTTTTCTTCCATCTCAGGGCGCTCTAGAGCTGAGTAGTCTGTTTCGATTTCAAAAATCATTCTGTTCCACTTTTCAATTAGGTTCTTGGCAATGCGTTTGATTTCAACGTGTTCGTTGGGGTTGTGGTGGATGGCAGACACACTTTTTCCGAGGTCGGACTTCCTAAGGTTCTCAGTAGTAATGGGCAAGTCTTGGATGGCTTCAAGGATGCCTTTGCGAATAGGAGTGCCCGGGTAAGACCTGTCAGGTAGTTGGGCCAGCCACCTTCCGAGGACAAAAGTTCCGTCCATGTTGAGGAACAACTCGTGGTACTTGCTTACCTTTAAAAACTTAAGTACTCTGTCGAGCATTTTAAGTTTGTTCAAAGCAGGGAGTTCGTTCCGGTTGGCTTCTTCGTCGTCTTCAGCAGCTTTGTTCATGTCTTTGATGAGTGCGTCTACCATGTTTTCTTCTTCTTCTTCGATGTCGAGAGTGTTGGGTCTTTTCCTTTTCTTTTTGGCAAAAAACTCAGGAGCGGGGTTGGGTTCTTCTTCACTTTGAGAAGAAGGTGGCGAGTTGGGCGGTGAGTTCTGTGGAGAGTTCTGGGGTTCCTCTTCGCTCATTTTTATAAGTATTTATGCAAAGAAAGAAAAAGCGGTTGTTGTTTCCTTCACCTAGCAGTTTAAGTGGCGCCGAAAGGGAAGCTAAGGTTTCAGACTTTGAGTGCTTGACTCAAAAGTCAATAGGTGAAGGAGCTTTTGGAGAAGTCTACAAAGTCAGACACAAAGTAACTAAAAAACAATACGCTATCAAAGTAGTTAACAAGGAAAAGGTGATCAGTTCCAACCTTCTCAACCAACTCGTTCGGGAAATCAGAATCATGTACAGTCTTAAGCACCCCCACATTGTGAAACTTTACAACCATTTTGAAGACGAAGACAACTTCTACTTAGTGCTTGAGTTGGCAGAAGGAGGCACTTTGTGGCAACGACTAGCTAGGTACAAGAGTTTTGACGAACCAACCTCTGCCCAGTACTTAAGAGAGGTCATCCTTGCAGTCCAGTACTTGCACGCAAGGGACCCCCCTGTGATTCACAGAGACATTAAACCTGAAAACCTCCTTCTCGACAAAACTGGCCGAGACAGTTCTATTAAACTTGCTGACTTTGGTTGGTCGAACTTTTTTAACTCAGACCGAACTCGCAACACTTACTGTGGAACTCTGGACTACTTAGCTCCTGAGATGATTACTCAGTCAGGGCACACCACTTCTTTGGACTTGTGGAACTTAGGCGTTTTGCTGTTTGAGTTCCTCACAGGAACAGCTCCCTTCCAAGCCAACACCCAAACAGCTGTGTTTGAAAAAATACTTAAAGTCAAAATAGCTTTTCCAAAGAACTTCCCTCCACTAGCTAAGGACTTGATCTACAAACTACTAAAAGTCAACCCAGAAGAAAGACTTTCCTTAGAAGAAATAGTGGACCACCCTTGGCTCCAAACACAGGCTCCTTTGCGCCCTACTATAGTCCAGCACCTAACTAAAGAACCCCTTCCCTGCACTTTCGACCCAGAAGAACTCTGCGAAATCAAGCCTTTTGAAAAGCACGAGTATAAAGTTCTCAACAGCCAAAACCCTCCTGCCTGCAAAAGTTCTCTTGAAACTGAACTTAAACAAACCCGCGAAGAAAACGTAAAGTACAAAACCCAACTTGAACAAAAAGAAACCCAACTCCAAGTAGTCAAGGACAAAATAACAGAACTCAAGTCAAATCTGAACAAACTCGAAGGAGACTGTTCAGCCAAAAAGAAACTCGAAGACGAAATCAAACTCCAACTCAGCGAACGCAACAAAAAAGTCCAAGAAATCGAAAGCATCCAAAAGAACGAAGTAGAACTCTACCACGAGTACGAAGACCTCAAAACCAAAAACCTCCAAAAAAGAACTGAACTGTCTTTGCTAGAAACTGAAATCGAAAACTACCAAAAACTTTCAACAGAAAAACAAAAACAAATCAGCTCGTTAGAACACCAAATAAACAAAGTTAAGTATGAAATAGACAACTCCAAACACAAACACTCCAAAATCAATTCTGAAATGACTGAAGAGTTCAAAAGTCTAGAAAGCGAAATCCAGAACCTCAGAGACCACCAAGACAAGTCACTGACCCCCCTTGTGGAGTTCTCTGCAGAAAACTTAGAACTACTCAAAGCACGCTCTCAAACTGAGAACAGGATGCTTGAGCAGTACGAAGAAGCCAACCAAAACCTCATAGAACTAGAAAACCGCTACACGCAACTAAAACTCAAGTACGACAATGAAGTCTCGAACATGAAGAAACAAGAACTAAGTCTCGAAGGAACAGAGTCACTCCAAATAGACCCAGAACAACTGCAGTCTTTAAAACAAAGACTTGCAGAGTGTCTTGAGTTTCCTTACAAAAACAAAGCAGTCTACGAAGAACTAAACCAACTCCAAAAAATCCTACTTGCCTACGAAAACCCTGTCCAAAACAGACTGGTGCGACTAAACCACAAAATCAGAAATAAGAAAAAATCTAATAATTAAATGGGTTGTTGCGAGTGCAAGTATGACTCAAGCAAACTGAACAGTCCCCACGCCTTCGAAGAAAAAACCTTTACTTTTAAGTCAGACTCGTTTGAAGACGTGAAAATCGCTTCGAGGAACAGTCCAAGTATTTCCAACGAGAACTCTAAAGACCCTAACAACCGAAAAGACAAAACAAGGTCTACTTCCTACTCTCCTTACGGCAAAAACTTAGAACTCGAAAGTGCTTACATGCAAACTGACCCTATTTTCAGCCATAGAAACAAAACTCCTCGCTTCGGGGAAGATTCAGGTTCAAATGTAGAGAAAACTCTAGAGTCCCAAGAGACCTTCCACGGCTCCGAAGAAAACAGACCTAAAGGAGTCAAAGAAATCGTAAAGTTCCTGGACGATTTCTTTGCTAACCAAAACAAGCAACTTCTAGAAACCAAAACACCCGAAGTCCAGCTTTTCGAAAGGCCTGTTCTTCCTGCTAGAAAGCCTAGGACCCCTCCTGATTTTGAGTTTTAATTGGTAAGTGTAACTATTAAGTACTTTATGGTTGCAGAGTGCTAGCGGGGTCTTCAGTTTTCTTAGCAGTTTTTGGAGTGAAGCACTCACCCAGCAAAAACACCACTCCTCCTATGAACCTTATAATCAGTATGCTAATTCCAGCTATTCCCACTGCGTACACGTACACGTAGTTTTCGTCGTTCCCAGTACTGTGCTCTTCGTTATCAATAGAGTTCAAGTGGTAACCAAAAACTACGTTGGAAACCAACCAAATCAGAACCCAACGCCCTCTGAAAGCTTCGAACTCTTGCTTTTTCTTGGTTTCTTCTTCCTTCATTTTGTCAGGCCGGGTCCCCCAAGAGCAGTCGTGGATGTTGCAAATAGAGTACACCATAAACACGTTCACGTAAGTTGGAGTCATCAGTATAAAGTGAAACAGTCCTTTTAACACAGTCCAAAAAGCCCAGTCTTTAGAACGGTTCAAACACAACAAAGCTCCTAGGCAAAAAGCAGTAGCAGTTACTAAGACCAACACCCAAGTGTAGCCCTCCAAAGCAAACATCACTATGAAGAAAAGAGCTACCACCATGTAAAGCCCAAATAGTATAGAAACTACCTGAAAGAACCTTTGGATCCTGCTAGGTGCTGTAGTTAAGGAAAAGATCAAAACACACATAAGCATCCCTACATAGAGGTTCACAATCACGTTGCCTAATTTCCAAGAACCTTCTACTCCATAAGGCACAGTCTTCTTAACAGTTATAGCAAATACCACAAAAAAGGACCCCACCATCACCCAAGAGTAAAAAATGTTCAGTAGTTGGTAAAACACCATAAACACAAACCCTAGTTTGCGCAGCCAACTGTGGTCTCCGTGGAAGAAATGGTTGAAGTTCTTCATAGCATGAATCAAAGCAAACCAACTACCGTTAATCCACCTTCTTCTTTGAACTAGAAGCTCTGCTAAAGTGCTGGGCACAAAGGTTTCAGCTACTGAATTCTTTATGTACTTAAGGATGTTTTTGTCCTTGCAGATCAAACTGTAGCAAAGCACTCGGTCTTCTGCCAAAAAGATGTTGGAGTTAAAACAGTCCATTTCCCAGGGCCTGCAAATCGACTTGAAGTACTCTTCCCAAAGAATCTCCGTGTCGAGTTGACTCCACCTGTAAGCACAAAAAGCTCCTGGAAGCACCGTTACAAAGCCCAAAACGTTTTCTAAAGACTTGTCAAACACGTGGGACATCTTGTACTCCACCACCTGGCCCATAAACACTGGGTTCAAGTAAGGCTTGAAGTCCACATTGAAAGAAGGTTTGATTTCTCCACAGCAACCAGCTATTTCAGGGCGTTTTTCCATGGCTTCATAAAGGTAGTAGATTGCCTTTTTAAGGGGTTTGGTGCCTACATCCAGCAAAAAGCAATACTTAGGGTTGTAGACTTTGCAGAACCCACCTAAGAACCACAAGTGGGAGTTGATTTTTCTTTTGTTTTTTTCTTTGATGCAAAAAGCTAATTTTATGTAGTTATTCGGGCCCTCGTCTTTGTAGTAGTAACTAAAGAAACAGTGCGAGTACTCGTGATCAGTGTTGAAAGACTCAGTTTTTTTCTCTTTTTTGAAGTTTTCGTGAGAAATTACTTTTTCGTCGTAACTTAAGTTAGCTCTCACTAACTCATCGTCGTAAAACCTTTGGTAGAACTCTTGGTGTTCTTTAGTGAAATTCTTAGTAAAGGGGTAGTAGCCATCTACTATCACCACTACTCCGATTTCGTTCCTCGTTAAGTCTGGGAAGTCACTTATGTTGTCGACTAGGGAGTTTAGAGTAGTTTCTAGTTCTTTGGGTTCTTCGTTGTACATTGCTACGAATATCAGAACTTCTACTTGTTCTGAAAAGAAGTTGCGTGCTTCTTCAGAGTTGAATATGATGCTTTCGAAACTAAGACCCTCTGCAGAGTCAAACACAGTAACAGTTTTGTCGTCTAAAGTTTCTGGTCGGGTGTTTTTTGTAAGTTTGAGCTTTTTGTACTGGACATAGTAGGGGTTCTGAGTCCCAGAGTTTCTAAATTGTTCTTCCATTTAGGGTTTTATTGCTAGGTGGTAGTGACGCTTTCTGATTCAATTACAAGACTTAGTAGTCACAGAAAGTGTACTAAAAGACTTCCGTTGGAAGGACCTTGCTTTTGACCTCCTCACAACTGCAAAAGTAAGCAAGTAAGGACTTAGGTCACTGCAGTAATTTTTAATTCCTGGCGCCAGGAGTCGTCCATATTAGGTACCTAGAATAAGCTCTGGAAATTAAACTTTCAGTAAATTACTCTTATAATTAGTTTAATGAACAGTGTTTCTAAAAGTTTTGAAAAGAAAAAACTAAACAGGTTACCTACTTTTAAAAAGAAAAAAGTAACTACAAAGGTGTCGCGCTTGTACTTAAGTCCTTCAATAATAGACGAAGACTCGCTTCCCAAGATCAACACTAAAAAACTAAAAAGAGGTTACTCCCTCCAGAAAGACAACTCTAGAGACCGCAAGAACTTTAAATTTAACTCTTTTGACTACAGACGCTTTGCAACTGTGAGTTACGAAAGGAACTCCAAGTCAGTGTTATCAGGAAGGAATTGCTACAACAACCCCAGAGTAGACAGAATGCTTAGTTACATAGACTCCGAAATCGAAGCCAAACAAAAGTTTCAGCAAGAAAAAGGTTCAGGAGAACACTACGAGTTGTACCGCCTCAAGAAGGCCATAGACTTTGTGTTTTTAAGGGTCAGAGAAGGGAGTTGCTCAGAAATTTACACTTGGGAACTAACTAACGAGTTGTTTTGCATGGAACTCACAGACGACTACAAAACACTCAACTCCATCATTTCAGGAATCAAAAGCAACAACATCAACGATAAACTTGCCAAAAAAGAAGTTTATGAAATCTGTGCAAAGCCCAAAGTTATTGAGCTCTTAGAGAAACTCAAGAATTTAGAACTGAGGTCAAGCATATCGATTTACGAAGCCCAAACGAAACTTTGCCAAAAAGACAGTTTTGACTTTTACATTTCCAAATTAAAACTTATTTGGAACTCACTTGAAAAGAAAAAAGGCAGTTGCTCTCGAGAAACAGTGTGTGGAAAGCTTAAAGAACTAGGTCTTTTCAGTGAACTGAGTAAACTACTTGAAAAACTGACCTGCAGTCTCTACTACGAAGACTTTTTGCTGGTTTTTAAAAAAAGTTTGTTAAGGGCTCTGTTTCTGCAAGTAGCTCCTAACTACGTCAAGAACAAACGAATTTCCCAAGCAACTGTGCAAACAGTTGACTTAATGAATTCAAAAAACTTAATTAAACTCCTGAAACTTTAATACACTAATTAACTGTTAAATACTTTATGGAAGATTCTTTAGGTTCTTTAAGCTCTTTTATGATTAAGTCTAGAACTCCTGACATCAAGTTCCAAAAAAGAACTTCCACCAAAACACCCCGAAAGACCCCAGCAACCAATCCAAGAAAGAAAAAGTCAGCTAAACACTTAGTTAACCTCGAAGGAAGGGATTATTGTAAGGTTTACTTAGGCAAGTCCACAGAGGGTTATTGCTACGGCAACAAATTCAGACTTACTCAAGAGAAGGTCTTCCAGCAAACCAGACCTCAGTCTGTGTGGTACAACCGGAGCAGGTCAAACAAGTCCCAAAGGACTGCAACGACTGTTAAGAATTCCAAAAGAATCAGAAGGAAGCCTCAAGATGAACAACTGAGTACCTTTGAGTCCAATAATATCGAGCAAAAACTTAAAACCGAACTCCAAATGAAAAGCAAGCACCACCTTTTAAGAACTATGAAAAAGACCAGGGAGTATGTCAGTCAAACGCCAACTATTAACCCTCAAACTAAGTCTGACCAAAAAATACAGCCCCTCAAAAGAGACCCCCAAGAGTCGCTCCAAAAAACCCAAATACAAACCAAAAACAAACACCTTTTCACCACTTCAAAAGAAGCTAAAAGGAAACTAAGACAAACTGAAGTAGGCAAGTGGTTAAAAGCTCGAGGAATCGAGCAAAGCAACGAAAACAACCTCAACCAGTTCGCAATAGAGTTTTTTGCAGAACTCGACAAAGACCAACAAAAGTACCTCACTGGAGAAGACTTACTTGACTCTTTGTTGAGGCTAGGAATAGCTACTGACTGCATTCTGCTCAAACAAACTTTGTGCAACATCTTTAAAAAGAAGTCAATTGAGGAACTGAAGATCGACTTAAAAGAATTCAAAACACTGTTTAAAGGAGACTCCAAAACAGACAGCATTCTGAACAAACTCAACCAAGAATGCATTAAGATCCAAAACGAACTCAAAGCTAAACTCAACGAAAAAAACCAAAAGTTCGTGAAGAACCCTTTAATGTACAAAAAACTCATGAACGAAACTGCCTCTACAAACTTCTTCAAGTTGGGACTAGGTGCTAAACTCACTGGGAAAAAAGGACTTAAACTCAGAAAAAACGCTGAAAAAATGATAACTATTAACGAACACGAAGAGCTCATTAAGAAGTGGTGGCACCAACTCAACCCTAAGTTGCTGTCTTCAGTTCCTACTTCAGAAGTCATTGAGAAACTTGTAGAACTAGACATCTTCATTGACAAGAACGAAGGCCGCAGAATGATTTACTCAAACATCGGAGTCGAAAAGTTCCTTTCTTATGAAAACTACCAAAAAATATTTGCAAGAAGCATGCTCAAAGGAGCTCTTCTCAACTTGTCCAAACGACTGTTTGAAGGCAAGTATGCCTTGAAAGAAATGTCCCACGCCTTTAAGATTACTGCTTACCAGCGAGCTTTGATTTTTTCAGGCATCAAGTGTCCCAACTCCGACATATCAATTGAAGAAGGAGTCAACACCCTAGGAGCCATAGAAGAGTACCTTAAAAAACCCCAAACAGAACACTTCAGTCTCCAAGAAATCAAAACCAGACTCATCAAAAAACTAGGCATCACTTCTAAGTACCTCGAAACCCTTGAAAAGCAAATTAAGTCGGAAAAAAACATCAGTGGCAAAATCACTAACTTGTTAGGCTTGTTTGGAAGCAAAAAACCCCAAACACAAGAAACCTCCAACCCTCCACAAAGCAAGCCAGAACCAGATGTAGAGTTGTTCCTCACCAAACGAAACACCAACCCTCCTGAGATAGTAGAGAGTCCTGAGCCTGTCATTCAACCTGAAGAAAGAATCGAAATGCAGTCAAGTTCTCCCAACTCCAAGTTCTACATGTCTGTTATCCGGCCTCAAACCACTTCTCCTCCCAAGTCACTTCCAGAAAAGCCCCTCAACAGTGTAAGGTTTATTTCGTTGCTGAAAGCCAAAAGCAACAGAAACTCCCTTTCCAATCTTAAGTTGCCCCAAGAACCTCAAGAACCTCAAGAAACTACCCAAACAGTTCCCCAGGACTTTGCCTCAAAAACTACTTTGAAACCTAAAAGCCCAGACTTGTTTTACAAGACTGTAAACGATGCGCTTTTCCTAAAAGAGTCAAATTCCAAAGAGTCCAAACTAGACAAAGCAAGAAGAAGGAGTCAAGTGGAGGAAGAATTACTTAGTAAGTTCCAAGCACTTGTTTCCCATATACCCAGTATCTAATTAATAATGGAAGAGGCACTAAAAGCAACAGAGTGGCTCTGGGAGTTGCCTGAAGCTACTAGGAACGAACTGTTCCAAGTGTCACTTAATTTTTTAAAAGGAGAAGTTACTCGGAAGTTCTTGGTTCAGGTCTCTGAAAAACTCGAAAAAGACCAAGAAACCATTGAAAGCACCATTGAAAGTTTAAGCTTTATGATTACTAAGTGTGCCGCTGGGTTCAAAGGATTCGACAGTCTTTGGAACGAAGAACTAAAAGAGTTCTGCAAAGAAAAAACCACTGAACTCAAAGAAGCTGTTGCCCAAAACGCATTGTTCAACCCCTTGAAAGGCAGCTTGGTCAACTTTGACTGGAGGTTTGAAGTGAAGCTGGCAGGAAGGGCTGCAGAAGAAACCCAGAACCCAAGACTAGTTCTGAACTTCCAAACTGAGTCAGGCAACCACTTTATAGAAAGTGACTACGCCAACTTGCAGAACCTATACGACCAACTTTCCTGTGCACTTAAGAGCTTCAACTCTACTTTGAGCAAAAAAGCTGACCGCTTCATTAAGAACTCCAGTGCTTTGAACTAATAAATATGAATCAAGGCGAAGTGTCCTCAGTCAAAAAAGAACTGTTTAACTTGTTTCGGTCCCAGGGACTAGACCAAGACTTAAAGGTGAACTCCAGGTAGGCCCACATGCGCGCTAAACTCCTCCAGAAAATCAAAGGAGAACACAAAGTGCCCCTTGAAAACTTAAACACCCGCATCATTTGCAGTTTGTTTTTGGACTTCCTCAAAACCGAAAACTTCAAGTACACGCCTTCAGTGTTTGTCCCTGAGTGCGGACACGCCCAAAAGTTCTTGTCGCCTTCCGAGGTGGCAGAGGCTTTAGACATTCCCCTTCCTGGAGAACCACTTCTGCATCACATTATCTCTTCTTACCAAAAAGCCCAGCGCAGACCCCACCTTTACGAAAGTGCTTCCCAAACAGAAGACTTTTCTATTATTTCGAACTTGGAAGAGAAACTCAGCAAACTCGACTTGGAGTACATTCGCAAAACCAAAAGCGACAGTGACCCCCACACTATGGAGGAAAGAATGCTTAGGTACCAAAGAGAGTGTGACCAACGCATGCAAAAAGAACTTTCCAAAGAAATCGAAAGAATACGCGAAATCGAAATGAGTGGAGTCCGCATAGAAGAAGCCAACAAGTACAGACAACAACTCCAAAAGGCCAGGTCTGAAATGGAACAGCACTGGAAAGACCAACTAGCTTCGCTCAAACAAAGAGAAAAGGAAACCAAAGAAAGACTTAACTTAAGAGAAAAAGAACTAGACAACAAAGAATACAGCCAAAGACAACAGTACCTCAAAGACTTAGAAGCTCTTAAACAAAAAGAAGCGGACATGAAACGCGCTGCAGAAATCGAAATGGAAGCCGCAAGGGTCCAGCGACAGTCCTGGGAGTCCAAAAAAGCTGAAGTAGACAACAAACTCAAAGAACTCGAAGACACCAAAAAGAAACTAGAGACCAAAGCAGAGTCTGACTTCTTGCGCTACAAACAAGACTACCAAAGACAACACGACGAAGAGTACCGCAAACTCATAACTGAGAAACTCGAAATAGAGTCCCTCAAAAAGACTCTGGAGTTCGAAGCAAGCAAGTACCAAGAATCCCACACCAAACTCGAAAACACCTCTAAAGAACTCCAAACCTGCAAACAACACCTAGAAAAACTCCAGGAAGAAAACCAGTCCTTGTCCAAACAACTCTTGCAAACCCAAGAAGAACTTAAAGTTGTGAGTGAAACTAGCCGAAGGAACTTAGACCTACTTAACCTCAAAGACCAAGAACTCCAGACCTCCAAGCAAGAGTGTCAGACCTACAAAAGTCTGTTTGAAGAACAAAGGGACAACTGCAAGCAAATTGAACAACAACAAAAACAAGTAGTTGAGCAACTGTCCTTAGAAGTTAAAGGTCTCCAAATGTACGGAAAGAACTACTTCCCCACCGAAGAAAGTGAGTACTTGTCCAACCGCAAGTCAGCTTTGAAGGAACTGGAAAAAGAAACCAACAACCTGAAAAAAAACGTAGTGGACTTCTACAGAGCTCCTTCTATGAAGCACTCCAAAGACCCCTTTGCTTCTATCAAAGTTCCTAAAAGGGAAAAGGTAATTCCTCCTAACTACTACTCTCCCAAAGCCACTTACTCTACTGAAAGGCACTCTGTGCAACTCAACGAAACTTTCAAACCCACAGAAGAAGCCAAAGAAGAACCATCCCAAATCTCAGAACCTTCAATTAAAATGCCCTCAGCTGAACATTCTGAAGAAGAAACTAAACAAGAAACTAAACAAGAAACTAAACAAGAAACTAAGCCCGAAGTACAACCCAACACAGAAGTTCTCTACCAAGAAAGGAACCAAGCCAAACAACAGTTCCAAATGAACTTTGAACTTGAAGAAGCCTCAGAACACTCAGACAACGAAACAGAAAGTGTAGACAGTTCTTTTTTTTAATTGTTAAACTAAACAAAGCTTTTGTTAGAAAGTTTCTTTTTCATGTTTTCTATTAAACGGGTCCTTATGCTTTCTTCAACTACTCTAAGTAAAGGTTACTTTTGTTTGTTGGGGTGCTTTTTAAGAGGTTTTTCAGGAGTCTTTTTGCAAAGTCCTTCTTTTATAGGAGCTAAGTTGGATACTTCGCACTGGAACCTAGAAATAGCATTGTCAAAGCTCCTAGGGCGGAAGTGCTGTTTGTTGTTTCTGCATTTCAGTTTTTCAATCTTTCTGTGAGCTTTCATGAGTGACTGGTTTTTTTGTTCTAACAAAAACTTAAGGTAGTTAACTTCGTTTTTCAAGTGGAAAGTTTCGGAGGTCTCTGCTTCGTGCTTGAGTTGGTTTCTTTCTTGCACAACTTCTATGTGTGCATCAAAAAGGTCCTCGAACTTCCGAGAGAGAACTTTAATTTCTTTAAACAAAGTTTTTTCGAGCCACTTAACCTTTTCAGCCAAAAAAGTACTTTGGTCTTGCGTCTCCAGACTTTTAATCCTTTCAACGACATTTTCAAGTTCATCGTTAAACTCTTTGAAGTCTTTCAAGTTTTCGGACAAACTAACTGGAGTGCCTGAGTCCCAGGATGGAACCTCAATTTCTAGGTCCTTTTTGAAGCAAGTTCTGGACTGTGTACTTACAAGTTTACTTGCAGAACTCATTATTTATTATAACTACTGTGACTAAGCACTCCTGTGACATTTACGTAATAAATGAATCAACACGACATTCAGCAACTAGAAAACCTTTGCAACGTGCTTTACTCCTCAACAGACAATCAAGAACGCAACAACGCAGGACAAACCCTTTACTCTGTCCTAGAAAACCCAGAGAACTTCAGGAACCTCTACCCCATCCTCAGCATGTCAAGCCACCCCCAACTGGTGTACTTATCTTTAAGTGCCCTCACCAAGCTCGTTGGTTCTGAGTGGAAACACATGACAGAAGAAGACAAAAACCTTCTGTTCCAAAACCTGTTCCAAATGCTGTTTGCCCAAACTGAAAGACCCAGCTTCGTTTACGGAGGTATTGCCAAAGCCCTAGCTAGAGTCTGCCGTCTTGGGTGGCTAGAGTACGAGTCTTTCAGACTCCTGCCCTTAAACGTACAACAAGTAACAGAGCAGAACTACTTGTTAGGCGAACTGGGGTTTAAGCTTTTTGAAGAACTAGTAAGTGAAATGCTGGACCCCATCAAAAGCAGAACTATACAAGTCAACCGGAAGACTGCCCTTAACTTCAGAGACGAAGGACTGAAAATCATTTTTGGGTACTGTGTGTATCTTTTAGGCAAGGTAAGTGAGATCCCCAACCAACTAGTTGGGCCAGTACTCCTGGTCCTGAACCAGTGCTTGACCTTTGACTTCTTAGGCATCGCTGCTGACGAAACCAGCGAGGACTCTTTGTGTCTGCAGATTCCTTACTCTTGGAAGGACTACTTCGAAAACCCACAAATAATAGACTACTTGTGCTTTGTAGCAACAAACGCTACTGAAGACAACGAAAGACTAGCTCTGAGGGCCCTTAACCACGTAGGTGCTGTGAGGAAAAGCATATTCAAAGACGGAGTTCAACTCAAAAGCAACTTTATCCAGAAGTTCGTAGTGGCTCTAGACCAAATCATGAAAGCCAAGAATCTAGAGTCTGACTCTTTGTTTGAGTTTGTGAGTGCTTGCAAGCGCTTTACCTCCAACTTCAACTTCAAGGAGTACATTGACACTGAGTCTTTTGAGTGTTTTTTAAAAACCTTTTCGGAGTACTCACTCAGGTTGTTTTGTCGTCCTTCAGCAATTACTTCTGACTTCGAAAGTGGAATAGTTCTGTGGTCCCACTTGATTTTTGAAAACTACTACCAAAACAGCCAAAACGAAAAAGTAGGCCAGTACATTTTTGGAATCTTCAAAGGGTATGTGCACTACACCCTTGAAAACGTGTCGCAGGAGGTACTTGACGACTGCAAAGAAGAAAACCTCAAAGACAACCTGGAGTCTTTAGGGAAGATGGCTACCTACCACTACTCAGAAATCATGAGGGAATTCCAGCAGAAGTACCAAGAAGTCTACAGCCAGTACGAAGCTGCAGGAAACCAAGTCCTCGAAGCTAAACTTGCCTGGCTCATTTACATTGCTTCAGCCTTAGTCGGTCTTAGAGAGAAAAAAACCAACGAAGCAGAAGAACACCTAGACTCCCAAATGATAGGTTACGTGTTCCAACTGGTGCAGCAAACCAGCAACTACCTTCCTGCAGCTTGTTTGGAGGTGTCCGTGACTTACTTCTTCCTCGCCCTCAGCAAGTCCTACATAAACAGTCCACAGGATTCAGTGTGGTACTGGTACGAAAGGTCCCCTGGACAAGTGAGTGCCCAGAACCTCAACGAAGAAACCCTTAAGTACGCAGTTGGTCTTATAATAGAAAAGGTACTGCAAAACATCACTAAGTACTCAGAAGGAAGAGTTGTTTACAACAGCTTAGTGCTTTTCGAGAACCTTGCCAAAGGCTATTACAGTAACAAAGTCTTGCTAAGTATTGATATTGTCCGCAACCTGATAGTGAACTACCACAACTTTGAGCTGTGTTCCCAAATACCTAAGTACCGTGAAAGGCTGTTTGCAGCTATAGCCAACTTGTGGCTCAACGAAGAAGTAGAAGAGTCCCTAGAAGACCTTTTGTCGGGAGAAAGCAACTACATACACCAAGTAGTTTCAGCTCCTTCACAGAGTTCACTTATTTTGGTTTTCAGGGAACTCAAAGGGATTTGTTCAGCACTGCAGTCCTCCAAACACTACACAGAATTCTTTGAGTGGTTCAAGGAAGGGAAAATGCAAGTATTGCACATTCCCACGCAGAACTTTATATATGAAGACCCAGTTATGGACTCTTTACTTAGCTTTTTGAACGAGTTGGTGCACAACTCACACAGTTCACGCATAAGGTTTGACGTTGCAAGTGCCAACGGAGTGATTCTGTTCAAAAACACCACAGAAATACTTATTAAGTACGGAAAGTTGCTTCTCGAAAGACCTTTAGGACCCAATCCTTACGAACTTATATATAAAAAAATTGTAAAGCTATTTAGGGTAGTAGTCAGAATGATGATGGGGGGCTATGTGAACTTTGGAGTGTTTGAAGTCTACGGAGACACTTGCTTTGTGGACTGTTTGAGGATGTGCTTTGTTTTGCTTGAAAAGATTCCTGAACAAGAACTTGCCAGTCTCACTAAACTCAAAGAGATTCTTTACCAGTTCATAGAACAAGTCTGCAAACTGCACTTGAAGAGCTTGTTTACTTACCTGCCTGGCTCTTGTTACTCCCAGTTAGTAGACTACCTTTTAGAAGGAATCAGGGAAAGCAACATAAAGTTCTGCACTAGCACAGGCAATTCTTTGGCGTTCTTGACTGAGTACATCATTAAGAAAACCAAAACTGACTCAGAAGAAAGCCAAAACATCAAAAGAGTGCTTACTGAGCACAGCAGTAAGTTGTCAGAGCTACTTGAACTTGTGCTAGAAGTCATCATCAACGAAGAAAGCAACTACATGTGGTCGCTCAGCAAACCCCTGCTGGGCCTAGTCATTGTGAACCAACAAAACTTCCAAGAAGTCAAGAACTACGCCATTGCTCGAGTCTCCAACAACCTAGAAACCCAACAGAAACTCAACGAAGGCATCAACGCACTTATGCAAGACGTGACCACCAGTCTTGACGCCAAAAACAAAGACAGGTTCTCCAAAAACTTTTCTGAGTTCAGAAAGTTAATTCCTTCTTTAAGGTAATAACTAATAACTACAGCAATATGAACGAAATCAAACTTTGGGGGTGGGGCAACCTTTCGCCTTCCCAAACAGTCAACAAACCTACAAAAATAGCTAGCAACATCACCAACTTCTATGTCAGCAAAAAGCAGCAGTTTTTGTGGCAGGACTCTAGTTTGTTCACTTGGGGTGACTTTTTTTCAAGTCCTGTTTTCCTAACTAACTTCCAAACTCCTCCTTCCCAGGTTGTCCAAGTAAACTCCCACACCCTAGTTCTTTCCAGAGGAACTCTGTACCAGTACGACCCTCCTTCGCTTTCTTCATATAGCTTTTCAGAAGAGATTTCACAAGTAGCTGAAGGAAGTGACCACCTCGTAAGTCTAGACAGCCAAGGCAGAGTTCATTCCTGGGGAAACCCTTCGAAGGGCAAACTCGGCCAAGGCACTTACAAAGAAGGGGCTGGCAGAGTGCCGACCCCAGTTGAATTTTCTGGGGTTATTAGACAGGTGGCTTGTGGGTATAGCCACACTTTAGCCTTGGACCAAACTGGCAAAGTCTTTTCGTGGGGTTCAGGTGCAGACGGAAGACTTGGACTTGCAAGCACCCAGGATACTTGGGAACCTTCAGAAGTCCACGGCTTGCTAGGAAAGTCTATAGTGGCTCTGAGCTGTGGTTACTTGCACTCTGCTGTGCTAAGCAGCACTGGGGAACTCCTGACTTTTGGGTTTAACGGTTACGGACAACTGGGAACAGGAAACAACGAAAACTCCTACGAACCATCTCTTGTGTACTCTTTAAGCGGCCACAGAGTAGTGCAGGTGGCTTGTGGGGCTTTCCACACCCTAGTGTTGAGTTCCACTGGAGAAATGTTTAGTATGGGACTGGGTTCAAGAGGCCAGTTAGGCACTGGGGCCTTTACAAATGCTTATTTGCCAGAGTCTGTGCGTGGAAGGATTCCAGAGTTTACAAACAAGTTTGTTTCTATACTTTGCGGAACAGACACTTCTTTTGTGCTGTGTGAGTTAGAAGTTAGTTTTGAGTCAAAACGCAACAGTTTGTCAAGCACGAAAGAAGCCAGTCAGATCTTAGAAACACTGTCTGTGCAGCCAGAGAACTCCTTCAGACCTAGTAACCTTCCACCCAAAGACCCGAGTGAAGCTGCTCTACACAGAAAACTAGTGGCAGAACAAGCAAGGATGTACCTAGACAGAATCAGAGAAAAAGAAAAACTCCAGCGAAAAGAAAAACAAAGGAAACTTGCTAGAGAAGCCCAAATCAAACAACTCATGAACGAGTGGGAAACCCAAGTCCTGCCCTTTTGGGACAGAAAAAAGAACTCCAAACAAGTTGAAAGGTTGATTTGGAAAGGAATCCCTTCAAAGCACAGAGGCGAAGTCTGGCTGAAACTCCTTGGCAACCCCCTAAGCATCACCTCAGAGTACTTCCAAATCTACATTGAAAAAGCAAGGAACTTGAGACTAGCTTTGGAAAAAGGAGAAGCCCAGGCTTTGGGCAAGGAAAGTTCACTCAAAGGCGTGGAAATAGACATTTCGCGGACTTTCAAACAACTGGGCTACTTTAAAGAAGGAAGTCCCTTGAAGGAACAACTCAGCGAAATGCTCGAAGCCTTTACTTTGTGCCGTCCGGACATTGGGTACGTGCAAGGCATGAGTTACGTAGCAGGGACTTTCTTGCTTAACTTAGAACCCTACAAAGCTTTTTTGATGTTTTACAACTTAGTGGCCTGGCCTGTGCTGTTGCCTTTTTACAGAGTAGACACTGAAGGAATTACTATGAGAGTCCAGTTGTTCAGAGTTCTGCTCAAAAACAACCTGCCTGACTTGTGCGACCACTTAGACTGCAACAACGTGCAACCCAACATGTACTTGATGGAGTGGTTCTTGACTTTGTACACAAGACCACTTACCCAAGAAGTGGCTAGCAGAATATGGGACTTGGCCTTTTACTACGGACCAGTAGTGCTCTTCAAAGCAGGAGTAGCTATTCTTAAACTAATGAACTACTTAATGCTGCGGGAAGAACTTTCAGGAATCATGGGACTTTTCAACCGAGTTGGGAACTTGATCCAGGACCCAGAAGTAATTGTGGAACAAATTGCCAAAATTGAGGTGCCGGACTGGATCCAACAAGAAATTTCGAGACTCGGACAAGAAATTCTGTAATAGTTTTACATTAGTCGTCGTCAGTTTTGACTTTCTTCACTGGGTCTACTTCAGAGTGCAGTTTGCGTTTGAGCGGCCACTGTATGTCTTCTTCTTCTGTGAACTCTTCTTGTGCAGTAAGTTCTTGTTCGCTCACTTTTTTCTTGCGTTTGTGGAGTTCTTGGATACCTTTGAGTTCCTTAAAGTGGTGTTGTAGGCTCTTTGGAACGTTGGGCAGGTGTTTAGTAACTATGTTTTCAACTAAGACTTCAGAGTTGCAGTTCTTAACGGCTTCCAGAATAGACAACACACAAGAAAAAACCATGTTTTCCTTGTTACCATTTTGACTGAAAACCCTGAACACTCCCTGAAGTATGTTGTGCGAAGAAACTATTTTGTGAAGCATCAAGTCGTTTTTCTCAGTGATTGTTCTGATAAACCGCATCACACACAAGTTCAGGGTTTTGTTTGAATAGTCTAGCAGTTTGGTAGTTTTCTGGATAATTTCATGGTAAATCAGAAAGTACCTTATTCGGTAGGTATGGTTCCTTACACAACTAGTGTACAACTGGATGATTTCTACAAGTCTCATTGTGTGGTTTTCGTCTTCTTTGAAGCATATGCTTTTTGCACAAGGAGTCAAAACCAAGTCGTAAATAAGTTCGCACAAGTTTTGGTCTTCTTCTGCCTCGAGCATGCCAGTCAGCACTACCCTAATCTGCTGCACTACGCAAATGTCTTCAGAACTTTGCAGTACCTCAGTGAACCTGGGCAGAATGAATTTAGAACACTCTTGGTTGTGGAAAAACTCCCTCAGCAGGTTAGGTGAAGTCTGGCAAACCCCCGAAAGTATATCTGGGAACTTCCTTAGAAAGATTGCTTGTTGTTCAGGAGTCCACACACAGTTTTCCCAGTTGTCTTTAATTAACTCAAACACTCCGTCTTGGTAAAGGGACTGGTAGAGCACGTTTCTAGTGGAGAAAGGGACTTGCTTTGCTATGTTGCAGAGTTCAGACATAAACTGGAATGCTCCGAAGTCACTGGTCTGGAACTTTTCTTTGAGCAACTCACGCAGAGAAGAGTCGTTGATGAAGTAAAAAATTATTTCAGTCCAAAGTCGGTACTCAAAGTTGTTCAGGAATATAATGGAGACTTCGTCCAGTCTTTTGGCAGTTTGGGACTCTTTCAAAAACCCCAGTCTGAAAAGCGTTTTGATCTTTTTTAGTAAGTTAGGGTCTTTGATCCCCAACACGTTTTTAAAGTTAGCTTCTTCTCTTTCCAAAGTCACTCTGTAGTTTTCAAAGGTCCCGTTTTCTTTAGTTTCGTACTCCAAAGCGCCTAAAAACCCAAAGCAGTTCTCAGTTTCCAACAGTTCCTCCAAAATTCTGTCGCTGCCTAGCTCCAGCAACCCTTTGTAAACTAAACTGTAAGTAGTTACTTCCTTTCCCTGTGCTTCTGCCTTTTCGAATTCCTTTCCTAAGTGGTGAATGAAGTTTTGGTGAGTAAGAATCCCTACCAGTGAGTCTGGGTTTGAGTACCGCAACAGGGTTTCCAAAACCACTGACAGATTCTCAGGACTCGGAGTGGGAAGTGCAAAATTGGCTTCTTCTTCGTAAAAAGGAGCACTGGGGTCCCGCCCCTGGATTCTGCAAAACAGTTCCCAGATCTCAGTTGCTCCTTCTGGGTCCTGGAAGCTGATTGCGTAGGTTCTGTGTGCAGAGTCTGTCCAGATCAAAATAGTATCGCCTTGGCGTCGATACAGTTCTTGCTGGATTTGGTAGTTTATGAGAGGAGCATTTGAGTTCTCGCCAATGATTTTAACTTCGGGCGGCGAAACCTCTGTGAACCCTATTCCTAAGTCTTCCCACTCGCCCGAACTGGGGTTCAAAAGGTAAACTTTAACTCTCCAGGATTGCATTTATAGTTATTTATTAGTATCTCAAAGTTCTGGCATAGTCCCTTTCAGGGGTGGTGTGGGGGTGTCCAAACTCCTTCAGTTTAGTTGACAGTTGGGTGTTTTCTTCAAGGAGTCGCTTGATGGTGGCAGCTCGGTCTGCAAGGTCTCCGTTGAGTTTTTCTCTTTCTTTAGTTAGGGTTTCAAAGGCGTCTGCTATAGCTATGCCGTCCAAAGAAGCCTGCCTCAACTCCATGTTTTCTTCAGTCAAGGTTTTGGCCTCTTGTTCAACTTCTCGGTACTGAGTTTTCAGGTAGTAGTACTGTTCTTCTATAGAAGTGAGTTGTTCCAGAAGTTCTTGGATCTTGCACAGGTGCGTGTGGACAGTCCACCTGAGCATAGCCCTGAACAAGGACTTTTCAGTGTTGTTTTTGCAAAGGATCAAAGCTTGGTTTTGGCCTCTGCGGGTTTGAGTTTGGAGTACAGTGCTGTAACTCTTGAGGAGTTCAAGGTCTTCGTGGTTAGTTTCCAAACGACCTTCGAGGGTTTTGATGTCCCGGTCCATCTTTGCAATTAGTGAGTAAAGTTGCCTTCTGGTCAAGTTAGAAACTGAGTTTTGGACTAGAGGGAATCCTTTTTTCCACACACCAAAGGCTTGCATCAAGTCAGGTTGTCTGCGGTAAGCATTCATCCTTTTAGCGAACTTTTGGATCTTTTTCCTTTTGACAACCCACATTTTCCACACCAAAAAGACTCTTGGAACTAAGTTGGTGTCGTTTGAGTTAACTAGTCCTTTGCTGTACATAGTTCTTGCGATCTTTTTGCGTTTGATAGCTGAGTTGAGGTCTTCTCTTTCCAAAATAAAGTTTTCTACGTACTTAGGGTCGAGTCCTTCTTTTTCTACGAGTTCGTTCATTATCTCCACTCTGCTCCTAAGCATTTCGTTTTCTTGGGCCACTGGTCCGTACTTGTTGGTTTTTTCGTGAGTGTCTATTACGAGGTAAGTTTCTTGCCAAGTCTGCCAGGCGCTCCTCCACTTCCTGTAAAGAGCCCTCAGCATTGTGTTTCTGACCTTTTCCTTTGAGAAGCCTTTTTCCACCGAAAACTCACTCCACTTCCTTAAGTGAGTGTCCAGGATCTTTTTAGCTCTGTGCACAAGGATCCTTTCAAGAGCTGCACTGCGGGACTTGGAGTGCCACTCTACGTGTTTGGACTTCCCTGCACAAAAAGCACTTAGTCTTCCCAGTCCAAAGTACAAGCCGTCCCTTGTGTACCTTTTTTGGAGTGAAGTAAACACTCCTTTTAAGTAAAAGTTAACTTCGTGGTAGTGTTTCCAGTACTTAAACATTTTACTGACTGCGTTCCGCATGTAAACAGTTTCAGAAGTGTGTATTTTGTGGGCTTTAACCATAGAGTGTTCTCTGTAGTGGAACCACTGTCCGATGGCCCACCTCTGTTTGATTTCAGTGGATGACTTTTGGAACTTC
>PR_CR_10_Liq_1_inCRDRAFT_1000400_pt1 | contig 27279 bp, 24 predicted proteins | sample PRCRCaboRojoPR_3_FD_10241 | JGI IMG/M metagenome (IMG submission 10241)
GCAAACTAGGCAAAGCCGACTTCCGCTTGGCAATCAATGATTTCTACCTGACCAACCCGATTGCCCGCGCGAGCGAGTTGATGGCCGAGCTGAGCGCCAATGCCAAGGCCCGCCGCGATGCCCCGGTGGCTGCCGAGTAATGCGCCGCGCCGCCGTCATATCCCCTGTGGCGTTGATCTGCGCCGGTGCTGTCTCGGGCTGCGAGACAGGCGGAGAGGTATCGCGGTTTTCCCCGGATTATCAGGGAATCGAGACGCGCCTTCTGGATGGGGATTTGGTGAATTTCCATGTTCAGATGTCGGGCGCACGCAGCGTCGAAGACGTGGATCGCTATGCCGAATGCGCGGCGGCGCAATACGCGTTGATCAGAGGATACGGATTTGCCCGGCATTTGCGGACGAATGTGGATGAAGAGGGTGGCATCTGGCGCGGTGATGCGGTTTATACGATCTCGCCGGCGCTGCCCCGAGGATTGAAAACGATCGACGCAGAAGTCGTCGCCGCCGACTGTGCGGAAAACGGAATACCGATGGTGTGAGGACCTGATGGCTGAATTCTTTACAACCCCGCTTGGAATTGCGGTGCTAATCGTGGCGCAGTGTTTGGCCGTCGTGGGCTTTGTCATGATCTCGCTGCTGTTCCTTGTGTATGGCGACCGCAAGATCTGGGCGGCGGTTCAAATGCGCCGTGGGCCGAACGTGGTAGGGGCTTTTGGCCTTCTGCAATCGGTGGCGGATGCATTGAAATACGTGCTGAAAGAGGTGGTTGTACCAGCAGGCGCCGACAAGACGGTATTCATCCTTGCGCCGATGACCAGTTTCGTTCTGGCAATCCTTGCCTGGGCGGTGATCCCGCTCAATGAAGGGTGGGTGTTGTCAGATATCAACGTGGCGGTCTTGTTCGTCTTCGCGGTATCGTCGCTTGAGGTCTACGGTGTCATCATGGGGGGCTGGGCCTCGAACTCGAAATACCCGTTCCTTGGCTCACTGCGCTCGGCGGCGCAGATGATTTCCTATGAGGTCAGCATCGGCTTGATTATAATTGGCGTCATCATCTCCACCGGGAGCTTGAACTTCGGGTCGATCGTGGCGGCCCAGGATACCGCATATGGCTTCTTTGGCTGGTATTGGTTGCCACATCTGCCGATGGTCTTCCTGTTCTTCATTTCCTGCCTTGCGGAAACAAACCGCCCGCCATTCGATCTTCCCGAAGCGGAGTCCGAACTGGTGGCGGGGTATCAGGTGGAATATTCGGCGACGCCGTTCCTGTTGTTCATGGCGGGCGAATATATCGCGATCTTCTTGATGTGTGCGCTCACCTCGCTGTTGTTCTTTGGCGGTTGGCTGTCGCCGATCCCGGGTCTGCCCGACGGGGTGGCATGGATGGTCGCCAAGATGGCCTTCTTCTTCTTCCTCTTCGCGATGGTGAAGGCCATTACACCGCGTTACCGCTATGACCAATTGATGCGCATTGGCTGGAAAGTGTTCCTGCCGCTGTCGCTGGCCTGGGTCGTGGTGGTGTCGTTCCTTGCGAAATTCGAAGTGCTTGGCGGCTTTTGGGCCCGCTGGGCGATGGGAGGCTGACCGATGGCGAATATCGATTACGGACGCGCGGCGGGGTATTTCCTGCTCAAGGATTTCTTCAACGGCTTCAAACTCGGCCTGAAATATTTCTTCGCGCCGAAAGCGACGCTGAACTACCCGCACGAAAAGGGGCCGCTTTCACCGCGGTTCCGGGGTGAGCACGCGCTGCGCCGATATCCCAACGGCGAGGAGCGTTGCATTGCCTGCAAACTCTGCGAGGCGATTTGCCCGGCGCAGGCCATCACCATTGACGCCGAGCCGCGGGATGACGGCAGCCGCCGCACCACGCGATATGACATCGACATGACCAAGTGCATCTATTGCGGTTTCTGCCAAGAGGCCTGCCCGGTGGATGCCATCGTCGAGGGGCCGAATTTCGAGTTCGCGACGGAAACTCGCGAAGAGCTGTTTTACGACAAGGCCAAGCTGCTTGAGAACGGCGACCGTTGGGAAGCCGAGATCGCTCGTAACCTTGAACTGGATGCACCGTACAGATGACCGACCCAAAGAACCCCTTCGAGATGATGATGGCGCAGGCTCAGGAGATGGCCAAGGCCATGAACCCTGCGCTTGAGTCCTTCTCGCCCAAGGGGTTCGAAAGCCTATGGCCCACCATGCCCAAGGACATCATGGAGATGACCTTTGGCAAAGGGGTCAGCAAGGACGGCCTTGATGCCAAGACGCGGCTTTTGCTGACGCTGGCGGGGCTGACGATGTTAGGGGCGCAAAGTGACACGCAAATCCGGATGACCGTGCGCCATGCGCTTGAGGCCGGGGCCACCAAGGATGAGATTGCCGAAACCATCGCCCAGATGGCGATGTTTGCTGGCGTTCCGTCCATGACCCGCGCGATGGAATTCGCCAAAGAGGTTCTGGACGAGACTGAGGAAAAGGACAAAGACACATGACCATCGCAGCGATGTCGTTCTACCTGTTTGCGATCTCGGCGCTGACCGGGGGGCTGTTCACGGTGATAAGCCGCAACCCCGTGCATTCGGTGCTGTGGTTGATCCTGTCCTTTATCAGTGCGGCGGGGCTTTTCGTTCTGTTGGGGGCAGAATTCGTGGCGATGCTGTTGATCATCGTCTATGTCGGCGCGGTCGCGGTGCTGTTCCTTTTCGTGGTGATGATGCTGGACGTGGATTTTGCCGAGTTGAAAGCGGAGATGGCGAAATACATGCCGCTTGCCCTGCTGATCGGGGTGATCTTGCTGATGCAATTTGGGCTGGCCTTTGGCAACTGGACCATGGCCGAAGGGGCCGAGGCCGCGCGTGGGGCCATTGCACCGGATGGAGTGGAAAACACCGCGGCGCTTGGCCTGTTGTTGTACGATAAGTATTTCCTTCTGTTCCAGTTGTCGGGCCTGATCCTGCTGGTGGCTATGATCGGGGCAATCGTTTTGACGCTGCGCCACCGCTCGGACGTCAAGCGGCAAGACGTGCTGGCGCAGATGTACCGCGATCCGGCCAAGGCCATGGAGTTGAAGGACGTGAAACCGGGGCAGGGTCTCTAAGCACCTGCTCCGCCCCGGAAGTGATCCGAGGCAAAAGCAAGAGGTTCCGGGTTGAGCCCGGGATGCGATGAAAAGAAAGACGAACGGGCACAGCCCGGAGGGACACGCATGATTGGACTTGAACACTATTTGACGGTCGCGGCGGCGCTCTTCGTCATCGGGATTTTCGGGCTCTTCCTCAACCGGAAGAACGTGATCATCTTGCTGATGAGCATTGAATTGATGCTGCTTGCGGTGAACATCAATCTGGTGGCCTTCTCGTCGTTCTTGGGCGATCTGGTGGGGCAGGTCTTTACCCTGTTTGTCCTGACGGTCGCGGCGGCGGAGGCGGCCATCGGCCTTGCCATCCTCGTCTGCTTCTTCCGCAACCGCGGCACGATCGCCGTGGAAGACGTCAACGTGATGAAAGGCTGAGCAGATGATTTTCAAGATTATCCTCTTTGCGCCTCTCATCGGCGCGATCATTGCTGGCTTTGGCTGGCGTGTCATCGGCGACAAGGGCGCCCAGTGGGTGACGACCGGCCTGTTGTTCCTGTCGGCGCTGCTGAGCTGGGTCGTCTTCCTGCAAGGCGCGCATCAGGACGATCCGGTGCATATCCTTACGTGGATTCAATCTGGCACGCTGGACACATCTTGGTCGATCCGGGTGGATCGTTTGACCACCACCATGTTGATCGTGGTGACGACGGTTTCGGCCCTCGTGCACCTCTATTCCATGGGGTACATGGCGCATGACGAGAATTTCGACGACGAGAAAGAAAGCTATCGCCCGCGTTTCTTCGCTTATCTGAGCCTGTTTACCTTCGCCATGCTGATGCTGGTGACCGCAGACAACCTTGCCCAGATGTTCTTTGGCTGGGAGGGCGTGGGCCTTGCCTCGTACCTGTTGATCGGCTTCTACTTCCGCAAGCCAAGTGCCAATGCCGCCTCGATCAAGGCTTTCGTGGTCAACCGGGTGGGCGACTTTGGTTTCGCGCTTGGTATCATGGCGCTGTTTTTCCTCACCGACTCGATCCAGTTTGATGAGGTCTTTGCGGCGGCACCGGAACTGGCCGAAACCAACCTGACCTTCCTCTGGACCGAATGGAACGCCGCGAACCTGATCGCCTTCTTGCTGTTCGTGGGGGCCATGGGTAAGTCGGCGCAACTTTTCCTGCACACATGGTTGCCGGACGCCATGGAAGGCCCGACGCCAGTGTCGGCCTTGATCCACGCAGCGACCATGGTGACGGCGGGGGTTTTCCTTGTCTGCCGCATGTCGCCCCTGATGGAATATGCGCCCGAGGCCATGATGTTCGTGACTTTCCTTGGCGCCTCGACCGCGTTTTTCGCGGCGACCGTGGGCCTTGTGCAGAACGACATTAAACGCGTGATCGCCTATTCCACCTGTTCGCAGCTTGGTTACATGTTCGTGGCTGCTGGTGTGGGCGTCTACAGCGTGGCGATGTTCCACCTGCTGACGCACGCCTTCTTCAAGGCGATGTTGTTTCTTGGCGCGGGCTCGGTCATCCACGGGATGCACCACGAGCAGGACATGCGGAACTACGGCGGATTGCGCAAGAAGATGCCAATGACCTTCTGGGCGATGCTGATCGGCACGCTTGCGATCACCGGTGTCGGGATTCCGCTGACGGGCTGGATCGGTTTTGCGGGTTTCGCTTCGAAGGACGCGGTCATTGAGTCGGCCTTTGTCGGTAGCCAAGGCGGCTATGCCTTCTGGATGCTGGTCGTCGCAGCGTTGTTCACCTCGTTCTATAGCTGGCGCTTGATGTTCCTCACCTTCTGGGGGGAGCCGCGTGGCGACAAGCATACCCACGAGCATGCCCATGAAAGCCCCAATGTGATGTTGATCCCTCTTGGTGTTCTGGCTGTGGGTGCGGTCTTTGCCGGCGCGATCTGGTACGGCAGCTTCTTTGGCAAGACCAACGAGGTGGTGAAGTTCTTTGGCGGCAAATACGGTGAGCCGACACAGGAACTGGTCGAGGCCGTGGCAGAGCGCAGCCCGAAAGCGTCAGAACTGCATTACGTCATGGAAAGCGGCCCGGGTGAGGCGGCGATTTACATCGCGCCGGAAAACACCGTTCTTCACGAGGCGCATTATGTGCCAACGTGGGTCAAACTTTCGCCCTTCGTCGCCATGGTGCTTGGCCTGATCGTGGCCTATTGGTTCTACATCGTGAACCCGAGCCTGCCCAAGCGGTTGGCCGAAAACCAGCGCCCGCTGTACCTGTTCCTGCTCAACAAGTGGTACTTTGACGAGATCTATGACGCGATCTTCGTTAACCCCGCCAAGAAACTGGGGGGCTTCCTGTGGAAGCGGGGCGACGGCAACGTGATCGACGGGTCGATCAACGGATTGGCCATGGGGATCATTCCATTCTTCACCCGTCTCGCGGGCCGGGCGCAGTCCGGTTACATCTTCACTTATGCCTTTGCCATGGTCATCGGTATCGCGGTGCTTGTCACCTGGATGAGTTTCACCGGAGGGGCTGAATAATGGACAACCTTCTTTCCATCACGACCTTCATCCCCACGCTGGCGGCGGCAATNCTGGCGATTTTCCTNCGCGGTGAGGATGCGGCGGCCCAGCGTAATGCGAAGTGGGTGGCCCTTACGGCAACAACGGCGACCTTCCTAGCGTCGTTGTTCATCCTGTTCGATTTCGACCCCCAAAACACCGGCTTCCAATTCGTCGAGGAACACGAATGGCTGCTGGGGCTAAAGTACAAGATGGGTGTGGACGGGATCAGCGTGCTCTTTGTCATGCTGACCACCTTCATGATGCCGATCACGATCTTGGCTTCGTGGAATGTGACCACCCGTGTCAAGGAATACATGATCGCCTTCCTGATCCTTGAAACCCTCATGCTGGGCGTCTTCATGGCGCTTGATCTGGTGCTGTTCTACCTGTTCTTCGAGGCAGGGCTTATCCCCATGTTCCTGATAATCGGGATTTGGGGCGGCAAGGAACGTATCTATGCGTCGTTCAAGTTCTTCCTTTACACCTTCCTTGGCTCGGTCCTGATGCTAGTGGCCATGGTTGCCATGTTCTCGGACGCGGGCACCACCGACATTCCGTCGCTCATGCGGCACCAGTTCGGATCGGAAGACTTCAGCGTTCTGGGTATCCACATCGTGGGTGGCATGCAGACCCTGATGTTCCTTGCCTTCTTTGCCAGCTTCGCGGTGAAAATGCCGATGTGGCCGGTGCACACATGGTTGCCGGATGCCCACGTGCAGGCACCCACCGCAGGCTCGGTCGTTCTGGCGGCGATCCTGCTCAAGATGGGCGGCTATGGCTTCCTGCGGTTCAGCCTGCCGATGTTCCCGGTTGGCGCCGAGGTTCTGACGCCGCTGGTGCTGTGGATGTCGGCGATTGCTATCGTCTACACCTCGCTGGTCGCACTGGCCCAAGAGGACATGAAAAAGCTGATCGCTTATTCCTCGGTCGCGCATATGGGCTATGTCACCATGGGGATTTTCGCGGCCAACCAACAGGGGATCGACGGGGCCATCTTCCAGATGCTCAGTCACGGGTTTATCTCGGGCGCGCTCTTCCTGTGCGTCGGTGTGATCTATGACCGGATGCACACCCGCGAGATCGACGCCTATGGCGGGTTGGTGAACCGGATGCCGGCCTATGCGTTGATCTTCATGCTGTTCACCATGGCCAATGTTGGCCTTCCGGGCACCTCTGGCTTCATCGGGGAGTTCCTGACACTGGTCGGGGTGTTCCAGGTCAATACTTGGGTTGCCCTTGTGGCACCACCGGTGTGATCCTGTCGGCGGCTTATGCGCTTTGGCTCTATCGCCGGGTGGTCTTGGGCGATTTGATCAAGGAAAGCCTCAAGTCAATCTCCGACATGACCACGCGCGAGCGGGCGATCTTTGCGCCCTTGGTGGTGATGACCCTACTTCTCGGCGTTTATCCGAGCCTTGTGACCGATATTACCGGGCCCGCGGTTGAAGCCCTGATTTCCAACTATGACACGGCCCTTGCCGAGGCGCATGCCGCCACGCAGGTCGCCGATGCGACGCAGTAACGGAGGCCCTGACCAATGCAGGCTGATCTGAACGTTATCCTCCCCGAGATCGTCATCTCGGTCTATTCCATCGCGGCGCTTCTGCTGGTGGCCTACACGGGCAAGGACCGCATGGCGGGGCTTTTGGTGTGGCTCACGGCGGCACTGATGGCCGGTATGGCGCTGTGGATCGGGGCCACAGGGCAGGGTACGCGCACCGCCTTTGGCGGTATGTTCAACGATGATGGCTTTGCCCGCTTCGCCAAGGTGACCATTCTGCTTTCGGCCGCTGCCGTTCTGGTGCTTGGGCAGGAGTATATGGCCCGGCGCAAGATTCTGCGCTTTGAGTATCCTATCCTGATCGCCCTGTCGGCGGTTGGTATGATGGTGATGGTCAGTGCCGGAGACCTCATGGCGCTCTACATGGGGCTGGAGCTGCAATCTCTGGCGCTTTATGTTGTCGCTTCGCTGCGCCGTGACAGTGCCAAGTCGACCGAGGCGGGCCTCAAGTATTTCGTTCTTGGCGCGCTCAGTTCGGGCCTTTTGCTTTACGGTGCCTCACTGACCTATGGCTATGCCGGCACGACGCTCTTCTCGGGGATAATCGAAGCGGCCGAAGGGCAAGCGCCGATCGGCCTATTGCTTGGTCTGGTTTTCGTGCTGTCGGGTTTGGCCTTCAAGGTCTCTGCCGTGCCGTTCCACATGTGGACGCCCGATGTTTACGAAGGCGCGCCGACACCGATTACCGCCTTTTTCGCCACTGCACCCAAGGTGGCGGCTATGGGCCTCTTTGCCCGCGTTGTGCATGACGCCTTCGGCGGAGTTGTAGGGGATTGGCAACAAGTGATCGCGGTTCTTTCGTTGCTGTCGATGTTCCTTGGCGCAGTCGCTGCCATCGGCCAAACGGACATCAAGCGCCTGATGGCCTATTCGTCGATCGCTCATATGGGTTATGCCCTCATGGGGCTTGCCGCGGGCACCGCGCTTGGGGTCGAGGCCATGCTGGTTTACATGGCGATTTATGTCACCATGAATATCGGCACCTTCGCCTTTATTCTGAGCATGGAGCGGGATGGGCAGCCTGTGACCGATATCGCCAGCCTCAACATGTATTCGCGCGCCCATCCGGGTCGCGCGCTTGCCATGCTGCTGCTGTTGTTCAGCTTGGCCGGCGTGCCGCCGCTTCTGGGCTTCTTCGGCAAACTTTACGTTCTGCGGGCGGCCTATGAGGGCGGGCTGGCATGGCTTGCCGTCGCAGGTGTCATCGCTTCGGTGATCGGCGCTTTTTATTACCTTCGGATCGTCTATTACATGTATTTCGGGGAGGAGCGCGAGCCGCTGGAGACCGGNAAATCGCCGGTGCAATGGGGCTTNCTGATGGCCTCGGCGGCTTTGATGCTCTTGGGCATAATCAACATGTTCGGCGTCGATAGCATGGCTCAGGCTGCGGCGGCGACGCTTGTCAACTGATCTTCTGAAGGACGTCATGACAAAAGGCGGCGCGCCACTGGCGCGTCGCTTTGTTTCTAGCGGATGGTCCGAAAGGGGGCGCGCATGACCGATTGGCCCGAAGGCTATGATCGCCGGGTCTTGGCCGAGGTGGACAGTACCAACGCNGAGGCNGCGCGCGTGGCAGGCGAATTGACTGGCCCCACGTGGGTCATGGCCCTCAACCAGACCGCCGCGCGCGGANGGCGGGGCAGGGGCTGGGCCAACCCGGCGGGAAACTTCGCCGCGACCCTNGTCCTGCATCCTTCCGAGCCGCCCGAGCAAGCGGCCTTGCGCTCATTCGTTGCCTCTCTGGCGCTCTATGACGCGGTCGTTGCGGCCACGGGGCGCGCGCAGGGGGTCAGCCTCAAGTGGCCCAATGACGTGCTTTTGAATGGTGGGAAGCTGGCCGGTATTCTTTTGGAAAGCGCAGGTCACGGCCCGCGTCTGTCACATCTGGCCATCGGCATCGGGGTGAACCTGCGCAATGCCCCGGATGCGGGCGAGGTTGAGGAGGGCGCGCTGCGCCCAGTCTCACTATTGTCCGAGACCGGGGCGGATGTGGCGCCCGAGATCTTTTTGGACCTTTTGGCACAGGCCTATGCCCGGCAAGAGGCGCTATTCACCACCTATGGCTTCGGCCCGATCCGTACTGCTTGGCTGAAGCGCGCGGCGCGTTTGGGCGAGGTCATCACGGCCCGCACCTCAAAGGTGGAACTGACCGGCACCTTCGAGACGGTGGACGAGGCGGGCAATCTTGTTCTAACAACGCGCGATACGCGGCATGCCATTCCGGCGGCCGAGGTGTTTTTCTGATAAGGGGCGGCGGATGCTTCTGGCGATTGATTGCGGCAACACGAACACGGTGTTTTCCATTTGGGATGGCAAGGAATTCCTGTGCACACTGCGCACCTCGACCCATCATGCGCGCACGGCGGATGCCTATTTCACGTGGTTTTCCACATTGATCAATCACTATGGTATCAAGCCCGATATCACGGATGTCATCATTTCCTCTACGGTGCCACGCGTGGTCTTTAACCTGCGCGTTTTCGCGGACCGGTTCTTTGGATGCCGGCCCATGGTTGTGGGCAAACCCGAATGCCTTTTGCCGCATTACCCCCGGGTGGACCCGGGCACCCAAGTGGGGCCCGACCGTTTGGTAAACACCGCCGGGGCCTTTGACCGGCATGGTGGGGATTTGATCGTGGTGGATTTTGGCACGGCGACCACCTTTGACGTGGTGGCCCATGACGGGGCCTATGTTGGGGGCGTGATCGCGCCGGGTGTGAACCTCAGCCTTGAGGCCCTGCACATGGCCGCCGCCGCCCTGCCGCATGTCGATGTCACCAAGCCGCAAAAAGTCATTGGAACCAACACGGTAGACTGTATGCAATCGGGCGTGTTCTGGGGCTATGTGGGGCTTGTGAACGGCATTTGTGACCGCATCCGGGCCGAATACGAACGCCCCATGCGGATTATCGGGACAGGCGGGCTTGCAACGCTATTTGCCCAAGGCGAGATGCTTTTCGACGAGATCGAAGACGATCTGACAATGCACGGGTTGACCGTGATTCACGACTACAACAAGAAGGCCGAGGCGCAATGAGCAGCGAACGGATTATCTATATGCCCCTAGGGGGCGCCGGTGAGATCGGCATGAACGCCTATGTCTATGGCTACGGTGAGCCGGGCAAGGAACGCCTGATACTTGTCGACCTTGGCGTGACCTTCCCCGACATGGATGGCACGCCCGGCGTTGACCTGATTTTCCCGGATATTCAATGGCTTGCGGAGCGTCGTGACCGTCTGGAGGCGGTGTTCATCACGCACGCCCACGAGGATCACGTGGGGGCTGTCGCGCAGTTCCACGAAGACCTTGGCGCGCCGATCTATGCCCGTGCCTTCACTGCAAACATTGCGCGGCGCAAGATGACCGAGAAGGGCTATTCTGAGAAATCGGTGCGCACGGTCTCGCCTTGGCCCGAGGTGACGGAAGCGGGCCCCTTCAAGGTGGGGTTCGTGCCGATTTCGCATTCTATCCCTGAAAGTTCGGGCTTGGTCATCGATACGCCCAAGGGCCGTCTGGTGCATTCCGGCGACTTCAAGATCGACCATGACCCTGTCGTAGGCGAGGCGTTTGACGAGGCGCTTTGGGCCTCACTGGCAGAGCCCGGCGTGAAGGCCCTGATGTGCGATTCTACCAATGTTTTCAATGCACATGCGGGCCGTTCTGAAAGTACTTTGGCGGGCGATATCGAAGGGTTGACTTCAAGCGCCAAGGGAATGGTGGTGGCGACNACCTTTGCCAGCAACGTGGCGCGGGTGAAAACACTTGCCGAGGCGGGCAAACGCGCCGGGCGATCGATTTGCCTCTTGGGCCGGGCCATGCGCCGGATGATCGAGGCGGCGGTGGAAACCGGCGTGCTCAAAGAGTTCCCGAAAACCATAAGTCCCGAAGATGCCAAGGAAATTCCGCGCGAGAACCTGATGCTCATCGTCACCGGCAGTCAGGGCGAGCGGCGCGCGGCCAGTGCGCAACTGGCGCAAGGCAAGTATCAGGGCATCACGATGAAAGAAGGGGATATGTTCCTCTTTTCCTCGAAAACCATTCCGGGCAACGAACGCGGCGTNATCAGAATTATCAATCAATTCAGTGAGATGGGCGTCGATGTTGTGGATGACAGCAGCGGGCTTTACCACGTGTCGGGCCATGCCAACCGGCCTGACCTGGAAAAGCTCCACGATCTGGTCAAACCGCATTTCGTGGTGCCCATGCACGGCGAACACCGTCACCTGCGAGAGCACGTAAAACTCAGCAAATCCAAAGGCTTGCGGGGCGTTCTTGCGCCAAATGGCACGATGGTCGACCTCACCGGAGAGCGTGCCGAGGTGGCAGATTACGTTGAAACTGGCCGCGTCTATCTGGATGGCAGCGTCAAGATCGGATCCTTGGACGGCGTCGTACGTGACCGTATCCGCATGGCGCTCAATGGCCATGTCATGGTCAATGTCATCATGGATGAAGATGACGAACCCCTGGGCGAACCTTGGTGCGAAATCAAAGGCTTACCCGAAGAGGGCCGCAGCCGCGCCCCGCTTCTCGACGTGCTCGAAGAAGACCTGAGCCAGTTCATGGGCCGGGCCGGGTCCAAGACCTTGATGGACGATGACAAACTGGAAGAGGGGCTGCGTAAGGTCACCCGGCAAAGCGCCCAGAACGAGATCGGGAAACGCCCCGAAGTCACCGTCATCATCAGCCGATTGAGCGCCTGACATTTCGTACAAGTTGTACGCTTACCCCCCGGTTTTCGTACGAAATTCGGGGATGTCCCGAACAGGACCGTACGAGTCGTACGAAACTGGCATCATCAGGGCATAATAGCCCCTTCTTCTGGCCCAAAATATCCTGGGGAGTTTGAGGGGCAAAGCCCCTCATCCAAATCAAACCTGTGCGGCGCAAGCCGCGCTTTTCGGGAACCGGTTCAGCCCGCGCGGCGTTCTTCGAAGCTGAGCGCGATGAAGCTGGGCAGGTGATCGCCCATGCCGACNACGCGGTTGTCGTTGCCGCCTTTGTTGCTACCGCCACGGCCACCGCGTGAACGCGAGGAGGACTTACCGGCATCCTCGGACTTGGCATCCGTTTTTTGCGCCTCGGGTTGCTTGGTGCCGGGTTTGTGCTGTTTCTCGGGTCTGGCGGTCTCTTCCTTGGGCGTGTCGGACCCCTTGGTGGATTTCGACCGCGAAGACCGCGAACGGCCGGGTTTCGGCTTGGTCTCTTCGCTCTCGGCCTCGGCTGCTTCTGGTTTGCCGGATTTCAGGGGATTGTCGATCCTTGGGATGTCTTTCTGGAGTAGCTTCTCGACGGCATCCAATGTCTTGTCGTCACGCGGACCGCAAAGCGTGATCGCCTTGCCTTCGCGACCGGCACGGCCTGTGCGGCCGATGCGATGCACGTAGTCTTCCGCATGGCCGGGAACGTCGTAGTTGAAGACATGGCTGACCGCGGGCACGTCGAGGCCGCGGGCGGCCACATCCGAGGCCACGAGAAAGCGAAGTTCGCCATTGCGGAAGGCATCGAGCGTCTTGGTGCGCTGTGACTGATCAAGATCGCCGTGGATCGGGGCGGCGTCATAGCCGTATTTCTTCAGTGACTTGGAAACGATGTCCACGTCGGTCTTGCGGTTGCAGAAGATGATGGCGTTCGTGCATTTTTCCTGCTCGCCGTCGATCATCGCGCGCAGGAGTTTGCGTTTCTCGCTGTCGGCGCGGTCGCGGCGGGAGGGTTTGAACATGACCGCGCCCTGTTCAATGGTCTCGGAGGCCGTGGCCTGACGGGCGACTTCAATGCGTTCCGGCGCTTGCAGGAAGGTGTTGGTGATACGTTCGATCTCGGGCGCCATGGTCGCCGAGAAGAAAAACGTCTGCCGGGTGAAGGGCGTGAGCGAGAAGATGCGTTCGATATCGGGGATGAACCCCATGTCGAGCATGCGGTCGGCTTCGTCCACCACCATGATTTGCACGCCGGTCAGCAAAAGCTTGCCGCGCTCGAAGTGATCGAGCAGGCGGCCCGGTGTGGCGATCAGCACATCGGCGCCCTTGTCGATCAGCTTGTCCTGTTCCTTGAAGCTGACCCCGCCAATCAGCAGCGCCTTGGTCAGTTTGAGGTGTTTGGAATAGGTGTCGAAGTTTTCCGCCACCTGCGCGGCCAGTTCCCGCGTGGGGCAGAGCACAAGGCTTCGCGGCATCCGCGCGCGCGCCCGGCCACGGGCCAGAAGCGACAGCATGGGAAGGGTGAAGCTGGCGGTCTTGCCGGTGCCGGTTTGCGCAATCCCCAGAACGTCGCGCCCTTCGAGGGCGGGGGGGATGGCCCCGGCCTGAATCGGGGTCGGTGTTTCGTAGCCGGCTTCGGTGATGGCTTTGAGGACTTTTGGGTTCAGGTTCAGATCAGTGAATTTGGTCATGTGTGTCCATGTCTTGCGGACACTACCTTGGCCCGCGCATCTGGTTCGGGTCGGGCCCGTGTGGCCCCGTGAGTCGTCACATATGTGACCCGAGTGCCCCTGCGTTTAGCGGAATTCAGGGGGCAGGGTCAATCCAAGGAGGTCGGACCGCGACGATCATGTTGTCAAGATGGGGATTGTTGCTGAAATATCAACAATTCAAGCGATATGGGGGAAATGCCGGGCGCGTTTTGCCGCCAGATCAAGCGTGATGGCGTGCAAGTGGCCATGCTCTGCCAGTCTTTTGCGCAAGTCGGGTGTGGCGGTGCAGACCTCGGTATAAAAGGTGCGCAGGGCCTCTTCGCCGCTCTCATCTTCAAGCAACGTGAAAAGTTGGTTCATGGTCAGGGCCACGCCATCGGCCATTGGCGCAGGCTTGAGGCTGTCGCGGTAGGAGCCTTGGGCAAGCCGGAACCGGTAGTGCTTGAGCCAGTGGTCCCAGTCGTGGCCGTGCAGGTGAACGAGGTGGGTCTTGGGCAGGGGGGCGGCGTTATCGTCCTGTTCGCCGTTCCGGAAGGCGTTGTGGATGCGCAGGGTGATTCCATCATGCCCGGTGCGGACAAAGACTTTGCCCGCCACATGACTGAGAAATCCTCCGTTCAGGTGATCGCCATAGGTGGGGTAAATGGCGTTGGTCTGGGCGCGGCGGTGTTTGAGCCGATCGGCGCAGCCCTTGGCCCAGATCTGCCCCTCGGGCGGGGGATCGGTTGGATCAGAGGCCAGCGCTTCGATCGGGCGGACGCGGGCCGAGAGGGTGCCGTCGGGGAGGGTGGCCAGTTGGTCGGGCAGGGGGGTGGCCGGCCAGAGAAATTCATCGACATCGAGATGCACCAGCCAATCCACCTGCGGGTTGCGGTTGTAGCAATGGGTGGCATTCATCGTCTGGCGGGGTTGGTGTTTGGCGGGGCGGCCTTTGCGCTTGGCGCGGCGTTTCCAATAGCCGTCGTCGCAAAGGATGACGCGGCATTTGGGGTGGCCTATGAGCGCCTCGCGCGCCTCGGGGGCGTCTTCATCCAGATAGATGTGCACGCGATGCGCGCCCAGATCGAGGTGGTGGGCGGCGAAACTCAGGATATCGGTGCTATTGGCCTTGATCGTGGCGACAAGGCCCCATGTGGGCGTGCTCATGCGTGGCAGAATGCGCCGTTGGTCTGCGGGGTGCAAGAGGGCGCGCTCATCAGCCCTTGCGGGCTTCTTCGCGAGGAGCGTCAGCGATGAGCGTCGCGCGCTTAGTCGGTCAGGTAACGTTGCAAGACGATGCTCGGCATGTGGCCGCGCAACATCATGTCGGGCAGCACGTACGAGGGCGTGAGATCAATATCGAGCGCTTTGGCCAAGTCAGGGTTGGCCCCCATGTCGATCAGCGTGACGCGCAGGTCGTGGGTATTGGCGAGATCGCGCAGGTCGGCCGTGGCGCGGGTGCAATCGGGGCAGTCGGACCGGACCAGCAGGGCGATGGTTTGGCTGGCATCCGCCGGGCCGAACCCCGGCAGGCCGGGCGCAAAGAGGCGGTTTGCCTGCGCCTCGATCCGCGCCAGATCGCTTTCGATGGCATCGGCGTAGGGGTCGATGGGCGGTGGGGCTATGCGGTCGGTCAGGTCGGGCAGGCCCAGCAGCGCCTCGCGAATCTCGGCGTGAAAGATCGCGCGCTCGGTCTTGGTCAGATCGGTAAAATCGGTCTCGGCCCCGGCAGGCGCGGCCAGACAAAAAAGACCTGCCGCCAGAGGCAGCAGGCCGTTGTGATGTCCAAAGGGCATCAGTTTTCGCGAATCTCGGCGGCGACGCGCTGCATCTCGTCGACGGGCAGGTAGCCGCGCAGCATCTGATCGTTCATCACGAAGGACGGTGTGCCTGAGATGTTGAGGCGCTGCGCGAGGGCGCGGTTCTCGGCGATGACCGTGGTCACCTCGTCGCTGTCCATTTGTGCCTCGATCGCGGCGGCGTCGAGGCCGAAGCCCTCGGCCAAGCGGGTGAGCGCGGTCTGTGTGATATCGCCCGAGAAGACCATGAGCGCATCGTGCACCTGCTCATAAGCCTCGTCACCCAAGGTTTGCAGGGTGGCAATGGCAAAGCGCGCGGCCAGTTCCGACTGTTCACCAAGGATCGGGAATTCCTTGACGATCAGCTTGATGTTGCCGTCGAACTCCAGCAGGTCGTTCACCTCGGGGAAGGCGCGTTTGCAGTAGCCGCATTTGTAATCCATGAACTCGACGAGCGTGATGTCGCCCTCCGGGTTGCCGCCCGTCCAGGAGTGGCCGTCGTTGAAGATCGCCTCTTCGTTGGCCTTTACCAATTCCACGTCGTTTTGGGCCTGTGCTTCGGCTTGACGTTGTTCCAGCACGGCCACGGCTTCCATGATCACCTCGGGGTTGTCCAGAAGGTAGGCGCGAATCTCGGCGCGGAAGGCTTCGCGCTCGGCGTCGGACATCGAGTCGAGATCAAGCGCCTGACCCGGCAGGGCGGTCAGGGCAGCCGCGGCAAAGGCCATGGCGGGCAGAAGGGGGCGTCGTGTCATGCGGGTTATCTCCGTTTGCGTTGTTTCGCGGCGTATTGCGCCGCAGATAGCACATCCTGCGCGCGACGCCAGCCGGTCGAGCCGCGCGGCAGCATATCGCTGGCCCTTTGAGCGTGCAGGCCGGCATCTTCCATCCGGCCCTGCATGGCGTAGCGTTCGGCTGTCAGAAGCGAGGCCATGCCGCGGTTGCCCTGCTTGGCATAGGCTTGGGCCAGATCGCGCATCACCCGTGGGTCGCGGCCATCGCGGGCACGGGCCTGTTCAAGGTATTTCGTGGCTTGCCCCACCTTGCCTTGGGCCAGAAGCGCGCGGCCATAGGCCCCGAGGATCAGCGCATTGCGCGGCGCGAGCTGCGTGGCGCGCCCATAGGCGGAGGCCGCCGCAGCAAAGCGGCGGCTTTCGATCAGGATTTGCCCTTTGAGTTCATGCAAGAAAGGGTCTTTGGGGCGTGTGGCGATGGCGGCGTCGATGGATTTGAGCGCGCGCGACAGGTTCGAGCGGCGGTGGTGGGCCACGGCTTCGCGCATCAGTTTGACATCGCGAAAGCCGAATTCACCGGCGCGTCGCAGGGTCCATTTCGGGGCGCGTTGAAAGGCCGAGAGCTTACCCTTTGCCCGGGCGAACCAATAGTCGTGGCTTTTGTTGTCGCGGGCGCGGTCGGCGTAGGCATCGGCCAGGCGTTTGACCACGCGGAAGCGGTCGGCGCTCATCGGGTGGGTGCGCGCGTAGGGGTCTTGGCGTGCGGCGCTGAGAGCTTCTTGACCACGAAAAATATCCATGACCTTAACCATGCCCTGTGGGTCGATCCCGGCTTGGGCCATGTAGCGCATACCGGATTGGTCGGCGGCGTTTTCCTCGGCGCGTGTATGGGCGAAAAAGAGCCGCTGTGCCGTGGTTTGCGTGCCCAGAGCAACCCCTGCGGCGGCCTCGCCCGAGCCCGTGGCCACGGCGGCGGCGGCGGCAAGGGCCGCGCCGATTCCGGCGGCGGTGCGCGCATTGCGCAGGTTGATGGGGCGGCGCACGAGGTGGCCGTTCGAGATATGCGCAGCCTCATGCGCCAGCACCGCCTGCAACATCGCTGCATTGTCCATCTTCAGCAGCAGGCCGGAGTGGATGAAGATATGGTTCCTGTCGACGACGAAGGCATTCAGGTTCCGGTCGTCGATCACGAGGATATCCACGCGCGTCGGGCTGAGCCCGGCGGCTTTCAGCACGGGCTCGGCCAGTTGCTTGAGGGCATACTCGATATCGGGATCACGCAGGAGCGTCAGCGCACGTGCCGGTGCGGCCAACGTCATCGAGAGCAGCAGCGCGATGGCGAGGAGCCTGAGAAGTTGCATTGACGACAGGGCCTTTTCCGGTTGAAACGGGCGGTATCAGGGGCAGTCTAGGAGCGAAGCGATGCGGAACTCAAGCCGAAGCGGCGTTGATCCCTTTATTGTGATGGATGTGATGGAGGCCGCACGGCGGGCCGAGGCCGAAGGGCGGCACATCATTCACATGGAGGTGGGCCAGCCGGGCACGCCAGCGCCCGAGGGGGCGCGTGACGCCTTGGCAAAGGCCATGGGCGAGGACGCCATGGGATATACCGTGGCGCTTGGCTTGCCGGAACTGCGCGAGCGCATCGCACGGCTCTACGGCGAGTGGTACGATGTCGACCTGAACCCTGAGCGGGTGGTTGTGACGCCGGGCAGTTCCGGGGCCTTCATACTGGCCTTTACCGCCTTGTTCGATACAGGCGACAGGGTGGGGATCGGGGCGCCCGGTTATCCCAGTTATCGCCAGATTCTCAAGGCCTTGGACCTTGTACCGGTGGATATCGAGACGGCGGCGGAAAACCGCCTTCAACCGGTCCCGGCGGATCTTGAGGAGCGGGATCTGGCGGGGCTGATGGTGGCCAGCCCGGCGAATCCCAGTGGGACGATGTTGGGCCGGGATGATTTGGCCGCATTGATGGAGGCCTGTCAGGCGCAGGGCGCGAGTTTCATTAGCGATGAGATTTACCATGGAATCGAGTATGAGGCGAAGGCCGTGACCGCGCTGGAGATCAGCGACGAGGCCTATGTCATCAACTCGTTTTCCAAGTATTTCAGCATGACCGGCTGGCGCGTGGGTTGGATGGTGGTGCCCGAGGACCATGTGCGGGTGGTGGAGCGGCTGGCGCAAAATCTCTTTATTTGTCCGCCAAATGCAAGCCAGGTGGCCGCTTTGGCGGCGATGGACTGCCGTGAGGAACTGGAGGCCAACATGGCCGTCTACCGTGCCAACCGGCAATTGATGCTGGAGGGGCTGCCCAAGGCCGGGTTCGACCGGATCGCGCCACCGGATGGGGCGTTTTACGTCTATGCCGATGTGAGCCATATAACAGACGACAGCCGCGCCTTTGCCGCCGAGATTTTGCAAAAGGCAGGTGTGGCGGTGACGCCGGGGTTGGATTTTGACCCCGAGCGCGGGGCAGGGACGATCCGGTTTTCCTATGCGCGGAGCACGGCGGATATCGAAGAAGGATTGGCGCGGCTGAAGCAGTTCATGGAGGCGCGGCGGTGAGACCATTGGCGAATCGGCGCTAAGCCCTTGGTTAACAAGAAAAACCCCTGTCTGCATCGCGTCGGTATAACATCGGTATCGCGTCGGTATTTTTTCCCGCACGCCAGCAGGTTAACAGGGCGTACGGTGAGAGTTGTACGTTTTGTACGCGAGTTTCGTACGTTTCGTAGCGGGCGCTCATCAGCCCTTACGGGCTTCTTCGCGAGGAAGGGGTGGTCTGTGGGGCGAAGGTCGGCAGAGCGGGACGGAGTTGCCGCCCGAGGATCGCGAAAGGATTGCCGTTCAGCGCAACCGCCCGGCGCACACCGGGCATCGCCCGACCTCCCCCCGGAGGGCGATTTTTCCAACATTTGCCAAAGAACAATCGTCGAGTGGCTTGGAGGTGTCAGGCCCCACACAATCCTTGCGAACGCCCTCCAGGTCGGCCGATGCCCGGACTGCGCCTGATGGTAGCCATGGCCGCAGAGCGGTCGTTCGCGCTTGGCAACGCATCCGGCGCTCTGGCCTCAAACCGGGTATTCGTCGCTTTTGCGCGTGAATTCTGGAATCTGTGTGATGGAGCGCTTGAAGGCGCACCTTGAGGCGGGGGCGGCTACGGCCTTACTCGGGCAGTTCCGTGAGTTCGCGTTGGATAGACCATTCGATCAATTCGCCCCAGAGTNTGCGGGCGAGGGTGGGGTCCAAGCCTTGGGCGGTGGCGGTGGCGGCGACCTTGTCGAGTACTTCGGCAACGCGGCCCGTGGTGCGGGCGGGAAGGCCTTCGATTTTCTTCAAATCCACGGCGCGGTCGATGTAGCGGCTGCGGGTGACGAGCAGGGCGATCAGCTCGACATCGATGCTGTCGATCTGGGCGCGCAGGGTTGCCATGGAGGTGCAGTTTTCGGGGGCGGTGAGGCGATCCATCCGTTATGTCCTTTATGATTTGAGCAATTGGCGTAGGTGCGTCACCGCGCGTTGGGCGCGCATGTCGCAAAATTCGGCTGTCGGGGCGGGCAGGCGGCCGATGACGCGGCGGATTTGTTGATCGCCGATCAGCAGGTCGAGGTAGAGGCCCACGGCCTCTGCCGGGGTGTCGAAGGCGAGTTGCCCCTCGGATCTGGCCCGCAAGAGCACCTGTTCGAGAAGAGGAAAGACGGCCTCGCGCCCGGCTTTGGAGAGGGTTTTGCCCAACTCGCCGCTGCTGTCGGCGGCGGCGGCGCGGTTGAGGGCCACGGCCCTGTCGCCGGTGAGCAGTTTCAGCAGTTTCGGGCCGAGGGTGCCGAGGATCGACAGCGCGTCGCGATTGCTTTCCAGCTCGGTTTCGAGGTGGCTTTTCACCTCTTCGGCGTTGCGGGTGACGAGCGCCTGAAAGAGCCCCTGTTTGTCGCCGTACCAATTGTAGAGCGTCTCGTTGGAGGCGCGGGCCTGCTTGGCGATGCCAAGCATCGAGGTGCCGGCATAACCCTTGGCTTCGAGCACTTCATAGGCGGCGGTCTCGATTTGCTGTTGGCGGAGGGATTTCTTGTCGTCGCGCATTTTCAATTCCCAAGGCTGTTGACAGAAACCGTAACTGGTATTACGGATATGCACAACCGTAATTTTAAATACGCTTTTGAAAGGACATGACATGACACAGAACGACCGACAGGCCCTTGCCGCCCTTACAACGCTGATTTTGCTTCAGGGGGTCATGCTTTCGGCGCTTTATGCGGGAATCAGGCCGCATCCGCCCGAGGCCACGCCGCTGTTTGGGATTGCCCCGTTCTTGGGGGCCTCTGTCTCAGTCGCGGTGTCCGCGATGATCGTACAGCCGCTTGCCAGTACCGCAGGGCGGGGATTGAGCCTTGCGGCGGCCCTGATGGCTTTGGTCTCGTTCGGGCCGCAGAAATATTTCGATGCGCAGTTTGGCCTGATCTGGCCAGCGGTGGTGCTGGGCCAGTTGGCGGCTGTGGTGCTGATGGTCGGGGTTGTGCGCGCGATGCGCGAGACGAAGGCCGGGGACGTGGCCGCAGCGGCGTGAGGCCAGCGGGGGCCGATATCCCCACGCAATGTGAAGCGGCCCCGGGGGATGACCCCGGGGCTTTTGCGTTTACTCGAATTCGATCAGAAGGTCCTTGGCGTCGACCTGACCGCCGGGTTGCACATGCACCGCTTTCACGGTGGCGTCGCGTTCGGCGTGGATGCCGGTTTCCATTTTCATCGCCTCGATGGTCAGCAGCATGTCGCCTTCCTTGACCGTCTGGCCCGCGCTGACCACCACGCTGGCCACCACGCCGGGCATCGGTGCGCCGACGTGATCAGGGTTGCCGCTTTCGGCCTTGGGCCGGGCGGCGGTTTCGGCCTTCACCTTGCGGTCGGGCACGCGGATCACGCGGGGTTGGCCGTTGAGTTCGAAAAACACCTTTACGTCGCCCTCCTCCGAGGTTTCGCCGACGGTTTGCAGGCGAATCTCAAGGATCTTGCCGGGGTCGATTTCGGCAGAAATTTCCTCGCCCGGTTCCATGCCGTAGAAGAAGGTGCGAGTGGGCAGGGTGCGCACCGGGCCGTACATCCGGTGGCGGCCCATGTAATCGAGGAAAACCTTGGGATACATCAGGTAGCCGTTGAGGTCTTCGTCATCAACCGGCTTGCCTTCGAGTTGTTCGATGACGTCGGCACGGGTGGCTTCAAGATCGACCGGTTCAAGATGCGCGCCAGGGCGGGCGGTGTTGGGTTTTTCGTCCTTCAGCACCTTCTTGACGATGCTGTCGGGGAAGCCGCCCGGCGGTTGGCCCAGATTGCCGCGCATCATGTCGATGACCGAGTCGGGGAAGGCGACATCGGTGTCGGGGTCTTCCACCTCCTCGCGCGTCAGCCCTTGGGAGACCATCATCAGCGCCATGTCGCCCACCACCTTGGACGAGGGCGTGACCTTCACGATATCGCCGAACATCTGGTTCACATCGGCATAGGTTTTCGCCACCTCGGGCCAGCGATCTTCTAGGCCGAGGCTGCGGGCCTGAGCCTTGAGGTTGGTGAACTGCCCGCCGGGCATTTCGTGAAGGTAAACCTCGGAGGCCGGGGCCTGCAGGCCGGATTCGAACGCCACGTATTGGGCGCGGACCTGTTCCCAGTAGTTGGAAATCTCGCGGATGCGTTCGATGTCCAGCCCGGTGTCGCGCTTGGTGTGCATGAGCGCCTCGGTGATCGAACCAAGGCAGGGCTGCGAGGTGCCGCCCGAGAAGGCATCCATGGCCGCGTCCACCGCATCGACGCCCGCCTCGGCGGCGGCGAGGATGGTGGCGCCGGCGATGCCGGAGGTGTCGTGGGTGTGGAAGTGGACGGGGATGTCCAGCTCGTCCTTGAGGGCCTTGACCAGTTGCGTGGCGGCGGCGGGTTTCAGAAGGCCCGCCATGTCCTTGAGGCCGAGAACATGCGCGCCAGCGGCTTGCAGTTCCTTGGCCATGCCGACGTAGTACTTGAGGTCATACTTGGCGCGGTCGGGGTCGAGGATATCGCCGGTGTAGCAAATCGTGCCTTCGCAGATCTTGCCCGTGTCGATCACCGCGTCCATGGCGACGCGCATGTTTTCCACCCAGTTGAGGCTGTCGAAGACGCGGAACACGTCAACGCCGGTTTCGGCCGCTTGGCGGACGAATTCCTGCACAACGTTGTCGGGGTAGTTGGTGTAGCCCACGCCGTTGGAGGCGCGCAGCAGCATTTGCGTGAGCAAGTTGGGCATGGCGGCGCGCAGGTCGCGCAGGCGTTGCCACGGGCATTCCTGCAAGAAGCGGTAGGCCACGTCGAAGGTGGCACCGCCCCAGCATTCCACCGAAAAAAGCTGTGGCAGATTGGCGGCATAGGCGGGGGCGACCTTGACCATGTCGATCGAGCGCATCCGGGTCGCCAGAAGCGATTGGTGGCCGTCGCGCATGGTGGTGTCGGTCAGAAGCAGGCGCTCTTGGTCCAGCATCCAGTCGGCCACGGCCTTGGCGCCTTGTTCTTCGAGCAGGGTCTTGGTGCCGGGGGCCGGATCGGTAATCAGTTTCGGCGGGCGGGGCAGCTTGGTCTCGGCGGGCTTGGCGCGGCCCGTGGTTTCGGGGTGCCCGTTCACCGTGATGTCGGCGATATAGGTCAGGACCTTGGTGCCCCGGTCGCGGCGCTTGGAGAAGTGGAAAAGCTCGGGCGTTTCGTCGATGAACTTGGTGGTGTATTCGTTGCTGAGGAAGGTGGGGTGNTTCAGCAGGTTTTCCACGAAGTTGATGTTGGTCGACACGCCGCGAATACGGAATTCGCGCAGGGCGCGGTCCATCCGGGCGATGGCCGCCTCGGGCGTTTGCGCGTGGGCCGTGACCTTGGTCAGCAAGCTGTCGTAGTAGCGGGTGATGACGCCGCCGGAATAGGCCGTGCCGCCATCCAGCCGGATGCCCATGCCGGTGGCCGAGCGGTAGGCGGTGATGCGGCCATAATCGGGAATGAAGTTGTTGAGCGGGTCTTCTGTGGTGATCCGGGTTTGCAGGGCGTGACCGTTGAGGGTGATCTCGGACTGGTCGGCCTTGCGGGTGGCTTCGGCCAGTGTTTTGCCTTCGGCGATCTTGATCTGGGCCTGCACGATGTCGATGCCTGTCACTTCCTCGGTGACGGTATGCTCGACCTGCACGCGCGGATTCACTTCGATGAAGTAGAACTTGTCGGTTTCCATATCCATCAGGAATTCGACGGTGCCGGCACATTCATAGTTCACGTGCTTGCAGATTTTATAGCCCAGCTGGCAGAGTTCCTCGCGCTGTTCGTCGCTGAGGTAGGGGGCGGGGGCGCGTTCCACGACCTTCTGGTTGCGGCGCTGGACCGAGCAATCCCGTTCATACAGGTGGTACATATGGCCGTGCTTGTCGCCCAGGATCTGCACCTCGACGTGGCGGGCGCGGGTGATCATCTTTTCAAGGTAGCCTTCGCCGTTGCCAAAGGCGGCTTCGGCCTCGCGGCGGCCTTCCATGACCTTTTCGGCCAGTTCCTCGGGCTTGGTGATCGGGCGCATGCCGCGCCCGCCACCGCCCCAGCTTGCCTTGAGCATGAGGGGGTAGCCGATCTCGGCGGCCTCGCGGGCGATGGCCTCCATATCGTCGCCCAGCACCTCGGTGGCGGGGATGACGGGAACGCCCGCCTCGATGGCCACCTTGCGGGCGCTGGCCTTGTCGCCAAGGGCGCGCATGGTTTCGGCCTTGGGGCCGATGAAGGTGATACCGTTCTCGGTGCAGGCATCAACGAAATCGGGGTTTTCCGAGAGCAGGCCATAGCCGGGGTGGATGGCGTCGGCGCCGGATTCCTTGGCGACGCGAATGATTTCCTCGATCGAGAGGTACGCGGCCACCGGCCCCATGCCTTCGCCGATGCGATAGGCCTCGTCAGCCTTGAAACGGTGCAGGCCCAGTTTGTCCTCTTCTGCGAAAACGGCGACGGTGCGTTTGCCCATCTCGTTGGCGGCCCGCATGATGCGGATTGCGATCTCGCCGCGGTTCGCGATCAGGATTTTCTTGAAGTCAGCCACGGGCCATGTCCCCCATTGAAAGGTCTTTTTTTGATCTCGTGCGTGGGGCTTGCGCCGCGGCGCAGCACCCTCTCGCGCGGAACTTGTAAGATTTGTGAAAGGTTTGCGCAATCCGGCTTTGTGGGTATTTGCCGGGTGGGGAAAAATCCTGCCCGGGTGGGTAGGGGATTTACCCGGGCGGTGGCCAAAAAGGGGGGCGTTTTTGAGTTCAATGCGAATGGTTGAGGCGGGTGCCGAAATCTTTAAAAGATTTCGGTCCGATTTCTTTTGAAGAAATCGGGGGCGGTGCGGTGAGCCAGTGGAGTGGCGCGCGGTTGCAGAAAATGAGCAATTGGCCCGCGTTTTCGGCCACATGAAAGCCCCGGCGCTCAACCTCGCGCAGAAACGCCGCCATGCCGACGAACCGCTCCACGTCCCGCCGCTTGCGCCGGATCACACCGCCCTGTTGCACCGCCTTGCAGCTGAACAGATCATTTAGCCAGACTTCGGGCGTGAGGGGTGAGTTGCGGTTTTGCATGGGCCGCAGGGTGGGGGAGGTGTGGTTAAGGGCGGGTTAATCCGGGCGCGGAGTCAAGGCGCGTAGCGCCGCCGCGCCAAAGCCGACGCGCCCCGTCGCCCCGAAGGGGCGCCGACATGATGGTGGCACGCCTCTGGCGTGACGCGGCGGCTTTTTGGCCAATGTAGAGCGCCGCTTGAGGTTTTTCGGATTTGGTCGGGATAAAGTACGCCCGCCCAGAGGGATCAATCGCCCCCGCGCGCGTCGGATTTGGCGCTTGGTTGGAATATTCATTTTCAGCTGTTCAAAAACACAAGTAAAAAAGACTTAAATGTAGATAGCTGAACCGAATTTCTTTTTCATCAACTAGCGAAAACTTTCTTTACCTATTAGAGCAAAGAAGTTGAACTAAAACGCTAAGTTCGCTAAAAGAGAACTTGTGAGGTCACAAATGCGAAAGCATCTCACGTATTAGTTAACCCCAAGCTGCGGCAACAGCTTGGGGTTCATTTATTTCATCCTCAAAAGCATTAAGAATGTTAACAGCATAGTTATAACAGAAATGCTAAACATTAGCTGTTCGTAGGTCACAGATGGCAAAGCATCAACTTCAAACAAATCGTCTCACCTCCTTTCTTTCTAACTCCATCATGTAGTGGTCTTTCATCCATACTATACAAGCGGTGGAGTGGAGGGTAAACGAAAACGCGTTTGAAAAATTGACCAAAGGCTAAATTTCTTCTTCATAAACATTTCTGTTCAGTCCTATTGGACGCCGAGGCTGCCATGTTAAACATTCGTGAAGCAGATACGTGAAGATATCTCACCTCCCCCTCCGCTTCACATTCCCACCCCTCTGCCCGGGCCGTCCGGCTGTTGAGCGCCCACGCGACTTGGTGGCCTCCTCGGAGGCTTTCTCGACCGCTTGTTGACGGGCCAAGGGATCATCGGCGACGGCCAAATCCACCGCTTCCAGCCGTTTGATCTCATCGCGCAGGCGTGCAGCCTCCTCGAACTCAAGGTTCTCGGCGGCTTTGCGCATGTCGGTGCGGAGCCCGTCGAGGTGCGCCTGTAGGTTGGCGCCCGCGAGGGGTTTGTCGACCTTTGCGGTCACCCGGTTCATGTCCACATCGCCTTGGTAGAGGCCCGCCAAGATATCCTCGACGTTTTTCTTGATGGTGGCGGGGGTGATGCCGTGGTCCTCGTTATAGGCGATCTGTTTGGTCCGCCTACGTTCGGTTTCATCAATCGCGCGCTGCATGGAGCCGGTGATGCGGTCGGCGTACATGATGACGCGGCCCTCGGCGTTCCGCGCGGCGCGGCCGATGGTCTGGATGAGGGAGGTTTCCGAGCGCAGGAAGCCCTCTTTATCCGCGTCGAGAATGGCGACCAGCCCGCATTCGGGGATGTCGAGGCCTTCGCGCAGCAGGTTGATGCCCACCAGCACGTCGAAGGCCCCCAGCCGCAGGTCGCGCAGGATTTCGATGCGTTCGATGGTGTCGATGTCGGAGTGCATGTAGCGCACGCGGATGCCCTGTTCGTGCAGGTATTCGGTGAGGTCTTCGGCCATGCGTTTGGTGAGCGTGGTGCAGAGCACGCGGTAGCCATCGGCGGTGACGCGGCGGACCTCATCGAGCAGGTCGTCGACCTGGGTGTCGACGGGGCGGATTTCGACCTGTGGGTCGAGAAGGCCGGTGGGGCGGATCACCTGTTCGGTGAAGACGCCGCCGGTTTGCTCAAGCTCCCATGCCGCCGGGGTGGCGGAGACGAAGACGCTCTGCGGGCGCATGGCATCCCATTCCTCGAACTTGAGGGGGCGGTTGTCCATGCACGACGGCAGGCGGAAGCCGTGTTCGGCGAGGGTAAATTTGCGGCGGTAGTCGCCCTTGTACATGCCGCCGATCTGGGGGACGGAAACGTGGGATTCATCGGCGAAGACGATGGCGGTGTCGGGGATGAATTCGAACAGCGTGGGGGGCGGTTCGCCCGGTGCGCGACCGGTGAGGTAGCGCGAGTAGTTCTCGATCCCGTTGCAGACGCCGGTGGCCTCGAGCATTTCAATGTCGAAATTTGTGCGCTGTTCGAGGCGTTGGGCCTCCAAAAGTTTGCCTTCGCCGACCAGTTGGTCGAGCCTTTGGCGCAACTCCTTTTTGATCTGGATGACCGCCTGCTGCATGGTCGGTTTGGGCGTCACGTAGTGGGAGTTGGCATAGACGCGGATGCGGTCCATGGAGGCGGCTTTTTCGCCGGTGAGGGGGTCAAATTCGGTAATGGATTCAAGTTCTTCGCCGAAGAAGCTGAGTTTCCATGCGCGGTCTTCGAGGTGAGCGGGGAAAATCTCGAGGCTGTCGCCGCGCACCCGGAAGGAGCCGCGTTGGAAGGCTTGGTCGTTGCGGCGGTATTGTTGTGCCACCAGATCGGCCATGACCTTGCGTTGGTCGTACTCCTTTCCGACGATCAAATCCTGCGTCATGGCGCCATAAGTTTCCACCGACCCGATGCCGTAGATGCAGGAGACCGAGGCGACGATGATCACATCGTCACGTTCCAGAAGCGCGCGGGTGGCGGAGTGGCGCATCCGGTCGATCTGTTCGTTGATCTGGCTC
>PR_CR_10_Liq_1_inCRDRAFT_1000401_pt1 | contig 27191 bp, 21 predicted proteins | sample PRCRCaboRojoPR_3_FD_10241 | JGI IMG/M metagenome (IMG submission 10241)
AGAAAAACTATTTGAGCAGTACCCAGGGTTCCAAGCTGTCAGACTGGCGGAAAACATGGCACTTGTTTACTTCAACAACACAGAGAACGCCCAAAGGGCCTTAGCTGGACTTCACGGCTTTAGAGTTACAGACGACTTTGTTCTTTCTTTAAATTTTGCTAAAAAAGAAGCTTAGTAATATGGTTGACTTAGAGTTCAGAGAAAGGGTAAAAGCAACTATCCAGCACGTCCAAAAAGTAATCACAGAAAGCTTAGAAGCAGAGGAAGGAAGTGAGTTCATGAAGGACTCCTGGACTCGCAAGGACGGAAACGGCTACGGCCAAGCAAACATCATTCAGGGCGGAAAGGTCTTTGAAAAAGGAGGAGTCAATTTCACTGAATTGGAAATTCCTCTGTCTGCTTCTTTGGCCCTGAGCATGTCTGAAAGGGGAAAAAACATTGACAAAGAAAAACTTGAGAGTCACAAACTCTACGCAGTAGGAGTGAGCTTGGTGATTCACCCCAGGAACCCTATGATTCCTACCATCCACGCTAACTACAGGTACATGGAAATCACTCTTGAAGGAGAAAAAAAAGAGTGGTGGTTTGCAGGGGGCTCTGACTTGACTCCTTACTACTTAGACGAAGAAGACTGCGTGTTGTTCCATTCGTGCCTTAAAGAAGCTATGGACACTGCCAACCCAGAGTTCTACCCTATCTACAAAAAGGAGTGTGATAACTACTTTTGGATCAAACACAGAGGGTTCAGCAGAGGAGTGGGTGGAGTATTTTTTGACGACGTCAACACTCTAGACAGAGAAACCCTTTTAGCCATGATCAAGTCTTGTGGAGAGTCTTTTGTGAGTTACTACCCCCAAATGGTGCAGAAGCACAGAGACGAACCTTTCACTAAAGAAAACAGAAAATGGCAAAAGATAAGAAGAGGCCACTATGTGGAGTACAACTTGTGCTACGACAGAGGAACTAAGTTCGGCCTCATGACTCCTGATGCCAACCTCGAAGCAATATTCATGCCAATGCCCCTTGCAGCTAAGTGGGAGTACAAGTACATTCCGGAAGAAGGTTCTCCAGAACACAGACTCCTAGAAGTCCTTAGAAACCCCAGAGACTGGATTTAATTACCACTCAACTCCTCCACGCTTAAGCCCATTAATAACCCATTCAGGTATGTTGTCTTTGCCCCCGTGCCAGTCCTCCATGAAGCCTTTAACGTAGTCTGGCATACTGCAGTTTAGAATGCTTTCTCTGAAGTCGTTCATTATTTTGTAAAGGAAAACAATATTATGCACAGATAAAAGGTTGCAAGCTGCTTCTTCTTTTTGAATGATGCTTGCTAAGTAGGCTTTTGTGTACTTAGCACACGTAGAGCAGGGACAAGTCTCTTCTATAGGAGTTAAGTCTTGCCTCAAACTGTTCTTTTTGATCTTCAAAAAACCTTTCCGAGTAAATACAGTCCCGAACCTTGCAGTTCTAGTAGGGAACACACAGTCAAACATGTCAGCTCCCAGCACTGCACACACAACTAAGTCCACTGGATAACCTATGCCCATTACGTACCTAGGCTTGTCTTCAGGAAGTTTGTCTGTACACTGGTCTACTACTCTGCAAAAGTCTTCTTTGGCTTCGCCTCCACAAAGTCCTCCTATAGCGTACCCTGGCAGGTCCCTTTCTATAAGTGCTTCTAAACTAATGCTGCGGAGGTCTTCGTTTAAACCGCCTTGAACTATTCCAAACAAGTTTTGGCTTTTGGAAGAGTCGTGTGCTGATATGCACCTGTCAATCCACCTAGTGGTTCTGTAAGTGGCTTCTTCAAGCCTTTCGTAGCCTGAAAGCGGACTTACTACATCGTCTAAAGCCATCATAATGTCTGAGCCTATGGAGTTCTGGATCCTAATGGACTCTTCAGGAGTAAGAAGCATCTTCGACCCGTCTACAGGGGACTCAAACTCCACTCCCTGCTCTGTGAACTTAGCTAGTTTTAGCAAAGAAACCATTTGGTACCCACCTGAATCAGTTAGTATGTTTCCACTCCACCCTGTGTACTGGTGAAGTCCTCCAAACAGGTCTAGAGTCTCGGTTCCAGGGTAGTTGCCTAGGTGGTATGTGTTTCCTAGTAATATTTGGCACCCTAGCTCTTTCATTTGATCGTAAGTGATTCCTTTGATAGCTCCTTTAGTGCCTACAGGCATATAAACAGGAGTTTTGACTTCACCGTGGGGAAGAGTGATGGTTGCTGCTCTGGCTTTGTGGAACTTAGCTTCGACTTTGCACTTAAGTGGCCACTCCACTGCTCGCTTTACTTTTTTCCTGGCTTCAGACATGTTTATTCTTAGTTCAAGATTACTTAGACTTAGCTTTCGAGTTAATGAGTACTATTCCAAGGAAAGTTCCAACAAAGGCAATAGCAACTATTAAAAGTAAACAGGGTAACATGATTGCCCACTCCCTGTCTGGAAAAAGATCTTGCATCCAGTGGTCCTTGTCCACAAAAGGCTAAATAGCTAGTACCGTCACTATAACCCAAAGGGTGTAATAGATAAATATCATGACTCCAGTTCCTGCCACTAAGCCTCCTACTTCTTTGGACATTTATTATGAGTTAATTATTTTAATTGCGTGTGGAAGCACAGATTCCAAAGAAGAATATGACTCTTTGACTCCGTTCAAACTTCCTGGCATGTTCACCACCAGAGTTTTGTTTATAACACCAACTACTCCTCTAGACAAACTAGCCATAGGAGTGTGCTTGAGCCCCTCAGTCATCATGAGTGTGGACAAGCCTCTGACTTCTCTAGTGATTACTTCCTGAGTAGCTTCAGGAGTTACGTCCCGACTGCTAAGTCCAGTTCCTCCAGTTGTTAAAACTACTCCTACTCCTTGTTTACTCCAGTTTTCTAGCATTGCTTTTATTTGTTCTTTTTCGTCTGGAACCACTGCATACATCTCTGCTCCTGTAACTCCTTTTAAGTAGTTGCCTGACTTGTCTTCCATTTCGTTTCTCGAAACTCTGTCACTTACAGTGAGTACAGCAGTAGTGTAAGAAGGCACCGAAGAAAAGTGTGCACATTGGTGACTCCGGACTGTAAAAGGCTGCATTCCAGGCAGCATTGGAGAAACCGGCCTGACTAGCATTGCAGAAACTTTGCCTTGCACTGTAGTTTGTGATTCAGTTCCTCTGGGCAGTATCAAAAGAGCATTAGCGTTGACTGTACTAAGTAACCTAGAAGACCTTTGGAACCCCGTGCTGACCGCCTGAAACTCGTTTTGACTCCAAGCTACAATGCTTCTGTGGTACTCAGGTCTTTCCTTGTCGAGTTTAATACTTTGAGTGCCTAAGTTAACCTGTATAATGGGAAAGTCCGGCTGAGAATGAAACAGTCTAATAGCATAGCACACAAACAAGTAGTAACAAACGTAGCACGACACAGGGTTGCCAGGCAACCCAAACACTAAAGTTGTTCCTACAAGAGCAAAAGTAGTGGGTTTCCCTGGCTTCATGTTAACTCTTCCAAACTTAACTGTTCCTATTTCTTCTAAAATAGGTTTAACGTAGTCAAACTCACCCATACTTACTCCTCCACTAGTTACTACAATGTCACACTCACTAACCATTTCTTGCAGAGTTGTCCTTACAAGTTCTTGTTGGTCTTTAAGAATTCCCTTGTCTAAAACTTGGCATTCTTCTTCTTCAAGAAGCATTTTAAGCATTGTTTTGTTTGTATCATGTATTTCTCCGTACCCTAACTCTTCTCCAACTTCTTTTAACTCGTTTCCTGTAGAGGCCAAGCCTACTTTTATTTTTCTGTAAACACTCACTTGACTAATTCCTAAAGAAATCAGCAGTGCAATGTGTTCAGGCCTAAGTAAGTCTCCTTTCCTAGCCACTACTTCTCCACACTTAACGTCGCTGCCTACTTCTCTAACCCACTCTCCAAAGGCAGCTTTGGGCACTTCCACTCCATTTTCGTGGAAAGTCACTTTTTCTATAGGAACAACTGCATCAGAGCCTAGAGGCAAAGCAGCCCCTGTGGTTATGTAGAAGCAGTTCCCTTCTTCCAGACAAAATGATTCTTCTCCTGCATGCACTTTTCCAGCTACTTTAAGTATTCCAGGAGTCTCTTGGCTCTTTACTGCGTACCCGTCCATTATGCTAGCTTTGAACTGAGGGAAGTCTATTCTAGAGTTTAAGTCTTCACTCAGCACTCTGTTTTTGGCACTTTGAATTGGAACAACCTCAGTAGAAACCCCAGAGATGCTTTCCTTGATTAGGTTTCTAGCTAGTTCAACTTCCAGCATAGGGTACTTGCTTTCCATTTTAATTCTAAAATGGCTTCAAATCAAACTAGTAACCAAAACCCTTTGGACTACTTAGAAAAAACAGGAATCTCTAACACCCTCAAAGAAATAGTTAACTCTATACTTGAACACAGACCCTACAACCCCCTCCATTTCATATCAAGGTACTTAAAAACCTCCTCAAGCACAGGGCTCATGAAGCCTTACCGACTTATCAAGCAATGCCCACTAGAACACGAAGCGTTCATGTCCAACCTTACAGAAGCTTACATGCAAATAGACTCCAAAAAAGGCGGAGGTGACCAAGGCCTTACCGGGAAAGAGTACATGAAACTGGTCAACATGCTGTGTGTGGACTTTCCTTCTGAAGTAGTTGAAGAAGTTTTGGCTGTGGTCGGAAAGCGCGAAAACGAAGTTTTGGGTTTCCAAGAGTTCAGGGCAGGAATTTCAACCGTGATTATGTTCGAAGAGTTTTTTGAAGAAGCTGAAGAGATCTTTAGACTACTGGACAAAGACTCCGAAGGCTCAGTTGAAACACAGCTACTTTTGAAGAGTCTTGAGAAACTCCAAGACTACGAGTTAACTATGCCCTCTGCAGAAGAACTCAGAACAGTGCTGAACACTCTTAACTTAGAAAACAAAACCAGGGTGTCCTTTGGGGAGTTCTGTTTAGCTATNTTCAGAAGGGCTTTTTAGTTGTTGTAATAAAATGGCAAACAAGCAAGTTAAAAAGGTTTTGAAAGAGCTTGGAAACTGGGGCAAGCATTTAGAGTTTCCTATGAAGCAAAGTGTTCTGGAGGACTCGTGGAGTGAGCAGGCCTCAAGGCTTCTTCAGGAAATACAGGTTCCAGACGAAACTTTTGAAGAAGTTTTTTCACTTATAAAAGATGCTAACTTGTTAACTTTGACTGACCAAAACATCAGTGAAGTCCAAAATAGACTCCAAGTACTGGTAGACGAGCATGTTATGAGGTCTGACTTCACAGTTTTCAAAAGCAACATACCAGACTCAACTAGTTTTGTGAAGCTTATTGACGAGTCTAGTGAAAGGGGAACTAGCGCTATAAGAGATTACGCTTGCTTAATGGTTCCTATTGACCACCCTGCGCACAAGTACCTAAAGTTAGAAGCATACATTTCTAAGTACGAAAGCGAAGTCTTAAAGTGTGCTAAGAAAAACCAACCCTTACTTTACGGAGAAGTTGAAGAAACCCTAAAAGGAGTTAACACTCTGCACCTTAATAAAACACTTCAAGAAATCCAAAACCTAGAACACTCCACCCTAAAAGAAGAGTACATTTTGATCCAAAAAAACTTAGAAAAGTACAAAGGAGCTGTTAAGCAAGAGTTTACTTCTAAGTACCAAGTGTTTTCACCAGTGCTGATTGAAGAGTTCTACAATGACTTGCAAAGTAAACTTAGAGAGAACTGGCAACTTGTAAGAGAAGACAGATTTAACACTCTACAGGCAATGTTTGAGGGCTTTTGTGAAGAAACACTAAGTAAACTCGAAACTGGAGAGCTAAGTCTTTTTGACTCTCAAAGATTAAGTGTGGAACTCAGGGAAAGCATCTGGCACTTGTTAGTGTGTTGTGTTCCAGTTACTCCAACAGCTAAGTATTACTCTAAGTTAGAAGCTGTTTTTGGCTTCCTCAACTTAGAAGAGTCTAAAAAACAAGAAGTCCTTCAAAGTAGAATTGAACCTGAAGCCTCTGCTGAGTACTTTCTTAGGAACTCAGACTGCCACGACAGAATGTTTTCACTGATATCTTTGGTACTTGTTATGTCAAATACTTACCAGTTTTTTGTCCCTAGTTCTGAACACAATTTAGAACTAGTATACTCAGCTTGGGAACGCGAGTGGTTAAGAAAGGTTATAGAAACTGCTTTTGAAAAAAGGTATGAAGACCTTTTAGGAATCAGTAAAAGCAAAACAGAGTGGATTTTTGTGCTAAAGACAGAACAGCACATTGGAAATGCTTTAAAAACTAAAGGAAACTGGGTAACTGACCAAGACGTTTTGGACTTAACTAAAGAAGCTGTTGAGCTAGACTTGGTTTCTAAAGACGAAGAAAAAGAAGCCAACCGAAAAACCAACAAACTGATTTCTAGAGTTTCTGAGTATTCACAAAACCCTAATAGGAACAAAACTATCAAAAAGTTTTTAGATTTTTCTGTGAAAGTAGCTGACAAGTTTAGTGAAGAAAAACCTGCTAAGGTAACTAGGTTAACTCTAGAGTGCATAAACCCCAAGCCAAGTATCCACATTACAATTGCTGTCTCAGGGTGGCTTTCTCAAGAAGACGAGATGGGACAAGAGTGGAGACACCTCAGTGGTTATATGCACCAAGGCACCACTTATGCTCTGAGGTGGGATGCTAGTTCCCCAGACTTGCTTAAAAAAGACTTTTACACCATTACTAAAGGATACTTAATTTCAAGGATTCACCCTGCACTCGCAGCTTTGCACCTCTACAAAAGCATTAAAAACGACCCTTTTAAAGAAAGCGCTAAACAAGCTGAAGTAACAGGAAAAACCTTAGCAAACCTTATACACTCAAGAGCTTTAGGTTGCCGAAGTGTTTCTTTCATAGCTTTTTCTTTAGGAACAAGAGTGGTTTACTACTGCTTAAGGGAACTTTGGAAACTAGGCAGCGAAATGGTTCATGATGTGGTGTTGCTGGGAGGCGCGTGTCCAGTGAACCCTAAGTACTGGAGAAGGTGTAGAGAACTAGCTAAAGGAAGAGTTATAAACACTTACTGCAAAACTGACAAAGTGTTATCTGTGCTGTACGGACTGTCTAAGCTAGAAAAAGCCATTGGGTCTAAAAACATCGAAGTAGAAGGCATCGAAAACTACGACGTAACTGAGTTGGCTTCTGGACACCTTAAGTACAGAGATTCCTTGGACAAAATACTTGATAGAATTAACTTTAACCTTTAGTTTTCAGGTTTATCGCCAATGGACAGTTTCTGCAAAAACGAAACTTGAGCATTGCCTTCAGAAGTCTCAACAAGGACAGTTTCAGTAGAAAACAACGCAACGCACTCAGAAAAAGTAATTTGTTGGTTGTCGTAAGGGTCGATGATCTGCAGCAGCCGCATAAGGTCTGACTCTTCTAGGCCTAAGTCCATTTTCTGGACTATTTCTCTGAACTGTTTTTCGTTAACTGTTCCTTTGGTTTCTTGGTCTACTTCTCTGAATACAGTTAAAAACTCAGACAAAAACTTTTCGTGGCCCTTTAGTTGGAAGTCAAGTAAGATCTTAAGGAAGTCTGAGTAAGCAATTCTTCCACGCAAAGCTTTTTCCTTTTCTCTGCGCTGAAGTACTTCTCCGCGGGTGAGTTTGCCTTTAGGAGTAGGAAGGTCTGAAGGGTAGTTCTTGTTCTCAATTACTTCCTTTATAACTGATATGATCAGAGTGGAGTCGTTTTGGTTGTACATGTACTTAACTATCTCAGTCCATTCGTTTTCGCTTAAGTAGCTAAGCATCTTTTCGTTGGCCATTGCAGTTATGTCTCCGTTGGTTTTCAAAGGGTTTTTGCCTTTTAGGTGCAGTTTGAGTAGCTCTGCTGCTGTTTGTTTGACTTGGTTTTGCACAAATCTGAATTCTTCGTCGCACTCGTTGTTGAGTATTTTCCGAAACACGTCAACGTCGTTGTCCTCACCTGCAAACCTGTTTATTCCTTGGATGATGGCGTTTGCCCATTCAAGTTTGATTCTTTTAAGTCCGTATTTCTTGTCGAGGAAGTTGTACATGTGCTGTTCCATTGTTTCACGGGGCAGCATTCCGTCTGCGCACCTTTTGTCAAACTTAGTTTTGGAAGTGTATATTTCTTCGATGAGTTCTTTGAGTTGCCTTAAAGATAGAGCTCGGGAGCCTTGTAAGGTTTCATTGCGAGAAACTTCATTCCGCACTTCTTGGGAAACTGATAGGTTTTGGGAAGCTAACAAACTAGGTCTTTTAAAAGGCCGGTCTTCTTGGGCTCCAATTGCTGAGTCAGCACTGGCTTTGGAGTGCTTGATGATAAAGTCGAGGTACTTTTTGTTTTCCTCTAAAGCTTCTTCTAACTCTAGTTTGAGGTCGTCTATTTCTTCTTGGTATTTTTTTTTAATGTGCTCCGAAGAAACTTTGGGGTTTTCGGGGGACTTGTGTTCAAGCTCCAAGTACAAGTCTAGGCTTTCTGAAGTTAAGTCTTCAAAGAAGCCCCTCATGTTCAAGTTAACTTCTTGGATAAGTCTTCCACAGTCAGGGTTCAGCTTGTAAACTAAGTCTACCAACTTGTCTTGAAATAGTCCATACACATCGTGTTTTGACTTAAGTAGTTTGATGTTGAAGTTTTCTTGGTCAGGTCCTATTTTGTGGATTTTAGAGAACTTCTGCATAAGAACTTTAACGTGTTCTTCAAAGTCCATAGCTTCTGTCACAGTTATTTCAGAGTCCATTTGGGTCCACAAAGTTTTGACTTTTTCATAAAGCGAGGAAACTTCTGTCAACTCAGAGGCAGTCTCCCCAACTAAATCTTGCACTAAGGTTCCGTTCAACAGCCTAAGATTAGGTAACGCTTTCAACAAAGTAGTTTGGTCTTCTCGTGTGTGGAAAGTAATGCTTAACTCTTTTAAACTAGGAAGAGAGCAGAGTCCTGGAATAACGCTCTGCATGGTTTGAAACTGGTTGCTTGAAATTTCCAAGACTTCTAAGTTTTTAAGAACCGATAAGTCTTCAGGGAGACTTTCTAGTTTGTTTCCGAAAAGAATTAGTTCTTTAAGGTTTTGGAACTGAGCTAGGTAGGGAAGGATCTTATTGAAGTCTTCTATGTCACTGAACTCAAGGTTGACAGCTGTTAATTCTGGGTTCAGTTCTTGAAGTTTCAGTAACTCTTCCATTATTAAGTATTAATTACGTTTAGGTTTAAGGTCAGAGGTAACTAAGAGTTTTCTTCTCAAAGGAGACTTTTGGAGTTTCCTAGGAGTGTAGGTGTAAAGCATCTTCCTGGAAGAAACGTACCTTTGAAGAGACCCGCTTCGGTTTTGCTTTAAAATACTGCGGTTTTTAGATTGGTAGTTGTACAGAACTCCAAGTGCAGGAAAGTTTTGTCTGGTTGTTTTGGAGCCTGTTAGGTTTAGTTGGGGTTTTTTAGTTTGTCTTAATTTTGCAGGTGACAAAGAAGTCTTTCTAGAGTCAAGGTCGTTCTGAACAAAAAACTTATTTTCAAAATAAGGCGAGAAAGAGATTTGACGTTCGTGATTCTTATCAGGTGGTTTAGAAGGACTAGTTATAACTTCTTTAGGTTCTTCAACAGAATTGAACCTTGCAGTCTCTTGGCTATCTTTTCTTCCAATTTTTAATTCCATTTATATTTGCAACACTGTATAAAGCTTAATGGAGGGAGAAAGGATTTGCCACAAAGGGTTCTACGGAACAATAAGGTTTTTAGGAGAAATCCAAGGAAAGCAAGGAACTTGGGTAGGTGTGGAGTGGGACGACCCTTCCCGAGGAAAGCACTCTGGAGAAGTAGAAGGAACCCAGTACTTCACTACTAAGCACCCAGGCCACGCTAGCTTCCTCAAGCAAGAAGTCCTTTCAGAACTCTTCTTCAGAACTATCGGAACTGCCATTCTTGAAAAGTACGCAGATAGAACTGAACAGGACACCTCAGAACTTTACGTGCCTACAGTGCGCAACATGCGCAAAGAAATCGAACTAGTAGGCACTGAAAAAATACAACAGAAACAAGAAAACTTGGAAGCTTTAAAAGAAATAGACTTGCAAGAGTACTTAGTTAAAGAAATAGACCAAGGCTTCGGAAGAGCCATTGTAAGTTGCCAGAAGTTACTACTAGATAGGAACTTGTTGTGTGGGTGGAACCAAGTAGTTATGGTCTTAGAAGAATTGCCTGGACTTCACACACTTAGTTTGGGCAACAACCGCTTAGAACTGCCTTTGCAAACTAGTTTTACACACCCTTTGAAAGTTTTGGTTTTGAACTGCATGGACCTTAAGTGGGAAGAACTTATGGGAGTGTTTCCTTGCTTTCCAGAGCTTGAAGAACTGCACTTGTTCAGAAACAACTGTAATGTTCTGCACTTGATTCCAGAACACTTTCCCAATTTGAAACTACTTAACTTGGAGGACAACAAAATCAGTTCCTGGGAAATGGTAGCCCAGAACTGTGCCCAGTTGCCTTCGCTTGAAAAGCTCATACTCAACTCAAACAACCTGGAACACATCTACTACACAGAAGGTTTCCCTAAACTAGAAGCCATTTCTGTTGAAAAAAACAACCTCAAAGACTGGCGCACTGTGGAGGAACTAGAAAAGTTCCCAGCTAGAATCAAAGAACTTAGAATCTCAGGCAACCCAGAACTCCAAAACAACTTGCAAGTAAGTTTGTTCAGGTTCATGATCATTGCTAGGATTGGGGAACTCACAACCTTAAACGGGTCAATAGTAAGGCCTCAAGAAAGAATTGACTCTGAAAGGTACTTTTTGCGAAGCAACTTCAACAACCCCGAAGCCACTCAGTCCCAAAGGTGGAAAGACCTTGTGGAGAAACACGGAGACCCGTCAGAAATAGCTGGGCGAGTGGTTTCGCAACAAGAAAACTTAGAAAACCAAACAGTGTCGAGTGGAACAGTGGAGGTGCTTCTAAGGTCATTGGCAAGAGCCTCTGCAGGCAAAGAAGTCAAAAAGAACCTTCCGCTTTCAATGAATGTAGGAGCTCTAAAAGGTCTTTGCAGTAAGCTTTTTAGCATTCCAGTTCCCGAAATCAAACTTACTTACAGAGAAAGCAAGGATGTAATCATGCCTGAAACTTTAGACGACAACCTTAAAGACCTAGACTACTACATGCTTAAAGACGGTGCTGAAGTCTGGATAGAAGACTTGAATTAATAACATTAACGCCTAAAAAATTCTCCATACTCAACAGAATCTTTTGCGTACCACATCATAAAGTAAAGGCTTGCAAAGATGTTTGCGTAAGTCTTCCCAATTAGCCCTGGAACCTGGATGTTTCCTGTGTAAGTCGCCAACACTAAACTAGCTATAGACACTACTACGCCTTGTTTCACGTAGTCTTTGAGTCCTCTGAGTGAAATGTCCCTAACTGGAATGTCCAAGCAAAAAAAAGAGTCTAGCAAGTACACCATAGGAGCCACTGCAACCTTTAGTGCACCCATACAAATACCTACTAAAACACTTTCGTAAGAAATTCCTCCGAGGCTAGCCACCAAACTAGCAATACTCCAAACTAAAAAGTTTGCCCTCCACAAGGCTTCCCCTGCAAACAAAGTAGTTCTTAGTGCTTCATTTTTAAGCGCTGAATAAATTTCGCGGGTACTGAGGATCAAAAAACAAGAATAGATCAGAAAGTACTGCAGCACCAGAAATGAAAAGTTCCCAGAAAAGTCAAGTACTGAGCAAGTCAAAAACAGGTCCCCCAAGCATATTCCTAACGTAGTGAAGAAACTCCTCAGAACCCCTGCCTTTGGAAATGTCAGGTAGAAGGTCGAAATGTAGTATATACAGTGCACAGGAAACACTGCTTCAGAAGGCACTTCCCAAGTAAAGTTAGCTGCTCCCCAAAGCAGCCCTGTCAAACAAAGCGATACTGTGTACTTATAGGCGCTTGTCATTTAACTAATATGAAATAATTAAAGTACGTTAATAATGAGCAAAGAAACCTCTCCGCATAGATCACTCTCTAAGTGGTTCAGAAAGCACTTCACCAAGCACTACTTGGCAGAGTCGGGGTTTTCCCGAGAAACCTGCAGTTTCCGTTCCCAGTCCTTGACGCAGGATTCTCCTCAAAAAACTCGGACGGTGTCAATGAGTCCCAGGTACCTTTCAGGCACAAAGTCCAGAAACTCCCAAGGCAACTACGAGTTTGTTATGGGCTGCTCTGTGTGCGGCACCCGTGCAATCGAAGAAGCTTGTTACACTTACCACTGTTCTCCTCCAAGAATTTGTCCTTCCCACAAAGTCCCTTTGTCTAGCCTCAAAGACCCTGACTCGGGAGCCTACACTCGAATTATTTCTTGCAACTCTGCTTCTCCTCACAGTTCTCCTTCAAGAACGCTCAAGAATTTTAAACTCATAGAGTCTACTAACGACTTCGACCTAGACTTCGAAAAACCTTTTAAGTACCAAAACGGAGGTGACCAAAAAGAAATCCTGTACAAAGAGTTTTCTCCACCCCAAAAAGTGGGTTTGACTCCTTTGAACTACGAAGAAAAAAGACTCTACAGTCAGAGTCCGGTTAGGAACTCCACTGCAGAGTACTACATAAAAGAAGAAGAAAGGACTAGAGTAGTTACTCGCAGAGCAGAATACTCCAACAGACAAAAAGGCTTCTATAGAACCATGTTGAGGAACAGCAAAAGCGGAGAACTCATTCCTGAAGAATACGAAGAACTCTCCCACAACAACAGTGAACCTGTTATTTCTAGCAAAGAAATCGTTTCCCAGATCCAAAAGGACAGCAAGTACCCCAAAGCTTCAAGTCCCCAGAAGTCCAGAGGCTCTGGAGAGTTCGTCTGCCACTTTTCTGTGGACCCAGAAGAACTTAAGTCAAAACCCATCAGCAAAAGAGAAGTTACTGCCCGCAGAAATCCTCCTAAAAGAAACACTAGTTACAAAGAAGACACTAGCTCTGCTTCCAAGCAGTACTCTTACGCAGAAAGGAACTCTAGAAAAAGCCCTGAAAAACAACCTAACTACCTAAACAAGTCTGAATCTAGGAAAAAACCCCTTTGGGAATACCCTAAAACTTCCGGTGAAGAAAAGCCTTTGTCTCCCAAAGAACTTTCACCTGAAAGCTCTAAACAGTCTGCAAGTAAGCAACTACTTAAGAACTTTTTAAGCAGCAGTTACCAAAAAAGCCCTCCAAAACCCATACTTAAAGAAGAAAGGTCCAGAATCCCTGCTGGAGGCAAAAGACCACCTAAGCAAGTTCCCAGCTTAGAAGCTTCAGAGAGACCTCTAAGTGCTGAAGTCCGCAACGAAAAACAAACAAACCTAGAAAACTCTTTGGAGTTCTTTAGTGAAAAAAACACTTTTGTTGAAATGGACTCAGAGTCTAAACGCGAGTATCAACAAGAAATAGCCATGTTCCACGGAGAGGACCTTCCTGAAACTCAGGACTTATTAATGCAACCCACAACCCCAAAACCTACTGAAGGACCTCCTATGCACCCTGGCCAGTTCATCAATCCTTATGAGTCAGAAACTCCTCAAATAAACGCTGACCTCGACTCTGAGTACTCCAAACAACCCTCCTACTCCCCCAAAACAGTGCAAAACCTTATAAACGAACTTTACCTCAGCCAAACAGATCAAGAAGAACACCAAGAAAAGTCTCAGTACACTCCTTCACTTGGAAGTTCATTAAAAAAGTCAATGGACTGGCAAAACCTGTTTTCGAAGCCATCTCCTCCTCCAATGAGGGAGTCGTCAACCAACATTTACGACTCCCCTTCACGAACTTCTAACCAAAGCCGCAGTTACCAGTTAGTCCAAGGAAACTTTTCAGGAGAAGGCACTCCACGCACTCCACACGACTCTTTGCACTTGCAAAGGTCCATAGAAGCAAAACTCTCTAGGGACTTTGACGCTGAAGAAATCCCTGAAACCAGTGAAGAAATTAAAGCTGTACCTACTCAACCCCCTCCTTCGTCTCCTCCTTTCAAGTCAGAAAATCCCCCAGAGTCCCCCGAAAACATGTCTTTTGAAAACAAAGAAGCCCAAGACTACTCTGACATTTCAATGAGCAAAATACAACATGAAGCAGAGTACTACTCAGAAAACACCTTAATGTCTGCTTTGCAGTCTGACCAAGAAAAGTCTTTTACTAGGCAGCCCCAAGAGTCCAACTTCGTTTCTTTTGACGGAAAAAACCAAGTAGAAGAGTTCTCTGAGCAAACTCTAGAAACTAGATTTGTAAAAGTTAGTGACAAAAAAGAAGCTGCTAAACACTCCATAAGCCAAATAGACCCAAGCCTAATGCGAGTTATTCAAAACATGCTTGAACAACCCCAAGAGTACAAAAGGCAACTCCACATCAAGGAATTCCACAAACTCCAAGAAGAATCTGCAATCAAGATACAACGTGCATTCAGAAACTTCAAAGCGAAAAACATAACTCCTAAAAGACTCAAGGAAAACTCCCAGCAAACTGAAAAGATTCCATTTTTGGAGTTGCTTGGAGGCATGCACTCTGACAAGTCTGAAAGAATCATGAAAGCCTTGCTGTTGATTGGGAGTTGGTCAGAGCTATTAGAAAGCAAAGGTTTGGATTTTTCTTTATTTTAATTTAACTTTAATGAAAAAGGTCCTTTTGGCGTTTGACACCTTTAAAGACAGCATATCAGCAATTAAGCTTTGTGAAGCTTCTGAAAGAATCCTTAAAGAACTGAGTCCTGAATTAGAAGTTACTCAGCTTCCTTTGAGTGACGGAGGAGAGGGGTTTTTGTTTTCTCTAGAAAAAGCATTTAGTTCACTAGGAGTTCCCTTTGCAAAACATAGTTTAGAAGTAAGGGGTCCATTGGGAACTCTTCACACTGCGTACTATGGAGTGGCCAACGAAAAACTAGGAGTCATAGAACTTGCTCAAACTTCAGGTTTGGAACTGGTTCCAGTTTCTATGAGGAACCCTTACAAAACTACTGCACACGGAGCAGGCCAGATGATTTCCTACCTCTATGGGCTAGGAATAAAGGAGTTAGTTATAGGACTAGGAGGTTCCTCTACTTCAGAAGGCGGCCTTTCAGTTTTGTTTGGAACTGGAGCTGCTGATTTCAAGTTCCAAGGAGAGGTTCCTGAATTTTTAAGGGGAGAAGACCTGCCGAGGGTTACAGAAGTGCAACTTGCAAGCTCTATGTTTGAAGAACTTAAAGTTACTTTGGCTTGTGACGTCACTAACGAACTCCTCGGAGAAAGGGGCGCTGCAAAGGTTTTTGGGAAACAAAAAGGAATGCAAGACTGGCTGTCCTACGAAAGAACAGTTATGCAACATGCAGCAGAATTACTGGAAACCATGAGTGGTATGCCTAACATTGGGAGCTTGAAGTCAGGAGGGGCTGCAGGAGGCATTGCTGCAGGGATTATAGCTGCTTTTAAAAAGGTGGAGGTGGTGAGTGGAGTTGAGTACATATGCGAGGCAATAAGTTTAGACAGCAAAGTCAGTGAGTTTGACTTTCTAATTACAGGAGAAGGCAAATACGACGAACAAACCCAAGGAGGCAAAGTAGTTAGCAAGATGAGGAACCTAAACCCAAATGCTTTCATTATTTGCGGAAAAAACGAAACTCAGGAGTCTTACAGAGTGTACGACTTTGTAAGTAGGTTCGGAACTGAGTACTCTATGGAGCTCCCAGAAGACTGCCTTGAAAAGGTGTTAAGGGAATTATCTGTGGAGTTAGTGGTCAGAAATGACTTTTCATCAAAGTCAGAGGATTGACAGATAAGAATTCATCACTAAAAGTTAATACTCAGCTAAAAAGTGTCCTCATGGTCAGAGCCGTTCTTGTTTCATCACGCAAAAAATAAATATGAGGTAATAAATATGCTCAGGAATATAGCCAAAAGGTATGTATACAGACCTAAAATCCAGTTTAGGAAAAATAAAAAAGCAATACTTCAGCGACTCGAGATCGAAAACAAAGAGCCTCTTCCCTATGAAGAACCAAGCTACCTAAAACTTAAAAGGGATATTGACCAAGAAGAAATTGAAGTCATCAACCAAGGCGGCTTAGCTCCTAAGGTCCACTGGAAAAAGATTTCTCTACAATAACTAATGCATTTAAAAGTTATATATATCAAGAGTTAGGGATCCCCAGGTGCTTCTAAAAGGCTATCCAGCAGCCTTTGGTCTACTATTCCTGTGGGCTCCAAACCTAAGGTTTCTTGGCACTCTCTGACCACCTCTTCTATGCTTTTGTTTTCCAGATTGCTTGTGTTCGGTAACTTGGACTTAATTAGTTTCAGAAGGTAAGTGTTTTCACTGGTTTCAGAACTTGGTGGACTTTCGATTGACATTAACTTGTCAGTAATCTTATCTGCAATAACTTCTGTTTGGGCTTGACTTAGTTTGAATTCCTGAGCTATTTCATGGGCTACCGATCCAGGGGAGTCATTCTCTTTGTTGTAGTCAAACTCAATTCTGTTTCTTTGAATTGACTGTTGGTTTTGTATGCCTAAGTTGAGTGAAATCTTAACAAAAGAACTCTGTGATTGGCCAAAATAAGAGGGATTTATCTTTTGGGGTTCGCTAACTTCTACAGGTCTGAAAAGCTTTGGGTCTTTTAAGTCTTCAGAGAACAGTCTATGCCTGAGTAATTGTTCAGCAGTTGGTCTGGACTCTTGGGAACTTAAGCATGCTAAAACTAAGTCTTTGACTTCTTGGTCTTTGATTGTAGATACTTCTGGGGGCAGTTCTTTGTTTATGATTTTTCTGTAAATGTCTCCTGGGTTCTTTGAGTGTGAGTAAGGAGGCCTGTGGGTAATCATCTCAATCAAGCACATTCCAAAAGAATAAATATCTATAGCAGTGGTGTACTTGCAGTCGAAGACTTCTGGGGCCATGTACTGGGGAGTTCCCAGTACGCTTTGCTTGTGGGAAGAATTCAAAACAGTCGAAAGGCCTAAATCCCCTATTCTGACAGTCCCTGTGCTTGAACACACAAACAAGTTATCAGTTTTTAGGTCTCTGTGGATCACCGGAAAAGGTTTTTGAGAGTGCAGGTATTCCAGTCCTTTCAGAACTTCTCTGCACCAGTGCACAATGACTTTAAGGTAAGGTGCTTTTGCTCTTTTAAGGTACTTCTTAAGCGAGCCTCCAGACATGATTTCTGTGATAAAAACAAGTTCTTCGTTGTCTTGGCTGTACCAAGCTCCTATAAGGTGGATTATGTTCGGATGCTTAAGTTTCTGAATCAGTGAAATCTCTTCTATCATTCGGTTCTTGTCTTTGTGTGTAAGGTTTGTAGTTTTGATAGCATTCCAAGCCACTTCACAGCCCGTGCTGTTGTCTAGGGCTCTGTAAACAGTTTTGAAAGCACCTCTTCCTAGTTGCTCTTTAAACTTAACGAACCTGCCTTTAGGAGACGATTCTACTACGTCCAGCAAAGCGTTTGAGGAATCTACTAAGTTTACTTTTGATAACTCAATATCTTCTTCACTCTCCATTTTACAATTACACTTACCAGAAAGAACTGTCAAAGTCTTTTTCTTGAATTTCTGTGAAAGGAACAACTTTAGCTGTTTTTTTGGGCTTGCTTGCTTCTGAAAAACTTAACTGCTGGCTTTCTGGGGAGTTCTTGAGCAAACTATACCTAAAAGTCCTAGGACGTGCTTGGTCCTGAGGGTCTTCTTCACTGCCTTCGCTGTCTTTGTAAATTATAGTGTAATGAGGGATTTTAGTTCGGGTAATAGGAGTTTCAGTTCCAGAGTTCACACTAGTGCTAGCACTGAGTCCAGACTGCTTAAAGCTTTTAAGGTACCCTTTGATTTTAGGGTACAGTTTAGAGCTTTGCGGAAACAACTTGTCCGAGGATTTAGGCAAACCTAAAACCTGGCGTGAGTTAAACTTTGGTTTGGAGGCTGTATAGTTCTCAGCACTTATGTACTTAGTTGCTGGAGACTTCCTAGACTTGAGCCAGTTAGTTTTAGTTTCGTGGTGGTCTAAGTTAAGTAGGATTCTTCTGCACCTAATAGCCACGTGGCCTAGAGCTTTGCAGATGTAGCACTTTATAAGCAAGCAAGAGTAATCACCTTCAGCGCACTTCTTGGCTATTAACTCAGTGCTTTCTTTGGACTCAGGGAACTTATCGAGCAACAAGTTCATGTTTTCACGAGAAAGACTCAGCAAGTCCACGAAGTCTAGGCACTTTGCTGAGGCACACCTGGACTGCTCTGTGAAAAAAGCAATTTCCCCGAAGAACTCTTTAGGACCTAGTTCTTTGAAAGAGGACTTAGTGGGGTTGTGAAATATGTCTATTCTGCCACTAAGAATGAAGTACATTTTAGAACTTATTTCTCCTTCTTCCAAAACAGTGTCTCCAGGTGCGTAAGTCTCGTTTTCCAAAGCCCTGGTTAGCTGGGATATGAAGTGGTGATCGTAGTGTTCAAACACCGGACACAGCTTAACTACTCCTCCGTGAATGTAAGTGTAGATTTCGTCCCTCAAAGGTTCACTCAGTAAAGACAAAATTTGCTTTTCGTCTAAGTTGTTTTTCTTTTTGTTTTCCCAAATGTACTCCAGGTACCTTCTTACTCTGAACTGCAACTCATGTGGCAGGTCTTTTTTCTTCATGTACCTGTTGACTGCTACTACTTGTTCTCTGTATTCGTTTTCAAGGGCATTTTGCTTACTTACTAAACTGCCTATACTGCCTACTGTGTAAGCAAAAACTCCACACGCAACTATCATTGAAACCATTGCGTAGATCTTCTCTGCTGCTGTAAAAGGAACTATGTCTCCATAACCTACAGTGGTCATAGTTGTGAAAGCCCAGTACAAAGCTGTTATGTACTTGTTGAACACAGGCTTGTTCTCTATGCCCGAAGCAGTAATCCAAGTAACAGGGTGCACAGCAGTGTCCTGCTCCCCTATGAAGTACCACCAACAAGCTGTCCAGTGCGCTATGAAAAACACTACTGAAAGCAGTCTGAAAAACAAAAACAGCGTAGCTAAGGTGTTGCTTGCAATATAGTCTTCAACTTTTATAAGTATTCTTTTGAGCTTAGCCAGACGGATTAGTTTAAGAATTCTCAAAAAGCGGAAAATCCTTATAAGTCGGAGCAGTTGAGGAGCTCTGTAAAGATTCTGGTCTGAGTCTTCAGACTCCTCTTCAAAAATTCCGTCAATAAACCAAGTGTACGGAAAAGAGGCCATAAAGTCCAGCCAAAACCAAAACTTAAGGTAGTTCCTGGCTATTTTCTTCCTGTTCATAACTAAAGCTCCTTTGGAGTAAAACCCAGTGTTAAGGTTAACTAGTATGTCCAGCATGAAGCAAACTGTTATGGTAAACTCCAATATTGCCCAGTTTCCTTTCGTAGGCACATTGAAGCAAATTCGGAACGGAACTGAAACTGCCTGGTAAAATATAAAAAGCATTGCTGATATATCCCAAACCAGCCTTAAAAGCGACTCTGGGTGGAACAACCAAGCCCTCAAGTACGTTTTTTCAGAGCTTTCTTCAGGAACTTTAGCAATAAAGGCTTGCTCCTTTATCTTTTTAACTTGGGATAGGGGCTTCTGCTCCAGCTTGGTAGGATCTTCGCAGGGATACTGCGATATTTCGTTTTGAATTTCTTGCCAGTTGTTCGGCACTATTTTGTTATCCATTTACTAAGTTAACCAGACCTTACAGGCCCATTTTAATTCTAAGGTTTTCGGCTACCTTGTCAAGGAAACCTTCTGTGGTCAAGTAGTGCTCTCTCTTCATTTCGCTTCCGTGAATGCACAGTGCAAGATCCTTGGTCATGTAGCCTGACTCAATGGTTTCCACAACTACTTGTTCTAACTTTTCGCCGAATTCCTTAAGGGCCTCGTTGTTGTCGAGTTTCCCTCTATAACTAAGTCCTCTACTCCAAGCAAAAATAGAAGCTACTGAGTTAGTGGATGTTTCTTCTCCTCTTTGCCAGAACCTGTAGTGGCGAGTCACAGTTCCGTGTGCAGCTTCAGCCTCCATAACTCCTTCGGGAGTCAAGAGCACACTAGTCATCAAGCCCAAAGACCCGTAACCTTGAGCAACAATGTCACTTTGCACGTCTCCGTCGTAGTTCTTGCAAGCCCACACAAACCCTCCTTTGCTCTTAATGGCTTGGGCTACCATGTCGTCAATGAGTCTGTGCTCGTACCACAGTCCCTTAGCTTCGAACTCACTCTTGTAGTTTTCTTCGTAAATTCTTTGGAAGATGTCTTTGAAGCGTCCATCGTACACCTTTAGAATGGTGTTTTTGGTGGACATGTAAAGGGGGTAGCCTCTGTCCAAAGCGTACTTAAACGAAGAGTGAGCAAAGTCCTGAATGGACTTGTCAGTGTTGAACATTCCCATTCCAACACCAGAGCCTTGGAACTGGTGCACCAGCATAGTTTTGGCTTCAGACCCGTCGTCAGGTGTAAAAGTGATCTCGAACTTTCCAGGCTTGTCTGCAATAAAGTCGGTGGCCCTGTACTGGTCTCCGTAGGCGTGTCTTCCAATGATGATGGGTTCTTGCCAGCCTGGAACTACACGTGGCACGTTTTTGCAAATAATGGGTTCTCTGAAAACGGTTCCTCCCAAGTGGTTCCTGATGGTGCCATTGGGGGACTTCCACATCTTTTTAAGGTTGAACTCAGTAACTCTAGCTTCGTCAGGAGTGATAGTGGCACATTTGATGCCTACTTTGCACTCAGCTATTGCTTGGGCAGCTTCAAGAGTCACTTGGTCGTCAGTGGCATCTCTGTTCTGGATGCTTAAGTCGAAGTATCTAATAGGGACATCTACATAAGGGAAGACCAACTTCTCCTTAATCAAAGCCCAGATGATTCTAGTCATTTCGTCTCCGTCCAACTCTACAACGGGGTTCTCAGATCTGATCTTTTGACCTTCCATTCTTTTAATTATATTGTCCAACCATTTATGAATTAGATTTTGCCTTCAGTAGTAACTAGTTTGGTAGTCAGGAGTTAAGAGTTTTTGGTACTTTACAATGTTACCCTTTGGCTGGGACACTCTTTGCATAGTTCTTCCTTTAGGTTCTAGGTTCCTGTACTCTATTTCCCTAGAGTCCCCCTGCACTTTAATAGTTCCAGATTCGTAAGTAACAGAGTGAATAAACCCTATTGTTTCAGGCAGCAGTCCAAGAGTGTACAGTTTCAGGTCTTCTAAAAACTCTCCTTTTTGCTTGACTTCCAAAACCAAGGCTTGGTTCCAGGGATTTCCTCCTAGTATAGCAATCCGCCCCCTTTGGAACTCGAAAAGCCTAGGCCGAACAACTCCTAAGTCAAGACTTAAGTCCAGAAGTTCCCAAGCGTCTTCTTCAAAGCTGTACCTTTCAAAGGAAACTCCAGCCCTTTCAGGGGTTCCTCCAACTACCAACATTTGCGACTCATTGCAAATCAGTATTCCTGAAGCCTGCTTTCTGCCAATGTTTAAACTTGAAATGGGTTCCCACTTATTTTCAAATACTGAGAATCTTTCACAAAGGTTCAAGTAAGGCTCGCCCCCTATAGCGTACAAGTAATTTCCTTTTAACACTAAAGTGTGGCCAGACCGTGGATTCAACATACTTCTTTTCCTAGAGATTGTTTGAGTAAAATTATTGACTTGGAAAACATCGCTTCTAGCTTCTCCAAAGTAGTTGCCTCCAGTCACCAGTAAGTTATTTTCGTCTATTTTTGCTGAACAGCAGTCTTCCAAAAACTCCCAGTTCTGACCCTTTATAGTCTCATCCTCTTCCAAGTCCAGTAAGTCTTTCTTCCTAGTTGTGTAGTCTAACTTGTAGACTCTTTTTGAGTGGGGTTGAGTCTGGTAGGCAACTTGGGTTTGCTGGGGACTTTGCAAACTAAAAGCCTTAAACAAAGAATCAACCCTCAGAGTCTTTTTAAAGTAGTTTGTGCTTTCGAACCCACAAACTATTCCCTGGAGTTTAAAGCTTTCTGAAAAAATCGGAGTCCCTTCTGGAACTTCTTCTCTGCTTCTGAAATAAAAGTACTTGCTTTCTATGTTAGAAACGTAGTAAGGCATAACTTGTCCACTTAAAATCCATAGTCTGTCTCCTTGTGCAAGTTCTAAGTTGTTTTTAACCGAAATTGGAACAACTGGACTTAGGGTCTTTAAACCAACTACTGTTATGTTTTTGTTAGGGTCTGAGGAAAAGTATGCTTCTGGGTCAAGTTTGTTTGCTTCTTTAGGGCGTCCTGGGAACTTTATTTGAGTCATAAGCGCTGCTTCGCGTGTAGGCAAAAGACTGTGTAAAGTCAGCATAAGGGATTCACTAACCATAAACCCCACTCCCATAGGGTCCCCAAAGTTTCTGGACTTTTTGTAGTTAACTCCATAGCCGTAGATTTCAACAATTGAGTCAGTAATTGTTTTCACGTCTACAACTGAGTTCATTATTACTTACTAAATCTTCACATTTATGTCCATTAAGAGTGACTCCTCCAAAGTTTTGTTCCACCTAACTTGCTTTTCACTCGTGCACCATATGATGCAGATGCTCACCAAGTCAAACACTCCACATATTCCAAATATATACAAGTACCCAAGCTGCTCTCCTCCGTACTTCAGCAAAATAGAGGTAAGTGAAGCCAAAGTCACGCCTAAGTAAACACACGGCCAAACTTGAGCGCTGTAAGAGTGAAAAATCTTACTCACTTCTACAGCTAAGCTGGGGTACATTGCAGACCCACAAAAAAACACTGCCAAAATAACTACTCCAAACAAGTATTTGTCCTCAACTATGAAGTGCACAGAAATACAGCCTAAGAACTGCAGAAAAATAGTAGCAGACAAAACCTTTCTGTATTCAAAGTAGTCAAGAAGTCCTGGCCAGAAAATCCTTCCAAAAGCCCCTGACAAAGCTGCAGCAGAGCCAATGTAAGACAAAAAGTGGTCATCTTGGATGTATTTCAAGGCGTAACCTTTGAAGATCCCTGCTATGAAGTACCAAAACAGAAAAGAACAGTAAGCTGCTAAAAAAATCTGCCAGAACTGCTTAGTTGCAAGAATCTTTTTCAGAGGGAACTTTCCGGGCGGGGAGGACATTGAACTTTTGGAGTGCACATTAGAAGGTCTGATAAGCAACACTCCAACTAAGGTTTTAAGTCCCCAGACAAGTCCTATGATCAGCATTCCGTAAGGTACCCTTTCGTTAACTTCTTGTCCGTAAGACAAACTCTCTCCTGAACCTGAAGGCCTGTAGTTGTTAGGGTTCACTATAAATGTAAACAGAATTCCGTACACAAGCGTGGAAGCACTGTACCCAAACATAATGATCCCTGTGACTTTACCTCGTGAGTTAGGAAAGTGGTCCCAAGCTGCAAAAAACGAAGTAATAGTGATCATACCTGCTCCTACTCCAAACAAAACAGAGTAACTCCAAATCAGTGCGTTTGGGTCCTTTATTGCAGAGCACACTAAGAAAGAAGCCGATACCATTAGTCCACCTAAAAGCAGAGTTCCTCTTATTTTGACAGTCTTCATTAAGAAAGGAGCAGCAAAAACACCTATGTTTTCTAAAAAGAACGACAGAGGAAGTGCAGTGTACATTTTGGAAAAGCTAAGCGAAGGCTGATACTGCATTAGGTAAGATGCAATATACGGGTAAACTATTCCCCAAGTGATGAAGTTCCCAGCTATCTACTTAGTGGTTACGTTGTTCAGAAGCACAGTGCCTGATAGTGTAGAAACCCCTGCAAGTTCCTGTTTTAGGCTCTTTTTGTTTTCTGACATAAGTTTAACTATACTAATTACTCTAAATATGTAGTGATTTTACTTAGGTTTGAAATTGCTTCGTTTATTTCTTCTGACCTAAGGCATTTACTAAGTGAAAATTACTCATTGATGCAGCAAGACAGCAAGTCTATAACAGACTCAGTAGTTTTCAAAGCTTTTTCAAGGTTAGAACCAGAGTTCTTCCAAATAACTTTAGAGTGCAACTTCATAGACTTTTCTTGGGGTTTTTGTTTGGAAGAAAATAATTGTGAAAGAAACTTACTTTTTGTTTTCTGGGGACTTTTTCTAGGACTCTGCTTAGTCATTGTAGGTATAAAAGGTTTTTGGGTTCTGTTTTTAATGGAGTCTTTAGCTTTTGAAGCAAAGGTTAGGATGGCTTTGATGTCTTCAACTGGAGGGTACTTGGAAAACCTTGAAAGTATCTGTGGAGTGTCTGACTCCAGCACTGCTTAAAACTTACAGTAGTTCCTCACAAATACTATCATGGACACACAGATGAACTCTGAAAACTCCAAAATACTGGTTTCTTGTTTGTTGCTGGCCAAAATGCAGTCCCACAGTATCAAGGTGTTGTGGAAAGTAAACTCCCTTGTGAACAAACAGCGTATCCAGCGCCTTTTTAAATCTTACAGTAAAAACAAGTGGGGCTCAATTTGTTTATCTTCTAGGTGGTAGTACAAGTCGGGGTCAACTTCTAGCAAGTAGTCAAACACCCTTTTGCACCTTCTGAGGATTCCCGACTTGTCTAAGTCGTCCCTGTTGTACCTCATTCTGAGTGGGTCTGGTATGCTGACTAGTTTCTGCACTGAAAGGTCTTCTTGTTGGTTTTCTATAGGGTTAAACACTTCTATCAGACCGCAGTTCATTACTTTTTCAAACATAACGAAAACGTCAGGTTCTATGTGTTGTAGGCCATTTAGTTCTTGCAAGCATTCAGCAGCGTCAAGCGGAATGCTTGAGCAGGTGCTTACTGCTTCTGAACTCAAGCCTTGCAAAATCACAGCTGCAACTTCGTTCATGCCTTGCTGGTAACTTATGTGGGAGTTGAGGCAGCTCCACACGAACAAAACGTCTTCAAGTAACTTCTTGGTAGTTTCCTCTCTGAAGTAATCAATCTTCTGGAAAGTCCTGTTAACGTCCCTTCTAATTAGTTTGCGTAGATTTGTTAATTTTGCAAGCTTAGCCCAGGGGTTCTAGTTATGACTTACTGAGGAGTCACTGGTCAAAGGGTCTCCACCTTCAGCTGAGACTTTGTAGCTTGACTTCAAAGAATAATACCTTTCTCTAGAGTCTTTAATTTTCCTGACCCAAACTGTAGGACTTTCTTGTTCACTAATGACTCCTAAAAACAGTCTCCAAGCAATGTGTCTGTTTCCTAGTTCCCACAACTCGCCCTTAGCAGCCTTATCTAGGATGCAAAGAATTCCTCCTTTATTGTAAAAAACTCTGAAGAACTCTTTTGTGTTTAGAGCTTCCTGCATAAAAATGTCTGGACCAAGCGGATCCAAAACTAGTTCCGGAAGTGCAAGGTCAGCAAAACCTGCTGTCAACAGGCCCAAAAGCTCGAACGAAAAACCTCAAGGAAAGGATACTAAAGAAATGTTTTTAAAAAGAATCCAAATCTGCTCGGCCACTTACGACTATTCTGACGACACGAAAGATTTAAAAGCCAAAGAAGAAAGAATGACTGCTCTTCAAGAGTTAAGAGAGTTCCTCAACGACACCAAAAACGTGCGCCAGCACGTAATTCCTCACCTCAACATTGTTATGGAAATGGTTCAAAAAAACATCTTCCGGCCACTACCAATGAACAAGAAAGGAGCGGACAAACTAAGCCCCAGTGAAACTGGAAACGACGAAGAAGATATATTAGTTGACTCAGCATGGCCTCACTTGCAAGGAGTATACGAGTTCTTTTTTGAGCTGATTATTTGTGGAGCAACTGATGTAAAGAGTCTCAAGATGTTTGTTACTCCTTCTTTTGTACAGGAATTCTTGCAGTTGTTTGACAGCGAAGAACCTAGGGAAAGGGACTACTTAAAAAACATACTTCACAGACTTTATGCCAAACTAGTTCCTCGAAGAAGAATGATCAGAAAAGCCATTAACGACTGCTTTTTAATCATGATTCACGAAACACAAAGATTCAACGGAGCCTCTGAACTCTTAGACATACTTGCTTCTATCATTTCGGGGTTCGCTGTTCCTCTAAGGGAGGAGCATGTCCTTTTTTTCAAAACTATTTTGATTCCCCTTCACAAAGTGCAAACTTCTCATTTGTTTCACGAACAACTTCTAAGGTGCTCCATGCTCTTTCTGAGCAAAGACCACTCTTTGGCACTTCCACTTGCTGAAGGACTGCTCAGGTACTGGCCTTTTGGAAACTCGCCTAAAGAAATACTTTTCCTGACTGAGCTTCAGGAAGTCTTGGAAGTCTGTGACTCAGCAAAACTTGAACCAATTATTCCTAAACTCTTCAAAAGACTAGTTAAGTGCATTTCAGGGCCTCAGCTACAAGTTGCTGACAGGGCTATGTGCTTCTTTGAAAACGAATCTTTTCTGGGAATACTCAAAACTTACAAGCAAAAAGCCATGCCTATGATAGTGCCTGTTGTTACAGAACTGGCTGAAAACCACTGGCACAAGGTTCTTCAGGAGTCTTTGACTGCCTTAAAGTCCATCCTTAAAGAAATAGACCCTCTTATTTACGACAGAGCTCTGCAAACAAGTTCAGGAACTAAGCACAACTCCTTGAAGTCTATGCACAACATTCCAGAAAGGGCTGAAATTGAAGCTAAGTGGGAAGCCTTGACTGCCAAAGCTAAGTCACTCGACCCTAGTTTTGAGCCTCCAGCACTGCCATATGTAGATTCTCACGTGGTGGGGTTAAACAACTTAAACGACGAAACTTTAACTTCGAGAAACTTGATTCCTCCTATATAACTTATTAGGTTTATTGTAACTAAGTGCCATTTATAAATGGAAAAGGACCAACTAACAGACCCTTTGCTTACTAAACACACCCATGACTCTCAACAGTCAATCAAAAAGCTCTACTTGGCAGCAATTATTTGCTTTGTGTTTATGGTCATAGAAATCATTGGCGGAGCAATTGCCCACTCTCTAGCCATTATGACAGACGCTGCACATATGTTTTCTGACTTGTCGGGCTTTGCTATAGCAATCGCTTCTCTCAAAATAGCTTCTAAACCAGCTTCCAGCAACATGAGCTACGGGTACCATAGGTCAGAAATCATAGGAGCTGTAATTAGTGTGGCTTTAATTTGGGGTCTAACTATTTGGCTTCTTTACGAAGCAGTTGTAAGAGTGATTAACCCTGTAGAAGTAGACGGACTAGTAATGTTAATTACAGCACTGTTGGGCTTAGGCTGCAATATTCTCATGGCCTGGTCTTTACACCCCAGTCACGGTCATTCCCATGGTCATTC
>PR_CR_10_Liq_1_inCRDRAFT_1000402_pt1 | contig 27184 bp, 29 predicted proteins | sample PRCRCaboRojoPR_3_FD_10241 | JGI IMG/M metagenome (IMG submission 10241)
CAAATGCAGAGCTATCTGGTTCGCAGGTGTACGTAGGGCAATCTTGAGCCCAGGCACCGAGCATAAAAATCACTAGCTGCCACATTTTAATTATTTCAACAACTTTTCCCAAAATGTCAAATATTAGTGTGAACAGTCCTAACTGCTAAGTGTAACTCTAAGTCAGGGCAACAATATATTTAAAGTAACTGAACTTATTTAGTTAACTAAGTCTCATTAAATTATAAAAGTCTGTCATGAAAAAGAAGAACTTGCTCATTCCCAAAGGCCAGAAACTACACCTACCGCTCATAAAGTCGCCTAATCGGGAACAGCAAGTGCGTAGCAAGCTCCTACTAAAACCTTCCCATCAATTGCTGAAGACTATTGGTGAAGAGTCTAAACTAAACGAAGCCAAAAACTACTCATCAACTCCTTACGATAGAATGATCGACAGGTGCATAAAAAACATCAAACGGANAGAACCAGACTACTCAGAGCTCAAAAACTACCCTAAGACTTCTTCAAGTCCTATTGTAAGGAAAGGTAGGTACTACCAAGTGTTCAGTTCTCTCAATTCTAGACTTTGGCTCCGGAAAAAAGTCAAGTCAACAAAGCTAATTGGATAATTTACATAAATGGAAGAACTCCAGTTTGTTGAGTTTCCAGAAGTAGAATGCTTGGACGAAATAGGAGTAGGCAGAAACGAGCTGGTTTTACGCTGTGTAGACGGCAAGTATAAAGGAAGATTTTTTTATGTCTCAACTAACGTAAAGTATAGTTAGGGAGAGACTTTAGGCAGTGGGGATCCAGAGATATACGAAGCCAACTCAGTATACATAGAAAACGCAGGTTTAGAAAAACTCCATGCAGAGATTAGCTTTGAAAGGGAGTCAGCTACTTACTTCTTAAGAGACTTGAACACTCAAAGTGGAACTTGGGTGAAGGTTAAAGAAACTCTTTTGCCAGGAGAGCCAATAACACCTGGGTGCGTTTTTAAGATAGGGTCTCAAGAGTTCGCTGTGAGAGAAGGTGACTTAGTCACACTTGACTCTTGTTGGAGGGACATTTTGGACTTCGACAGCACTGCTCTCCAGTCAGATGTTACTTTGGACGAGTTTTTAGACTTGAAGTTTGACACTTCTTTGATTCCAGAGATACTTAAAGTGAGCTTTTTCCAAAAACTTACACACTTAAAGCACCTTCCGCGCAAGATCAAGAAACTTAAGTTCATAAGTGAAGAAGTTTGCTTTGAAGTAGGGTACAAAGAACTTACAATTGGGTCGGACCAGTGCGATATCAACTTAAGAAACGTAGCTGGAATAATATGCAAAGTAATTTACACAAACGGGTGGCACTTTTTAGTTAACTTAGACGAAGTAGGCTTTTGGGTGTACAGAAAACTAGAAGAAGCAGAAGAATGTCCACTGCTGCCTGGAATAAGCTTCCGGTTAGGCTCAATAGAGTTCGAAGCCACTAGGTTCAACGTTGGAAGACTGGGGGCGCAAGGTCAGCGTTCCCAGATGGAAGACACAGACCTAGTGATTCACAACTTGTTTTTATTTGAAGAACTGCCTGTGAGCTTCTTTGGAGTGTTTGACGGGCACGGCGGACAAAGCTGTGCTGACTTTTTGAAAAAGAACTTGAGTGAGTGCTTTAGAAAAAAGGTTTTGGAAAAAAGACACAGAACCCAAGACGTGTTTGGAACTATAAAAGAAAGCATAGCTGAGACCTACCAAGAAATAGACATGGCTTTTTACAACGAGTTTCCTACCAAGGCTGGAAGTGTGGGGTCTGCCGCCTTGGTTTGTTTGGTAGTTGGCGACAGAATATTGACTGTGAACTTAGGCGATTCAAGGGCGGTGCTTTCGAGAGAAGGCACAGCTATAGAGTTAAGTGTGGATCATAAACCTAACTTTTCTAAAGAAAGAGACAGAATACTTAAGCATGGAGGACACGTTTACATGGGTCGTTTGCAAGGAGTGTTGTCGGTCTCACGTGCCTTTGGAGACTTCGACTTTAAACTAGTCAACCCTGAACTAACCAACTTCAAAGGCTCACTGGTTTCTTCAGAACCTGAAGTAACTCAAATCTTCATGGACCCCCAAAAAGACGAGTTTTTGCTGATAGCTTGTGACGGCTTGTACGAAGCTTACTCTAGCCAACAAGTAGTGGACACCATCCGCAGGAAGCTCATGGCAATGCCTCCAGACGAACAAGACCCCAACAGAGTGATCAGAGAAGTTATAAACGAAGCTATTTTCCAAGAAAAAACTACAGACAACGTGACAGCTATTTTAGTAATACTCAAGTGTGGAATTGAGAGTTAGTTTATTAATATAATGGAAGAAGATAGTTTTATTTCAAAAGTGCCTTTTATAAGCGGACTAGGAATGAAGAAGTGCAGGTACATGGTTTGCGGTTCTATTCCCTTTGCAATGCTGTTTTCGACTCCTTTTGTGCTTTTGTTTTCTTACTACAACACACAGAACCAAGCTCCCTTCAAGAAGTGGAACGTAAAGCTGCTCTTCAAAGACTTCATGCTGGGGTGGGTGCTTTTTGTGTCCTACGCAACTCTTAGAACTCTGTACTTCGACCCTTACTGCGACCCTAAGTCAGTGCACTACAACCCTAATGCAAATGCTTTTGAGCGAAAAAACAGAGCTCTCCAAGAAATGCAAGACATACTTGAAAAGGAAGGCAAAGTTACTAAGTAATTACATTAGTTATCTTTATGCTTTTTGTAACTAGGTTGGTGCTCGTACTCGTTTGCGTCAGAATCGCTTGAGCAAGAAGAGTCTTCTAGTTGGTTCTTTTTTCGGTAGATACAACAGACTGAGGACTTCTTTTTCCCCATGTCTTCGTTGTCCACTGTTTCTTCGGTGAAGTGGACTTTCTTTTTGGGAGGTTTTAGTTTTAGCGTGTAACTTGATTCTATTTGAGTACGGGTTCTGTTTTCCATTTATTAATTAGGAACTTGGAATGAAAACTCTTTGACTGAGTAGTTGGTGTGGTCTTTTTCCCAGGTTTTTTCTATTACTTTCATAGTTGAGTTTTTGTCCAGAGTAATCACTGTAGAGCTCACTGTAGCTATTGTAGACAACTCCCCAAACACAGTCTTTTTGTAAGGCGATACGAAAATAGAGCTTTCTGTATCAGTGTTTTCTCTGACGAAGCCAAACTTTCTGTTGTCTTCTAATAAGCAAAACAGTTCTTGGGGCTCAAAGATTGGTTTGGAAGTTAGGAAGTTCTCTAAGTTCTTCCGCATTTCTTGGATTTTAGTCCAGTATCCATTAAGTTCAATGTTTGACACACAGTGAATGCCTGAATTAAGCCTGTGCACTCCATCACACTGGGTTTTTCTGTTCACGGAAAAATAAAAATGCTCCCCTTTAACGTTGCCTGCCAGCATGTTAAAGCTTTTGTACCTGCTTTTGTTTTCCCAAATCTGGCTGAGTTCAGACTCAACACTGCTGGCTTTCAGCACTTTGAGAGGAAGCACTCCTCTAGTTAAGTAGCCTTCAGAGTTGCCTATAGGCTGACTTGGACAACTGTAGAACTCAGCTTGTAAGTCTCCTCCTTCCCAAAAGTTAGTAACGCAAGAGTAGTTTCCGTCCTTGCTCACTCCAAGCCAAGTCCCTCCTCCGTAAGTGTCTTTCCCTGCAATGACGCCTTCCATCTCTTCCGTCCACTCATGCATGCTTTCAGTGGGCCTTTCAAAGGTTTCGTCTCTGTTAAACACCATAACAAAGGGGTAGGTTTCGTGGGAGTCAATTGCTACTGCAGTAATGCACATGTATAAATGAAAGAAACTTGCCGAATATGCTTTGAAGAAGATTCCCAAAGCAAACTAATAGCTCCTTGTGGCTGCACTGGGAGCCAGAAGTACGTGCATAGTTCTTGCCTGGAAAAGTGGCGATCTACTCAATTCAGAAACTTAGTTACTTTTCCGCAGACTTACAGTAGAACCGACTTAATGACCTGCAAAGTGTGCAAAAAGCCCTACAACCAAAAACTCAAAACCAAGCACCAACTAGTGTACTTCTCTGCTCCCTTGCTTTTACTGCTTAAAGACAAAAAAACTTCTATAGCTCTACTTTTGGGTTTCTTTTTGTTGGGGTTTGCTTGGCTGCCCCTGTTGCAGTCCATACTTTTGGTGGTGTTAGTTTTAGGAGGGTTTTGTTTATACACCGGACTCAGACCAGGCTTTTTGCTGATTGACGGATCTGTAAGGATTTCCCTTATACGCTTTGGAGCCCCTGTAAATAACTTGAGAACTGGAGTCCTGTTAAAGGCCACTCCTAGGATCTCATCGGGCATCTTCAATGGAAGCAAAGTCTTGATAACTAAGTACTCAGTCAACGGCGCAGAAGGATTTGTAATTAACAAAAGACTCAACGTGCAAGGAAGCACTTCTGAAATCAGGATAGGCGGACCTGTTGAAATGTCCAGAACATTCACCGTGCATGAAGACGTGGGCCTCGAAGGGTCCACTCCAGTTAGCGAGCACCTAGCCTTGGGAGGCAGGCAACCTAGAGAAGGTCTTCGAAAAGTAGACTTCCAAGGAATTTCTAGCTGGGGTGCTCTTCAGTTAGACGGAGAAGTGAGGTCAGGGGTATGGGAAGTCGAAGAAGTAAACTCTGAAGAGTTGCTTTCGTTACTTTTTAGATAAGTTACTTGTTTTTGTCTAGTTGTTCTTTGAGTCTAGAGTAAGAGTAAACCATTGCTCCACTCAAACTAATAACTAAGCCTACACACAGCCACAAGTTAATGTGGACATCAGGGAACAACAGCAAGCCAAGCAAGGTAGAAGCAATGTCTTTTACGTTCCCAGTAATAGAAGTGGCCAGTGGAGAGTTAACCATAGTGCACAAGTTCTGTGAAAAAGTAAGCACACAGCCCATCACAGCAGACAGCACAAAGTAAAGCAAGAACCCTTGTTGTTTGTCATAGATTTGGAGCACACTTGGGTCTTCAAAGAAAAAACACATCAGCATAAGAGCTGGAATAGTTAGCAAAGACACGTAAAAGGACTGGGAAGCTGCGTCTAGTTCAGGGTTTTTTTCAGACTCAGCCTTCACAAGTTGGAAGTGAATAGCTGTAAAAACATTGTTGAGAATAATAAAGAAGTACCCTAAAAAGTCAGCATTCAAATCATTAGCACCTGCAATCAAAGCCCCAACTGAAATCAAGCTTACTGCAAAGACCTCTGTCTTACTTGTTTGTTTGCCTAAAAACAAAGCGTTGTTCAGCAGTATAGCTAAACTAGCAAGTCTTCTTATAGCCAAAAACATAGGAATGTTAACTTTGGTCAAAGCAATCATTCCACTAAGCACATTCAGCAAAAAGGTAAAACTTAGTCTTGCACAAGTCTTAGCGTTGGCAGCAGATAACTTAGGGGCTTTCCAAAGACCTTTAGACAAGTAGGGCAAAAAGTCTTTGACTGCCAAAGTAATAGCTATGTTGAAGATGAACTGGAACAAAAGCACCTAAGTTAGCTTTACAAATAAGGGGTGTGGGTAGTTGTACACACTAAACACTACTTTGTTGATAAAGCTCAAACCAGCTGAAGACACCCCGTAGAATGCACACACAGACAGTCTGAAAAGCACTCCTGCCATTTAAGCTTAATAATTAAGTACTTATGGTAAACACTAAGTAGAGTTTACTGAAAAAAGCAAGTACCTCCAAAGAAGGTTCTTTTAGAAAGAAAAAGAAAACCCAGAAAGTACTGCCTGAGAAATCCAACACTCTAAATATCCTAAGTTTTGAGAATTTAAGAGACATACCTTTGACTGACTGCAAGTACTCTGATGTCTGGAAAAGAATCAGGGTCAAGTTAAGAGCCCAGTTGCTTATGAAGCAACTTAACGAACAGGTTAAAGTTTACTCAGGCCAAAATAGCAAAAGAAGCAGTTTCTCAGTCGTTGACTCTATAGACGAAAACTTCATTCTTAAAGCCAAACCTAGCAACTTGATCAACACCTTAACTAGCGAAAACCTAGTAGAACCCACTCCTAAGTGCATACTCCACCCCAGTGGAAGGTTCAAGTCCTTTTGGAACTTAATAGTTGCGGTTTTATTAATTTACACTGCAACAGTAATGCCTTTTAGTATGGCTTTTGTGGAAACAGAGCCTTTTGACACCTGGTTTTACTTGGACCTTTTGCTGGACGGGTTATTTTTAGTGGATGTTTTAATTAACACACTCACAGCTTTTTACGACCCTGAAGGCAACTTAGTAGTGGGAAGAGGCAAGATCTTTTGTAGGTATGCTAAGTCCTGGATGCTAATTGACTTGCTAGCTTGCATGCCTTTTGGGCTGCTCGAACTAGAGTCTGGAGACGAGTCTTCTAACAGAAAAGACTACAATAACCTGTTAAGACTGCTGCGACTGCCTAGGCTTTACAGGCTACTTAGAATTTCTAGACTGCTTAAAATCATAAAGCACTACAAACACTCAGAGTTCATTGAAAAAATTCAGGACTTCTTAAGTATCAAGCACAGTGCTATGAGACTCATTAACTCTTTTATGGCCATAATGCTTTGTGTGCACTTAGTAACTTGCTTTTGGTACTACTCCTCAGTGTTAGAAGGGTTCCACCCAGACACTTGGGTGGTGAGAGCAGGGTATGCAGACGAAACTACAACAACTAAATACATCGCTTCTATGTACTGGTCTTTTACTACTCTGACAACTGTTGGTTACGGGGACATTTCACCCTACACGAACTTTGAAAAGATCATTGCTACTTTGTGGATGCTTTTCGGGTTGTACTTTTTGTCTTTCACAGTGGGCAGTTTGGCTTCTATGCTTTCTTCCTTCGATACCAAAGAAAACGTTTTGCTGTCTAAGTTAGCAGTAATTGACGAGTTTTCTAAAGAATCCAACCTCGACAGGGAACTAAAGCACAGACTAAGGCATGCTTTAAGGTATTCTACTGAGAAAAAGGGGTTTTCTTTTTCGGACAAGCAAAGTATCTTCAACGAGCTTCCAAAGTCCTTGCGCTACGAGGTGGCCATGAACATGCACCAAGGCGCAGCTAAGCACTTGAACTTCTTCAGAAGCAAAGACTCACTTATAGTTGCTTCTATTGTGCCTTTGCTGCACCCTATGTTTTTGAGCCAAAAAGACTTTGTGTATAAAAAAGGCGAACTTGCTGATGAAATTTACTTTATAGTAAGAGGAAGGATTAGTTATGTGTTCGGAACTCAAAACGTAGTGATCAAGTCTATGCAGCGAGGGTCTTACTTTGGAGACATTGAAGTACTTTTAGAAGTTTCAAGGAAGTACTCAGCTCGGGCAGTCAGGGACTCAGAGATCCTGATCATGAACAGGCAGTTAATTCACCTTATAACGCAAGAGTTCCCGAGTTTGTGGGACGAAATGAGAGAAACTGCGGTTAAAAGAAACAAGTCCTGCGACAAAGCCTTTGTCGAAGTAAAGGAACTTCTGAGTATGCAGAAATCAGGCGAGATCTCCCAAATAGACGTAGGGGCTTTTAAGCACAAAGTAAGTGAAATCCTAAAGTACATGCACCCTGAAAAACAAACCCGCAAAAGAAGCATGAAGTATGAAGACGTTGTTGATAGAATTGATAAAATATACGACTTTGTGTTTGGAAGTCAATACTTAGATAACTAATTACAAATGGGTTCTACGCAGAACAACAGGTTGTTTCTTGAAGTACTGGTTCTTGTGGGTGTCTTCAATCACAAAGTTAAGGAAGTACTCAACTTTGACCTTCCCGTTGATGCATGAGTACGAAGGAGTGACTCTGGCACTATTAGTAGGCATTCTGAAGTTTGAACCTGGAGACAACTCACTACTCAACACAACGCTTTCAGACTGCGAAGTGAACGAGCCGTGGTAAAAGGTTTCAACCCTTACAAGCTCCAACACTACACTTTTCAACTCAACTTTAAGTGCATTAAAAGTGAGTTTGCCCAGGATGTCTTTACCAAGGGGCAAACAAGTGTCCTCCACTTCAACTTCAAGGCTCAAGTCTTCCTTAAAGCCTATGGTTTGCTTAGAAGGTGCCTTTACAATCTGTTCTTTGGAGCAGTTATAAACACAAACTTCCTGCTCAGTAACATAGTTACGCACCCACTTTTGTTTAACCACAGCTTTTAAGAAAAACCGCAAGAAACACTCGTTCCCAACGTAGGTTTCTAACTCTTGACCGACATTGCTGAAGGCAAAGGGCAACGAAACCGAGGAATTAAAAACTGAAGGAGGAGCTAGTGAAGAGGACAAGCACAGCAGCTGCTGGTTACTAACTCGTTCACTTTTAATTTCTACTTAGGACTTACCGAGTGTCCCTATAAGTTCTATTTTAACGCCTTGGTGACTAAGGGGTTTGGGTAACTTAATCTGAAGTTCCCCTGATATTTGTTCGTCTCCAGAGTACACTGGAATCCAGCTGTACTGGGTCCCGTTATACCGGACGCACTGATGTTTCCGCTCTGACGAGTTGTTCAATAAAATTAACATTTCTACTTTGGCCATTTCTAAATAATTATAAGCCACATTTATTTTTCCACAAATTACATATTAGCTTCTTTTTTGTTTAAGCCGGTCAACTAAAGCTATCAAAATAGAAGTGGGCTGTTCATGGATTTCAGGGTCTTTTAGGTACTTTGCAAAGTCTTCTTCAGTCAGCTCTACTTTTTCGCCTTCAAAGTCTATTTCTTCAAGTCTGTTCTGCAGTATTCTGTCGATTCTTTCTTCGTTTTCTATTCTGTACTGTCTGGCAACTTTTAGTTTGAGTTCTAACTCAGGGTCTATTTGGGGTTCTTCTTCTTCTTTGTTCATTTTAGAAATTGACGACACCTCTGACTGTCTTTTGTCTTGGAAGCTTTCTAACCCACTTTTTGGCGAGAAAGGGTCGTTATTCTTAACTAGGTGTCTCCCTGCAAACCAAGTCACCACTCCTTCTACCCAGGAAAGTACTGTAGCTGCTGGAATTGAAATTTTAGTTAAGTAGTCTACGTTGAGGATCTTGTTTTTAACTAAGATTTCTCTGACCTTTTTGACTTGGGAGTGCTTGAGTTTCCTGATGTCAAGCATACTTAGTTCTACTTTGAAGGTCCGCGAGTCCAGCATTTGTTTGATGTTGGGAATGGTGGCAGCACTGTACCCCTTGAGTATACAGGCCATTTGAAGTACTTTCTGAACTAATGGGTGATTTATCATTTCTCTCAAGTGGATCACGTCTGACTGCTCTAGAGTTCTTAAAGAGTTCTCTACTTGTGTCACGGCTGAGCACACTTCAGTCTCAGTTACTTTTAACTCTTCAAGTTCCAAGTGTTTGGGTTCGGGTCTGTCTGCAAGGAAGTGCTGGGGTCTTCTAAGTCTTTTGGTGTTTGAGTTGTGAAACTTAGCTTGGGGTATCTCTGAAAACTCAAAGTTGGTCTGATTCCTAGTAACTTCAGTTCTGGGCTCAGTGTTGACTTTCATAGAAATCAGTTTAGCGTGAATATCTAAAAGCAGTTTGCGTGCTTCATCAAGTATGACTTTAAACAATTCAGTTGGAGGTTTAGTTAAGTGTTGGTGTCCCCAAAAGAATATCATCACTACAATGTTTTCAACGTTCATTCTTTCAAGCATGTGGAGTAGTTTTTCTCCTGCAGCTAGAGTAGACCCGTCATCGTAACCCTCTTCTTCAGATGTTCTGAATGCTAGCACTTTGTCTGTGACTGCGCTTAGTCTTTGTTCCTGGCTTAAAAAGTTTAGGAGCACTTCTAAGTCAGAAGGCTCTCTAAGGGCTGCACAAACAGCCTCTAGTCTTATTTTGCCTTTGACAGAGTGACCTCCAAAAGTAAGGCTCGATATAATTTCATCATCCATTTAATTAGTGCTTAGAAGGAGTTCGAGGCTTTTCAAGGCGAAGCCAAAGCAATTCGTTGTAAGGGTGGTCGTAGTCCATAAAGGTGCGGTCTACTTTATAAAGGTGTTTTTTAGCCCGGGACTTGTTCAAGCTTTCTCTTTGGCTGAAAAGTAGTTGGTGGCTTAACTCTGAACCAGGCCTTTTATACTTCTCGTTGTCTGAGTAAGACTCGTTGAAGGATTGCCTTTTGAAGTTTACAGGGGTTTCGTCTATAGGTTGGGGGCTGTCTTCTTCGTAGTGTATATTGAGTATAGGAACTTCTGAGTCAGGTTTAAGTTGAGCATTTTCAAGTATAGCGGATCCAGTGTTGTGGAACACGTTTGGACTGGAGACTTTTTTGGAGCTGTGGGAAGACTTGAGTTTAGGTGACTTAAAGTTGATTCTGATTCGGTCTGACTTGTACTTATTGGGGAGTTCAGAAGGCAGGTCTGGGTTTTCAATTTGTTTCAGGGAAGTAGAGTCTGGAATCCTAGAAAAAGAAAAGTCCCGGAAGTCAGGTTGGTAGTGTTCATGAGTAGTTTTGACTTTCTTTTGGTCGACTACGCTGACTTCTTCTTCACTCTGGACTTCATCGAGTCCAAACAAGTTCTCTTTTTTAGAGAACCCAGGAGTTCTAATTGCTTTAGGACTTGAAGACAAAGCTTTTTGGGGCCTGGTTTTAGCTGAGACTCCGTAAACTTTTTCTAGGGACTTTAAGGTTTGGTCGTCTTGTTTTTTGGGTTTTTTGAGTTTTTTGAACTTGTTCTTTTTCCTTTTAGGCCGTTTAAACATCGCTGGGGTGATTCCAGAGAGGTTTTGGTAGTTTTTTCTTAAGTAGGGGTCGTAGTCTTCTTCGAATAAAGGTTTCTTTGGAGGTCTCCTTTTAGGTTTTAGTCCGTAGAGTTCGTTCCAGCAGTCTACTTGTCCATTTGGCTTTCTAATTCGCTCTCCGTTGGGTCCGATTACGTACTCTTGTTTCTTAGAAAAGTTTATTTTGACTTTTTTAAAGGCTTTCACAGAGCCGTCTTTAATTCTTCTGTGAATGATGTCTTCGGGTGAAATTGAGTCTGTGGACTTTAGAGGTTCCCAGTTTTGGGTTTTTGGGTTGTCTAGTTGGAGTCCTTTAGAAGAGTTTTTGTACCTTCCCCTTGGAGGCTTAGTTACTACTTTGCTTTTTCTTTCTGCAATTTTGAGTTTTTTTCCTTCTTTGGTTTTGATTTCTTTGACTTTTTGGGGTCTTTTAACTAGTTTGCCTTGGGAGTTCTTGGTGTAGTAGTTTCTAGGAATGTGGTCTTTTTGTCTGGCGATTTGGTGGACCTTTCCGTCAGGTCCTAAAATCTTCTGGGGAAACAAGAATCTAGTTTTGTCTTTGGAAAGTCCTTTAGAAGTACCTGGGATCTCTTGTAAGTTTCCTTCGTCGTCTAGTTCGTATTCAGTTTCTTCGAGGTATTCTGGTTGCGACTTTTTAAGCACTTTTTGGAAGTTGCCTTTGGGAGATTCTAAGTACTCAGATTCATACTCAGAAAAGTCTGGGTTGAAGTTAGCGAGTTCTGAGTCTTTTGGCTTTTTAGGAGGAAGAGGTTCCATTTCCCCTTCAGAGTTTTCTTCGTACTCTGTTTGGTAGTTTTCTTGTTCTTTTTGGATAAGTACAGTTTGCAAGTTGCCTTCGGAGTCCTCTTCTTGGACCTTAGTTAGTTCGGCTTCTTGGGCTTCTTGGGCTTCTTCTTGGGCTTCTTGAGCTTCTTCTTTTTCGGAGTAGTTGCTAAACAGCCCTTCTAAAGCCATAAACAAACTATGGTCGTCTTGGTCTGACTGGTAGTGGTTTATAGCTTTGTTAATAGTGTTTTGATCTTCTAGTTTAAGAGTTTCTTCAAAAGAATTGCTGAGTTCTTGGGAGTATTGAGGGCTTTCTGGCTCTTGCATGGTTTGCTTCAAGTCTCCATATTCAGGATTTCTGGAGTGGTGTACATCTTCTTCAGGTTTGAATTCAGAGTCTTCTTTAAGGCTTTCAGCTGGAGTGTTTTGGCCAGAGTCTTCTTTAAGGTTCCTATCTGAGCGCGGACTGAACAAGGTTTCTTGGGCTTCAATTTCTTTGTTCTTGAGGGTTTCTGGTTCGCTTTCTATTTCGTGTGCACTTCTGTGCACAATAGAATTAGACTGGAATTTATCGGGTGTATTGGGTGGGATTTCGTAACTGCCTGAAAACCTTCTTTGAAACTCTTCATAGCTCATAGGAGTACTGTAAAGCGGGGAAAGCCTATTGCATTCCAAAGAGTTTGTATAAAACTCTTTATTGTAAAACCTAGCAAGCTTGCAGTATACTAGGGTAGTAATTATTGACAGCCTTATAGGAGTGTCTACCAGTATTCCGAATAAAAACTGGTAAAAGGCTACTTGAATTTCTGGACCACTTAAAGCGCCAGCTGCTCTCAAACTCGCAAACCAAAGAATGAATATCAGAAGCACTACAAAGTACTTAGCTTTTTCAAAAGAAACTAGCGGTTTGCTTGGTTTTCGGAACTCCAAGTTGTTGCTTTCAGCCAAAGTCGAAGCTTTTTTCAGGGCTTTTGTTGAATGAGGTTCTTCTACAGGGGTGACTGTGGTTACTTTCCCTAGCAGTTTGGAATGGTAGAGTTTAGTAAGCACTACAGTTATAAAAAAAGCTGCAAGCACAGCTGCAAAAGCATTCATGCAAGAAAGAAGTAAACTGAAGTTTTCATTCCCTAAAACCGAAACGGCAACTAAGTTCCCAGCTAGAACAGCTGAGTAAAATATAGAAACAAGCAAAAGCTGACTCCACCTTGAAAGCTCCAAAGACTGGCTTCTAGAACTTATCAATGCCAGGTAAGGAATAAATCTTTTTGAGTTAAGCCCAAAAATTTTACTTTTGGTAAGCACACCACATTCAGACAAGCACCTAAAGCTTGCTCCATAAGTTAAGCTTCTAACCTTTTTGGCTTCCTTAGAAGACAAGTAGAATGAGCTTACCCCTACCAAACTGATCACTGAGCATACTAAATAAACTACCCAATTTGCCATTTTGAGTTTATACAGTTAATTAAGCATTAGATACAGTAGAACTGAACTCTAGTTGGTTAGCAGGTTGAACATAACAAGATTTTGTAGAATTTAAAAAGCTTTCTTTGAACAAAGCACTGAATTCTGTGTGGTACTCCTCCTGGGAAACATTCAAGTTATAATCCAAAATGCTCAAAAAGCTAAGTTCTAAGTTCTTTAGTTCTAGAACACTAACCCCGCCAACTTTAGCGTAGTAAGAATTTAAATAAAACTGGTCATCCAGGAACTTAGTAGCAGTAACTACTGCTGCCAAAAAGATTCTGTGGACTGTGAAAGGACTCATGTCCAGTTGAGGCTCTGATTCTTTAAGCCTTTTGATATAAATCAAAGCCACCACGAAGCACTCGTCCGAACAGTGCATAAACTTTTGAAGACGAACTAAGTAATTCAAAAAGGATATGGAGGGGATTTTTTTGGCTCTGAAGTAGTTACCTGTGCAAACTGCCCCATAGGCTGACATTAAAGACTCTACCTGCAGATTTATTCTGTTTAGCGCCGACATTTTAGTTAGTTTATAAATGGGAATTTGTCAATGCTTCCAAAAGCCACTTACAAGTGAACTTGTTGAAAAAAAAAGAGAAGGTAACATATTCGAAATCTCTAAATCTTATAGTATGAAATCCAATCAGGCACCTCCTATCATTGACATTTCCTCTAATTTGCTTTACTTTCCTAAGAAGAAAAGGTTCTGCGCACTCAATTTACCAATCTACCCTGGAAGAGTCATTTTTACAGATAACCACGTCCCTCTGCTTGTCGGTGCAGGTCTCTGGCCTTTTAAGAACTGCTACAAAGTAGACTTGTACAGGTGCACCATTACTAAGTTCTCGTCTCTGAACATTGGTAGGTACAATCATTCTGTTTGCATTTTAGACCGAGAAATCTACGTAATGGGTGGGTACGTCAGCCTCAATGAAGAGATTTCGAATGTTGAAAAGTTTGACGGAAGAAGTTGGGTGGAGATTCAGAGCATGCACTTCCCTAGAGCCAACCACACTTCTGTGAGTGTTAATAATTGCATTTACGTTTTTGGAGGAAACAATAGTGGCTGTGGAGTAGAAGTCTTTGATGGAAGCACTTGGAGTGCTTTGGAACTAGAGTTTGCCAGCAGAATGCGTGAAATGGGTGCTTGTGTTTCCGGGGATAGTGTTTACATTGTGGGGGGGTATAGGTTTGCCCTTACTAAAATGCGGAGTGTTGCCAACGCTTACAGGTTCGATACTCAGTTACAGTCTCTAGAGGTGCTTGCTACTCTGCCGGAACCTGAAAGCTTTGAGAACAATGGGGTTCAGTGTGGAGACACACTACACTTTATAGGCAAAAGGAAAAGCTATTTGTATAATTTGCATTCAGGAGAATGGGAAGTCAATGAGAAGAACTCAGTTTGCAGGTACTGCTTGAGTCCAGAATGCACGTCCACTAGTTCTACTTGCAAGTGGGAAAAAAGAAAAGCCGCACTTAAGTTGTTCAAAACTCTGAAGGTAACTCTTCTCTAAGTATTTAATAATGTCAGAATTCAAACCTAAGTTCGTAAGCAAGGCTGAAAGACACAAACCAAAAGAACCCAAACAACCACCTGTGAAAAAACCAACCCAAAGGTCAAGGTCTCCCAGACCACTGCAACCTGAGTACCAAGAACTCAAAAACAAACTACTAGGACTCAAACGTAAACCCACTGAAACCTTTAAAAAGCAGTACAGGTTCGACTGGGACCAAGAAGAAGACACTTCACAAGACCCTTTTTTCGCAAACAGATTATCGCCTCCTCGTTCCTTCCAAAAGGACATTGGAACCAGTAACTCAGACCTTTCAAGCAAACCTTTGGAATCTATGACCCAGCGCGACTGGAAAATCTTCAGAGAAAACAACCAAATATTCGTAAAAGGAACCATTCCGCCACCCATTCGCAATTGGAAAGAACTAAGCATTGCAACCCAACTCAAAGAAAACATAAGCAAAGCTGGGTATGCTCGGCCAATGCCCATTCAGATGCAAGCTATTCCTGTGGGACTTCAAATGAAAGACTTAATTGGACTTGCACCTACTGGAACCGGTAAGTCAGCTGCCTACCTGATTCCTATGCTTGAGTTTATGCTTGAGCTTCCTGAACTAAACCAAGTCACCTCTGCTGACGGTCCCTATGCACTAATACTAGCCCCTACAAGGGAATTAGCACAGCAGATATTTGAAGAAGCTTCGAAACTAATCAGAAACACACAAGTCAAGTGTTTGTTGATAGTAGGCGGACACAACATGGAAACGCAGTCTATGGAGTTGCAGAGCGGAGCTGAGTTGGTCATAGCTACACCAGGAAGGCTTTTGGACTGCATAGCCCACCAATACTTAGTTCTGAACCAGTGCTACTGGTTAGTAATTGACGAAGCTGACAAAATGATTTTACTAGAACTCCAAAACACCCTTCAAGAAATCTTTAACTACTTACCAGTCAGCAGCATTAAAGGTGGCTCGAAAGAAGAAGTTGAAGCCCAGGAACTCCAAACTAAACTTGGAACTAAAAGGTACTTAACTACTCACTTATTTTCAGCCACCATGGACCAGTCCATTGAGAAACTGTGGCTTAGTTTTCTAAGGTTCCCTTGTTTCGTTTCAATAGGCGACCCTGGTTCAGGTTCTTCGCTTATAACTCAACAGGTGTTTTTTGTTTCTGAGTCTGCGAAAAAAGAAACCCTGCTCAAGTTACTCAAAACTACGAAACCACAGGTCATAGTGTTTGTAAACCACAAAAAAGAAGCTGACAACTTAGCTTCTTACTTACACAGGTACAAAGCAACTTCACTTCACGGAGGCAAACCCCAACATCTCAGAGAACAAATAATGCAAAACTTCAAGCACGGGAAAGTAAACGTTTTAGTAGCTACAGATGTTGCTTCTAGAGGAATAGACGTTAAAGGAGTCAATCACGTGATTAACTACGACTGTCCTAAAAGCATCACCGACTACGAACACAGAATAGGCAGAACTGGCAGAGCTGGTGCTTCAGGAGTAGCTTCAACTCTCCTCACTAAAGAAGACGAAGACATTTTGTACCCTCTTAAAACCTTTCTTGAAAAAAACTCCCAAAGTGTCCCTAAAGAACTTGCAAACCACCCTAAAGTAAAGCACCCTGATAACCAAATACTCTTTTAATTAAACCATTATGATCTTTTCTCCGGGTAAGTGCGGCTCTAGCAAAGTGCAGATCCATCTGTTGAACCCTGGGGGTCCGCAAACCCACGCTCGACTCACCATGTCTAGGGGGAACCACTCCTTCAACTTCATTGGTGACAAAACTCCGTCGCTTTCTTTCTGGTCTTCACTGATGTTGATTTTAACACAGAAGTTGTCTGGGTACTCACTAGCAGTTGCTTTAAGTAGGTCTAAAGCATAACTGTCTTCGTACTTGCTAAAAGAAACGTAGATGTAAAGTTTGAAGTTTTTAATACCGCCTTCCCAAATCAAGTAAATCAAGTCCAGCATAGTGTTGAGTCCAGTTCCTCCTACAAAGGCTGAGTAAACTCCCCAGGGCAAGTCAATTAACAGTCCTGGGCCTACAGGGCCTTTCAGTTCTACTTCACTGCCTACTTCTAATTCTGTGATGTAAGAACTAACTTTGCCCTTGTCGTATTTCTTCACGTAGAGTCTTACATTGTGCAGACTGTCCTCTGTAACTTTAGGTTCCCTTTCGAGTTTGTAGCCTTTGTTTTTGGCTTCTCGGGCCCAGTTTTCTAAGTTCGCAACTACTATTGAGTAGTACCTTCTGACCTTTTGGAGCCTTTCAGTTTTAGTCACCACAAAGCTTTTGGCCATCCAGTCGATTCCATAAGGCCTGGAAACTACGAAGTCCCTGTTTTTGAGGACCAAACAAGTGGTGTTTTTGTTTATTAGGAACTTTTCGGTGATCTCCCACCTCATTTTGTCATAGAGGAGTCCCTTGGGGCTTTTCAACAGTCTTTGGTCAAAGCCTACATAACCTATTATTAGGTTTTGAACTACTGAAAAAACTTCCTCAGGGTGCGAAAACGGAGCAAACCTACCACTGTAAGACATACTACCGTGCACATACTTGCCTGCATCCTGACCTATTATGCTCATCAGCATGTGCTTTCCACCTGGGTGGCTCTCCAAAAACCCTGATAGGTCCAGCACGTACTCGTCAAAAAACACCCAGGGCTCCCATTTGTTTTGGAGGTGCTTGTATATTTCTAGGTGGGTTTTGAGTTTGCCTACAAGTAGTCTGCTTTCTTCAGAGTCTCTGTCTATGTTTCCAAGTAAGTACTTAGGTTGAGTGATTCTTAGCACAAACCCAAAGCGGTGGTTGAGTTCCAGTAGTGCATAGAGTCCAGCTATACTCACAATCACAGCAGTCACCCAGAACTTTTCTTCTCCGTTGTAGAGCTTCCAGCCTTGGTACACATTAAAAAAGGCTAAGCCCATTAGTCCCCAGCCCAGTATATGGTGTGCCCTTCTGCAGAGCATAATTGGGTACAGGTTTTTGCAGTGCTTGATGTACTGCCTAGAAACAATTCCTAGAAACACCTGGCCCAAAACTAAGCCTCCCATAAGCAAGCCTACTCTGGAGTGGTACAACTGGTCAGAAGTGTAGGTGTAGTACATCCTTTCATTGTGTTTATAGATCAAAAACACAGTTACTGTTGTCATCAAAATAGCTAACCCATTAACAATCATATGGATCAAGAACCAAAACTTGAACCACTTAAAGTACCTAGCTGGAATAATAGCTAAGTTAGCCAGTCCTAGCCAAGCTATAGACATTGCAAGTCCGTGGTGTTCGTATTCTTCCTCAAAGTACTTGTCCCACCTGTCGAAGTAACTTTCTTTCTGAGTTTTGCTAAACTTGATTTTGCCGTACCCATAACTATCTCCATGGTACATAAATCCCGCCCTGTCGTCATAAGCAAAACTGAACTCTGTTTCTATTCCTTCGTAAAGCCTAGCGTCTAACTCGTCGTTGGTGTTCAGTGGGCGCAAAATAGTTCCAGTTAGAAGTCCGTCAATTGAGGAGCCGTACTCCAAAGCAATGTCATTGTATCCTCCAACTAAGATGTCTGCGTGAGGTTTTTCGTTCGAAAAAGAGTGAACATCCCTTCCAATGACCTTCCCTCCGTTGTCCAATAAAACGATCATATCAGTATCAATCATATCAAGACCAAAGCCAATACCACACCAGCCATCAGAGCCGATTTCGCACTAAATAAACTATTACAGTAAAGTAAAACCGAATGTTTTGTTCCTCAAAAGTCCACCCCAGTGACATCCTTTCACTCAGTTTAAAACTAACGTCCTGGCTGAGTGCGTTCCACACCAGTAAGCTCTGCAAAAGCCCTAAAAACATTTTAAAACGAATAACTAGATTAAACAACACTTAAAAGTTCTTCTGGAAGTTTAGAAACTTTACACAAAATGGCCCACTTCAAGCCTCTAGAAATCGCAAAGTTTCCCAAAAAGGCAACCGCAGAAACAAGCGAACAAAAATACTGGAAGTCTTTCAGAAACGTTTTGCTGAAGCAAGACCACTCCTCTGTAACCCAAATTTGCACTTCCAAAGACTTTTACGCCGTGACTTCTTCTGCACGAGTAAGGTTCTTCACTATGGGCAACAGCAATGACTTTTCGATTTCTAAATTCAGAAACACAGCTATTGGGGGCGACTTCCGCAACGACGGGGAACTGTTTGTAGCTGGAGACATTGAAGGTTCAGTTTACCTGTTTGAGGTCAACAGGAAAACCATGCTGAGGAAGTACCTGCACCCCCAGTCTTCCTACGCACAAAAGTTTGTTGGGAACAACTTAATAGTTACTGGCTGCGACGACGGAGTAGTGCGGTTCTGGGACACAACAGCCAAGAAAAGCATAAGCGAGTGGGAAGCACACAGTGACTACATAAGAGCTGTGGGGAGTGTTGAGGGTCTTGGAGTGACTGGAGGCTATGACTCCTTAGTTAAGCTTTGGGACTCCAGGTCAGGGTGCACAGCGCAGTTATTCCAAGGAGTTCCAGTTACAGCAGTTCTGTGCAATAGCCCTTACATTATAGCTAGTGGCCACGTGTCTTACAAGGTTTGGGACATTAGGTCCTCAAAAGAACTCTGCACCTACACTCCACACAGCAAAAACATCACTAGTTTAGCCATGGACGAAACCAAAACAAGACTAGTCACGGGATCCCTAGACGGAAGCGTTAAGTTCCACTCCACAGAAAACTTTAGCGTGCTCCACAGCATAAAGTACCCTTCCCCGGTTACTGCGTTAGCAATCACAAAAGACAACACGCACTTGATAGCAGGTATGGCGGACGGCAAGTTTTCTGTGAGACAAAGGAAAAACACAAAGGCCACCAGAAGAACAAACCTAGACGCAGTTGACCAAATGTACTTGCAAAGGTGGGAAGAGTTCCGCAAAACCCAGCCGCAGTCAGTAGTTAAGAACTACAGTTACTTTTACAGAGGAGCGAACTCCAAACCTGAAGAAAACGAGGTCCAACTTAGCATTGAGTTGAAGAAAAAACTCAAAGACTACGATGTGCTACTTAAGCAGTTTAAGTACTCAGAGGTACTAGACCATGCTTTAAAACTTGACAAACCCGAAGTAATTATTTCTATTTTGCACGAACTTGCCCAACGCAACGGACTGCTAAACGCCCTTCAGAACAGAAGCCCACAGTCAATTTCCAAGGTTCTTAACTGGGTAGCTTCGAAGCTCCACAACCCCAAGTACTCCTCCTCGCTTTTGCCCCTTGCAAACTTAATCACAGACATGTATTCAGCAGTTTCTTTTATGCACACTGAAATGAATAAAGCTTTTCTGAACTTGCAAAAAGCCCTCCAGACAGAATACACACAGCAAACCCAGGCTTTAGAAGTCATCGGCTTAATAGACTTAATATATTAAATGGCATACGAAATAGTGGACTTCAAAGGAATAAGTTTCCGGTGTGTGGTACCTTACGTGTTTCAGTACAAAACTTGGTGTAAAATGAGGTGGAGAGACAGGCCCCTGCTAGATGTATTCACTAAAGAATTCAAAGCTTACACAGAAGAATACTACAGACACGCTATAGAAAAAGGACTGATTCTAGTTAACAATCAGCAAGTTGAAAAAAACTACATAGTGCGCAACGGCGACTTACTAGTTCACAAAGTCACAAGGTGCGAACCTCCTGTGCTGAACACTCCAGTACTTATTTCTTACGACTTGCCCAATATCCTTGTAGTAGCTAAGCCAGGCTCAATGCCTGTGCACCCTACAGGCGCTTACAATAAAAACTCTTTACTTAGTATTTTGAAGTACGAGTTTGGTTATGAAGACCTGAAACTCATCCACAGACTAGACAGACTAACTTCAGGACTTTTAATACTTGCTAAGAACAGCTTGGTAGCCAACTCACTCACCCAGCTCATGAAGAATAACCAAACAGAAAAGTGGTACGTGGCCAGAGTAGCTGGGAACTTTAAGTGGGAAACAATAGAAGTGGACATGGGAATATCTGCTGTCTGCAGAAAAGAAGGCATCTACACTACAGATGAACAAGGTAAACCCAGCCGGACTGTTTTTTACAAAAAGTTTTTCGACCAAAGCACCCAGCAAAGTGTAGTGTACTGCAGACCCATAACAGGCAGAACCCACCAGATAAGGTTGCACTTAAGGTACCTAGGCCACCCCATAGCCAACGACATTTGTTACGGCGGAGATGCTTTAGACCCTATAGAAGCCCCAGAGACTTTTAAAATCATCAGTGAAGGATTCAGACTCCCTTTAGAAAAAACCAAGCAAAGAGAGATTTGGCTCCACGCCTTCAGGTACAAGCTCACCACCAACCTAGACTTTAAGGTGCCTTTACCTGAATGGGCTAAGTTAACTTAAAATAATAGTTAGATATGAAGAAAAACCTAGCCAAACTCAATTCTATTTACAAACCTCGTCGCAAAAGAAAGCCCCAAGCCAGAAATTCCCGCTCTCCAATACTTCCACCTGAAAACACTTCTAGTGATTCATTAGCGTACAAAAAGTCACCTCCTCCAACTGACTCTGATAGAAGCACATCGGTAGTTAAAGCCAGAGAAGAACTAAGAAAAGAAGCTTCTTCAGTTGAGCCCAGACTTCCATTTCTCAAAGTCAAAGACAACTCTCCACTTAATTCTTCTTCTTGTTCTTTCGAGAATGAATTTAACCGTCTCGAAAGTTTGTTCAACCGTAATTACTCAGCCAGGAACGATCTTTTATCTGTGCAAAAGAGAATTGTGGATCTGAATGTTAAAAACATCATTAGAAACAACCGGTTCAATGATAAAACCAATGTAAGTCTAGAAGACATCAGAGAAACCCTAAACGAACCAGGGTCTCTACAGAAAATTAATGAAAAGAGCCGTATAAAACTTCCCAAAATATAATTGTCACATCTTTGGTATAACTTAATTACACAAAGTGTTTAAGAAACTACTCTTTTCCTAGCTAAACTAGTTAGCCCAATAGAAAAAGCCTGCAGCATCGACAAAGGCGACCTGTAGTCAAGGTGGAAAGCGTCCCTAGAAGCTTTTCCAAACATAAAGTAAATAGTGTCAGGGTCGTCTGGCATTATCATTTGAAAGTTTTTGGCACTTGCTCTGTTTACTCGGCTGCATAAAACTCACCCATAAAAGTTCAAGGTGTAGCACTCAGTTCTGTCGTTCCACTTAGGAGGAACATTTATCAGTGAGTAAGTTTCCCCAGCACTCTTCCACTTACATTTGAGACTCCGAGGCACCTCCCCCAGTATGTTGGTTTCGTACTTGATGTATAGTTGTTCTTCGCGTTGTTTTATAAAACCTGAAGGAAAGTTCTTAGCTACTTTTTCTTCAACTCCGTGGTCGTACACCCAGAACTCGTGTCCCCAAAAGTTGTTAGTAATCACTCCTATGTACTCGTCGCTGAACTGCACTGCGGGGGACTTAGATATAACTATTGGGCCTGAGTCTGACCACCTTTCAGCGTACAGCAGTAATTGGTTGTCGTGGTCGCGCAGCAGTTTAAAAGTGTGTGGGTAGTCACTTCCAGTGAAGCTCTCCGGAGACCGGTTTCTTTCTACACGCCTGAGTGGAGCTTACATTAGGTTATACTGAGGCTGAACCTTGTGGTAAAACTCCCTTTCAATTATGCTTTGGTGTGCTTTTTCTTTGAAAACTTCTAAGTTAGTTCTGACAGGTTTGCCTTTTTGTGGGAAGTACATCAAAAAAGGGGAGTCGAACCTAAGGTTTTTGTCTTCTTCGAAGTGTTTGGGCAAAGGCATCTGCTTGAACCTAGACAGCAACAGAATCCTTATGAAGCTGTTTATAGCTTACATGTAAGCTTCGTCAAGTAACTTGTGGTTGTTAGTTTGCAAAGCAATGTTGACAGTCTGGACAATGTTGTTGGCTTTGAGGTTGGACAAAACAAACCTAGTGATGGCTTGCTCCAACTCACCAATTCCTAAAAAGTTAGCTGTGACCAGTAAAGACAGCATGTTCGAAGGGTTGCAGTCCATAAGTTTAAAGTCAAAGTGGTCAAGGTAGTCCAAACAACTAAGCAAAGCTTCAATGCTTACTTGGTGTTTCCTTGCTGTGAGTTTGATGTCTATTGCTTTGTTCTTTTGCAAGATGTTTTTGTCTTTAGTGATGATGTTTTTGAAAAAAACACTCTTCACCAAGATGTTAACAGGGACTTTTGCGTTGTACTCTTTTAAGTAAGTAAGCATGTCTAGGTGTTACTTACTGTAGTGAGGTCCTTCTTGGTCTGGAGTTACTAAGTTGGGGTGGATAGACCGCATTTTGACCTCAACTTTTTTGTCGCAGTTCTGAAGGTCATCCATTATAATGGAACAAAGAGGAGTAGTTTACCTATCAAGGATTCCTCCTTATATGGGCCACAAAAAGATTCGGAAGCTCTTCATGGTCCACGGAGAAGTCGACCGAATTTACTTAACTCCAGAACCCAAAATAAACCGGCAAAAACGAATCAAAGCTGGAGGCAACAAACGCAAGTGCTTCACAGAAGGCTGGGTGGAGTTCCTGGACAAAAAAGCAGCCAAAAGAGTTGCCTTAATGTTTAACGGAGTCATTACAGGAGGCAAGAAGCAACATAACTTCTACAGAGAAGACATTTGGAACATTAAGTACTTGCCTAAGTTCACCTGGGAAAACCTAACACACAAAATCGAACTGGACAAGCAGCTTGCAGACAAACAAGTACGCAACGAAGTAGCGCTTTCACGAAAAGCCAACAGGTTCTACGCCCAGCAAGTCCAGAAGTCCAGAGAAATCGAAGGCATCCAGAAGAAACGCAAAAGAAAAGAAGAAAAATTCATTAGGGACTTTCCCCAGAAAGACCCTGTTGAGGACTAAGTATAAATGGAAGCAGTCAAAAGGTTCGAAGTTAAGAAGTGGAACGCAGTAGCTATGTGGGCTTGGGACATTGAAGTCGAGAACTGTGCTATTTGCAGAGCACACATTTCTGACCCCTGTATAGACTGCCAAGCTAACCAGCAGTCTACAACTAGTGAAGAGTGCAATGTTGCCTGGGGAGTGTGTAACCATGCTTTCCACTTCCACTGCATTTCGCGGTGGCTTAAAACTAGACATGTGTGTCCTCTTGACAACAGAGACTGGGAGTTCCAACGCTTAGGTAAGTAATCTTCCTGACAACATTGGTTAATTATACTAGTTCAGAACTTAGTTTACACCTTCAGTTGAGACAAGACTTTGGGTTCGAGTTGGTTTCTGTTCTTCAGTCGGATGCAAATATCGCACTGACCAGTTAAGGGGTTGATTTCTCTCATGGTTTCGCAAAAGTTCTTCACCGCGTTCCTGAAGTCGATTTTCTGTGTTGTGTTCGGAAAAAGAAGTCCTATGAAGTAAGAAGAACTAAAGGGGAACTTTTTGCTTTCAGTTTGAAACAGCTTAGTGTAAAGGGTTGTTCTTAGCTTGGAGTGCTCAGCTTCAATGTCTTTGGCAAAATACTTGATTCTACTCTGCACCAGTCCCAGCCAGGTTTTGAAGGTGCTTAAGTTCACTGCCAGTACTTCTACTTGGAGCATCCAATAGAACTCCTGGAAAAAGTCCACTTCTGAAAAAAGGTCTTCCCAAGTAGCTGCTCCTGTAGAAATGTCTTCACAGACCTTAGCAGCAAGCTCAAGTTCTTTAAGTATTACTTGGAACCCACTGTAAGTCAGCGTGTAAGCTGTGTTGAATACTGGTTGTGCAGGTGTCACTATAGTCATGTACGAGTAGTCTTGTGAGTGGTTGTTTCCGCTGAGACACACAGGAACTTCCCAGGTCCACAGCGCAAAAATCTTGAAAAACTTAAGAACTAACTCAGCTGGACTTAAGTCAGGAAAAGTCATGCAGATCTTAGCTACTAAAATAGCCCAAGTAGCTCCTCCTAAGTAACCCAGTATGTTTGAGTATATTCCTTTTTTAACAGCCCACAACTTCACGCCCCTCAAAGCAGTTTGGAAACTGCCCACATCAGGAACTAGTTGCAAAATCATTTCATTATTTCTGAAGCCGTTTAAGCTCAGCAAAGTAGCATCGTCACAGTACTCAATTCCTCCGTCTTCAAGTAAGTTTCCGTCAAAGTTGGCGAAAAGCACGTCTAAGTCAATACTATCGCAGGTCAACTTAATAATAGGGACCTTAGCTCTGAACACGCCATAGCAGTAACTAGTTCCAGACAAGCCTAACAAAATATCCAAAAACTCTTGCTGGAAACTAAGTCTAGTAACCCACTTAGGAGCCACACACAACAAATCAATGTCGCTTTCAGGAAAATGAACGCCAAGCTTATAAGACCCCAAAGCAACTAGTTCGCCTTCTGGGCACCATTCTTTAAAGGCACTTCTTATTTTGTCGACTACTTGTTGTCTAGTTTCTTCGTTCTTTTTAGTTTCAAACGCATTTTCATTTACTAAGCAGTCAATGTAAGTCTGGTTGATGTTTTCCATGTCTTTTTTATAAGGGCCTTATAAATGTACAGCAGAACTAAAACTTACGAATCTCTAAGAATGCTAGCTGCCAGAATAACCCAGATTTCAGCTGACAACTCCCCAGCAAAAGCACAACCTGCTCTTGAGTCGTCTCCCACTCCAATTAGTTGCTTTACTTTAAACGACTCAGAAGTCTATGTACTCTCTAGTCCTTGTTTGGGTTTAGGAGTGTACAAAATGCTCAACTACGTTAAACCTCAAGCTATTCTTTTGGACCAAAAGCCTTTAGGCAACTCTGCTGTCCATCCTTCTAAGTTGCTGCCTAGCTTTAAAACTTACAAAGCCATGGAAGACATTTTGAGAAGCAAAGGACTGTTTTGGGGCAGGGGGTTTTTGGAGTCCAGTGCTGAGTTTGGATCCTTCCAAGTAGACAAACTCTCTGAAAGGACTCTAACTTATGTAGCTATGTGGAGCATCCAGCATGAACTTAGTCAAGTGTACTTGGGCGACTTGTGCTTATTTAACTACTTCAAGTATATAAGTGCCAACTTCACACTGCAGCAACTCAGAAACATCTTCACACTGACTTTCCAAACTATCGGGTTCAACCCTGACATCATTCAGTTCGAAAACCAAACTCCTTTTTACGCAACTTACTCACTGAACTCAAACTTTGTTGTGCCTTCACAAGTAAACTTGTACTTCCACCTTAAAGAACTCACTAAAAAGCACTCGTCTGTGTTTTGTATTTTACAAGACAAACAAGTGGACTCTTTTATGTCTGTGAAGGAATCGGAGTTAACTCTAGAAATTCCAACTACTCCTAGACAAACTTCTTTAGTAAGAACAGACTCTTCAGAAGTAGTTATGGAAAAACTAGCTTTGATAAACGTGTTATACTTCGGAAAGGACAACTTTGAGTTCATCAGTCAGAACTTAACTGAGTTAACACACATCCTTGAAGAACTAGTTTCAGAAGAGAATAAAGAAAGTAAATACACAATGAGTGTCAGAGATATTGAGTACAGAAAAGGGGAACTCCAAGCTATTTACCTTACTTTACTTAAAAAGTTTTCTAGTTTAGGGGTTGAAAAGCTCGAAGAAGGCAAGAAAATGCTCCACAAGCAGTTCCTCAAAGAAATACTCACTTAACTGGAATAGTTATTTAACAGATTCTTTTTCTAGTTGTTTGCGCCAGGACTTAGAAAACTCAGGTGCTTTGGAAAGGAACTCTTCGTGGAACCCAGGACCTGTGTTGTTTGGAAGAGATAGCTGTGGGACTTTGGACTCTGCGTAGTTAGTGCTTTCGTTTAAACTTTGAATGTTAGGGACTTTACTAGGGTTACGTGACTTAAGTTCCCGGAAAGTTTCTTCAATAGGGTAACCTTTGCTTTTGAGTACTGACAAAAACTTTAAGTACTTCATTTCGCGTTCCTTCCAAGCTCTGATTTCTTGTTCCATGTTAGCAACAAGGTTTTCTTTAGGGTTGTCTGTTAGAATGGCTTGTTTGTAGTTTTCTATTACATAGTTTGAGTTTTTGATTTCAAGTTTGAGTTTTTTGACTTCTTCACGCAAAGACAGTATTTTAGACCTTTCCTCGTTTAAGAGTTCCAGAGTGTCTTTGAACTTAGTTTGGTCTTCAGAAAAAATCAGTTTGTCGTAGGCTTGTTTGATCTTTTTAAGCAAAGGTCCGAAACCTTTGTCCTTTTCAATAGCTTTGTCAAAAGTAGAGGAGTATATTTTGATTACTTCGAAGTTGGAAAAATTGCTAGCTTCTTTAAGATTGAATTTTAGTTCTTTGTGCAATCTGGAAGCTTCGTTTTCTTCGAAGCCTTTGGGTGAAGCATTTATTTTGGACCTTGTGGAACGTTTTTTCAGCTGGAAAGAAGCTTCTAAGTTAGTTCCAGTGTATTGGAGTGCCTCGAACCTAAGATTAGAAGAGTTGCGCCAGATTCCAGAAGAAGGTCCTTTGGGGGTGAGTCTTTCGTTCCGGGCTCTGAGTCCTGAAGAAGACCTGGACTTGCTTAGGCTTCCTGACTTAATTTGTTTTGCATGAGGAGAGTAATTCTTTGTGGAGCTGTCGTTGAATCGCTTGATCCTGTAAATTTCTTTTGAGGGAACTTTTTTGAAAGAACTAGTATAAGGGTTGGGAGTTCCCAGTGACTTGTGAATTGTGCGTTTGGTTTGGTTATCCATGTTAAATATAACAACTTAAAAATAAGCAAATAAAAACTCCGAGGCCGGGAATTGAACCCGGGTCTCCAACGTGACAGGCTGGAATACTCACCACTATACTACCTCGGATGTT
>PR_CR_10_Liq_1_inCRDRAFT_1000403_pt1 | contig 27159 bp, 22 predicted proteins | sample PRCRCaboRojoPR_3_FD_10241 | JGI IMG/M metagenome (IMG submission 10241)
GGAGGCCGGAGGCCGTCAGGAAACCGACGCGGCCGCCACGACGGCCGCCGGCGGGGGTACCGGCGGGGATGCCGGTACGCTGCGATGGGGCATGGACTGGCGGGGTGATGGTAGACTGTTGGACGGTCATGCCGGCGCCCGGGCGCCCGCGATTGATGTCAAGCCGAAGGTCTTACACCCCGATGGATGTCACAATTTTTGGTAGTGGTTATGTGGGCCTCGTCACGGGCGCCTGCCTGGCGGAGGTTGGTAACAACGTCCTGTGCGTCGATGTCGACACCCATAAGATCGATCTGCTGAATGCGGGCGGCGTACCCATCTACGAGCCCGGCCTGGAGGACATGATCCGCCGCAACGCCGGGGCCGGCCGTCTTGCGTTCAGCACTGACCTTGCCGGTGGCGTGGCCCACGGCCTGTTTCAGTTCATCGCTGTTGGCACACCGCCGGATGAGGACGGCTCGGCGGATCTCCAGCACGTGCTCAGCGTTGCGACCACCATTGGCGAGTGCATGCAGGGTTACCGTATCGTCGTGGACAAGTCTACGGTGCCGGTCGGTACCGCGGATCGTGTTGCCGAACGCATTCGCGAGACCCAGGCCCGTCGTGGCACCAACATCGAATTCGACGTCGTCTCCAACCCGGAGTTCCTGAAAGAAGGCGCCGCCATCGAAGACTTCATGCGCCCGGATCGGGTCATCGTCGGTACCGACAACCCGCGTACCGCCGAGCTGCTGCGCGCGCTCTACGCCCCGTTCAACCGCAGTCATGATCGGCTGATGATCATGGACGTTCGCTCCGCGGAGCTCACCAAGTATGCCGCGAATGCGATCCTCGCCACCAAGATCAGCTTCATGAACGAGCTCTCCAATATTGCGGAGGCGGTCGGCGCTGACATCGAGCAGGTCCGAGTCGGCATCGGCTCCGATCCGCGCATCGGCTACCAGTTCATCTACCCGGGCTGTGGCTACGGCGGCTCCTGTTTCCCCAAGGACGTCCGGGCGCTGGAGCGTACGGCCACCGCAGTGGGTTACGGCGCCGAGCTGCTGCGAGCGGTCGAGGCGGTCAATTTCCGCCAGAAGGATCTGCTGTTTCGCAAGATCTCGGACTACTTCGAGCAGGCCCTCAGGGGGAAAGTGATCGCCCTCTGGGGCCTTGCCTTCAAGCCGAACACGGACGACATGCGCGAGGCATCGAGCCGTCGCCTCATGGAACAACTCTGGGACGCGGGGGCGAGCGTGCGCGCGTTCGACCCCGCCGCCATGGACGAGACACGCCGCATCTACGGCGAGCGCGCGGACCTGGCGCTGTTGGACGACCCGATGACCGCATTGGATGGCGCCGACGCCCTGGCCATCGTGACGGAATGGACCCAGTTCCGAAGCCCCGACTTCGTCGCACTACGCACCCGCCTGCGCACTCCTGTCATTTTCGACGGACGCAACATCCTTGACCATGGACAGGCCACCGCCGCCGGCATGACCTATGTCTCCATCGGCCGTGGCCCCATCGGTCCGCGGGACTGATCCGCCGGTTGAGACCAAACCACGGCCCGTGCGTCGCCACCCGCTTAAAATCGATGGTTCCAGCTGATCTCGATGTCCATTTGCTCCATGTAGATGCTGCCGGTCTGTCCCGGGGTGATGGACGGGCTGGTGCCGTTGACGGTCTCCTTGGGCATGTAGGAAAAGGCCAGGTTGAATTCGTCGTTGGCGCTGTGGGCATAGCTGGCGCCAAGGGTCAGATGCCAACGAACTGTTGCCGGGGCCAGCACATTGAACAAACTCTCCCGATCCGTCTTCAGGAAATCGGTGTTGTAACTGGCGCCACCAAAGAACGTCCACCGCTCGCTCTGATCCCAGCGTACACCCAATTTGAAGACATCCATACTGTCCCAGCCAAAGCCGAGCCCCGCCGTGCCGCCGAGACAGTAAGATGGCTTTGGTGGGGCAGCGAAGCAGGGTGAAAGGTCGAGATCGTTGGAGTTGGAAATCGCATCGATCTCGTTGTAGAAGATGTGTTGGTAGTCGAACCCGAGTGTTATTGCCGGGCTCAGCTTGTACGCGAGGCCAAAGTTGAACATCGCCGGGATATCGAAGGCGCCGCCGCCAGCGAACAGTCCGCTGTAGTCGTCGAAATCCGACATCCACATTTTCGTCCGGTAGGAGAGCCCCAACGCGAGCTGCTCGGAGACCTCCCCGTACCAACCGACGTGCAGGCCTGCGCCATAGGACCAGTCTTTGCCGTTATTGGTCACCTTCTGCGGATTCACCGACGCCGCCCGGAACGGCTCCAAGCCCTCGGCTTCGAAGCTTTGGATTGCGAAAACCGGCGCGATACCAAAGGCCTGGTTGTCGGTGAGCTTGAGGGTGTAGGGCACCTCGATGAACAGCTGCTCGAGATTGACACCGGTGTTTGCCGTCGCAGTCAGGATGCCGTTCGGGTTGCCGTTTTCGCTGCCGGGTAAAGGCGTCGTCACCGGAATCGGCGCCCCATCCTCGATGAGCACCCGACCACCCGCCGGAATCGGCGTCCCCGCGGGAACGGTGGCGAAAACCGGCTGACCGTTGACCACCCGCTGGTTTGGTGCCGGTGCAAAATTCTCCCAGACGGCAGTCGGATAATCGGTGTTCATGCCACCGTTTCCATAAATGCTGATGCCGATGCTGGAGCGCTCATTCAACGGATGGTTGTAACCGATGCTGGGGATCAGAAACCAATCGCTGTCGCTGTCGACCCGACCCGGCGTGACGAAACCGCCCGCCGGAAACTGGACGTTGAAGTCCTGAAAGCCGCCGGGCGTCTGCACGGTGGCAGGCACCGTTTGTGTCGCGAAGTCACTGTTGGCTTGGTAGCCCCGATCGGACGGATGGAAAAACGCGACGCCAACATCGAAGCGGCGGCCCAGGAAAGCCATCCCCGCAGGATTGGTCGCCGTGACCAGAGTGTCCTGGGGTAACGCTGCGGCGACGCCGGCCATGGCTTTGGATTTCGTGCCCCAACCGTGCGCGAAATACCCATTGGTCGCCCAGGCCGTCGCCGGCAGCGCCAGGGTCAGTGCCACGGCGGGAGCAAGCGGCCGCCGAAGCCCGTTGATAGTCATCATAGGTTCCCCTTTCAGTGGTAGCCGCCCGTCACCACCGGACGGGCATTGGTGTTGACGCCACACAATCCAACGAGGCGGAACGCCGCTGGCGAACCGCCGGGCTGCAGGCAAGCAACAGTGTAGTTGTAGCGGTAATGCTAGCGAATGTTTGCGTTCTGTCAACGTCCGACGATCACTGAACGGACGCATCCCTGGATCGCTGTCACCAGCGATACGAGGCTACCTGACACGCTTACCAGGGAGGGGGGCGGGCATGCACCAGGGGAGGAGCCGAACGGCACGATGTTGCAGATCAGCAACGCTATCGTATTCCAGCCAATGGGGCGCTCCCAGGGCACCGGCGATCCGGTGCCGCTCGCCGACGCAAGGCCACAAATACAGCGGCCCGTGTCACACAACCGATATTACTGTCGGTTACTGCTGGGAGTGGAGGCGGTTGACGGCCAGCTGATAGCGGCCTTCGACCAGGTCAGGAAGGGCGTGGACGGCATCGTCGATGACGTCGTGGATCAGTTTGCGATCCGTTTGCGAGGGTCGGCCCAATACATAGCCGAGCACACGGGACTTCTCGCCCGGATGACCAATACCGATCCGCAGCCGCCAGAAGTCTCGGCTGCCCAGTGCGTCGATGCTGTCGCGCACGCCGTTGTGGCCGGCATGGCCGCCGCCGTGCTTGAGCTTGACGCGCCCCGGCGGCAGATCCAGCTCGTCATAACACACCAGAATCTGCTCGGCGGGGATGTCGAAGTAATGTGCCACGGCGGCGACCGCACGGCCACTGTGGTTCATGTAAGTGGTGGGCTTGAGCAACCGCAGGTCGACACTACCGATGGTGACCCGTGCCAGCACGCCGTGAAACTTCGCCTCCGCGCGGAAGCTGCCTTGAGACGCCGCCACCACTCGGTCCACAAACCAGAATCCCGCATTGTGGCGTGTCTGCGCATAGTCGGGTCCGGGGTTGCCGAGCCCGATGATGAGCCGGATACCTGGCTGGGACATGGGTGAGCGCTCGTCGGCGTTGGCTGGGCGGCGGCGCTACGACGCGGCGGCGGGTCCGTCGGTGCACCCGCCGCGCGCGCGATTCGCCGCCGCGTGGCGCTCAGTCCGAGGCGGTCGCACCACCTTCGCCCTCGGACTCATCGGACGCCTCACCACCGAAGGCGGCGTGGATACTGACGATCATCGTCTCCGGCTCCATGGCGTAAGTGAGCTCGACGCCTTCGGGGAGCTTCAGGTCAGACATCAGCAGGCTCTCGCCCACCGCAAGCGGCCCCATATCCACTGCGATGAACTCGGGCAGATCCTTCGGCAGGCACGTGACCTCCACCTCTGTCAGGTTGTGCGCCACGACGCCGCCTGCCTTCACACCCACGGCGGTGCTCTCGTTCTCAAAATGCAGCGGCACGCTCATGCGCAGCTTATCCTTGGCGCTGACCCGCTGGAAGTCCACATGAATGACGAAGGGCTTGGACGGATGCCGCTGCAGATCCTTCAGCACCACCTGTGTCGTCTCGCCGTCGATCTGCAAGTTGAGCAGGCTGGAATAAAAGGCTTCGTAATCGAGCTGGCGGTAGAGCTCGCTGTGCTGTACCGAGACCATCTGCGGGTCGCGATGGCCACCATAGACGATGGCCGGCACCAGACCCTGGCGACGCAGGCGGCGGCTCGCACCCTTCCCCCCGTCGGTCCGCGGCTCGGCTACGACGTTGAACGTATCACTCATATCCTCTCTCCACAAAAAGCGGCGCCGCCACCCGCGACCAGGTTGGCGGCGCCCACATCACCGTTGCACCAGGCATCGGCTCGCTTCGGGCTTGGGGCCATCACAGACCCCTTCGACCCATTCCAATCGTTGGCGCACAGGCCACACCCCGAGTGCGGCGGCCCGGCGCCATCGACGCTTCAGTCGACGAACAAAGAGCTGACGGACTCTTCGTCGGACACCCGACGCATGGTCTCGGCGAGCAGTTCGCCGATACTCAGCTGCCGAATCTTGGGGCAGGCCGCAGCGTCGGCGTTGAGTGGGATGGTGTTGGTCACCACCAGCTCATCCAGCTTGGAGGCGGCGATGTTGTCCACCGCCGGCCCCGACAGGACCGGATGGGTGCAATAAGCCGAGACCATCGCTGCACCGTGCGCCTTCAGGGCGCCGGCCGCCTGGCACAGGGTGCCCGCCGTATCCACCAGGTCATCGATGAGCACACAGCTTCGATCACGCACGTCGCCGATGATGTTCATCACCTTCGCCTCGTTCGGCTTCGGCCGGCGCTTATCGATGATGGCGAGCTCGGCATCATCGAGGCGCTTGGCGACCGCACGCGCCCGCACCACACCACCGACGTCCGGCGACACGACCATGAGCGCAGGGTATTTCTGCTTCCAGATATCGCCGAGCAGCACCGGTGAGGCGTAGACGTTGTCCACCGGGATATCGAAAAACCCTTGGATCTGGTCGGCGTGCAAATCGACGGTCAGCACCCGGTCGGCGCCGGCGGTGCCGATCATTTTCGCTACCAGTCGCGCCGTGATCGGGACACGCGCCGAGCGGGGACGCCGGTCTTGACGGGCGTAGCCGAAATACGGGATCACCGCGGTGATCCGCTTCGCCGACGCCCAGCGCAGGGCATCGATCATCACCAGGAGCTCCATCAGATTGTCGTTCGTCGGCGCACAGGTGGGCTGCACGACGAAGACGTCCCGACCACGGACATTCTCCTGGATTTCGGTCATCACCTCGCCGTCGCTGAACTGACCGACCACGGCCTTGCCGAGCGGCAAGCTCAAATGCGCCGTGATCTCGGAGGCGAGCTCCGGGTTCGCGTTCCCGGCGAAGACCATGAGTTGGCTGTCGGGCATGACCTGACTCCGTAGACGCTCAGCCATCCCGGGCGTTGATGTGGTCTGCACTGCATGGCGCGGCGTTGGACTCGGTTTTGAGCGCACGGCCTGCCTTGTTGAGTCGTTCGGGTGATGGCTGGGGATGGTGGCTGGGCGGATGTTGCTTGGGCGGATGTTGCCTGGGCGGATGTTGCTTAGGGGGATGTTGCTGGGGGGAGATAATGGCCGGTACTAATGGCTGGGGCGCCAGGATTCGAACCTGGGAATGCTGGGATCAAAACCCAGTGCCTTACCGCTTGGCGACGCCCCAATGGTTTCAATGCGGGTCAGCGATGCGCAACGTCCGGGTGGTGATCGATGGCAGCCGTCGCCGGATGCGCCCGTGATGGTCAGTCAAACAGCGGCGATCGATTGCATCCCCGGGAGACAAAGACCTCATACTCACTCGGCGCGCACGCCGCCACCGCTCGTGCCTGCTCGGCCGACGTGAAGGGTGCAAACACACAGCCGCCGGTTCCGGTCAGTTGTGGCGCCGTATCCATCGCCTCGAGCCAGTCGTACGCCGCTGCGACACTTTGGTAGTGCTTACGAACGACGGCCAGGCAATCGTTCGGCCGCTGACCTGCGACAAAGTCCGCCATTGTGAGCGCAGATGAATCCCGTGTCAATTCAGGATCGTTGAAGATCGCCGCCGTGGAGACGCGCTGCGACGGCGTCAGTACGACATACCAGGGCTCCGGCAGGGTCACGGGCGTCATCTGCTCCCCCACGCCCTCCGCCCAGCAGGCCTGACCGCGTACGAAAACCGGTACATCCGCCCCGAGCGCGAGGCCGATATCAGCCAGGCGCCCGCTGCTGAGCCCGAGATCCCAGAGCTGATTCAGCGCATGCAATGCCGTTGCCGCATCCGAACTGCCGCCGCCCAGGCCGCCGCCCATGGGGAGCACTTTGTCGACGGCGATCTCGACACCAGCCGTACAGCCCGTGGCGGCCCGCAGGGCCATGGCAGCCCGCACCACGAGATCCTGCTCGGGAGCGATCTCGGCACAACCGCGCCGGCGCAGGATGCGCCCATCGCTACGCGGGCTGAAGTAGAGCCGATCGGCCTGAGCGAGAAACTGAAAGACGGTCTGCAGGCTGTGATAGCCGTCCGCCCGCCGCCCGAGCACCCGCAGCATCAGGTTCAGCTTCGCCGGGGCCAGCCAGGCCCCTTCGGCATCGGGATGCGGGACGATATCGGGCATGACGTCGCGGCGTCGCCGCACTCGCTCAATCAGGCGTCTGGCTGTAGCGATGCTTACCGAGCACGCGCAGCAGGTACTCGTGGTCAGGATCGGCCTCCAGGGCCCGATCCCAGATGGCACGTGCTTCATCCTGACGCCCCAAGGCCCAGAGCACCTCGCCCAAGTGTGCTGCAATCTCCGGGTCGAACGCCGACTCCAGGGCATCTCGCAGGTAGGGCTCGGCGGCGGCGGGTTGACCCATGCGATAGAGCACCCAGCCCATGCTGTCCTTGATGGCCGGCTCGTCCGGATTCAGTGCCAGCGCCCGCTCAATGAGTGCATGCGCTTCCGTCAGCCGATTCGTGCGGTCGGCCAGGGTGTAGCCGAGGGCATTCAGGGCATCGGCATGCTCAGGATCCTGCGCGATGATGTGGCGAAGATCCGACTCCAGCAGTTCGAGGCGGTCGAGGCCGACCGCCGTCATGGCCCGGGCATAGCGCAGGTCGGAATTGTCGGGCTGTGCGGCCAGCGCCTGGTCATAGATCGTGAGCGCTTGCTGCTCGGCATCGTGCTGGCGTAATAGCTCGCCCTCGATGAGATACAGCGTCGCCGTATCATCCGGTAGACGATCGCGCAGCTGCTGGAGCTTGTCGCGGGCGCGACTCAAGTCGCCCGCAGCAGCGTGCAGGCGTGCGATGCGTACCGCCGCGTCGGTGGCATTGGGACCGTCCACCTTCGCATACCAGCCGAGGGCAGCATCCGTGTTGCCGGCACGCTCCTCGAGCTGGCCGAACAGAAACGCCACGTCGTCCCCGCGGCGGCCCAGCTCATCGAGCCGCGTCAAATAGCGCCGCGCCTGCTCCAACGCGTCCACCTCCAACGCCAGCACGGCCGCGGTGAACAGGACATCCGGCTGCGCCGGATCATCGGCCAACAGCGAGTCGAACAGCGCGAGCGCCGGCTCGTACTCATCGGCATCGATGTACAGCTGCGCCCGCAGCAGCATCAGCTCCTTGGCGTGACGTTCGGTGTCGGCGAGAAAGCCGTCGAGCAGCTCGGCGGCGGCCCGACGCTCACCGGCGGTGACCAGGAGCTGCACCTGGAAGACGCGCGGCTCGGCCCAGCCCGGCCGCAGCTCCGCTGCACGCTGCGCCGCTGCTCGCGCGAGTGTGTCGTCATCGGCGGCGGCGGCGAGGGTCGCGAGGGCAAACTGCGCGTCGGCGTTATCGGCGGCGTCCACGATCAGGACCTGCATCAGGTCCAGTCGCTGCGCGGCATCCTCGACGCGGGCGAGCAGCTGCGCCACTTGCATGTAGGGTTGCTGATCCGCCGGTGTCAGACGCACCAGCTCGCGCAGCGCCGCGAGCGTCCCCGCGCGGCTTTGCGCCTCGATCTGCACATAGGCGGCAATCTGGCGCGCCTTCAGCGATTCGGGATCGAGCGCTTGCCACAAGTCGACGGCGCGCTCACCCGCCTGCGGATCGCCGAGGGCCAGCGCTGCGCGGGCGGCCAGGGCCGCCAGCGCTGGATCCCGGGCCAGCCGGGCCGCCTCCAGATAGTGGATGAAAGCCGTCTCTTGGTCCGAGCGCTGGGCGGCGACCTCCCCCACCAGCACCGAATAGATCAGATCCGCAGTCAGTGCGGGCGGCGCGTCACCGTCCGCCTGTGTGGCGGCTGCGGTGCCCGCGGCGGCCGCGGGTGGCGGCGCGCTCGCATCCGCCACCAGGTTGTCGGCGACGGCGAGTGCCGGCAGACTCACGCTGAGCCACAGCACGGCAATTCTGGCGTATGGGGTCATGGGCTTGCGGCTTCCCCGAGCTGTTGACCGCGATCAGCGGTACTTGAGTTTGATGGCAGTATACTAGGGCAGTTCCTGTGCCATGGGCACGCGTGCAAGGCATCGGCGTGAACCGGGCTTCGGCGGCAGTTGTGTTATAGATCCCAACATTGGGTCACAGTCAGGGTCTCAGTAGGAGCCCTAAGACGCATCCCGGCTCAAACCAGGCCCATGCAGCAATGCTGCCGGCGGCGCGGTGGCCTGCACCGAAGCATACAGTCAAGCGAATAACGGCCGAATCGAACCATGACGATATTGACCCTCGGCTTGAACCACAAGACGGCGCCGGTGGACACGCGCGAGCGCCTGACCTTCGGGCCCGATGTCATCGTCGGTGCGCTGCGCAGCATCACCGAGCGAACCCCCGCCGACGAGGCGCTGATCCTGTCCACCTGCAACCGCATGGAAGTCTACTGTGCCCTCGAAGGCAGCGGCGGTGAGACCTTCCTGCGCGATTGGATCGGCGAGTTCCATGGCCTGGAGCCGCAGCTGTTCGCCCAGCACCTGTACCACTACCAGGATCGCGATGCGGTGCGTCACCTGCTCGAGGTGGCGAGCGGTCTGGACTCCATGGTGCTTGGTGAGCCGCAGATCCTGGGCCAGGTCAAGCAGGCGTTCCAGACCGCGAACGCCGCCGGCGGCACCGGGCGCATGCTCGGCAAGCTGTTCCAGCATACGTTTTCGGTGGCGAAGCAGGTGCGCACCGATACCGCCATCGGCTCCAGTCCGGTGTCTGTCGCCTTCGCCGCCGTGAGCCTCGCACGGCAGATCTTCAGCGATCTGAGCCGGCAGACCGCCCTGCTCATCGGCGCCGGCGAGACCATCGAGCTCGCCGCCCGCCACCTGCATCAGCACGGTATCGGCCGCATCATCGTCGCCAATCGCACCGTCGAGCGCGCCCATGGTGTGGCGCAGCAGTTCGACGGCTATGCCATCGCCCTGACGGAACTCTCCAACCACCTGCCGGAAGCCGACATCGTCGTGTCCTCCACCGCGAGCCCGCTGCCGGTGCTCGGCAAGGGCACCGTGGAGCGCGCCCTGAAAAAGCGTCGCCACCGCCCGGTCTTCATGGTCGACATCGCCGTGCCACGGGATATCGAGCCGGAGGTGGGCGATCTACGCGATGTCTACCTCTACACCGTTGATGATCTCCAGGGGGTGGTGGACCAGGGCATGCGCTCACGCCAGCAGGCCGCCGCGCAGGCGGCGGAAATCATCGAGCTGCATGCGGAAGACTTCATGGCCTGGGTGCGCTCGCTGGATGCGGTGTCACTGATCCAGGACTATCGCGCCCGCGCCGAGCACACCCGCGACGCGCTGGTGGAGCGGGCCCAGCGCCAGCTCGCCGCCGGTAAGCCGGCGGATGAGGTGGTCTGCCAGCTGGCGCACCTGCTCACCAACAAGCTGCTGCACAGCCCGAGCGTGCGCCTGCGGCGCGCCGGCCGCGAGGGCCGCAACGAGCTGCTCGATGCGGCCAACGAGCTGTTCCAGCTCAAGCTGGAGCAGGATCGCAGCCGCTGAGCCCCGGCGCCCGCAGCCCGTCACCCAACACGCCACAGCGTCAGATCCGCATGACCGCCACCCATCGCACTGCATGAATCCATCCCTGCGGGGCAAGCTCGAGCAGCTCGCCGAGCGCCATGCCGAGGTCACCGCGCTGCTCGCTGACCCGGACACCCAAAACAACCAGGCGTGCTTCCGGGACTTGAGCCGGGAGTATGCGCAGCTGGAGCCGCTCGTGGTCCGTCTCGGCGAATACCGCGAGGCCGAGGCGGCGATCGCCGGCGCCCGCGAGCTGTTGTCCGATCCGGAAATGAGAGACCTCGCCGCGGATGAGCTCGCCGACGCCGAGGCGCGTCGCGACGCGCTCGAGCCGGAGCTGCTGCGCCTGCTGGTGCCACCGGACCCGAATGACCAGCGCAATGTCTACCTGGAGATCCGCGCCGGCACCGGCGGCGCCGAGGCTGCCCTGTTCGTTGCAGACCTGCTGCGCATGTACCTGCGCTACGCCGAGTCCCGGGGCTGGCGGCACGAGATCGTCAGCGCCAGCGAGGGCGAGCTCGGCGGTTACAAGGAGGTCGTCGTGCGCATCACCGGCAACGACGTCTACGCCCATCTCAAGTTCGAGTCCGGCGCCCACCGCGTGCAGCGGGTGCCCGAGACCGAATCCCAGGGTCGGGTGCACACCTCCGCCTGTACCGTCGCCATCCTGCCCGAAGCCGAGGCCGTCGACGACGTCGCCATCGACGGCAACGACCTGCGCGTGGATACCTACCGCGCCTCCGGCGCCGGCGGCCAGCATGTCAACAAGACCGACTCCGCGGTGCGCATCACCCACCTGCCCACGGGCATCGTCGTCGAATGCCAGGACGAGCGCTCCCAGCACAAAAACCGCGCCCGGGCGCTGGCATTGCTCCAGGCCAGGCTACTGTCCGATGCCGTCGCCGCGCAGGTGGCCGAGCGCAGCGAGTCCCGACGGCTGCAGGTGGGCAGCGGTGACCGCTCCGAGCGCATCCGCACCTATAATTTCCCGCAGAATCGGCTCACGGACCACCGCATCAATCTCACCCTCTATAAGCTCGACGAAATCATGCTGGGGCAGCTGGATCAGGTCATCGCGCCACTGCGACAGGAGCACCAGGCCGACGAGCTGGCGGCCCTCATGAGCGACGGATGAGCCGGTGCCGACGGCCGGCGGCATCACCGGCGGCCACACGCCGCCCCGCATCGTAAAACCCGCGCCGGGCTGTCTCTGATGCACCTGGGGCAAGCAATGCGCGCCGCCGCCGCGCGCCTCGCCGCGGCCGGCCAACCGGCCGCCGGTCTGGAGGCGCAGCTGCTGTTGTGCGCGGCAACGGGCCTGGCGCGCACGGCGCTGTTCGCCCACCCGCAGCGGCCCTTGGATGCGCTCCAGCGCGATGCCTTCGACGCGCTGTTGGCGCGCCGACTCGCCGGTGAGCCCATGGCCTACATCCTCGGCCGCCGCGACTTTCACGCGCTGACCTTATCCAGCGCGGCGGGCGCACTCATCCCGCGCCCGGAAACGGAGCTGCTGGTGGACTGTGCGCTGGCGTTGTTGCCGGCGCATGCGCCCCTGCGCGGCGCCGATCTGGGCACCGGCAGCGGCGCCATCGCCCTGGCCCTGGCCGCGGCGCGGCCCGATTGGACCCTGTACGCCGTCGAGCGCGACGCCGCCGCACTCGCCGTCGCCAGGACGAACACCCGCCAGCTCGAGGCGGCGACTGTGCACCTGTTACGGGGCGACTGGCTCACCGGCTTCGCCGCCCACAGCCTTGATCTGATCGCCGCCAATCCGCCCTATGTGCGCGCCGATGATCCGCATCTGGGCCGCGGCGATGTGCGCTTCGAGCCGCGCCAGGCCCTGGTGGCAGGTGTCGACGGCCTCGCCGCCATCCGCGCCATCGTGCCCCAGGCCGCGGCGGCGCTCCAACCCGGCGGTCTGCTGTTGTTGGAGCACGGCTGGCAGCAGGGCGCGGAGGTACGCGCATTGCTGCACCAGGGCGGCTGGTGCGCTATCTTCACCCAACGGGACCTGGCCGGCCTGGAGCGCGTCACAGGTGCCCGTCGTCCGACCTGCTGACCAGCCACCGGCCGATTGACACCGGCCCCAACGCCGTTAGCATACTTTGCTCATGGATATCCCCGAGTCAGATCGCATCAAGCACCGGCAGATCAACTTCCGCGATCTGCATCCGGAGCGCAACGACGCCCGCACCGCCGCGGATTTTCTGGTCGCCGTGGACGGCGTGCTCACCGCCGACCCGCAGACCCCCATTGTGCTCAACATCAGCTATGACCTGACCCGCACCTGTCTGCAGGAGCTGGAAGCAGCCTTGCACGAGCTGGGGCTGCATCTGGACAACGGCCTGCTCTACCGGCTACGCCGGGGCCTGTACTACTACACCGAAGACACCTTCCGCGAGAACGCCGGATGCAAGCGCAACAGCAACTGCACCAAGCGCGTCTTCGCCAAGCGCTACCAAGCCCTGGAGCATGGCTGCCGCGACCCCCGCCCGGAGCACTGGCGCCGGTATCTTTGAGGCGGCGGCGAGTGGCGAGCGACGCAGAGCGAGACCGGGTGTTTGCCCCGCGCGTGCTCGGTGACGCCGAGCGGACGCGCTATTCCCGGCACCTGCTGTTGCCAGGCTTCGATGCGCCCGGCCAGCAGGCGCTGCTGGCATCGCGGGTGCTTATCGCCGGGCTGGGCGGTCTCGGCTCGCCGGTGGCCATGTACCTGGCCGCCGCGGGTGTGGGCGAGTTGGTACTGGCGGACTTCGACGCCGTGGATCTGTCCAATCTGCAGCGGCAAATCCTCCACAATACCGAGCGCATCGGCCAGGCCAAAGCCGATTCCGCCGTCGCGACCCTGCGGGCGCTGAATCCAGAGGTCTCGCTGCTGCCCATCAAGGGCGCGCTCAATGCGACACGACTCGCCGAGCTGATACCAACGGTGGATCTGGTCTGTGACTGCAGCGACAATTTCGCCACCCGCGACGCCATCAACGCCGCCTGCGTCGGCGCCGGCATCCCGCTGGTTTCAGGCGCGGCTGTGCGCACCGAAGGCCAGATCGCCTGCTTCTCCGGCCGCGCCGGCGCACCCTGCTACCGCTGCCTCTACCCGGACCTCGGCGGCGGTGGCGAGACCTGTGCTCGCGAAGGCGTGCTGGCGCCGCTGGTGGGCATCATCGGCAGCATGCAGGCGGCGGAGGCCATCAAGATCCTGACGGGGCTTGGCGAGCCCCTGTTCGGGCGCCTGCTGCTGCTGGATGCGCTCACCATGGAGTGGCGGCGCCTGCGCATACCGCCCGACCCCAATTGCGCCATCTGCGGTCAGGATACGCAGCATGCGCCCACCTGATTCCGGCCTGCGCCGGAGAGCCCATCGCTCGACAAGCAGTCGCTGCTGAGGATCATGCAACGGCTGGTTGTGCGGCGGCTCAGTCTGCACTGCCGTGGCGCCTCAGGACGCTGCCGCACTGTGGACATGCGCAACGAGGTCTACCCAGGCCGCGGATAGACTGTCCTTGGGTTGTCTAGCCCGCGGCCAGGTCGGGGCCGCGTATCACTCACGCTCACGCACCTCCACCATCACCTCGTTGCGGCGCATGAACCACAGCGAGAAGGGCGAGTTGTAGCGTGCGTAGATCGGTGTGCCCACGGGCTCATAGCCGTGCTTGCGCACGGCCTGCAGCAGTTCGCGCTCTTCGCGCTGATAATTCTCCTTGGTCCAGCGTCCGGAGTAGCGACGCACCGCCATCAGCCGCTCGGGCTCCCGGCGCAGCTCGATGCGCGGATCGATGGGCTCCGGCAGACTCTCCAGCGTAAAGCGCTGCGGCATCACGAAGCTCACCACGTAGCGGTCCGCGCCCACCGCCGTGGTGCTTGGCGCGTTGCCCGCCGGCCGCTGGGTGACCGGTGCCGTCATCTCGATCTTCTGGCCTCCCGCCTGCTGTTCCGTTCGCTCCCCGCCGCCGCCGGGGTCCGCCGGCTGCTGGGTCACCGGGGCCGTCATCTCGATCTTCTGCTCGCCGCGATTTTTGCCGAGGATATAGTCTGCGAGACGGCCGAAAGCACGGTTGCCCGCCTTGTCGAATCCAGCATCGACCACCGTCTCTGCAACCAGGTGCGGCGCATATCGGCGCAGCTCGAACGCCGGATAGGTCTTGATGACGCGATGGCTTGGCTCTTCAGTGGCCATGAGGGCAGCGGGAATAGCGCCAATCAACAGAAGAATCGCCAGTGCACCGGTGCGCATTGGGCGCGCAGCGACGCGTTTGGCGGCGTGGAACGCGGCATCGAACGTCTTTCTCATGGTGGCGGACGTCGGGGCTGCGCCGCCGAAGGCAAGTCTGCATTGATCGGGTGCTGCCAGTGCTCCATCAACACCCAGCCGAGGACCGCGATGGCGCCGGCGGAGGCCAGCACTTGCAGGCCACCCAGGCCCAGCAATCGGCGAGGAGTGCATCGAGATCGGCGTTGCGTCGGTTGAGCACGGGACATGCTGATTCTCGGCAAACGACAATGCCGGGATTCTGGCCAGCGCGCGGCCGCGAGCGACAAAGCACTCGCTGCGAAGATCGTGCGCGTCGCGTGCCGGTGCGCCGCGCGGGCAAGCCCTGTCCCGGACTAATCCCGCGCGTCCCCAGGCGGCGGGCCGTAAGCGATGCCCTCCGCATCCAGCGCGTCGCGCAGCGCCGCCAGAGCGGCCTCCAGGTCGCCGACGCCGCGGAAGCCGAGCAGCACGTACCGATCCTGCGGATCATCACCGATGTGCGGCAGACTGAAGTGCTTGAGGCCCGGGAAGGTACCGTCGAGCGCGCGCATCAGCGGGATCAGTCTGCTCTCCGGGGCGCCTTGCACCATGAGTGCGGCCTCCCGGGGCGGCACAGCCGCCGGATACTGCGTCTCGAGCACCCACTGTGCCATGGGCCAGGCCATCCGCGGGAAGCCGGGCAGGAACCAATGCTCTCGGATCATGAAGCCCGGGATCTGGTTGACCGGGTTGGGAATCAGCTGGGCACCGGCCGGCAGATCGGCCATCAGCACCCGGTACGGATAGGCCTCGGCGCCGAAGCGATCCTCGATGAGGGTGAGCGCCTGCGCATGGCGCTCCAGCGCAACGCCGGCGGCGGCGGCGGCACACGCCCGGGTATGGTCATCCGGGGTCGCGCCGATACCGCCGCAGCAGAACACGGGCAGACCCGCTGCCATGGAGTCCGTCAGCTGCCGTGTCAGCAGGTCCGGGTCGTCGGGGAGGATCCAGCACCAAGCGAGGCCGTGGCCGCAGGCGGACAGCATGTCCCTGAAAGCCGGCAGGTGCTTGTCGCTGCGATGGCCGACGAGGATTTCGTCACCGATGACGATGAGGCCGAAGCGGCGGCCCGGTTGCGCGGTATGACTCATACAGGCTTCTCGGTGATGATCGGCGCCGCATCGCAGGCGCGAGGCGCCAGGCACGCCGGATACAAGTCTACCTGGATCGATCGATGCTCGGCGCGGACTGCCGTGGGTCGGGTAGCCGCTGGCGGCGTCTTGTCAGCAAGCTCGACGGCGCCCGGGCGCCGGCGACACCGGGGGCGCCGATGCGAGCCACTCAGCCCCGCACCCGGCTCTCACGCACCACCCGGTGCACATACGCAAGTTTCTCGATCACCGGCGCGGACAGCACGAAGGGATACAGATCCGGCTGCCCCATGCTGCGGCTCAGGCTGTTGAGGGCAAAGGTCAGCGGCATCCACGCGTCGATGATGGGCTGAAAATCGTCGATGGTGTAAGGATCGAAGTCTGGATCCGAGCGTTGCACCGTGCCATCGGGCAGCCGCTGCTCGATCCGCACGCCGAAATGCTCGCTGGTTTCCAGAGTGTCGACGATGTGCAGATAATGCGCAAAGGTCTCGGACCAGTCCTCCCACGGATGCGACGCCGCATAGGCGCTGACGAAACGGGCTTGCCAGTCCGCCGGCGGGCCATTGGCATGGTGGGCATCCAACGCCCCGCCGTAGTCCCGCTGCTCATCGCCGAAGTGGGCGCGGAAGGCCTCCAGCCGGCCGCCGTCGCGGATCAGCCGGTCCCAATAATAGTGGCCGATCTCATGGCGGAAATGGCCGAGCAGGGTGCGGTACTGCTCGTCCATATCCAGGCGCACCTGCTCGCGGGTGGGCGCGTGCGCCTCGTCGATGTTGATGGTAATGAGCCCGTTGGCGTGACCGGTCAGCACGGGCTCGCCTGGATTTGTCTCCTGCGGGGACAGGAAGGCGAAGCCGAGCCCACCTGCCGGGTCCTGCGCCTTGGTGTGCACGGGCAGGCCGAGCCGCAGCAGCCCGTAGCTCAGACGCCGCTTACTGCGCTCGAGCCGGTACCACTTGTCCAGATTGCCGGGTCGGGCGAGGTTCGGAATGATTTGATTCGGCTGGCAGGCGAGGCAAAACGCCTGCTCACTGTCGGCCGGCACCATCCAGTTGCAGACCTCGTGCTGTGCGTAATTGACGCACTTGCGGTAGGCGCGCGGCGCCGTCGGCGTCAGCGCCACCGGTGCCGCCGCCGGCGCCGGACGCTTACCGAACCATCGCGCAAAGAGCAGCGGCGCCGCCGCGCGCTCGGCGGCCGCCGGCTGCGGCTGCGGCACGCGCCATAAGCCATCCTGCCCCTGCTCCAGCGCCGACAGCCGCTGGCGCTCGGGCAGAAAGCCGAGGGTGGCGCCGCAGTAAGTGCAGCGCGAATTCTCGAAGTAAACGGGCTGAGCGCAGACCTGGCAGGCGAAGGTACGCATGGGAGTTGGGCCCNGTGNCGGNTGGAGGTGAAGGANTGCGGNCGTGCGCAGTNTTNGCGAGACCGTCTGGGCCCATGCGTCGGGCGGATCACCGCGCGGGACGACGCCACCGACGGCGANGGCGATGGCGACAACGGGCGCGGACGACGCCAGGGGCTGCGGTGAGCGGCACGAGGCCCTGTCCCCTCACTCCGGTGCGGTCGGCTTCTCGAGCAGATCCGCCAGCGTTGGACGCCCATGTCTGGCCGCGAGCCGCAGCATCCGCAACAAAATCTGCGCGGTGAGAAAGGCGTCACCGGGCGCCGTATGGCGATCATAGGGCACGATCTCGAAGTGCCGGCAAAGACCATCCAGGGATAGGTCCTGGAGTGGCTGCCGGCCGGCGAGCGCGCCGTCGGCCTCCAGCAGGAGCGCCAGCTCGCCCGTGTCGAGCCGCCGATTCAACAGGCCGGGGGCTCCCTGTCGCTCGAGCGCGGCATCGATCATGGCCAGGTCATGGCCGATGTGATGCCCGACGATGACGCCATCTTGCAGGTAGCGCAGCAGGCCCGCCAGTGCCTCGTCCTCGCCGATGCCCTCGCGGGTCTCGTCCCGGGTAATGCCGTGGACCAGGGTGGCAGCGGTGTTGTGCAGCACCCGCAGCAGGGCCTCGAAGGTGTCGCCGAGGTCGATTTCGCCGCCGGTCACAGCAATGGCACCGATGCTGACGATCCGGTCGCGCCTCGGATCCAAGCCGGTGGTCTCGCAGTCCAGCACGACGAAACGTACGCTCGCGAGGGCGCTCGTCTCCGGCCATGTACCGGCGAAGGCGGCCTGGTACTCGGATAACGCCCGGGCGAGCGCGCTCACCATGCGCTCCGTTCCATCAGGCGGGCTTGCCATCGTATCGGACCCAATGCCAAGGTTCCCCATCGTATCGTCAGACTCGTCCGAACGGTACACCGACAGCCTGCGGCCCGCAGACCGTGCCGGTGGCGGCGCCAGCGGCCAGGCTTGACCAGCGCACCGGCGACCCTGCCGACGGCTTCAGCGCCGCGGCTTCAGCCCATAGCGCCGCCCCGTATACTCCATCAGCCGCAGCACGGTGCGAAAGCCGGACTTGAGCAGATTCTGCTCCAGACGGGTCAGCTTCGCCGGGTCCACCCGGCTGCCATCGGTGCCGGTGGTCAGGCCGGTGCGGGCGCGATGGTACAGGGCATTGCGAAAGGCCGCCGCGGTCTCCTCGATCAGGCGTGCCGCATCATCGTCCTCCGGCGTCAGCATCGTCAGACGATCCAGTGTCGTCGGCGCCTGCCGACCGCAATCCAATGCCAACGCGCGCGCGATGTCGACGATGGGCTGCAGCGTCGCCCGCAGCAGGTCCAGCACTTCCCGGTAGCCGCCCTCGTCGTCCACCACCAGATCGCGGAAGAAGGTGAGCGGCGGCAGATTGGCCATGGAGTCTTCCAACAACAGCGGCACGAAGCGCGGATGACGATCCTCCTCACTGTGGATGTGGCGCGCCAGGCGCTGTACCAACCGGCAGTCGCCGTGCACCGGGCGTAGATCGAACAGCGAGGTCGCCCGGTAGACACAGCTCTCCAGGGGCTGCTGGATCCAGTCGCTGAAAGCCGCCTCCCACTCGTGCACCGAGCGGCAGGCGCTCGGATGCCCGGCGCTGATGGCCTTGGTGCTGGTGACGAAACCGCAAGCCGCCAACGCCGCACTCACCCGCCGGCCGAGCTCCAGGAAATAGGCGCGGGCACCACGGGCATGGTCTGGGTCGGGGTCGTCGTAGATCAGGCCGCAGTCGAGATCGTGACGGGTGAAAAGCTCGTTGCGAGCCGCGGAGCCGAAAAAGACCCAGCAGTGGTCCAGGCCCGGCGACGCCAGACCCTGGTCGGCGAGACCGCCCTCCACCAGTATCACCGCACGCCGCAGGACGGCGGCATTGAAGGCCCCCGCCATGGGCGCAAGCCAGCGGGTGGCCTCCGGATCGGCGAGCCCCGCCGCGAGCACACCCTCGGCCTGCACCCGCAGCGCGGCGAGCTCCGAAATGCGCGGCGCGCGGGCCATGTCCTCGATGAGCGCCAGGGGCGCGGCACCCTCCACCCGGGTCAGGTCGCGTCGGGTGAGCACGCCGGAGAAAGGCCCATCCAGGCGGCCATCGGCGGTGAGCACCAGGTGATCGGTTTGCTGATCGAGCATGCGCATGAGGTAGTCCCCCGCCTCCAGACCGGGCGCCGCCACGGCGGACACCCGTTGCATCAGCGCCTTCGCCGGGATGTCGGGTGGCTGCCGACCGCTCGCCACCTCATCACTCAGGATGCGGGGGGTGACGACGCCCCGGGGAGCGCCTCTGCCATCGATCACCACGGCCGCCGCGGCATCCCGCTCGGCGAGTAGCCGCGCCACGTCGCGCGCGGCGGTGTCCGGCAGGCAGGTCAGCGGGCGCGACGGCTGGTCGACGGGGCGCGCCATCCAATCCACCGGCCGTCGGCCCAACCGCAGCTCATCGCTGCGCTCCTCGCGCATTTCCAGCGCCGGCGGCAGGATGGCGACGGAAAAATAGGTCGCCAGGAATCGGCTCGCCCGTGGATGGCGCTTGACGGTCTCCCAGAAGGCCTCCGCCGGCAGGGCATACAGGATGACGTCGGTCTCCGTGCGTGCCGTGTAGACGTGCTCGCCGAAGCCGAGGTAGCGGCCAATGCCCAGCAGATCCCCCTCTGCACGCACGTCCCGCAGCTGCTCGACGCCGTCCTCGCGCTGCTCTTCCAGGCGCACCGCGCCTTGCTGGATGACATAAACATAGGGCTTGCGCTTGCGCCCCTGCATGAACACCAGCTCGTCGCGCTCGTGGAAGACCACGCGCCCGGCACCCACGAGCGAGAACAGCTCGTCGTCATCGAAATACTGAAATGGCGGCCATCGGTGCAGAAAGTCCACGACACGATGGGCAATGCTGGCGGTCTTCACGGCGGGGCGCGGGTTGGCTTCGATGGCGCGCGGTTGCACGGGTGCGCGGATGGTAGCCGAATCCAAGGCGCTGAGGTCGCGCGGTGTCTAAGGACAATGCCCCGTCGATTCAGTGAAAATCCCGCGACGTCACGAGCAGCCCGCCGAGCAGCTGCGAATAGTCCAGCAACTGCCGGGCGACGACGTGCGTCACGCCGGCCTCGCGCTGCACTTCGCCGCGCACGCCCATGAGCCGGGCGCCGAGCAGAATACGCCGCTGGCGCTCGGCGAGGCGGTTCCAGATGATCAGATTCACCTGCCCGGTTTCGTCTTCCAGGGTGACGAAGGTAACGTTGTTGGCGGATGCCGGGCGCTGGCGGTTGATGACGAGACCGGCGGTGCTGACCTGCTCACCGGCGACGGTGGCCGCCACATCCTCGGCGCTACCGAGGCCCAAGCCCGTGAGGCGCCCGCGCAGGAGGGCCAGCGGGTGGCGACGCAGGCTGAGGCCGAGGCTCGCATAGTCGGCGACGATATTCCGGCCTTCCGTGGGCTTGCTCAGCGGTGGCAAGGCCGGCTCGGGGGGCGGCGGCAGCGGCAGGCTGGCTTGTGCCTCCGTTTGCGGCCGTGACAGACCCGTTGTGAGCGTTTGCCGCGCCACCTGCCAGCGCGCCTGGTGCCGATCGCCGGCGAGTCCGGCGAGCGCATCGGCGCCCGCCAGGACCTTGAGGTCGCGCCTGTCCAGCCGCGCCCGCGCGCGCAGCGCATCCAGGGTTTGCCAGCCGGGGTCGGCGCGGGTGGCCACCAGCCGCTCGGCAGCGGCCTGGGACAGGCCCTTCACCAGCCGCAGGCCCAGTCGCAGCGCCGGCTGCCGGGCCGTGCCCGGCGCGGGCCGCTCCAGCGTGCAGTCCCAGTGGCTGTCGCGCACATCCACCGCCCGCACCTCGACGCCTTGCCGGCGCGCCTCGCGCACCAGCTGCGCCGGGGCATAGAAGCCCATGGGCTGGCTGTTGATCAGCGCCGCGAAGAAGGCCGCCGGCTCGTGATGCTTGAGCCAGGCGGAGACATAGACCAGCAGCGCGAAGCTCGCGGCATGGGACTCCGGGAAGCCATACTCGCCGAAGCCCAGAATCTGCTTGTAGATCTGCTCGGCGAATGCGCGGCTGTAGCCACGCTGTACCATACCGTCGATGAGCCGCCCGCGGATGTGCGCCATGCCGCCGCGGCGGCGCCAGGCGGCCATGGAGCGGCGCACCTGGTCCGCCTCACCGGCATCGAAGCCGGCGGCCACCATGGCCACCTGGATCACCTGCTCCTGGAAGATGGGCACGCCGAGGGTGCGCCCGAGCACCGCCGCCACCGCCGCCGATGGGTAGGTCACGGGCTCCAGACCCTGGCGGCGGCGCAGGTACGGATGCACCATGTCGCCCTGGATGGGCCCGGGGCGGACGATGGCCACCTCGATGACCAGGTCATAGAAGCAGGCCGGCCGCAGCCGCGGCAGCATCGCCATCTGCGCGCGGGACTCGATCTGAAAGACACCGGTAGTCTCGCCGCGCTGGATCATGGCGTAGACGTCCGGGTCTTCGGCGGGGATATCGGCGACGCTGAGCACGCTGCCGCGACAGGCGCTCACCAGCGCCAGCGCCCGGCGGATGGCGCTCAGCATCCCCAGCGCCAGGCAGTCCACCTTGAGCAGGCCCAGGGCGTGCAGGTCGTCCTTATCCCATTGGATGACACTGCGCCCGTCCATGGCCGCGTTCTCGATGGGCACCAACTCGTCCAGACGCCGGCGGGCGATGACGAAGCCGCCCACATGCTGAGACAGATGCCGCGGCATGCCGATCAGCGCGTGCACCAGGCGCATGAGCATCATGATGCGCGGGTTGCGGGGATCGAGCCCGACCTCGCGCAGCCGCTGCGGCGGTATCTGCTGGCCGTCCCACCAGTTGATGTTGCCCGCGAGGCGGTCGATTTGATCGGGCGACAAGCCGAGTGCCTTGCCCACATCACGCACGGCGCTCTTGGGTCGGTAGGCGACCACCGTCGCCGCCAGCGCCGCCCGGTCACGACCATACTTGGCGTAGACGTACTGGATGACCTCCTCGCGGCGCTGGTGCTCGAAGTCGACGTCGATGTCCGGCGGCTCATTGCGCTCGCGGGAGACGAAGCGCTCGAACAGCATGTCCATGCGCGCCGGGTCCACCTCCGTGATCCCGAGGCAGTAGCACACGGCCGAGTTGGCCGCCGAGCCCCGCCCCTGACAGAGGATGCCGCGCGCACGGGCGAAGCGGACGATGTCATGCACCGTGAGGAAGAAGGGTGCATAGGCCAGCTCATCGATGAGGCCGAGCTCGTGCTCGATCTGCCCGCGGACCTTGGCGGGCACACCTTGCGGAAAGCGCTTGGCTGCGCCCTGCTCGGTGAGCCTGCGCAGATGCGAGCCCGGCGTCTCGCCGGCGGGCACCAGCTCTTGCGGGTATTCGTAACGGATGGCATCCAGCGTGAAGCCGCAGCGCTCGGCAATGCGGATGGTCTCCGCCAACAGATCCCGGGGATAGAAGCGTGCGAGGCTGTCCAATGGACGCAGGTACTGCTCGCGGTTCTGGCGCTCGGCGGCGCCGTCCGCCACCGTGGCGCCCCTGCGGATGGCGGTCATCACATCCAGCAGGGCGCGGCGCTCGGCCACGTGCATCAGTGCCCCGCCCACCGCGGTCAGCGGCAGGCCGGTGCGCGTACCGAGCCGACGCAGCCGCCTGAGCCTGCCGGCGTCGTCGCCGGTGCGGTGCAGTGCGACGCCGATCCAGCAGCGGTCGGCGAAGCGCGCCGCCAACCGGTGTCCCCATTCCTCCTCGGCACCCGGCGGCGCATCGGGGTCCGGCAGCCAGAGGATCAGACAGCCATCGAGCCCGGCATCCAGGTCCGCGGCCAGCATCTGCCAGTGCCCCTTGGGCGCCCGCCGCCGGGCGCGGGAGATGAGCCGGGAGAGGTTGCGATAGCCCGCCAGGTCCGCCGCCAGCACCACCAGGCGCGGTCCGTCTTGGCAGGCGAGCTCGCTGCCGATGAGGAGCTTCAGCCCCAGCGCCCGGGCTTCCTCGTGGGCGCGCACCACCCCCGCCAGCGAACAGAGATCCGTGATGGCCAGCGCCCGGTAGCCGAGCCGGGCCGCAGTGCGCACGAGTTCCTGCGGACGCGAGGCCGCAGACAGAAAGCTAAAGCAGGTGCGGCAATGGAGCTCTGCATACGCCAGCCGCGGGGCAAGCACCATGGGCGGGGACGGGTAACTGTCAATAATGACAGTTTAGCAGGTCGCAGCCAGGGGGTGGCGCAGGACGCCGCCCGCAACCCGGCGACGCGGGAGTCGTTGTCATGAATACGACGATCGTCGGCTGCGGATGCGGGGCGCAGGGCACCACACTGGAGCCGCACCAAATGCCAGCCCCGCTGACTCGACGGTGCCGGTAGGCGGTGCGTGGGACTGACGCTCGCGTCAGTACTCGCCGTCTTCGGGGGTGGGCGCCGGCAGATCGTCCCAGAGCATGGGATCCTCCTCGCTTGCGGGCGGATCACCGTCGAACACGAGGCTGCGTCGCCGCTGGAGATAGGCATCCCGCACGAGGGTGTAGGGATCGATGGCCGCGGCGTCGATCAGATCCCCCGCGGCGAGCAGTTCTGCACGTCGGTCGATGATGCGCAGCGTCACGAAGCCCCAGTAGATTTCGTCTTTGCGCAGATTGAAGAAGGGGTCGAGCACGATATCGCCCGCCAAGCCAAAGGTATCGCGAACGTTGCTCGGACCCAGGATGGGGAGCACGACGAAGGGGCCGGCCCCGAAGCCCCAATACCCCAGGGTCTGCCCGAAATCTTCCTTGTAGCTCGGCAGACCGACGTTGCTCGCGACATCGAAGAAGCCGACGAAGCCGACCGTGGTGTTGATGAATACGCGGCCCACGTCGCTGCCGGCTCGCGAGAGCTTGAACTGCAGCACATTGTTCACCGCCGAGGTGGCATCGGCGATGTTGTTGAAGAAGTTGGTGATGCCCTCGTCGACGGGCTCCGGCGTGATGAACCGATAGCCTTCGGCGGCCGGCTTCAGAAAGGCATTGTCAAAGTCGGTATTGAACCTGAACACCGCACGATTGAACGGCTGCCACGGATCCTGTGGATCGCGATACTCGGGTGGCAGCGACGCGCAGCCACCGACAAACAGCGACACCGTCAGCACGGTGGCGGCACAGTTGAGCCATCTGCGCATGCACTCTGCCTCCCGGGGTTAGCCGATTCCCTGCGGCACGACGGCGCGGATGTTAACACAGGGTCCATGGCAGATTCGGGATCGATCGCGCCTGGCGGGCGCTCGGGCGCCAAACCCACCGGCGCAGTCAGTGCAAACGCCGCACCTGGTAGTCTGCGGCGTGCAGGCCGGCCAGCAGGCCCTGCGCACCCGGTAAGTGGAGCGCGCCGACGGCGATGAAGTAACCCCGCTGCGCCGGCAATGCCCGGATACGCGCCAACAGCCGTCGGTTACGGCTGTCGATGAGCATCTCGCGCAGGCGGCGTTGCAACCGCGGCTCGAGCCCGGGCACACGGTCCTCGCTCAACGCAAGCAGTTCATCCAGCGCGCCGCGGAGATAGGCGTCGATGAGTGCCTCGAACACCCGCTCGCGCTCGCCTTGGGCGGCAATCGCGGCGCGCAGCAGTGCAATCTGCTCATCGGCGTGTAGTTGCTCGAAAACCGCGAGCTGCTCCGCCGTGGTCTCGAGACCGAGTATGGGCTTGGCATCGGCTTGTGCGCGCTGGTACAAGCGCCGATCGAGGAACACGCCGGTGCGCGCCGGAGGCGTGCTGAGGATGGTCATCACGGCCCAGGGCTTCAGTTTGCGCGTCAGCGCATCGGGCAGCCCGCGCGTGGTGAGCGCCTGCACGCAGCGCCGATACAGCGCAGGCGGCAGCAGATCCGCGAGCGCCGTATCACCGGGCAGTCGCATGGCCCGTGCGGCGGCGCGCACTGAAGCCGCATCCGGCACCACTTCCAGCACCAAGGCGTCGGCGGCGGCCAGGGCGTCGGCCACCGGCTCGGCGAGACGCAATACGCGCGGGTCTTCGGTGTGCATGGTGGCAAACAGCCAGCTCGGTGTCTCGGCCGCAGGCGGTGTCAGCTCGAACAGCAGGCCCTTGGTATGCGCCACCGGCTCGTCACGGGCCTTGGCAGTGCCGACGACGGCCACCGCGAGCAGCAGCGCGAGCGCCAGCAGGCGCACAGGGCGATGCACGCTAGCGGCGACCACGGTGCGCCGCGTCGGTATCAGCGTTGATCGGGTATCTCGCATCCGCAGGGCGTTCAGACCGATGGACGCAAGCGCCAATGGCTGCGTCGTCGCAACGGGGCTTGGCGTCCCGTGCCCCGACTCCGTATCCTGGCTACATGGATCTGAATGCGCTAGCCCCCCCCGACCCGAATGACGAGCCCGATGGGCCGCCCGCCATCGCCAGACGCTTCCGTGGCTTCTTGCCGGTGGTGGTGGACGTCGAGACCGCGGGCTTCGACGCCCGGCGTCATGCACTGCTCGAGATCGCCGCCATCATCATTCGCATGGACGAGGCCGGTCGGCTCGTGCCGGGACAAACACTGGCGTGTCATGTGCTGCCCTTCATCGGCGCCGACCTCGACCCACGGGCTTTGGCGTTCAACAAAATCGACCCGCATCATCCGTTTCGGGATGCGGTGTCCGAGCGCGATGCACTCCGGCATATCCTGGGCCCGATTCGCAAAGCCGTCGGCAGCCAGGGTTGCACGAGGGCCATATTGGTGGGGCATAACGCCCACTTCGACCTCGGATTTCTCAAGGCGGCCGTGGAGCGCACGGGCTTCAAGCGCGACCCGTTCCACGCCTTCAGCGTATTCGATACCGTCACGCTCGCGGGCGTCGCCTACGGCCAGACGGTGTTGGCGAAGGCGGCGCAAGCCGCCGGTCTTGACTGGGACAACAGCGAGGCCCATTCGGCCGTGTACGATGCCGAGAAGACCGCTGCGCTGTTTTGTACCATCGTCAATCAGTGGCGGATGCCGCGCGGCGGCGGCGACTGAGCCGCCGCTGCTGCAGCGCTCGCATCACCGCGCCGCCGCCCGGCGATGCGGTGACGCCGCGCAGCGCACATGCTGCGCTCAGGCGGCGTTGTCGTTGCCTTCGGTCTTCGCTGTGGCCTGTTCCATCATGGTCTTGAGCTCGCCATTCTCGAACATCTCGAGTGTGATATCGCAGCCGCCGACCAGCTCGCCGTCGATATAGATCTGCGGGAAAGTGGGCCAGTCCGCATAGCGCGGCAGGTTCTCGAAGATCTCCGGATCCTGCAGCACGTTGACGTACGCGAAGGCTACGCCCGTGCTGCCGAGCGCCTGCGCCGCACGCATGGAGAAGCCGCACTGGGGCATCTGCGGCGTTCCTTTCATGTAGATGACGATCGGGTTGTTCTTGACCTGTTGGTCGATGCGTTCGAGCACGTCCATCACAATACCTCGGCAGGAGCGTTGTTGGATGCGGGGGGAGGTGGGATTGTCGGAGCGCTTATCAAGCGATGCTCAGCGAGACCTTCCGCCCTTGGCCCCAGCGCTGCGTCGCGCTGGTTCAGCGACGGGCGCGCGGGGGCCGCGGGCGGTTGGCGCAGCAACGCAAGGGCATCCTGACCCGCCACCGGGCAGGTCGAACGGCCATGCCGCCGCCTGCGCCCGGATGCGTGCATCCACCATTCCTGAGCAATTTACTTGGTTTTGCCGGTGTCCGCAACGTCGGCGACGCTCAGGCAGGCTGTGCGTCGACGTGACGCTGCAGCCAATACTCCAGCAGGGCCAGATGCCAGAGCTTGCTGCCCTGGATGCGGGTGTGATGCTGATCCGGCGCGGCGAGGAGCCGCGCCACATACTCGCGCCGATAGA
>PR_CR_10_Liq_1_inCRDRAFT_1000404_pt1 | contig 27132 bp, 22 predicted proteins | sample PRCRCaboRojoPR_3_FD_10241 | JGI IMG/M metagenome (IMG submission 10241)
GATGATGTACTTTTTGTCAGCAGTGAAGTAAAAGAAAGAACTACTTCTGCCTCCAGGGTTAGTGGTTCTTTGGTCTAAGTCTTGCAAGTTCTCCCTGATAGATAATGAAGCTGCCAAGTCAAAGTCTGAAATGCCTTCAGTTGTTCTGAGTATATTGAAAGGCTCTGGAAAGTACTCTTTGATCTTGTACTTGATTTTGGTATCCAGAAACACTTCAAACCTCCAGAAGGCTGCATTGGGTTGTTTGATTAAGTACTCTTCAAGGGGTTTTCTTTTAGAGAACAAAAAGTTAAGACCTGTGAGTACTTTTAAAACGTTGGTGTTTTGCAAACCTTCAAAAAACGAAAAGTAAGGGTTGAATTCTTGGTGTATGATGCTTTCATAGATGTTTGAGTCTTCAGTTAAAGTTTCAGATCGGGCATCTCTTCTGCACACTATGCATCTTAGTACTTGCTTGAGCATCATAGACTCAGAAATCCTAGACATAAAGACCATGGTCCCTGAAGAAGAACCGATCAACGTATAAATAATCCTAAGCCATAGAGGAACCTTGTACCGAATCATTGGAATAAAATTGATCATAGTAATCAGAATCGGAAATGCAGAAGAAGTAAATACCACAAGCAAGTGATAAAACATGTAGTTAGCTGCATTTTGTCTTCTGAGTTTGTATAGTGAATGCATTGCTAAAACTAGACTCACCCAAATAGGCAAAGACATAAAAACAAAAATGAAATATAGTTCATATCGTCCCAATCCCATGAATGCAGGAACTACATACACTGAAGGAGTTACCAAACTCAGTAAGTGATAAAGGGCCCTTCGGAGTTTACTGGTAGACTTAAATGGTCTTTTGATCTTAGAGTGTATTTCAGAGGAAAGTACTAAAGCATAGTTGCAACTGCAGAAGGTAGCCCAAGGACTCAATCCATAAATAATATACCAGTAAAATATTTCCGAGTCTATTCCGTCATACAAGGTTAAGAACCAGGTCCAGTCGATAATGAACTGCATTAAGCATTGCATAAATACAAATTCCCCTGGGTACTTCCTTAGTTTTCTAATTTTCAGATGGCTCCAAATAAGTACCCCTGAAAGCAGTATAGAAAGTGATGCTAAAGAACACCCTGTTATATATATGACTTGCATGGACATTATTAAAGGTAGGTAAATGAAGGCTTTTAAATTTAATTTCACCTTTTGGATAGTCTGGACTCAGAGAAATATAGCAGTGATGGGTGTGGACTAGAGAGTGGCTGCAGTACCCATAGAAATACTTAGGCTAAGAAACAATAGACCTCAACCAAAATTCAGAGAAGGGGAAAAACAATCCACCTAATAGGCGACAAAAGTCAACCCAGAGGACCTGGAAGAACGGCCCACGAAAACACCCTGATTCAACCCAGAGGCATATAAACTTGCATAAAAGCTAACAAATAAGTTTATCATAAAAGAACAATCTGAAAAGCTAGAGTTAGCAAGAAGAAACAAACTCGAAGAATCAAACACAAAGCAAGGAGTAACTCGAAGCATAACTAAGACTCTAGCCATTTTATGGAGTCAATTAATTTAATTGCCAATTGATGAGTAAGGGTTTGGCCACTTCTTTCTAGGAGGGTTTGAAACGTATATTTGGTGCAGATAAGTGCGCCAGCCTGTAGCAGAAACTAAGGCACCGTCCATGCATTTGCTCATATAGGAGGTGAAAACTTCTTCGTCAATGTCTTTTTGGAGCTGAGCAATTTCTTCAGAGAGTTTGTTGATGCAGAGAGTTTCAACTTCAGAAAGTTCTGAAATATACTTGTTGGTTTTTAGTTCGTTGGAAATGGGACTTTGGCCAGTAGAGACTAGGTTTCCTAAAGTGAAGACTGAATGGTGGCACAACTTTTTAAATACTTGTTCTTTGAGCTTTTTGATTGGGATGTTGTTGGACAAACTTTCATCAAAGACCTGGTAAATCAGGTTTGCTTTCTGACTAGGGGTTCCTTTTCCCAGTAAGATTCCAACTATAAGTAAGTCTTTCATGTCATACTGGCCGTCGTTTTGGAGTTTCTCAAACATTAAGGAGATTTTTGTGTGGTTTCCGTGGTTAGAAGTTTTGATCCTCAGGGTGTCAGCAACTCTCTGCACCTGGGAGTCATTGAGTTTTCCGTTGCAAGAGAACTTTCTGACCACTGAGTCTATTCTGGAAGCGTAGTGGATGTGGAAAAAGAGTCCTTCTTCAGCGATCATGACTGCTCTCTCCTCAGAGGGAATAGGACGACTTGAAACACAACCCATATTTACTACAAAAGGTTTTTAAAGTCTTGGTTCTGCAAGCTTGACTTGAAGCTCCTTGAAGAAGGCTTTACTACTATGGGTCTTTGCTTTACCACTGGAGTTTCTTTTTCAAGGGCTTTTTGGGCGTTTTCTTCAGAGTCAAACTCAACAAATGCGAAGCCTTTGCTGGCTCCTTGAGGAGTTTTTGCTAACTGGACACTAGTCACGCCTTCGAACAAGTCTTTTATTTGGGTTTCATCTAAACTAAAGGGTAGGTTGCTTAGGTGCAAAGTTCTTTTCTGGTCTTTTTTGCTTTCACACTTTCTCAAAAGCACTTTACGGTTCTGTATGTGGACTATTGTGGCTTCAAGGGCCTTTTTGACTGACTCTTGGTCACCGAACTCTACATAAGCAAAACCCTTGCACCTTTCTTGGTCATCAAGTATTATGCGGACTTCTGAAACGTTTCCAAACTGTTCCATACACTCAAGGACCTCTTTTTTGGTAGTGCTGAAGGGCAAGTTGTTCATAAACACAGTGAACTCATCCTTGGCTTCGCTTGGAGAGGATTTGGAAGGTGTTACTTTCATGGTCACGTTTTTGATCTTTTTGTTGTGGAAGTTCTTTATGCAGTCTTCAAGGTCTTGTTGGGACTCCAGGTCTGCAAAGGCGAATCCTCTGGACTTGCCCTTGCGGTCTCTAACAACTCGGCAAGATTTAACATTCACTACCTGGCCAAGTAGTTCTTGCAGCTGGAATTCTTTGAGGTCTGTTGGAACAGGTCTAATGTATACTGTAAACCTTTCTTCTTTCGACATAGAAACTCTTTTAGGAGGTGGTTGTTTATGTTCGAATGTTTTTCTTTCTCTTTTAAGTTTTTTCAGGACTTTTAGTCTTGACTGGTATACTAACTCAGTGCTTCCGTTCTTAGTTTCAAAGTCAATGTACTCGTTGCAGATCTTTTCTGTAGAGTCTTTGATGTACTCAACTGCTCGTTTGTAAATGTGGCGGGTAGTTTCTGTACTTAGGTGCTTGGAAGCAAACTGCAAGTACCTTTTCCAGAGAGGGTACAAACTGCCTTCTTCTTTCAAAACTTCTTCAAAGAGACTTTGGTCTTGGGTTTCTTCTGCTCTAATGCACTTCAACAATAAGTGTGTGGGGTAAGCATAACTCTGGAGCCAGTTTTCTCCCTCAATTAGGGTTTGGACATAGTCCAGTCCTGCTCTTTTCTGTGCAAAAGCATACTCTTCCCACAACTTGTAGTAACCCCTTAACTCTCTTAGTTCCGAAGAAACTGCTCTTCCAAATACTTTTTGTAGTTTTTGGGGTTGGCCCAGTCTTTCGTAAGCCACCATTAAGTTCCTCCACAGGTCACAGTCCCAAAAACAGTTCCTGACGCTTCTTTTAGAAACTTTTTTGTAGTTTATTTTGTTTTTGCTGGCCAGGACTAAGTAATCTCTCCAAATATCTACTGAGTCAGGTCTGTGCAAAACGCACTCCTCCAGAATGTAAGTCATTAAGTCCCTGAACTTGCTTTCGTAAGTCTTTAGTGTGTTCAAAACTAAATTGGAGTTCTCTGACAACTGTAACTTCAGAGTTTCATGCAGTGGAGCTTCTTCTGTCCACTGAGCATAAGTTTTAATGTATAAGTCCTGGGTTTGGTTTTTGAAGCCTTCTTGGGTTTCCCAAGCAAGGTAGTTTTGCCACAGTAAGTTCATTTCTGGCATGGGTATACTAAAAGCAGTTTGGTAAAGTTTGCGGATGTAACTAGAGTCACTCTGGAAGCTTATGTAGGTTTTCCACAGTTCAATGGTTCGAATGTGGAGAGTAAGGTCTTTGAATGTGTTGTGAAGGTCTTGGCTTTCCCTGAGTATTTCCAGGTAAATCACTGCTAAGTTAGGGTCTACTTAGTGGTTACAATAAAAGTCTTTGAAAGCCTTTTTGCACAAATTAGAGGAGGGAGTCAGTTCAATGCACTTGATCCAGAGGTCTTCAGGTAAAGGAGATAACTCTAGGTACCTTTCTCTTGCGTAAGACAGTTCTTCTTCTAAGTGGTGACTGTATAAAAGCTCAATTACCTTTCTCTTCAAAGACAGGTCAAAGGGGTTTTCTTGTTCTTGTGTCAAGAGTTCTTCCATATTAGAGTTATTAAGGTATTCCGTCTTCATACTTACACTCAGTGATCCAAGGGTGAGTAAGGGCTTCCTTAGCGGTAGGCCTTTTCTCCTTGTCAACTTCCAGTAAGCACTTCACGAAGTCAATGAACATTGCATCGTCACTGTGGAGTCTTGCCTTGAGGTTGCTTTTTTTTGGAAGTATCAACTGTAGTTTTTTGGAGTGGGACCTGTGCTTTTTGATGATTTCTACCATTTCTTCACTGAGGTGCCTGTTGTCGAAGTCTTTTTCTTTTTCAGTCTTTTGGTAAAGTATTTTGTCGTTTGTTAGGAAGTTTTTGTAGTGTCTGCCTACTTTTGTGTAGTAGTCAGGCAAAGAACCAACTATTCCAATGACTCTAGCCAACAAACCCTGCACTGTTTCGCTTTGGAACAAAACGTACCCTGTGTACATCTCTGCCAAAATGCACCCTAGACTCCAAATGTCTATTTTGTAGTCATAAGGACAACCCAAAATGACTTCTGGGGCTCTGTAGGACCGGCTTTGTACGTATGAGCCCAAGTGATCGTGTATGAAGCAAGTAGAACCCAAGTCAATGACTTTGACTTCGCATCTGGAGTAGGACTTAATGAGTATATTTTCAGGCTTCAAGTCACAGTGAACCAAACACAAAGAGTGCAAGTAGTCCAGTGCAACAAGGACTTGCTGTGCTATTTTTTGGAGTCTGCCTATAGTGAAGTAAGGCTCAGTTTCGTGTTCTCGGTTGTACTTGGAGTACTCGTAGAGGTTGTCTCTGAGGAGTTCTGTCACAATAAATAAGTGTTCTTTGTGGTAGAAGTAATCAATGAGTTTCAAGCAGTTGAACTTTTCAACGTCTCCATTGACGTCTATGTACTTGAGGAGTTTGATTTCGTCAATGCTTTGGTCAAGGTAGTCCTTGTTATTTTCGATGATTTTCAAGCACACCATTTCTTTAGTAACTAAGTCTAGGCACTGTATAGCTTTGCTGAAAGCAGCAGAGCCCAAGTACTCAACTACCTGGTACCTGCCTGCAATGATGCTTCCAATTACAATTTGGAAGTCCTTGCTTTCTTCAAAGCCTGTTTTTTCACGGTCGTAGATGACTTTTAAGTTAAAGGTGTCGTAAATGCAGTTTTCAAACTCAACGGGGTAAAAGGAGTCGTTGGAATTGGGGAACCTGATGTTTTTGGGAAATTGTTTTTCAGTTTCTGCAACGGAGTGTTCATCCCTGGACAGCCACAGTTTGCTGTCAGGGGCTCTGGTCTTTTTGCTGAACTTTTCTAAGTACTTCTGGGCGATTTCTGCGCTCATTTTGGAAAGGTTTTCTTTTTTGCAGTCGTAAGTATAAAAGCCTGTGTCATCGTCATCTTCATATTCATCCTCACCCTCTTCTTCGAGTTCCAGAGCCCCAAAGGAAGCGTTTGAGTGCTGCATAATGGAACTGGGTTCTTTTGGCTCAATTTGGGAAGCTGAAAAGAGTTCATCGTCTTCTGCAACCTGGGCTGTTTCTGGCTGTCCGAAACGCGGCAGTTCTTCTTGTTGTTCTGGGGATGGTTGTTGCTGTTCTCCAAGTGCTTTTTTGAAGGCCCTGAGTTTCTTTAGTTCAGGGTTGCTTTGGACAGGCAGAGGTTTCTTAACTAGTTTCTGCAGAAACTTGCCGAGAGTTTCCTGATTCTCTTCCGAAACTTGAGTGTTAGAAAACTTCGAAAGGGTTGACTTTATGGTTTCGAGGGAGTCTTTGGGCTTCTTAGGTTTGCTTTTTTCTTCTTTGATTGACTCCACAATGGACTTCAGGTGGTTTTGTTCTAGGAATTCAACTATTTCGTCCAGCACTTCCATAATTTAAAACTGGTTCTTAAATAAATGAGAAGTGCGCTAAAGGGAACAGTTGACTCTTACAACTGCTTGCATGTTCTTTTAGAAAGCGTTCCGCAGAACTTCAGTGCTATGCTTGAGGAGTCTCTTAAGGAGTGGGAACAACAACACAAGGCAGTTTGGGTCCAGGTCCCAAACAGTGCTTTAGAGGGAGTCAAGATCTGTGCTGACTTGGGGTTCTACCCCCACCACGCAAATGACTTAGGAGTCATGATGGCAAAGTGGTTACTAGAGTCCCCCAACACTCTTCCTAGCTACTCTTCGCACTATGTAGGTGCAGGTGGACTTGTGTTCAGAGGAGACAATGAAATCCTTGTTGTGAAAAACAACACCAGTCCCGTGGGAGTAATTAACTGGAGGATTCCAGGAGGACTTGTAGAAACCACTGAAACTGTTTTGGAAGCTGCTGCTCGCGAAACAAAGGAAGAGACAGGGATTGAAACTAGCCCTATTGGAGTTGTAGCATTCAGGGAAAAGCCTCCTTTTGTGTTTAACCGTCCAGACATCTACTTCATCGTGTTGTTAGAAGCACTGAGTTTCGAGGTTACTCCGGACTACCGAGAAGTTCTAGAAGCCAGGTGGATGGACTTCAAAGAGTGGATAGCTGAAGACACAAGCAACACTTCTAGGTACATGCTTGAAAAGGTTTTTAACAACTCTTCTGAGTCTCCTAAGCAAGTGTTTACAAACAAAGTTATGCTTGCAGAGGAGTTTTGCTTTAAAACTCCAAAGCACCAGTCAACTCATCTTTGCCATCTAGCAAAGCCTTAGTTACTTAAATGCTTTTTCTCTGTAGTAAACAGTGTCTCCTTGGAGTTCCCTTAAAAAGTCCAGGATGGAGTCAAATGGTTCTGAGTTTTTCCACTTTGAGTAAACTCCAATAGTTCCAATGCACTGCTTGAAGTTTCCAAAGTCAATCGAGTCTTCGTAATTAAAGGACTGGAAACTCCTGAATACTTTTAAGCACTCAAAGTTAGACAAAAGGTTAGGGACTACTTGTGAGTCATGGAGCAGGAGTGAAAATTCCTGGGCAGTTATTTTTTGGGGGTTCTTTCGAGCGTAGGCTTTGAAAATGAATTTTAGCTTTTTAAAGTGCTGACGAAGTTCTTTTTGAATGCAGACTGAATTTACTCTGTCTTGCCATAACTGGGAGTTAAGGGAGTCTAGTCTGGTCTTAGGCACTTCTAGCTGGGAAAGTAAAGCCAGCACTCTTTCGTGTTTGTCGCTTAAGTAAGAGTGACTTAAGTTTGCTAGGTCTCTAATGCAATTAACAAAATCTTCGAAGTCCAGTTTTTTCGACTTTGCGTTTTTGAAAAACAGCGACTCTGCTTTTGTGAAGTGTTGAGATTGAGTTTTCTTCAAAAAGACTCTGAACTGGCCCAAGTCCATTTTGAAGGTTTCTTGTGCAGAGTGCTGCCAAAAGATGTTCCTTAGTTTCTCTAAACTAGGGTGGTCTAGTTGCTTCTTATCGGACTGTTTGCTTAGTTGGGCTTTCATTAGTTCCAGTTCCTGGAGTTTCTTTTGAGTAAACAAAGACATAAGTATTTAGAATGATTAAAAACTATGCAGCTCAGGAAAATGACAAGCTTCCCAAAGAAAAAGAAACTGCCAAGTTGTTTGAATGGGCAGACAGCATTGGAATTTGGATAAATCCAAAACTCCATTACCCCACTAAATTCGAACCAGGATGCACAGGAGTGAGTGCTACAGAAAAGATTAACCCCTGGGAGCCATTAGTGCTGGTGCCTTACCAAGGACTGCTGACTTGCGAACTTACAGACTCCTCTCTCGAGTCAGTGTTTGAAGAAAACCCAGACCTTTTCGGAAGTCAGCATTCTGAAAGCCAAGACTACAAAATCATAGCATACATGCTTAAAGAACTTGCTAAAGGTTCTGAGAGTTTCTGGGACCCTTACTTCAAAAGTCTTCCTTCCAACCCCGAAAACTTGCTAGATTGGAGCGAAAAAGAACTTTTGAGTCTCCAGGACTCCGACTTGGTCTGTGACATAAGCATAAGGCAGGCCAAAGACTACGCCTGCAACAAGGCTTTGAGTGTTGTGTTATCCAAGTACCCTCACCACTTCGAAGCTAGCCAAGTTAGTTTAAAAGTCATTACTTGGTGCTGGAGGATAGTTACTACTCGTGCTTTTGGGGAGTGTGTGCCTCATGCAGCTTTGATTCCAGTTGCAGACCTTCTGAACCACAGCAACGCCAACACAAACTACTACTACGGAAACGAAGAACCTCCTGACTTGGAATACGAGAACAAACAAAGTGGGGATGAAGACGAAGACGATTCTTTGTATGAAGACCCACCAACTATAATTTTGAGTGCACAGAAGCTGTTTAGAATTAACACTTCAGTTTACTCACAACTAAGTCCTGAGGAAGAAGCCAAACTGAGTCAAATACAAACAGAAGCTAAGTACATTGACGCCTTGAAACTGTCTGAAAAGCTTAGATCAATAGTTGAGAAAAAGAAAAAAAGCCAAGTAACTGTAGACAAAAACCAAATGTTTAGAGTTGTAACTGGGAAGTTTGAAGAGTTTGAAAGAGACTCACAAGTGTGCATTTCTTACGGAAGATACTCTAATAGATCACTTTTAACTAACTACGGGTTTGCACTGCCCAACAACAAGTACGACTACGCAAGGTTCAAGTTATCACTCAAAGACCTTTTAAGCGGTTGTCAACTTGAAAAACTAAACTACAGAAGAGACATGCAAGTTGCATTTAAAGTAAAGGCCTCGAGTGTGTGCATGTCTCTTTTGAGAGTTCTAAGGTGTTTGGAGTGGAGCATAGACACTAACCAAGCAAAGGACTTTTTTTCGCCAAGCAACTTGTTGCTAGAAATCAAAGTGCTGAACAGAGCTGTTGAAGTCATACAAAGTCAACTTTGTGAGTTCGAAACTACTTTGGAAGAGGACTTGGATCTTCTGAGTCAAGCACTTAGTTCGAGGAACTACTTTGCACTGGTTTACAGAATTGGAGTGAAGCAGTCCTTGAAAAGCCAGTTAGAGCTTTTAGAGGTTTCGACTGCTGTGCTTGAAAAGTTAGTTGCTGGGGAACCTTTTTCAAAGTCAATTCAAATTGAAGAGTTGCTTGGCTTGTACTCCCAACCGCACCAGTTTTACAAGTCAGGAATTGAAGAGTACCTTGCATGCCTTAGGATGTACCACCAAGACTAGTCAAGAATTATTCAACTCCATAATTAGGTTATATAAAACACTAACGCTTTGTCTTTTTCTTTGTGGGAGTATCTTCTTTTGGAACTTTACTGCGTTTTCTTTTAAATGTCTTTTGGCTGGGCTGGAGTTTGGCAATTACTTGTTCAAGTCCAGATTTCCGAATTTGTTCAGCAAGGGCCAAGGCAAACTCAGCTTCAGCTATACAGAGTCCTTGGCTTCTCGCTACTTCGTACTGCGGACTTTTTGGGAATTCTTCTGTGCCCAGCTTACTTAAAACTTTCTCCCTCAATATTTGAGGTGATCCTTTATCCCGGACCTCCAAAAAGCACTCCCTGAGTCTTTCTTCCATTTATACTGCCTAACTCCTAATGTTTGAATCTACCATTATTTTATTGGTTGATTAGCTACTTAGACTTTTAATTTAAAGATGCTTTTTGTGGGGATTCAGAGTAGTTCTTCAGTGCTACTGAGTCTTGGGTATTTGAAACTTTTTCTAAGTTGACCTGTTTCAAACTGATTTCAACTTCACTTTCGCACCTGTGCACCAAAGTGGGTTTTCCTTGTTCCTCCGGAACGTTTTCTATGGACTTGTTTACAGCTTCTCTACTTTGCACAATGAATTCGTAAGTGGTCATTCCTAGTTTTCTAAGTCGGATGTGAAATCCAATTAAGTAGCCAACCATTGACCCCAGAGTCAGAGTTTCCAATGCAATAAAGCACAGAACTACTATTAACAACTCACTTAAGTCCCCGTTGTAGACTTCAGTTGACTTTTCGCGAAAAGTTTGGGCATCCCCTAGAAACTCAACCACCAGAGTCAAGGATGCTAAGAATAAAACGAGATTGAGGAGTTCAAAAAGTGTAATTAGTAAAGCAAACACTTTGTAGTTAGACCCCCCTACACAGTTGTTGACCCACTTGCAGTGGTGATCAAAACGGAAAGTGCATCTGTTGCATCTCATGCAGTGCTTAGAACTTTTATCGACAGGAGCTTCACAGCTTGTGCAGTAAACTTCGTACTTCTGGTTGCTAAGTGGGAATTACGTGGACTTGTCTTTGTGGTAGTGCTCAATGCTTGGGTCAGTTGGGTCAGACTTTGTTAAAATGAAACCTATGCAAATAACAGAAACTTGCAAAGCACTAAAAATCACACCAAACACAACCTGGAAGACAATTTCCATAAGAGGGATTACAATTGCGTAAAATACTGTTAGGTCTAGGAGGATAATTACCCAACTCAGGACTTGGTAAGGGTGTAGAGGTTTATCAAACCCAGTTTTTTTCATATTGAATTATAACTCCAAAGGGCTGAGTCCATTTCTTAAATGGTCTATTTAAGCAATAGTTAATTGGAGGTTTTTTTCCTTGAAAGTGACTTTCTAGGAGGCTTTTCAGGTTTAGAAACTCTTTCAGCAACAGTGGACTTTCTGACAAACATAGACTGCCTTTTTCTAGGCTCGGGCTGAACTTCTTTACGCTCTTCTACATCTGAGTCTTCACTCAAAGGGGCATCAGGTTCGTAGTTGTACTTGTGGAGGAACTCTATTATGCGTAGTAAGTCCCACCTTTTGCTGGGGTCAACGCGGAGCATGCCTTTGATGAGTTTGTGCCAAGGCTTAGTTATTTGTTCAGGAAGGGGACTGTAGTTGAGATTCAGAATTTTCCTGACTACTTCTTCTTTACTAGCGCCCCTAAAGGCGTCTTTTCCAGTAAGCATGAAGTAAAACACACAACCCATGCTCCAAACGTCGAGTTCAGGTTTGGCCCTGTTGTCTTCGCCGTTAAGTACTTCTGGTGCGATGTAGTTTAAACTGCCAGCGTTGCTTCTTTCGCTTTGGTTTCCAGCAAAAATACCAGCTATTCCGAAGTCAACTATTTTGATGGTTTTTGACCTGTCAGAAGCGAACAAGATGTTTGAGGGCTTGAGGTCTCTGTGAATTATGTTTTGGATGTGGCAGTACCTAAGTGCCTGGGCTATTTGGGCAGCGACGTTAAAGCAGTCTTGACTGTTGAAGGGCCCGTTGGTTTGTACATATTCAAACAGTTCTCCTCCGCTGCAGTACTCCATCACCAAACTTATTTTATCATTCAACGGGAAGTAGTCTAGAAGTTGCACAATGTTGGGGTGTTTAAGATTCATGAGAACGCCAATTTCAGAGTAAAGCATGTTGATGTATTCGGGAGAGCTCAGTGAACTCAACTCTACGAACTTGATGGCACAGAAACGTTTGTTGATTTTGTGTGAGTACAAAACTACAGAGCCAAATCCGCCTTGGCCCAACGGCTTGATTTCCTCGTAAATAGCGATGCTTGAGTTTTTGGAAAAAGGTTCTCCTTGGGAGAGAAACAGTGGTTCGTCAGGATTCACGTAGTCCAAGTCGTCGTCGGAAAGTTCCCCTCCAGCTGAGTCATACAACCTAGATTTGGAGTGAGAGGGTATGTTCATCTTATCCAGGCAGTCTGAAACCACTTCCGAAATAGTCATTTGTCCGTTTATTGTGACCTCGCATTTAGTGTCTATGTTCCCGTTTAGAAATACCGTGATCTACCTAGGAATTACTTTGTTCGACTCCATTCTTAATTATCATAAATGAAACTTCGTTGACTTTGTTCGCAGAATAGTAAATAAATTTATGTGTTAGAAATCATCCTCGTCGCCGAAGAGGCCGCCCATTTCAATGTCTTCTTCAGCATCCTCTTCTTCTTGTGGAGCTTCTTCTTTGGTTTCACCGGCTGCTGGAGCAGCAGAGGCAGCTTGCAGAGCTGCTAGTTTGGAAGGGTCTTTGAGGATAGTTAGCAAGTCAGAGGCCTGTTTGAGGTCGTAGTCTATTCCGTAAGCAATCGAAACAAGGTTTTTGAAGCCACGCACAATCGAGTGGGGGACGGAAGCAGCAGTGGGGACTCCGACTTCCAAACTCATGGCAGCGATGTTTTTGACTCCGTTCATGAACTTCTGCATAATGATTTCGTCAGTGAGCTTGAGGACTTCTGCAGAGTACACAGAACCGTTGTCGTAGACGTCCTTAGGAACAAGTCCGAAGTGGAAGGGCTTGATTCCCAACTTCTTGAGAAGCACGGCTTCACTGTTGCCTACCTTTTTGTCTGTTTCTACCACTTGCACAGAAGTGACTATTTCGATTTGGCCCTTAGCAATCTTGGTAGCAATGCCCAAGGCTTGGAAGAAAGCTGTCATGGAAGGGTCCATTCCTGTGGGTCCTGGGGGCACAGTCACGTCACAAGGAGCAATTGTGCCAGCTTTGGCTTCGGCAGGGACTTTGTTTTCGTCTATGATTTCAAGGACTTTGTCCATGTTGCCCTTGCAAAATATCAGCCCTACATTTCCTTTGATTAAGGGAATCAAGTCATTGAGTTCGTCGAACTGGTACCAGTTGTCCTTTCTGCGTTCATAGTCTTCGTCTCCCTCTTTGGGTTCCTCTATTCTTTTCTTGAGGCCAGCGCGGATTAAAGTATTCTTTCCAAAAAGCACCACAGCTGTCCCACGGAGAGCTCTGCGCATGTTTTGCATCTGCTTGCTTCCCACGTTGTCAGCGGAGCAGATCAATATTTGAGGGTACTCCTCTACCAACTTCCAAAGGTTCTCCCAGTATTGGTACTTCTCTTCCTTTTTAGCTGACGACATCCACTATTTTATACTCTGTTGACATTAATGAACTAAAGTCCTAACAAGCAAGCTCTTGAAGTAGGCTTTGAGTAGACTAAAAACTAACTAAACCTTTTAGAAGTAATTTAGGTTATAATAATATGAGTGAACAAGAATCAAATTCAGTTGAAATCCTTCCAGAGAAGCTTTACTGGGTAAGTAGCAAAAACCCCCCCCGGAACAAAGCAAACTCTTACTACTTTTGCACCGACAACGTAAATTAAAGTTAGGAACTTGTCTATGAACCATTTAACCACGACTTCGGACCTTTGAATTTAGGAATGACGCACAAGTTCTGTACTGAACTCAACAAGCTTCTAACCAATAACTCTTACTCCCGGCATAAAATCTACCACTACTGCTCTACAAACCCTTCGCAAAGAGCTAACGCAGCTTACCTAATGGGGGCCTTCCAGGTCATTGTGCTGAAACGCACTGCTCTTGAAGCCTGGAAACCGTTTTCAAAACTGCCTAAGTTTTTTGACTATAGAGACGCAAGCTTTGGGATGTGTTCTTACAAGTGCACTTTGCTGCACTGTTTCGAGGCCTTAGAAAAAGCAATCAGTCTAGGCTGGTATTCTATGGATTCTTTTGATTCCGAAACTTATGAAAAGTATGAAAAAGTGGAGAACGGGGACTTGAACTGGATCATTCCGGGCAAGTTCCTTGCTTTCAGCAGTCCTTACTCGAATTCAGTTGACTCCCAAGGATGGAGGAACTTCACTCCCAATGACTACGTCCCTATTTTCCGCGAGTTCAGAGTAACCACTGTAGTGCGCCTCAACAAAAAGACTTACGACTCAGAAGACTTTAAAAAGCAAGGCCTCAAGCACTACGACCTTTACTTCATCGACGGAAGTTGTCCTTCTTTGGAAATAGTCCAAAAGTTCCTTGAAATCGCAGAACGCGAAAAAACACTAGCTGTGCACTGCAAAGCAGGACTTGGTCGAACTGGAACTCTTATTGGGTGCTACGCTATGAAGCATTACAACATTTCAGCTAACGAATTCATTGCTTGGGCAAGGATTTGCAGACCCGGGAGTGTGTTGGGACCCCAACAACACTTTTTACTCGAAATGGAGTCACAGTGTCGTTCTTGGGGAAGATGCCCAGTGCGCCACGGACGCAACTTGTCAGACGGAGTCTCTATGTCTCCAGACGAAAAAAAAGTAGCACTATCAGGAGACAAGGGCCAAGCTAACCGACTCAACATGGCTAAAAGGTCCAACCAAAACTCTCCTTCTGAGAGGAAACCTCTCTACTCTAGGTCGATTGGCCCTTCCAACACCAGGAAGCCTTCTCACAGAGCCAAGGCCGTCCAAAATATTTTTATGGGAAAAACGAATCACTTCACCCATGCCTCTCCCAAGAAAAGCTCTACCTTAAAGCCTAGATTTCAAAATTAACTAATTAACTAGACTTTATAACGGAATATTTAAATCTGGTATATAATGAGTTTAGCGAAAAAATTCGCAAGGAAGTTTTTGACAGGTTCTTCTTTCGAAGACTCACAAAACAGACGCAGCGAAACGGAGGAGACTCCTGCTTCAAAGACCAGTTCTGGCAAGAGAAAGCACCCCAAAAAGGCTTTTTCGATCTCAGAAAAGGCCACAAGACTTGTTAGGAAGTCCAAAACTCCCAAAAAACCCCGAATCATAAAACCCAAAGTTTCTCCTTCTGTGAGTTTCACAAAGTCTTCCCGTTTAGACGACAACTTTAAAATAGATTCTCCAGAGTACTTTGCAAGTATCAAAAGAAGAAGCTTCAACAGAAATACTGCCCAAGTCGGCCACTTTGAAGTTTCAACTACCAAAAACTGCGACCTACAAGAAAAACTTGCCCTTCAGGCTGCTGAGTTCCAAGAAAAGCTAGACAAGATCAAAGCTGACCTGGAAAAGAAATACAAAAACCAACTGGAAAAAATGCAAGAGTGCTACGAAAAGGAACTTAAAAGAGTAAGACACCAAAGCCAAGCTTACTCAGAACAGTACGAGCATGAAGCTTCGTATGCAGCTTGGCAGCAAGCTGAAGAGAGACTCAAAGAACTTCTGAAGCAAAAGGAAATCGAAATTGAAAAAAAGTGGTCTCTCAAGTACCACCAACTACTTGAGTCGCAACAAACCAACTCTTTTTGCTCCCGGTGCAAAGCTTTTATTTCTGCAGAGAAGAAACTTAACTCTTTTAAAACCCAAAACTAATGTAACTTTCATTAATTTTCCAATGTTACCTGTGTTTGTCAAAAAGACTTTTAGTAGACTCTGCGAGTTTTATGAGGTGCTGGGAGTTGTCATGATGGGTTCTTTCAGTAGTGGAATTTCTTTCTTTCAAGAAGTTTTTTAAGTCGGGTCTGAGTTCTAGTTTTGACTTGAGGGAAAGCCACTCGTGCTCGACTTTGGCTAGTTTGTTTGTGGACTCTGACTTGGGATTTTGGTAAGTGCGAAGTAATCTGCGTTGCTCGTTCAAACTTTTGAGTTTCCTAGGCAGAGTTGAAGGACCTAGTGAGTGCTTGGTAGAAAGTATGTTCAGGTTTTCTTTAGTTTCAATAAGTAAATTTTCACTTTTCCTGTGTTTGTGTTGCTTTTTCATTCAAATTTCATTTCAGTTAGACCATTTAAACTTAGTGGTGTTCTGGAGTAAGAAGGTCAAGATGCTTCAATGCACTAAGAACTAATGAATAGGAGAAAACAAGTAATTATTTAAAGCGACATAAAGGTTTCTGCACGTGTAAGCATATAAATAATAAATGGAAGAAGAAAACTACGAGACAGTGTCTCCACCAGCAGTAGAGGAAGAAGACCAAAAACCCAAGAGAGAAAAAATCACTCTGGAAACTGAAATCCCTCCTCTGCCACCCAAAAGCGAAAGACTCCCCGCGCCTGATGAAGACAAGTTTAACAGAGAGGTGAAAATCATCACTGACAAAATCGACCGATTGAAGGGCAAAAAGCAAGGAGTGCAAAAAATCATCAAAGAAAAACTCGAAGGAGGACGCATGGAGGCTTACGATCAGTCTGCCAAGGAGTTGATCGGCAACAAAAAGGCTTCTCGCAAAGAACTTCAGGCCAAGCGCCAAGAACTCCTGAAGCAACTAGACAACATCAAGAACGAATTCTACAAGCTAATTGAAGCCCAGAAGAAAATCCGTCCGAAAATAAAGCTTTTTGAGTCTAAAGACGTTGAAAGGCGAGTGGACGAGCTACAGCGCCGCATCGAAACTACCACCATGCCTCTTTCTGAGGAAAAAAAGCTAATAGCTGAGCTCAGTTCTCTGCAGCAGTCACTTCCTTACCTAGAGCAGTTCAAAACTCGTTCGCAACAAATAGACGAGAACAAAGCTGCCCAAGAAGAAATCAAAGCCCAACTCAACCAAATTTCTTCGCAACTGGATGAAACTAACTCGCTGATCAACGCCACTCAAGAACGCATGCGCCAGAGCAAAAACAAACTGGACGAAGAAATCCCAACTCTGAAGGAAGAAAGCAAACAGATTTCAGAGGAAATCAAAGGACTCGAAACCCAACGCAAAGAACTCAGGGACGAATTCAACAAACAAAAAAGAGAGTACCAAGCCCAAAAACGCCAGATCAGGTACATTGAGTGGGCCACCAAATTGAAGACCCGACTGATTGAACAGGAAGAAAGAAGGAAGGCCAAAGAAGAAGCTGACCGACTGGCAGAACTCAACAAACCTCACCCCTACGAAAGAGAAATTACACAGTGTGAAAACTACGTCCACTACCTCAACAAACTCCTTCCTCAAGACACACAAGAGGAACAACCCAAGAAAAAGAAGCAGAAAAAACGCCGCAAGAATGCAGGAATTTCTTCACTTCCGATTGAAATGTTACAATTTTTCTCTTCCCAAGGAATTAAAGTACCCACTACTGAACAAGAGGTACGTGACGTGATTTCTGAACTAGAAAACAAAAGGGACTACTTCGAAAGCCAAGAAGAACGAGTTGAGGAAGAACAGAAGGAAACCAAAGAAACCAAACAAGAAAAACCTAAACAGGTAGGGTTCAACCCTGGAGACTTCCCCGAACCCCAGGAAAGCCAAACTAAGGAAAGTTATCACATTTTCCAAGACGAAGGACCTACGAACCTCCCAACTGAGCAAAAGCCTACCAGAGGTCGTGGCCGAGGCAGAAGGTTCCGTAAGTAATTCTTCTTCATAATATGGAAACTAGCAACTTTTCGCTTTCCGACTACCAAAAAGAAGAACTTAAGTTTGTTTTTGAACTGTTCAAGCCCGAAAACGGAAAGTTGAGCATCCAGAGTCTCCACAAAGTACTTATGGCTTTGGAGAACTCAAGCAACAAGTTCCAAACCCTCAAGAACCGAGAGAACTTAGTAGTTAGCTCAGAACCCAGCAGTCCAGACATTGTTGTAAACGAAAGTTTTTTTGCACTGGAAAACGTTTCAGAAATCTCGAGTTTCCCCAACGGAGAGACCGAACTGGACTTTGAGGACTTTGTGAAGTTGTACGAGTCAATGCTTGGACAGCAAAGCCCCGAAGAAATGCTTACCCAGGCTTTTGGGTTGCTGGACATGAAGAAGTGCGGATTTATTGACTCTAAAGACTTGAAGTCGGTGGCCGAAGTTTTGGGCGAAAAAATCCAAAACGACGAAGAGGCTGAAAGACTTATTAAACTTGCAGACTCTTCTGACAAAGGCAAGCTTTCGTTTGAGGACTTCCAAAAGTTCTTTGAAAACAGTATTAAAAATGACGACCACTCTCTGGATTAACACCTAGTTAACGCTTCAAAAGACTTTCCCTTGTAGCTCGACTTAAGAGTCTGGAAGACTCCCCACTCCTGAACTTCATGTCTATTTTCGAGAAAGTTTGTTCTTTCAGTGACCTCATTTTGATTTTGTTGATGTCTCCCGAAGTGCACTTGGCTGTTCGGAGTAAAACAGGCTTCTTTTTCTGGTTGAGGGCTTTGGTGAGCGAAGTAGGTTTTAGGCTCAAAACAGAAGGTTTTTTGCTCAGGAGTGCTGCAGACTTAACGTTGGGGTTCTTTGCAAAGGAACTAAGCATTGGGTTGGCGTGGATTTTAGAGTTGAACTTGGGAATCTTTATTTCTTCTTGGCTAGGTTTTTTGAGTTTAGGCAGTTTCTTGAAAGACTGGTCCTTTGGTCTGCTTTCAGCTTTGCTTATTCCGTACCTTTCCTCGATTTCTCTTAAGCGTTTGGCTAGTTCAGTAACGTTTTCGGAATACTCGTTTAGGTTTTCTTGCTGGGGTTTTTCTTCTATAAACAACTCTTCAGAACTCTCGTCTGAAACAGGAGTTGCACTTAGTCTTGACTTAACTTGTCGTTTAGGGAATTGTTCTTTGTATTTGGGTTTCTTAGGCTTTTTTCTAGGTTTCTTGCGGGAGTGTGGCAAACTAACAGGCAGCGTTCGGGGGTCGAAGTCTATGTTTTCTCCTATCAAAGACAGAATCTCCGAAACCTTTTCTAGGTCCTTGTGCTTTTTTGCTTCCCAGTCAAAGGGGAAGTTCCAGGCTTTGGGCGACTTAGGTGAAGTCAAGTCAATGCAGCCCCAGAGGTCTGCGTCTAAACTCCAGAGTTTCATGGTTTTGTCCCCAGAGCAAGTCAACACACTTTTGGGTTCCTGTATAACTTCAATGCAAGTAACAGGTTCTTTGTGTGCTTTCCACTCCCTAACTAGTATGAGTTCCTCAGGCTCTTGTGTTCTAGGTAACTCAAAACTTCTTGATTCGTTTACCCAAAACTTTACGTCAGACTCTACGTTTTTTTCGTCCCTTCTTTTGGGGTTGTAAGAGGGTCTGTTCCTTTCGGAGTTTTCTGTGGGAAAAATTGAGTGCTTCCTAAAAAGCTCATCAAGCACCCAGATCTTGACGTAACCTCTGGAGTCTCCAGAAAACAAGTAGTTCCTTTCCTTAACTTGGTTCTGGTCGTTGTCTGGAATTACTTCTACTTTGGGGTTCTCCACCCACTCATACGTGTCTTCTTCTTCAACTCCTTGAGGAAGTGCTTTTAAGTTTGCAAATTCAGGTTTTTTCTGTTTAAAGTGAGTTCTTCTTTTGTGTCTTTGGAAGCCTTCGGAGTACTCTAGTTGTGTTTGGATGCAGGTTAGGGAGGTGGGCAAGTCTGAAGAAACTCCCCAAGAAACATTCACTAGCCTTGCAAAGCACTTGTTTTTGATTTTGCCTATAAAAGGCCTCACTGCCCAAAAGCAAACTGTGCAGTCGTCCGAAATCGAAACTAACACAGGGTACTTGTTCAGAAACCGCAAGTTGGAGATTTCACTTGAGTGCCCTACAAACGCAGCTTCTAGTCTTGCCATTTCAAAGTCCCACACAGAAATAATTCCATTGCTAGAAGCAGTGGCAATAAGCGACAAGTGAGACGAGTAAGTAAGAGCTGTGATGTCAGCTCCCATGTGCCCCCCAGTCATTACTCTGAGCGAAGAAACTTCTTCTGAGTCAGACAAGTCGTAGATCCTAATAATTGAGTCCCAACTGCAACTTATGAGTATTTTGTCTTCTTTACAAAACTCAATTTGGCAGATTTCTGTGTTCCAGTCATCTTGTGAGGAACCCAAAGTGTTTTCAGGCAGGATTTCCCTCATCATGGCTCCGTTGGAGAAGTTGTAAGCTCTTATAGAGCCAGAACTGTCGCCAACTAAAAATATGCGGTGTCGGTGGTCAAAGCAAAAAGTGCTGAGTTCAGCTTCAGTTTTGGGGTCTTGGACTTCGCCGTAGATCTTCTTCAAACGTCCGTTGAACGAATCGTATATTCTGATGTCGTACTTGGTAACCACTACAAACTCCATGTAGTAAGTGTTCAGCCCTGCACAAATAGGCACAATATCTTGAGCAGTGCTTTTCAAAGAGGATTCTTTGTGGAGTTCGTACCAAGCAAGTCTTCTCCCAGCTACCACAAACTTGTCGTACTTAGTTATAGTGATTAGTTTGGTGACTTCGATCTTCCCTTTGTCGTTGGCTATAACTTGCAAACAGGCAAACTGCCTCACGTCCCAAAGTCTGACGTTTCCCTTTTCGTCAATGCTTACGCACATAGGCCTGGCTTTGAAAAACACACAAGACACCACAGGGCAGTTGTGTCCTTCTAGCTTCCCAACGTAGCACTTAGATATTGACACTTCTGGACTCCACACTTGGATTTCCCTTTCGTAGCCCACACTTACTATGTTGCCCCCGTAGTCTGGAATGTAGTCTAGCTGCCTAACTCCTAGTGGGTGCTTTCCGCTCAGCACTCCTATTTTCTTTTGTTCATTTAAGTCCCACAAGTAGATCTTTCCATCCATGCTGGCTGTAGCAACGCAGAAGGGCAGCATTATCTCTATTGCGTCCATGATTGTCGAAGTGTGTGACTTGTACACAAAAACCTCCCTTTCAGCTTTCAGGTTCCAGTGCCTCAGAGCATTGTCTTCACTAGCACTCATCCAAGCCTTATGCTCTGGAAGATACCACAGAGAAGTGTTGACTGAGCGTGTTTTGAAATGTTTAGCTAGTCTGAAGTTGTTGCCTTCTTTTTCATAGACATAAAAGCACCTGTCACTTCCAGAGACCAAGAAGATTGACTCACTGTCTGAGTAAGCTGCTGCCAGCACAAAAGCTTCGCGTTCAAAAGGAGGCGACAGTTTAGACTTGACTTCTGACTGCAGATTATAGAGTCTGACACTGCTTTCCTTCATTTCGACTACTGAGACTAGGTCTAGCGAGGGACAAAAGTGGATGTGGCGAATTAGTCCGTAGTGGAAAGACCTGTCTGTGAGTTTGCTGGGCATGTACCTTCTGGAGCGGTGGGACTGAGCTAGTTCCATGATTTCTGCAGGACTTAGTGCCTTGTCCTCTGCTTTGTCTTTGGACTGGGACATAACTGCGTCTATTATGTACTGTGTGAACTCAGACCATTCCATGTGTTCGTCCCCGTTGATGTCTATTTCCTGGAACAAGTAGTAAAGTCCCAGAACTAAGTCAGCCTTTTCTTCAGGAGCTACTGACATGGCGCACTTCATTAGCCAGACAAAGTTGTGGAGTTCGATTCCGTCGGGGTGGTCGTTGAATTCCTCTTCCAAGGCCTCTAGTTTTTCTTTGTCCAGCATCATCATCAGTCTTTCAGCAGAGTACTTGTTTTTGATCTGGCGTGTTTTTTCTTCAGGAGGGTCTTCTGAAGACAAGTAAGAAATATCAGCGGTTTCTTCTTTTATTTTGGACATTAGCTTAAAAATACCGAATAAAAATGCAGCTCAAAAGCAAGTCCAGCTCAATGCTTGTAAAGGGGATTCAGAAAGTCTTTTCAGACAACCTTTTGCTTGCCAAAAAGAACTCTACTCAAAAGAATTCTTTGGAACTCCAAGAAGAAATAGCTTACTACAAAGCACGTGAAGCCCAACTCATCAGACAAAACCTTAAAAACAGGGAACTCATCCTCAAACTAAAAACCCAACTCAAGCTGAAACTCTGCTCAAGTGAGTCCGGACTGCAAACAACTCTGAAGGAAATCGAAAATACACAGCAAGAAATACTAAAAACAGTCAACAGCTACAAACAAGAGTACCTAGAGTTGCGTAAAAGTATTTGTCAAGAGTACTCCCAACTGTACAACGAAAGACTCCAAGAAATCGAAAAGGAGTGCAAAGCAAAGTTCCAAAGAAAAACCTCTCCAGACAAAGCCGAACTCAAAAGCAAATATCAAGAACTCAAGGCATGGATTCCCCAACTAGAAAACTACAACTCTGCAGTTCTCTCTAAAAACTCAGAACTCAAAAAGCAAGTGCTTGAATTAAAACTCCAGAACAAAACCCTTGCTGGCCAACTCAAACAGTACAACTGGTCCAAAACTTCAGAAGTCCACTCCACAGCCTACTCAGAACGCAGCAACAACTGTTCAATTCCTTCTTCACCCAAAGGTGTTTCTCTCTACGTAGAGGACTTGACTACAAACCCCCGCAAGAAAAGCAGAAATGCACCTTTATACTTGTTTAAAAGAAGGAAACTATATTAGTTAAGGAGAGTCACAAACAGGAATTGCAATAGAGTACTCCAGTAAGGGTCCAGGAGTTTTTGAGGAGGGTTCGTTGTCATTAAGTCTTTTAATTCTGGCCTTAGAGTTGGTTTGCGAAATAGCTTTGTTGTAAGGCTTTTTAGTAACTATGTTGGATATTCTGTCGCGGAAGCTTTTTTGTCTAGCATTGTCTCTGTGGGAGAACATTGATATTTTAGTTGCGATTCTTTTGTACATGTTTTTGTTTTCCACAAGGATTCTGTAGGCTTCTCTGTCTCTGTAGTTCTTGTTCAAACTCCTTCCAACTGGAGCAGGAGAAACGTTGGACTTAGTTCTTCGGTTAGTAATTTCTGTGAGTCGTTTAAGTAAGTTTTCGTTTTCTTTAGCTATAAAGTTGTCTCTTTCTGCTTATACTTTACCGTTTCGTTTGAATTTTGAGTTAATTGAGATAAAACTGGAAACTGAACTGCCAGGTGGAGAGTGGTCGATGTTTTGACTTCTTTTTTTGCTGATGTCTCTGAGTTTCCTTTTATGAAGTTTATAAACTTGCTTTTTGTACCTTTCTTGAATCCTGTCAACTGGATTGCTTAGCATTTATATATTATGGTTACCTTTTAAAGTGTGTCTCATTTGCTCGTAGTGGCTGTGTTGCAAAGGCGTCACTGATGGGCTAACTTTATTCAAGGCAGCGTTCAAGTGCTCTTGCGCTACTGTGTAGGGTGGATTGTCCTGCCTCAGAGCTAGTGAAGCTGCTTCTCGAACCAAACTTGCCAAGTCTGCTCCGCTGAAGCCCTGAGTTCTTTGGCCAAGTTCTTCCAAGTTGATGTTTTGTGCTTGTGTGACTTTAAGGTGTGTGTTCAGGATACTAATTCTGTCTTCCAACGAAGGAAGTGGAATAAACAAGTTCTTGTCGAGTCTTCCGGGACGCAGCATGGCTGGGTCAATGATGTCAGGTCTGTTAGTAGCTGCTATCACAAACACCTGCTGTCGTTCCTGAAGTCCGTTAAGTTCTGTAAGTAGTTGGTTAACCACTCTTTCTGTGGCTTGGTTGTCGCCTCCCCTTGCAGCACACATAGAGTCAATTTCGTCGAAAAAAATGATGCAAGGAGCAGAGTCCCGGGCTCTTTGAAACAACTGTCTAACGGCTTTTTCACTCTCACCAACGTACTTGTTAAGTAGTTCTGGACCGTTCACAGCAATGAAGTTAGCCTGGGCTTCGTTAGCAACTGCTTTGGCAAGAAGGGTTTTTCCGCAGCCTGGAGGCCCACTTAGCAAAACCCCTGCAGCTGTGCTGATTCCTAAAGCTTCGTACTTTTCAGGCTGGTTGATAGGGTGCACTATGCTCCAGTAAAGTTCTTGTCTGAATGTTTCGAGTCCACCTACGTTTTCCCAAGTAGTGTCAGGAATAGTGGTGAAGCCCTCTCTTTTAGAGGATGGCTGCACTATGTTGATGGCTTTTAAAAAGTCTTCTTGTTCAATGAACACACTTTCAAGGGTGTAGTTTCCTGAAAAGATTCTAATGATTGCTTGGTTGCCGGCTTCTTTGACTATAGAGTGCAAGTCAGCCCCTACGTACCCAGGGGTCTTTTTTGCAAGGGCACTGATGTCTAGGTCTTGCCTTAGTTTTAGGTTCTTCACTAACACTTCTAGTATCTTTTTTCTCTGGACTTCTGAAGGAATTCCAAAATGTATTTCTCTGTCGAAGCGTCCTGCCCTACGCAGTGCTGGGTCTATAGACTCTATGCGGTTGGTTGCAGCCAGCACTATAACTATTTTTCCGTGGTCCAAAAACCCTCCTAAGTCGTCCATGCAGGTCAGTAACTGGGACACTATTCTTTTTTCCATGCCTTTTTCTGTGTTGCTTCTCTTAGGAGTGATGGCGTCGATTTCGTCGAGAAAAAGCACACTTGGTGCAGCTTCAGTTGCCTTTTGGAAGACTTCTCTAAGCTTCTTTTCAGACTCCCCTGACATCCCTGTAACTATTTCAGGTGCTGAAACTTTGAAGAAAGGCACCTGGAGCTGACCTGAAATAGCATGTGCAAGGTAAGTTTTTCCGGTCCCGGGGGGACCACACAGCAGAATGCCCCGGGCAGGTTCAATTTTGAGTTCGTAGTAAACTTCAGGGTGATTGATTGGGTTCACTACTAACTGTTGGATTTCTTTCATAATGGACTCCATGCCTCCAATATTAGAGAAATTGAGGGAGGAGCTGAAAGAAAAGTCTGGCTTCTTGGGTTTTTCCTGGACTTTAGGTTCTTTTTGGGGAGTTTCTAGTTCGTCGGTGTAGTTTTTCACGACCACTCTTAAGTTTTTGGGCCTAACCTTGCTGAACTTTTTCAAGGAAGTTAGGTGCTCCACGATTGAGTCTTCGTCTAACTCCCCGCCTTGTTCTAGGTAGTTGTAAATAGCTCCTAGGACTTGTCTTTTCATTTATATGCTGAAATTTGCCTCTGCCATGACCTCAAACATACTTAGGGGCAAAGAACTCTCCGACTCAATTCTCCAGAACTTGAAATTGCAAATCCAGCAACTCCAGAGCACAGGACTGCACTCTCCACCAGGACTAGCTTACATACTTGTAGGCAGCAAAATAGACTCTACAACTTACATTAAACTCAAACGCAGAGCCTGCGACAACTTAGGAATACAAGTCTTTGGGTACGAGTACGAAGAGTCTGTTGCGCAACAAGAACTCATAGACTGCATTAAAAGACTCAACACAGACCCAAGTGTACACGGAGTTATAGTCCAACTTCCACTGCCTCCACATATCCACGAAGCCAACATCATCAACACTCTTACTCCAGAGAAGGACGTAGACGGCCTCACTTCTTCCAACTTTGGAGACTTAGTTATGAGGTACAGAAATCCTTTGTTTTACCCCTGCACTCCAATAGGCTGCATTGAACTCCTCAAGCACTACTCAGTAGGCATTGCAGGAAAACACGCTGTTGTCGTGGGTCGCAGTGACCTTGCAGGAATTCCTTTAGCAGCCCTTTTCAACAAGGCAAATGCAACAACTACTATTTGTCACTCCTACACTAGAGACCTGCACAAATTCACACAAAGTGCAGACATTCTAGCAGTAGCAGCAGGCCAGCCTGGCTTGATAAAGCAAAGTATGGTAAAGCCTGAGTGTATAATACTGGACATAGGAATCAACTCTTTAGAAGTAGAGGGCAATAGAGTACTTGTGGGGGACTGTGACTTCGAGGGTCTGAAAGAAGTAGTTTCTGGAATTACGCCAGTGCCCAACGGCGTTGGACCTATGACTATTGCTATGCTGCTTAAAAACGTTGTCACCAGTTGGAAAAGCACCATCACTAACTCTTAATTTAACTAAACTTATTGAAGACAGAAACTTGGTTTGGGGGAGTTGAAGAAGTTTCTTTGCAATGACTGGTTGTTGAAGAAAGCTGTAGGCACTTCTACATTCTTATTAGAATAAGTTTTGCGGTGCAGACTGACATGCCCTGTGATGTAGTAGGACCGAGAACGTCTTAGTTTCTGACCCTGTTTTTGAAAATCCATTTTGAAACTTAGAATAGCAAGTACTGTGTAAAGATGAGTTACTGGAACCTAAAAGACAGTGTGAAAGAAGTCCAGGAACACTGGAAACAAACTCGCCAACTCACAGAGGACCTCTACAACTTCCTACGTGAAAAGTCTATAGTTGACCTGAACTACTCGAAGTCCCTTAAAAAGCTAAGCAACTCCAACTTGTTCAATCACTCAAAAGGAACTGTAGCTGCAGGTTTGTCAGCAATTCAACAGTACTGTTCACAGAGTGCCAAGCACTACAAGTCGTTGTCTAAAAGCATCAACGAAGACTTGGTGTGCACTCTGAAGCAACTTCTGAGTCACCACGACTTCATCATTAAGGACAAAGCCTACAGTGCTAAAAAGCTTTTATCTTCCCAAGAAAAGTTTTTGCGTGAAGTCCACAAAGCTAAGTCCAAGTACTGGAAGGCCTGCCAAGACTGCGACCAAGAACCTAAGAAACCCAACTTCGTCAGACAAGAAGAAACTTCTTTAGAAAGTTACTTGGACAGTTTGGACAAGTACCAGTGTTTCAGAGATACCTACGAAAAACAAGTAAAGGAAGTACTTACTACTTATCAAGTCCACGACGAAGAAAGACTCGGACTCGTTGCAGATGTTCTGAAAAAACTAATCGTGTACTGCGCTAGTTTTGCCAAAAACGAAGAGTACGAGTTAAGGAATCTACCTAAGGAAGTGGACAGTTTTGTGCCTGAAAAAGACATTAAGCAGTTTGTAGAGCAAACTCAAAGCTCCAGTTTCTTGAATGTAGCTTTTGAACCCTACACAGACTTTCTGGTAGAAGAAAACGGCTTCAGGGATGTTCTCGAAAAGTGCTGGAGGGGACAGTCACTTCCTGAAGAAGATAAAGCTTCTGTCAAGTTACAGCTTACTGGAAGTCTGCAGTCTGAGATCTCTAGTGAGTTTTGGCAAGAATTCGTTGAATCGAGAGTTAATAAGTACAATCAGGCTGCAACTCCTCGGAGCAAGGCAGCTGCTTTGTGGTTTCTGAAGTTAGCTACCCAAATCATGCTTTCTTTGGACTATAGTCAGGAGACTTTAGTAAGCTTCTGTTCTAATTTAGCTAAAAATTACGGGCTTCCCGGAAGTATTAATTATCTTAAAATTTGATTAAACAAGCGAGTTTTCGAGCTTCTGAGTGCACATCGGTAGCTCAGTTTCGAATTTTGCGCTTGAATTCTTAGTTCGAAAATTCGTTTGTGCAAGTAAAGTAAGTGCCATATTTCAGATAATTTTTTGAATCCTGAATTCTGATTGGATGTTTCTTATATTTATACCGCGTAAATGTGTGTCTGATATTAAATATGCAAATCTTCGTCAAGACCCTCACCGGAAAAACCATCACCCTCGATGTCGAGTCATCCGACACCATTGAGAACGTGAAAGCCAAGATCCAAGACAAGGAAGGAATTCCCCCCGATCAGCAACGTCTCATCTTCGCTGGAAAACAGCTCG